>Ga0209517_10006551_pt1 | contig 14346 bp, 8 predicted proteins | sample PeaSoiMetSII2010_FD_187695 | JGI IMG/M metagenome (GOLD analysis project Ga0209517, IMG submission 187695) | Peat soil microbial communities from Weissenstadt, Germany - SII-2010 (SPAdes) (version 2) | ecosystem: Environmental > Terrestrial > Soil > Wetlands > Peat | place: Germany: Weissenstadt...
TGGGCAAGAAGTCTGTTGCTCCAGCTTCAAAAGCCCGGTTGACGGACTCAATGTCGTCGCGCCGGGTGACCATCACGATGGGCGTGTCTTGCCCCTGAGGTAAACGGCGGAGGGCCGCACAGGCTTCAAACCCGTCCAGGTTGGCCGTGTCCATGTCCATCACGACGAGATCGGGCGGCGTCTCCGTGAACCTTTGAAACGCTTTTGACTCATCTTCCGCTTCAATAACCTCGAAGCCGACCTGATCAAGCGATTCCCGAAAGAGGGCTCGTGAAGTTACGTCATCATCAACAATGAGGATTATTGACCGCCGCTCGAGCTTTTCCGGACTGGACATCTGCGACTCCGCCCAGCTTTCCTTCCAGCGTCGTTACAACGTGACTGCCGTCTTGCTTGATCCATTCCAACAGGGTCGAGACTCATCCTGGGGAATTCGTACAACGCGCGTCTTCAAGTTCCTTGCTCGGGGTAATCTTGCACTCGCAAGCTGGACTATATCCAGTAAGATAGGGGTTCTCAATGGTACTAAGGTCCTGAGAAAACGCCACTCCGCAGGCTGCCGCTGGGCGCAGCTAATTCGGCAGGTCGGCGCCGCGCTGGCCATTTCCGTTCGAGCGGATGGTCCGAAGGTGGTTGTGGCCTCCGCCATCGGGTTGGTTGTCGATGTGGAAGGGCCTGCGGAAAGTACTGATAATGCCCTTAATGTGAAGATGGGGGTGTATCAGCGGGGGCGTCGGCAGCGACCCTGAAGACCTGACAAAGTCTTAAAGCAGGGTCGGCGCATGGATTCATGCCGTCATGTTGCAGGTGGCGGGAAGGCTCTCGCCAGAATTAGGTCTAATCCCGGCGAAATCCTCTCAGTGAGATAGGCGACATAGAGGGCTGTAACGATAGCGGCAAAGACATCCATCGTAACCCTACTGCCTCTTCAGATCTTGGATATTCGGAGAGGTCTGCTTCAGCCTCTTGGAATTCAGCGCCTGGAGTTTTGCGCGATGAAACCCTTGGTGGGCTCGCCGCCGATACGGAGGATAACATACTCGTCAGCGGGCAATTTCGCGCTCTGTGCTTTCACCGTGCTGAGCGCGTCGTTACCTGCAACCACCAGAACCATGCGAGTGGGGTCGAGCGGGTTCTCCGCGGCGATAATCAGGGCTTCGCGTTCGCTGGCATGTACCTTTCCGTCGATCTTGAAAGCTGCGCCCTCGTAATCGAGACCGAGTTTGCCCACCCATAGATCCAGCGCGGAGTTGGCCTCCGGGCGGCCCACAAAGACTACATCGTGATGGCGCAGTAATTCCTCAGACGCTGCAAAGTCCTTGTAGATGGGGACCTCGCTTTCGAAGTGATCCAGGAAGTGATTCTGCATCTGTTCGGCGGCGTAGCGGTTCGCACCGGCATCACGCACCGTGCCGTAGACGATCACGGCCGAGGAGAGTCGGCGCCAGATGTCGTTGGTGAGGTAAGCGGGACCGGCAGGAGGGTCGGCGGTTTCGAATCGAACCCCGGCTTTTTTGAGGAAAGATTCCGCCGTGACAGGCTTAGTCGTGTTAGCTGCGAAATAGTCATTCATCAGCTTGAGGAAAGCCTCGTCGCCCATTTTGCGACGCAACGAATCCAGAAACAGCACTCCCCGAGTTTGCTCGCGACGGAGGTGACTCAACGGCGTGTCAGGGATGAGTTCGAGGCCCCGCATAATGGCGCGTTGTGCATTAAGGGCTTCCTCGACATCGCTCGATTGGAGCACCCGCCGGTATTGGGCTGAACCGGCGACGAACCAGTCGTCAGCTTCGGAGGCCGGCAGTACCCAACCCTTCCAGAGCCGGCCCTCGTACGACGGCGGGTCTATGAGGGCGCTTGTCGTCGTCGGCGGCGGGTCGAGCGCTGCGGTAAGTCGAAGTTTTTCGTTGTGCTGAATTGCAGAGAGGAGGCTTGCTGAGGGTTCAGCTTCAAAGAGAGAGTAGCCCGACGGGTATAGGCCATCATCGTTGGCATAATCCCATTTCTGAGGCAGCCACTCTCGCTGGTTGGGTTTGCCGATCTCTGCCCAGACCATAAGGCGATTGGCCATATCGGCGGTGGTGACCTTGGCGTCCATGGTGCTGGAGCTGACCAGCGGCGCGGTGCGGAAAGCCAGGAAGCCGAACTGCTCATCGATCTGGCCACGATACTTTCGATAAAGCTCCTGCCAGGCCAGGTCGCGCGTACCCGGGGAATAAGGGATGAAATCAGGGTCGCCTTTGGGGTCAGGGTAGTCCTCAAGGCGGACGCTGAGATCTTTGCTGTTGTTGTCGCCCCAGTAGAAGCCGGGTGTTCCGCCGAACCATTCGTTTTTGGAGCTTCGCCAAAGCCGGGTGTGGTTCGTGCCCAGATCATAGATGGCAATCTCGTTCGTTTTGGCGTCGCCCATAATCCATTCATTAGTGTAAAGGCCGTTGTTGCGAGTGCCGAGATAGCGCACCACGTCGTCGATGTTGCTGCCGTATTGAATCGCCATGCGCGCGCGGAAGGCCACCGGCGTGCCCTGGGGGTTGAAGGGGGTCTGATCGATAGTGGTTTCAGTGAGCACGATGCCCGCATCGTTCTGGTACCAATCCGTGCCGCTTTCAATGCCGCCGGGATAACTCTGGACGAGCATGCGATGGCCGGCGGCCGGCTTGATGTCGAGCAGGACGTTGGTTTGCTCGGCGAGCGTCAGCGGCCACCAGGTGACATGCCCAATCACCATTTTGCCGTCTCGTGTGGCGGGCCCGGTGGCTGCAAACGCGCTGCAATGATCGAGCGCGGAATCTCGCCTGCCGTAGGACGGCGAATCAAAGTTGAGGCCTTCCAGCCCCGTGGGGGTGGTGGCGACGGCGGAAGGCAACTCGCCCATCTCGACCGTGGTGTTGGCCACGACGATGTCCAGCAAATCGATGCGCCGATTCTGCCAGCGGGCGCCGGCGTCAGAAGCGCCTTCCGCGATGCCCCGCATCTCCTCCAGGATTTCGCGATCGAAGCCGCGTAGGAAAAGAGCGTTGGCGGTGGTGCGATAGTCGTCCCAGCGTTCCTTGGAGCCGAGCGACGCCGCGCAGCGCTCCAGATACTCCGGAATCTCACGGGCCATGAGGTGCCCGTGCTGATAGCCGCGCTCGTAAGGCTGGCCTTCGATGTGGAGATAAATCCAACCTGCGGCGGGGTAGCGGTAAGCGGGGCCGAAGGTCTCGACGGCGTCCCGAACCGGCCATTCATCACTCGAGGACTTCTCCTCCAGGCGCACGCCTTCAAACCAGGCCTTGCCGCGAAATGATCCGCCAATGGCGACGGTGAGCAGGATATAGTCTTGCGCACTGCTGGCCACGAATCGGAGGGTGAGGCGCGTCCAGGGCTGAGTGCCCCCCAGTGAGGCTGAATGCACATCGAAGGGCATCGAGGCCATGGTCAGCGCCGCACCAATAGCGATGGGAGAACGGTCGAGGTCGCGCACCTCGAGGTTCTCGGTTCGCACCCAACCGCTCAATTCATACTCCTTGCCGATGCTGAGAGCGACACGCGCCAAGCGCACACAGGCGTCCGGGGAGGTAGCGTCGCGCTCCAGGCGGAGCGGCTTGTGCCCCTCGTGTAGCACCGCGGAGTCAGCCGCAGTCGAACCGCGAACCACCGTCCAGTCCTGGCTTGGCTTCTCAAACGAAGTCTGGAATACCGGTTCAGCGGCCTGCGCCAGCGTCGCCACGAGCAGACAGCATGCAAGACGGAACATCGCTTCCCTCCTGTAAAAGACCGATTCCTGCGGACAGGAATCTAATCCCTTTTTTGACGGTCTACAAAGCCCTAGGTAATTCTATCACCAACTGTTTGTTGAGACGGGATCTCTATTGGGGCTGGTTTCGAAGGTCCAGCACTTCGCGCACCTTACGCGCCAGGGTTTCAGGCGTGAAGGGCTTTAGGAGAAAGGACGGTCCGGCTTCCAGAGGGCTGTGGTGGACAGAAGAGTCTTCTGCCTGCCCTGACATATAGAGGACTTTCGACTCTGGCCGTGAGGCTTGCAAGCAGTTGGCTAACTCTTTAGCACCCGTCTGGGGCATCACCAGGTCAGTCAACAGAAGATGAATCGGTTGGGCACTCTGCTCGATGATCGCCAAAGCTTGGACGGGTCCGTGCGCTTCCAGGACTTTATAGCCAAGCGACTCGAGTGTCTTCCCGACGATGGACCGAACTCCGTGCTCCTCGACGACCAACAAAATAGTCTCCGATCCCGTGGGCAGGACGGGGCGTGGCTGAACTGCCTCCACCTTGGGCGCGGTCTCCTCAATACGGGGAAGGTAGATCTTGAAGGCCGCACCCTGCCCAGGCGTGGTTTGAATCCAAATGTGGCCGCCGCTCTGTTTAATGACGCCGAAGACATTTGCCAAGCCTAATCCTGCCCCCTTGCCTGCTCTCTTTGCTGTGAAAGGAGGCTCGAAGGACGACGCTGGAGATTCGGTATCCGGCTTCGCGCCCACGGCGGCCACGCATACCATCACGTGCGGACCAGGGCTGGCTCCGACGTGGGTTCGTGAATAAGCCTCATCCAGATAGACGTTGGCCGTTTCAATCGTGATTTTGCCGCCCTCGGGCATGGCGTCGCGCGCGCTCACGGCCAAATGCATGATCGCTTGCTCGATTTGCCCCCGGTCGGCCATCACGTGTCCCAAGTCAGCTTGTTGAATAGTCGCGAGTTCGATACCGTCGCCGACCAGAAGGCGGAGCATCTTCAAGGTGTCGGACACGACCAAGTTCAAGTCCAGGACCTCCGGGGCCAGGATTTGACCCCGGCTGAAGGAGAGTAATTGGCGTGTGAGTGCGGCCGCCCGTTCCGCAGCCTTAAGGATTTCCTCCACTGCACCCAGACCCTCGGGATGCACGCGTCCCTGCAAAAGCTGTCCGTAACCGGAAATGATGGCGAGCAGGTTATTCAATTCATGGACCACTCCCCCCGCCAGACGTCCGACCGCCTCCACCGTTTGCACCCACTTTAGCTGCTGTTCGAGTTGGCGGCGGGTTGTCGCGTCCTGTTGAGTGGCGATGAAATGGGTGACTTCTCCGCGAGGGTCGCACACCGGCGCAATGTTCATCTCCTCGGCGTAAAAACTCCCGTCCTTGCGCCGGTTGATGAGCTCCCCGCGCCACGTCTCTCCGGTGAGTATGGTCTTCCAAAGCTCGCGATAAAGCTCCGGATCGTGCTCGCCGGATTTCAGGAGCCGGGGATTCTGCCCCAAGGTTTCCTTGCGCGTGTACCCTGTAATACGGGTGAATGCCGGATTGACGTATTCGATGTTGCCTCGGGCGTCGGTGATGACCACGGCCTCCGAAGATTGTTCGACGGCGGTGAAGAAGAGGTGCGGCAGGCTTTTGATCAAGGTCTCAGCAAGCACCTTGTCCTTTCGCCCTCCCATTGTCTCCAGACTCATACAGCTCCTTCTAAGCAAACCTCGCGTTCCTGCCGTTTCCCGGGATTTCTCACACTGTCCTGGCGCACTCGTCAGCAGTGCATCGTTGCTTCGCGAAGATTCCTTCTCTGTGCTCTCAGCGCCCGCGAACAGCATAAAACACGGAGAGGTCCATTTTGGAAACTGCCCAATCGTGTTGTAACGCCATGACTCTAATGACTGTCCCGTTGATCGGCTTCCGCCTGCGGGGCATTCGAATCAGGGCCAGGGCTCCGATGCTCTCGCTCAACGTGTTCACCAAAGCTCTGGAGCAGTTCCGCCACAGCTTCCTTGGGCGGCTGATTTCCAGGTAGATAGAATGGCTGCAAGCATTGCGAACAAAGATAATGCAGTGGTTGAGGACTATCTGAGCCACCGACGATGAGTTTCGGCTTTCCTTCCATGGTCACCTTTTCCAGTGCCGGCATTGCCGCTTCCTTCCTGCCGAGGCACCAAGAGTTGCCGGTCCGCTTTGAGTTGTGCCCGCCTGCAGGACTGCGGAACGGGCCCACGAGGCCGCGGTTGGCTGTGTCGATGCGATTGTGAATGTAGGTCGTGCAGTCGCGCACTTTGGTTTTCAGGAGGAAAATGTAGAGCCACGAAACGACCAAGGACGCAACCGCGCCAATTAGAAACAACCGCTCCATCACCCTGCTCTTTCTTAGTACTCCTGACGAGCTTCTTGCTCCGTTCCACTCGAGCCATTCTCGGCGGGCGCCGGGGGTTTGTGAATCAGCCCGCTCAGCGCTTCTCTGAGTTCTGCGAATTCAGCCGACTTGTCAAAAAAGAATTGCGCCCCCAGCTGCAGGCATTTTCTGCGATATTGCGGGAAGGCGAAGTTGGTCAGGACAATTGTGATCGTCGCCAGTTTCTCTTTCCTCATGCCTTCCAGCACGTCAATGCCAGTTCCGTCTGGCATTCTGATGTCCAGGATCACCACCTCAGGGTGCAGATCGCGGAGTGCCCGCAAGGCCTCCGCGCCCGTACGGGCGCGCCCAACAATTTCGACGCCGCTGATTTCACCAAGCGCTTGAACCAAGCGTTGCACAAAAACCTCGGAGTCGTCAGCGATCAGAACTTTCATGAGTCGCCCCACCTATCAGCATGCCCCATCCGTGGCAGGGACACTATCGCCGAAAGCTGGATATTGGCGTCGAGCTAACTGGACTCCGCGTGTCATCATTTCTCTGACACGGTAACTGGAAGCGACAGGTTGCCTTGCTGGGGTGTCCGTTGCGGCGGCCGAAGTGCAGACCCAGGCAGTAGCCTATACGTATATGCAAGTGTCCGGCGTGCCGGATAAGGTCGCGAACAACTTGGGGAAGAGGCTTGGGGAAGGCTCTGAGCACGCGCCACAACGCCTTGGGGCGGGTGGAGGGGCCGATCAGCGCGCTCCTGCAGGACCGCTAGGAGACAAGCTCATTCCACCAAGCGGTTCTGGAAGGCGTAACGCATCAACTCCGCATTGGTGGTCAGATTCATCTTCTCCAGAATCCGGGCCCGATAGGTGCTGATTGTAGCCACGCTCAGATGAAGCTCCTCCGCAATCCGGCTGATCGTCTTTCCGGCGCCAATCATGCGCAGGACTTCAAATTCACGGTCGGAAAGAGCCTCGTGGGGCAAGCGCGCGTGGTCTTCACCGAGGTCCCAAGCCAGCTTTTCCGCCAGCGCCGGACTGACATAGCGGCCGCCCGCCAGCACTTTGCGAATGGCCTTGATTAATTCTTCCGGCGCACTGTCCTTGTTCATGTAGCCGGAAGCGCCCGCTCTGAGCACCCGCTTGCCGTATTGGCCTTCGGGATGCATGCTGAGAACCAGGACGGGCATTTTCGGATGCGTGCGTTTCAAGTCGCTAAGAACGTCGATGCCGCTGCGCCCGGGCATGCTGACATCCAAAATCACCAGATCCCAGGTTTGCCTTTGGACCTGAGCAAGAACCTGCTGGGCATTCTCCGCTTCTCCACAAACGGGATTCTCGAGTTCGCTCAACAGAATCTCGATCAGGCCCCGGCGCACGATGGCGTGGTCGTCAGCGATCAGAACCCTGAGCATGGACTTCCTCGCTAAGCGTGGCGGACCTCGGGAATCCGAACCCTTACGGTAGTGCCTTGACCCGGCTCGCCCCTGATGGTGAGAGTGCCTCCCAACAGCAGGGCCCGCTCGCGCATACCCAAAACTCCCAGCGAATTGGCGTTGGCCAGTTCATCCTCTCGGATCCCTCTGCCGTTGTCGTGGACTTCCAGCGTCAAATCGCCGTTTTCCTCGGCGAGACGTATCTTCACCTCGCTGGCGCTCGCGTGCCGCGCCACATTGGTGAGCGTCTCCTGGAAGATGCGGAATACCGCCGTAGCCGTCTCCGAATCGACTGAGAAATGTTCCGTGGCCAAATCCAGGAGGCATTTCGCGCCGGTTCGGCTCTCAAACTCCTCTGCCGCCCATTCCACCGTGGCCGCCAACCCCAGGTCATCCAGCATACCGGGCCGCAACTCGGTGGAGATTCTGCGCACGCTCTCAATCGCCTCATCGACCAGACGCATGAGGGGAGTGCCCTTTTCCAACTGGGGGTTGGGAGCGGCCGGCAGCCCGCGAACCAGCGAGCTCAGGTCCAGCTTGATGGCGGTTAAAGCCTGGCCCAGTTGGTCGTGGATTTCGCGCGCCACTCTCTTTCTTTCTTCTTCGCGGATGCTTTGGAGGCGCGCGGCCAGGGCCCGCAACTGATCGAAGGAGCGCTGGCGCTCCTCTTGCAAGCGCTGCCGAGCCAGCGCGCCGGCGAACATCTGGGCAACGAGTTGCAGCCGGTTCACGATTTCCTCTGGCCAGGCGTGCTCCGCTTGCGTCGAGCTAAAGGCCAACGCTCCCACGGGCGGTCGTCCCTCCGCTGCCAGCCCGATCGTCAAGACTGACTTTACGCCATACTGGCTGTAGGTCTCGCGGTCGCGGGCAGCCTCCTCCGGCAATTCCGCCAACGATGAGACGGCAACGACATTGCTCTTTCCAGACATGATCTGTTGGTGACTCCACGGGAAGTACTCCCCGGCGTCCATCTGACGCACAGCCGGAGCCGGAGGTCCTTCCGAGCTTCGATAATTGTAAGTTAACCTCAACAGCCTTGGAGCCTCCTCCGACGCCTGCCACAGCGTACACCCATCCAATCCCAAGCATTCGCAGACGCCGCGCAGGGCTCCTTCCATCTCGCCGTCCAACCGTTGGGCCGCCACATCAGCAAATCGCGCCGACAGATCGGCTAACAGGGTCTCGAAGCGCAAGCGGTCTACCAATTCCCGGTCGGCACGCTTGCGCTCCGTGATATCCGTCAGGAAGCCGACGCTGGCCTTGCCGTCTGAGAGCTCTACCATGGCGATTGCCACTTCTACGGGAAACAGCGAGCCGTCTTTACGCTGCCCGACTGCCTCATATCGCATGGGAACGGGAAGCCCGAGAGAACGCTGACGGGCGCGTTCTTCCACCATCGCCCGGCACTCTGCTGACCATTGTTCGCCGATGGAATGGCCGATGACCTCATCGACGCTTTGGAAGCCATACATTTCCAGGTACCGTTGGTTGACATACAAGGTCCGCCCGGACCGGCTAATGCTGATGGCCACCGGCGCCCTTTGTATGAGGGTGCGGAACCGCGCTTCGCTGGCCTCGAGCGCCTCAACTGCCCGTTTGCGCTCTGTGATGTCTTCCACCATGCCCACTCCGTACGTGGGCTGCCCATCCGCGCCCCTAACCAGTGAAGCGGTCAAGTGCCCCCACACGATTTGCCCATCTCTCTTGACGAAGCGCTTCTCGATCTCGTATTTTTCACGTTTCCCTGACAGCAGTTCTTGGTACAGTCGCCAGTCACGTTCACGGTCATCAAGGTGGGTAAACTCGGTGAAGGGCATGCGGCGCAGTTCTTCGCCGCTATAGCCGAGCATTCTCTGGAGTGCAGGGTTGGAATTCATGGGTCGGCCTTGCATGTCCACCAAAGCGATGCCGATTCCGGCCGTCTCGAAGGTGGTGCGAAACAGCTCTTCGCTCTCGCGGAGCGACCTTTCCGTCCTCTTGCGGTCAGTGATATCCCGCACCAGCGCTAGCAGAAGAACGTCCTCCTCGATTCCCAAGCGGCCCAGAGTGATCTCCGCATCGAAGGTGGTACCGTCCAGGCGGAGAGCCCCCCACTCAAAGCAAAGCGCCTGGCCTCCGCGAGCCTGGTTCAATTTCTCGTGCACTGCCTGGCGAGGATATGAACCGTCCGGTTGTTCGGGCGGGTAGCGTCCAGCCACTGACTGTCCCAAAATGTCGTCGCGGGTGCACCGATACATCTCGAGGGCCCTTTGATTGCAGTCGATGAAGGTGTCTCCGCGTATAAGGAAGATGGCATCGCCGGCAGTCTCGAACAGAACGCGATAGCGGCGCTCGCTCTCCTTGAGGGCTTCCTCCACGCGTTTCCGCTCCGTCACGTCCCGTAACACGCCCCAAGCGCGGAGCAGATATCCCCCTTCCACGACGCCTAAATAGGTGTTTAGAAAATGGTGAACCTCGCCGTGGCGGTCTTTGGCGAAGAATTCGGCGTCCTCCAGCCGATAGCCGGAGCGAATGAAAGTCTGCAGGTTTGCGATGGAACGCGGATCGAAGGCTGTCAGATTCTTGACGCGCAGCCCGATCAGGTCTGAGGCGCGCTCGAACCCGAACATGCGAGCCATGGAGTCGTTGCATTCCGCCAGGTAGGCGAATTGCAGAACTTGGTCAACCTGCTCCTCGACCGGGAGTGCCGTGGAGATGGGCTTCTCGGTTTCCATGCGCCAAATGGCTTCCGTGCTATTGGCAACAAAGGCACGGTAGCGCTCCTCGGATGCCTCCTCGTGACGTTTGAGATCCAACACCGCTTGCTGTTGTCGAAGTTTCTCCTGAAGGTCCCGCATCGCCTGGTGACGGTGCTGGATCAGGATGACGGAGCCGAAGAGCAGGAGAGAGAGCGCCGCGGCCAGCAACTCCAACAGGGCTCGTTTGTGAAACTCGGCCAACGCCTCGTCCTTGTCAACCTTGCGAGCAAGGCTCGCGCCCGCTGTGGCGATGGGCCGGGCGACGCCGAAGACCCGAACGCCCCGATAATCGGTGAACTCGCCAAACTCCACATTGCGCTCGCGGGCAGCCTTCGATTCGAAGGCACTCCCGCCCAGTGGCTGCCGGAAAAGTGATCCCATTCCCAACGCATTCGGTTGGGGCGAAAAGCCCGCAGCTTCTGCTTCGTCCTGCCATACGATCTCAGTTTTCGCGAACCGGTCGGGTTTGCTCTTTTCCGCGAAGAAGCGAGAAACCGCCCCCCTCGGCTCTGAGATCATGACCGCGGCCCCGACCGCAGGGTGGGGAGTTTGAGAAGCGCTCGATGCTCCCCCTCCCGCCGAAACCGGAACGGCCATGTTGATCAAGACGCGCTCAGGACGCGGGTAGGACGCAACGACGCTGTAGGCTTGAGTGGTTTGGGCCTCACGGCAGGCCCTCTTGACGCCTTGCCTGGCTTCCGGGGGGACGCCGACTTGTGCCAGGATCCGGCACTCCGTATCAGCAACGGCTCCGCCCAGGAAGCCGTTAATGCGCGCCATCTTATCGATCGCACGTTCAACTTCTCGCTGGGTTGCCTCCAACTCCTCCCCTCTGACACTCTCGTTAACCATGCGAATCGTAGCGGAATTGCTGGCAATGGCCTCGGTGTCCGTTCGTCTCTCGAGAAGCCAGAGGGCTTCAACGCTGGTCTGTTCGTCCGCGGAGTTGGAGAGATTCGAATCCCAGTAGGTCAAGCTGTCTTGGTAGGCGGCGCGCAAGTCGTACCAGAGAAAGCCGATGACGACCAGAACCACCAGCATGAAGATCCAGAGGTGCACCGGCACGCGGCCCGGACCGGGACCTCGTGCGGGACGTTCGTTTTCGGGAGAACTGGGAGGCAGGGTCGATTGAGACAATTCGTGAGTTTGCCCCATATGCACCGCCATCAATTCACTGAGCATCGCTGGCGATCTTCCGGTTTCACGTGAAGTCGCCAGTTTCAGCCTTGGGTTATTCATTGTACACATCACAGACCGGTTTTCAAGTTGACCTCGTGCTTCTGTTGATACCTGCGGCGCCGAGGCTGAACCGGCGCGCAGGTCATCCCCGCTCATGTCACTCGTGGAGAATTCCATTAGGGGCACGCCACCGCTCAGGCTTATCCAAATTGACAGCCTCTATCGGTCGATCTGGAGGCGGAGCCGTACACCACAGCTCGTCGGCTGCAGCGCAACTCGGACGAGCCTGAGCCATAGCGTGCCCCTGGGGGGGTTCTTCATACCTCCCGATCATGCGACGAAAAGTCGCCCTTTCTTGAACTGAATTCCCACCGGTTTTTCCGTGACAACCCGACCAAAGAGTGTTATGTTAGTCTTGCAGTTTGTTGTTGTAATTCCGACGAGTATCGCAAGATCTGCAAGGGCGGTTACCTTGGGACTTGCGGCTAGTGGCGTTACAGCGGATCGTCGGGCGTACCCGCCGTTGCCGTCTCCACAAATTGCAATCTCAATCCAATAAGGACAAATCGCAGCATGAAAGAACAAGGTACAGTGAAGTGGTTCAACGCCGCAAAAGGCTACGGGTTCATCCAGCGTGAAAGCGGAGAAGACGTATTCGTTCATTTCTCGTCAATTGTGGGCAACGGATACCGGTCATTAGAGGAAGGCGCAAGGGTCAGCTTCGAAGTGAAGACCGGCCCTAAAGGGTTGCAAGCCGCGAACGTCGAGCGCGTGTAACTCACCCGGCACGCCGTCCCCGCCGGCGCCACACTGCGGGGGAACATTCTCACCTGACGACCCGAGCAGGATTCCTGCTCGCCGACTCAAAAGACGTCCAGTCTTGGGGGTGAAGTGTGCGCATCGGAGTTGTAGATGCGGCCCTGATGGAGCACCGGGGCAGCCAAGAGGGATGCCCCTGCCTCATGTACCCTCACCAGGTATGGGCGCTCCCGAGGCGCGGTGTGCCTTGGGCTTTCGCGCCAGCCTCTCAAAGGCCCGCTTGAATTGAGAATTCTCGGGGCTAAGGGTATGGGCGATACGGTATTCCCCAAGTGCTTCGTCTCGATCACCTTGCTTTTCCAGCCAATAAGCCAGTGAATAATGGAGTTGGGGATTTTTCGGGTTAAGGCGCAGCGCCGCGCGAGTTTCGCGAATGGCTGCGCCCAAGGTGCCCTTGTCTCCCAGGGCGATAGCGAGGTTGTAATGCGCTGAGTCATTCTGCGGGTTCAGGCGCAAGACCTCCTGGTACTCGGCAATCGCCGCATCCAGATCCCCCTTTTTGTAGAGCGCGGAGCCAAGGTTGACGTGGGCGTTTTCATTTTCCGGCTTCAAGCGCAAGGCTTCGCGGAACTCCGCAATCGCGCCCTCCAGGTCGCCTTTGTCGTCCAACGCCAGACCGAGGTCGAAGTAAGCAAGATCATTATTCGGATTAACGCGCAGGGCCTCGCGATACTCGAGGATCGCTGAGTCCAGGTTGCCCTTCATGTCCAGCGCCAAACCGCGGTTGAGATGGACGTTGTCGTTGTTGGGGTTGGCGCGGAAGGACTGGCGCGAGGCGTCGATGGCAGGCACACCATTCCCGCTATCCTCGTGGACCTCGACATTGAACAGTTGGAATTTGGAGAAGATGTGTTCGTTTCGCAGGCGCTTGCGGCCCCATTCCACACTCACGGTGACGCGATTAGGGAGTAAGAAGGTGGTGGGTGAGCTCAGGAAGTGATACGGACGATAGTCAATCTCAGAGGTCTCGCGCGTCAAGCTGATCCTGGGGACGGGATGAAGAAGGTCGGTGCGCAACCTCATGACGAGGTGATCGGGCGAGATCCAGGCGATGCCCTGGAGATAAAGCGGCGTGACATTTCCTAAAGCCAGGACGAACCTGCCCAACGGGCTGGGACTTTTGGGTTTCTGGGCAAAGCCGACCACATACGTCGGCTGACCCGCAAGGGACTGCGAGCCCAGAAAACGATAAGTGGTCTGGGTTTGAAACTCCGGATGGAGAATCATCAGGGTGCTTACAAACCCTGAAGTAACCATGAAGCCGCCTTCGGTTTTTCCCGGGCTTAAGGGGTGGCCTTCCTTGTTTCCACGATATTCATCGATCTGGGTGTGTCCATTTACATTGCGTTGCACGAAGACGTAACTGCACTCCAGGGAGCGCGCCATCCGCGGCTTCCCGTTGCTGGCCAGTTGAGTTTGCCGGATTAATTCCGAGCTGATGGTGTTCGAGAAACCGCGCAAAGTCTCTTCGATGCTGCTTCCTACCTGCTTCAAGAACTCCTCCAACCCTCCGGGAGGGGGAGGACTCGAAGGGTCCAGACCCTTGAGCTCGCCTGCAGCCTCTTGGAGTTCCGCCGCCGGCTGATTCATCACGTCCCCTATGGGCCGGATGGAACGTTCCTGCAACCGCCTCTGGAGATCGGTCACGAACCCCTGAGCATCCGGCGGCAAACGTTTTCGGCGCACGTCCTGTGCAAGTACGTCCGCTTCGAGTGAGGCGCTGTCGAAATCGCCAAGAGCAATCATCGCCCGGGCTCGCAGGTAGTGCGCGTGGGGAGCCAGGGCGCGCTTGCGCAGAGGCGGATCCAGCATGGCTGCAGCGGCAGACCAGTCTTCTGCCTGGACCGCCACGCGCCCCAGTTCGAGTTCGATTAAGGCGCTGCGCGGGTCCATGGAGCGCGCCTGCTCGAGGTCCTGCCGGGCCTCATCGGTCCCGTGGAGGAAGCTCCAGCGCACCCCTCGAAGAACCAGTTCTTCTGTCGAGATGCCGGACGCTGGCGGGTTCGAGGCCAACACCTTTCCGGCTCCCTGCCAGCTTCCCATCCGCAGCAGGGCCAGGGCCGCCAAGGGTCGAAACTGCGGCAGGGCGG
>Ga0209517_10006553_pt1 | contig 14344 bp, 11 predicted proteins | sample PeaSoiMetSII2010_FD_187695 | JGI IMG/M metagenome (GOLD analysis project Ga0209517, IMG submission 187695) | Peat soil microbial communities from Weissenstadt, Germany - SII-2010 (SPAdes) (version 2) | ecosystem: Environmental > Terrestrial > Soil > Wetlands > Peat | place: Germany...
CCTGCTCCATCCAGTCCATGGTGGCCGCGCCCTCATGGACCTCGCCGATCTTGTAGGTGCGGCCCGTGTAATAGAGCACGCGCTCGGTCGTCGTAGTCTTGCCGGCATCGATGTGGGCCATGATGCCGATGTTGCGGTATCGATCGAGGGGTGTGGTGCGGGGCATGGGGAACTCCGGAGGACGCGGACCTGGGCCTTACCAGCGGTAGTGTGAGAAGGCCTTGTTCGCGTCGGCCATACGATGCGTGTCCTCCCGCTTCTTCACGGCGGTACCGCGATTGTTCGCGGCATCGAGCAGTTCCCCCGACAGTCTTTCTTGCATGGTGTGCTCGGAGCGCGAGCGCGCGGCACCGATCAGCCAGCGGATCGCGAGCGCCTGGCCGCGCTCCGGCCGCACTTCGACCGGCACCTGGTAGGTGGCGCCGCCAACGCGCCGCGAGCGCACCTCGACGGCCGGACGCACGTTGGTGAGCGCGTCGTGGAAGATCCGGATCGGATCCTGGCCCGAGCGCTTGGAAATGCGCTCGAAGGCGCCGTAGACGATGCTCTCGGTCACCGATTTCTTGCCTTGGTACATCAGGCAGTTCATGAACTTGGTCACGACGGGGTCAGCGAACTTGGCGTCCGGCAGGACTTCCCGCTTGATGGCAGCGCGACGACGCGACATGCGACTCCCCTTCCCTTACTTCGGCCGCTTGGCGCCATATTTCGAGCGCCGCTGGTGCCGGTCCTTGACGCCCTGGGTGTCGAGGGTGCCGCGGATGATGTGATAGCGCACGCCCGGCAGATCTTTCACGCGCCCGCCGCGGATCATCACCACCGAGTGCTCCTGGAGATTGTGTCCGATGCCGGGGATGTAGCTCGTCACCTCGAAGCCATTGGTGAGCCGCACGCGCGCGACTTTGCGCAGCGCCGAGTTCGGCTTTTTCGGCGTCGTGATGTAGACGCGGGTGCATACGCCGCGCTTCTGCGGGCTCGACTGCAGCGCCGGCACCTTGTTGCGCGCGGCTTGCGGCCGGCGCGGGTTGCGGATGAGCTGGTTGATCGTCGGCATCGCTCGCGACCTCGTTCAAGCAACAACGCCGCGCGACGTGCCCTTTGCACCGCCGCCACGGCTCGCTGGGATGATTCCCAAAAAATAATGCGCCGTCTTACAAGGGCGCCGGGCCACCGACTTAGATTACAGGGCTGCGTCTAGGATGACCTGCTACCGCCAGCCCCCCGAAAGGTGCGCGGATACTAGTGACCGACCCCAGGGCGGTCAAGCGCTATCGCGCACCCGAAGGCCCGGAGATTCCAGGGAAGTTCGGCCGCGCGGCGTGCGGCGTCTCAGGCCCGCGGCCGCTCGCCACCCTCGGGGCCGTAGAAAGCGACCCAGACCTCGAGGTCGGTGAAATCCTCGAACCGATGCTCCGCCCCGGCCGGCACGAAGATGAGATCGCCAGGCCCGAAAGGCGTCCGCTCGCCGTCGCGAAAGAACTGGCCGCGGCCGTGGACGACGACATAGACCTCGTCGCGGGTATGCGGGGTCTGCTCATCGCGTCCGCGCGGCGCGTAGAAGCGGATCTCGAGGCTGCCGTGGGTCAGGAGCTCCGCCGAGCGCCGGCCGGCGGGGATCGGGGCCTTGCGCCCCTCGGCGAGCGAAATCACGGTCTTAGCGCGGGCGGTCATGGCGGGCTCCCCTCCGAACGAGATGCAACGCAGGTCGAGAGACTAGCGCCGTGCCGACGGCATGCGGGAGCGCTTTCTCGTCCCCGTGACAAGCTTGCCCCCGTGACAAGATAGAAAAAAGGGGCCGGACGGCCCGGCCCCTTCGTTCCGCTACGTCGCGACCCGAAAGATCAGGCGATCTTCTGGTCGGCCTCGAGGGCGGGCGTGCCCGGGCTCTCGGCCGCGGCGAGCGCCGCAAGCTCCCGGTCCCGCTCGGCGGCGAGCTGGCGCCACCGCGCCATGACGCTGCCGGTGCCGGCGGGTATGAGCCGGCCCACGATGACGTTCTCCTTGAGGCCGGCAAGCCCGTCGATGCGGCCCGACACCGCCGCCTCCGTGAGCACGCGCGTGGTCTCCTGGAACGACGCCGCCGAGATGAAGGAGCTGGTCTGCAGGCTCGCCTTGGTGATGCCCTGCAGCACGGGATGCGCGATCGCGGGCTTGCCGCCCTCGCGCTCCACCTTGGCGTTCTCCTCCTCGAACTCGGCGCGGTCGATCTGCTCGCCGACCAGGAAGGTGCTGTCGCCGGCGTCCTCGATCTCCACCTTCTGCAGCATCTGCCGGACGATCACCTCGATGTGCTTGTCGTTGATGCGCACGCCTTGGAGGCGATAGACCTCCTGGATCTCGTTGATGAGATAGGAGGCGAGCGCCTCGACGCCGAGCACGCGCAGGATGTCGTGCGGCACCGGGTTGCCGTCCATCAGCAGATCGCCCTTGGTGACATAGTCGCCTTCCTGCACGCTGATGTGCTTGCCCTTGGGGATCAGGTACTCGACGGCGTCCCTGCCCTCCTCGCCGGGCTGCACCACGATGCGGCGCTTGGTCTTGTAGTCCTTGCCGAACTCGACGCGGCCGTCGATCTCGCTGATGATCGCGAAATCCTTCGGCTTGCGCGCCTCGAACAGCTCCGCCACGCGCGGCAGACCGCCGGTGATGTCGCGCGTCTTGGACGACTCCCTCGGGATGCGGGCGAGCACGTCGCCGGCCTTCACCTCGGCGCCGTTCTCGACCGAGAGGATGGCGTCGACCGACATGAAGTACCGCGCCTCGAGGCCGTTCGCGAGCGTCATCGCCCGGCCCTGCTTGTCGTGCAGCACGATCCGCGGCTTGAGCTCGCCGCCGCGCTGCTGCTGCTTCCAGTCGATGACGACCTTAGACGAGATGCCTGTCGCCTCGTCGATCACCTCGCGGACCGATACGCCTTCCATCAGGTCGACGTATTTGGCGATGCCGTCCTTGTCGGTGATGATCGGGATCGTGTAGGGGTCCCACTCCGCGAGCTTCTGGCCCTTCTGCACCTTGGCCTTCTCGTCCGCCAGCAGCCGCGCGCCATAGGGCACGCGGTGCCGCGCGCGCTCGCGGTTCGCCTCGTCGATCAGCACGATCTCGCAGTTCCGGCCCATCACGACCGGCACCTTGGACGAGTTGATCACGACGTTGCGGTTGCGGATCTTGACCGTGGCGTCGATCGTCGCCTCGACCGAGGACTGCTCGGCGCCGCGCTGCACGGCACCGCCGATGTGGAAGGTGCGCATCGTGAGCTGCGTGCCGGGCTCGCCGATCGACTGTGCCGCGATCACGCCCACGGCCTCGCCGATGTTCACCATCGTACCGCGGGCAAGGTCGCGCCCGTAGCACTTCCCGCAGACCCCGAAACGGTTCTCGCAAGTCAGCACCGAGCGGATCAGCACCACGTCGATGCCCGAGCGCTCGATGCGCTCGACCGCCTCCTCGTCCACGAGGTCGCCGGCCTTGACCAGGAGGTCGCCGCTCACGGGATCGACCACGTCCACCGCCGCGGAGCGGCCGAGGATGCGGTCGGAGAGCGGCGCGATCACCTCGCCGCCGTCCACCACGGCGCGCATGGTGAGGCCGCGGGTGGTGCCGCAGTCCTCCTCGGTAATGATCGCGTCCTGCGCCACGTCGACCAGACGCCGCGTCAGATAGCCGGAATTGGCCGTCTTGAGCGCGGTGTCGGCGAGGCCCTTGCGCGCGCCGTGGGTCGAGTTGAAGTACTCGAGCACGGTCAGGCCTTCCTTGAAGTTCGAGATGATCGGCGTCTCGATGATCTCGCCCGAGGGCTTGGCCATCAGGCCGCGCATGCCCGCGAGCTGCTTGATCTGCGCCGCCGAGCCGCGGGCGCCGGAGTCCGACATCATCCAGACGGAGTTGATGGGCTCGCCGGGCTTCATCGCCTTGATGACCTTCATCATCTCTTCGGCGACCCGCTCGGTGCAGCTCGACCAGACGTCGACCACCTTGTTGTACTTCTCGCCCTGGGTGATCAGGCCGTCGAGATACTGCTGCTCGTATTCCTTCACCTTCTCCTGGGCGGTGGCGACGAGTTTCTCCTTGGCGTGCGGGATGATCAGGTCATCCTTGCCGAAGGAGATGCCGGCGCGGCAGGCATGGGTGAAGCCCAGAGTCATCAACCGGTCGCAGAAGATCACCGTCTCCTTCTGGCCGCAGTGGCGGTAGACGGTGTCGATGAGATTGCTGATCTCCTTCTTGGTCAGCAGCCGGTTGATCAGGTCAAAGCTGACATTGGGATTGCGTGGCAGGATCTCGGACAGCAGCATGCGGCCGGGCGTCGTGGTGACGCGCTGGACGATCGGCTTGCCCTCCTTGTCCACGGTGTCGAGCCGCGCCTTGATGCGCGTGTGCAGCGTCACCGCGCCCCCGTCGAGCGCATGCTCGATCTCGCCCATGTCGGCGAAAGCCATATCCTCGCCCGGCTCCTTCGGGCGCTCCATGCTGATGTAGTAGAGGCCGAGCACGATGTCCTGGGAGGGCACGATAATCGGCTTGCCGTTCGCGGGCGACAGGATGTTGTTGGTCGACATCATCAGCACGCGCGCCTCGAGCTGCGCCTCGAGCGACAGCGGCACGTGCACCGCCATCTGGTCGCCGTCGAAGTCGGCGTTGAAGGCCGTGCAGACCAGCGGATGCAGCTGGATCGCCTTGCCCTCGATCAGGATCGGCTCGAAGGCCTGGATGCCCAGGCGATGCAGCGTCGGTGCGCGGTTCAAGAGCACGGGATGCTCGCGGATCACCTCCTCGAGGATGTCCCAGACCTCCGGCCGCTCCTTCTCCACCATGCGCTTGGCGGCCTTGATGGTGCTCGCCATGCCGTAGAGCTCGAGCTTCGAGTAGATGAAGGGCTTGAAGAGCTCGAGCGCCATCTTCTTGGGCAGGCCGCACTGATGCAGCTTGAGCTCGGGACCGACCACGATCACGGAACGGCCGGAATAGTCGACGCGCTTACCCAGCAGGTTCTGCCGGAACCGGCCCTGCTTGCCCTTGAGCATGTCGGAGAGCGACTTCAGCGGCCGCTTGTTGGCGCCGGTGATGATCCGGCCGCGCCGGCCGTTGTCGAAGAGCGCGTCCACCGCCTCCTGCAGCATGCGCTTCTCGTTGCGCACGATGATGTCGGGCGCGCGCAGCTCGATCAGCCGCTTCAGACGGTTGTTGCGGTTGATGACCCGGCGATAGAGGTCGTTGAGGTCGGAGGTCGCGAACCGGCCGCCGTCGAGCGGCACCAGCGGGCGGAGCTCCGGCGGGATCACCGGCACCACCTCCAGGATCATCCACTCGGGCCGGCTCTGCGACTGCAGGAAGGCCTCGACCAGCTTGAGGCGCTTCACCAGCTTCTTGCGCTTCGCCTCGGAGTTGGTCTCCTTGAGCTCGATGCGCAGCCGGTCGCGCTCCTCCGGCAGCTTGATCGCCGTGAGCATGGTGCGCAGCGCTTCGGCGCCGATCGAGGCGGTGAACGCCTCCTCGCCGAACTCCTCCTGCGCCTTGATGAACTCCTCCTCGTTCAGGAGCTGGTGCAGCTTGAGCGGGGAGAGGCCGGGCTCGATCACCACGTAGCTCTCGAAGTAGAGGATCTTCTCGAGGTCCTTCAGCGTCATGTCGAGCAGCAGGCCGATGCGGCTCGGCAGGGACTTCAGGAACCAGATATGCGCCACCGGCGAGGCGAGCTCGATGTGGCCCATGCGGTCGCGGCGCACCTTCGAGAGCGTCACCTCGACGCCGCACTTCTCGCAGATGATGCCGCGGTACTTCATGCGCTTGTACTTGCCGCACAAGCACTCGTAGTCCTTGATCGGGCCGAAGATGCGCGCGCAGAACAAGCCGTCGCGCTCGGGCTTGAAGGTGCGATAGTTGATCGTCTCCGGCTTCTTGATCTCGCCGAACGACCAGGAGCGGATGCGCTCCGGGCTGGCGATCGAGATCTTGATCTGATCGAAGCTCTGAGGCCCCGTGACCTGGCCGAAGATGTTCATCAACTCGTTCATGAACGATCCCTCTCTGACTTAGACTGTCGATCCCGTGCTGGGGATGAGTGCCGTCGAAAGCATCAGAAGCTGCGCTGCTCCAGCTCCACGTTGAGCCCGAGCGAGCGGAGCTCCTTCACCAGCACGTTGAAGGATTCCGGCACGCCCGCCTCGAAGTTGTCGTCGCCGCGCACGATCGCCTCGTAGACCTTGGTGCGGCCCGAGACGTCGTCGGATTTCACCGTCAGCATCTCCTGCAGCGTATAGGCGGAGCCGTAGGCCTCGAGCGCCCAGACCTCCATTTCGCCGAAGCGCTGACCGCCGAACTGCGCCTTGCCGCCCAGCGGCTGCTGGGTGACCAGGCTGTACGGGCCGATCGAGCGCGCGTGGATCTTGTCGTCCACGAGGTGATGCAGCTTCATCATGTAGATGTAGCCGACCGTCACCTTGCGGTGGAACGCCTCGCCGGTGCGGCCGTCGGTGAGCGTCACCTGGCCGGAGGCATCCAGACCCGCTTCCTTCAGCATCTCCACGATGTCCTCCTCGCGCGCACCGTCGAACACCGGGCTCGCGACGGGAATCCCATGGGTCAGGTTACCCGCGAGCTCCAGCACGCCGTGATCCTCGAGCGCCGCGATGTCCTTGCGGTCCGTCGGGTCCGGATAGATGTGGCTCAGGAACTTCCGGAGATCCGCGGTCTTGGCGGTCTTGCGGACCTTGTCGATGAGGTCGCCGATCTGGCGCCCCAGGCCCGCCGAGGCCCAGCCGAGATGCGTCTCCAGGATCTGGCCGACGTTCATGCGGCTCGGCACGCCCAGCGGATTGAGCACGATGTCGACCGGCGTGCCGTCATCGAGATACGGCATGTCCTCCGAGGGCACGATCTTCGAGATCACGCCCTTGTTGCCGTGCCGGCCCGCCATCTTGTCGCCGGGCTGCAGCTTGCGCTTCACCGCGACGAAGACCTTGACCATCTTCATGACGCCAGGCGGGAGCTCGTCGCCGCGCTGCAGCTTCTCGACCTTGCTCTCGAAGCGCTTCTGCAGCTCGTCGTTGGCCTCGTCCATCTGCTTCTTGAGCGCTTCGACAATGGCCTGCTGCTCGTCGGCCTTGACGGCGAAGTGCCGCCACTGCCCCGGCGTGAATTCCGCCAGCACCGCCTCGGTGACCTTTGCCGGGCCCTTGAAGCCCTTGGGGCCGGCCTGGGCCGTCTGGCCCATCAACAGCTCCTTGAGGCGGCCTTGGAAGCTGCGCTCGAGGATCGCACGCTCGTCGTCGCGGTCCTTGGCCAAGCGCTCGATCTCCGCGCGCTCGATCGCGAGCGCGCGCTCGTCCTTGTCGACGCCGCGCCGGGAGAACACGCGCACCTCCACCACCGTGCCGGACACGCCCGGCGGCAGGCGGAGCGACGTGTCGCGCACGTCGGAGGCCTTTTCGCCGAAGATCGCGCGGAGCAGCTTTTCCTCCGGCGTCATCGGCGATTCGCCCTTCGGCGTCACCTTGCCGACCAGGATGTCGGTCGGCTTCACCTCGGCGCCGATGTAGACGATGCCGGCCTCGTCGAGGTTCTTGAGCGCTTCCTCGCCGACGTTCGGGATATCGCGGGTGATCTCCTCCTGACCGAGCTTGGTGTCGCGCGCCATCACCTCGAATTCCTCGATATGGATCGAGGTGAAGACGTCGTCCGACACGATCCGCTCGGAAATCAGGATCGAGTCCTCGAAGTTGTAGCCGTTCCAGGGCATGAACGCGCAGAGCACGTTCCGGCCGAGCGCGAGCTCGCCGAGCTGGGTCGACGGGCCGTCGGCCAGCACGTCGCCGGCGTTGACCGCGTCTCCCACGCGCACCAGCGGCCGCTGGGTGATGCAGGTGTTCTGGTTCGAGCGCTGGAACTTGAGCAGATTGTAGATGTCCACGCCCGAAGCGCTCGCTTCGGTCTCCGCTGTCGCGCGGATCACGATGCGCATTCCGTCGACCTGATCCACCACGCCGGAGCGGCGCGCGATGATGGTGACGCCGCTGTCCCGCGCCACCGTCTCCTCCATGCCGGTGCCCACGAGGGGAGCCTCGGCCTGGATGAGCGGCACCGCCTGGCGCTGCATGTTCGAGCCCATGAGGGCGCGGTTGGCGTCGTCGTTCTCCAGGAACGGGATCAGCGCCGCCGCCACGGACACCAGCTGCTTCGGCGACACGTCCACGAACTCGATATCCTGCGGGCGCGCCATCACGAACTCGCCGCCTTTGCGGCAGGAGATCAGGTCGTCGACCAGCTTGTTCTTGTCGTCGACCGCGACGTTCGCCTGGGCGATCGTGTATTTGCCCTCGTCCATCGCCGAGAGATAGACCGCCTCGTCCGTCACCTTGCCGTTGACGACCTTGCGATAGGGGCTTTCGATGAAGCCGTACTGGTTGACGCGCGCGTAGGTCGCGAGGCTGTTGATGAGCCCGATGTTCGGGCCTTCCGGCGTCTCGATCGGGCAGATGCGGCCGTAGTGCGTGGGGTGCACGTCGCGCACCTCGAAGCCCGCGCGCTCGCGGGTCAAGCCGCCCGGGCCCAGTGCGGAGAGCCGCCGCTTGTGGGTGATCTCGGAGAGCGGGTTGGTCTGGTCCATGAACTGCGAGAGCTGCGAGGAGCCGAAGAACTCCCGGACAGCCGCCGCCGCGGGTTTCGCATTTATGAGATCGTGCGGCATCACGGTGTCGATCTCGACGGAGCTCATGCGCTCGCGGATTGCCCGCTCCATGCGCAGGAGGCCGATCCGGTACTGGTTCTCCATGAGCTCGCCCACCGAGCGCACCCGGCGGTTGCCGAGATGGTCGATGTCGTCGATCTCGCCGCGGCCGTCCTTGAGCTCGGTCAGCACCTTGAGGATGGCGAGGATGTCGTCCTTGCGCAGCACGCGCACCTGATCGTCGGTGGTCTGGTTGAGGCGCGAGTTCATCTTGACCCGGCCGACCGCCGAGAGGTCGTAACGCTCCTGGTCGAAGAACAGACCATTGAAGAGCGCCTCCGCGGTCTCGAGCGTCGGCGGCTCGCCCGGGCGCATCACGCGATAGATGTCGATGAGCGCGTCCTCGCGGGTCGCGTTCTTGTCAAGCGCGAGCGTGTTGCGGATGTAGGGCCCGATCGCGACGTTGTCGATCGCGAGGACCGGCAGCTCCTTGGCCTTGCTCTCCTCCAGCTGGATCAAGAGCGCGTCGGTGATCTCGTCGCCGGCCTCGGCAATCACCTCGCCGGTCTCCTCGTTGACGAGGTCGATGGCGAGGAAGCGGCCAACCAGCTCTTCCTTCGTGACCTGGATCTCGCGCAAGCCGTCGTCATAGAGCTTCCGCGCGCCGCGGGGCGCCAACTTGCTCCCGGTCTCCGCGCGCACCTTACCCGTCTTGGCGTCGATCAGGTCGGCCACGAGTTTGACGCCGCCGCGGTAGGCGTCCGGATTGAACGGCGCGGTCCAGCCCTTCTTGCCGTGGTGGAACACGGTGTGATGGAAGAAGTAGGCGAGGATCTCCTCCTTCGCCATGCCCTGTGCCTCGTAGGGCTGCAGGGTCTTGCTCTCGGTCGCGCGTTCCTGGCGCAGGATCTCCGTTGCCTTGCCGTCGAGCGCCATCAGCAGCGTGGTCACCGGCAGCTTCCGCCGGCGATCGATGCGCACATAGAGATGGTCCTTGGCGTCGAACTCGAAGTCGAGCCAGGAGCCGCGATAAGGGATCACGCGCGCCGCGAAAAGGTACTTTCCCGACGAGTGCGTCTTGCCCTTGTCGTGGTCGAAGAACACCCCGGGCGACCGGTGCATCTGCGAGACAATGACGCGCTCGGTGCCGTTGATGATGAAGGTGCCGTTCTTGGTCATGAGCGGCATGTCGCCCATGTAGACGTCCTGCTCCTTGATGTCGCGGATGGAGCGGGAGCCGGTCTCCTCGTCGACGTCCCAGACGACCAGACGGAGGGTGACCTTGAGCGGGGCGGCAAACGTGATACCGCGCTGCTGGCATTCCTCGACGTCGTATTTCGGCTCCTCGAGCTCGTAGCGCACGAACTCAAGCCGCGCCCGATCGGCGAAATCGCGGATCGGGAACACCGACTTGAAGACCTCCTGCAGGCCGACGCTGGTGCGCCGCTCGGCGGTCACGCCCATCTGCAGGAAATGATCGTAGGAAGCCTTCTGCACCTCGATGAGGTTCGGCATCGGTGCCACCTCGGGGATGCGTCCAAAGCTCCTGCGGATGCGCTTGCGGCCCGTGAACGACTTCGTCATGGATGCTCCTCGTCAGTCAAACCCACTACCCCCGGCTCAGTCCCGGGGCCTCGCGAGCGGTCCGGCGCCGACCGCCCGCCTCTTCACTCAGTTGTTACCGTCCGCCAAACGCAAAAAGCCGGCCTGCGCGCCCATCGGGCGCGCCCCGGCTCGAGCAAGCCGTGGATTGGGTCGAGGAGCGCCTTGGTCCCCGACTCCGACCCACGACTCGCGCCCAAGACGCCTACTTGACCTCGACGGTCGCGCCGGCGTCTTCGAGCTGCTTCTTGAGTTTCGCGGCCTCGTCCTTGTTGACCCCTTCCTTTACCGGCTTGGGCGCGGCTTCGACCAGGTCCTTCGCCTCCTTGAGGCCGAGACCGGTGATCGCGCGCACCTCCTTGATCACGTTGATCTTCTTCTCGCCCACGGCGGCCAATACGACGGAGAACTCTGTCTTCTCCGCTGCAGCCTCCGCGGCCGGGGCGGCACCGGCGCCACCGGTTGCGGCAACGGCCACCGGGGCCGCCGCCGACACGCCCCACTTCTCCTCAAGCAGCTTTGAGAGCTCTGCCGCCTCCAGGACGGTCAGGCTCGAGAGCTCGTCTACCAACTTCGCAAGATCAACCATTGTAGCACCTCTGGGATGGAGAAAAACACAAGTTTGTCAACGACTCGGGCCCTACCCGGTCTTGCCATAGGCAGCGAACACCCGCGCGAGCTGTGCCCCCGGAGCTTGCAGGACGCCGGCGATCCTTGTCGCCGGGGTCTGGAGCATGCCCAGGATCTTCGCGCGAAGCTGATCGAGCGACGGCATGGTAGCGAGGGCGTTGACGCCCTTAGCGTCGAGCTGCTGGGCGCCGAGGCCACCCCCGACGATCAGCAGCTTTTCGTTCTTCTTGGCGAACTCGACGGCTACCTTCGCCGCTGCCACGGGGTCGCGCGAATAAGCGATCGCGGTCGGCCCCTTGAACAGCGACGACAGTTGCTCGAATTTCGTGCCTACAAGAGCGCGGCGGGCGAGCCGGTTCTTCGTCACTTTGAAGCCGGCGCCCACCGCCCGCATCTGACGCCGCAGCGTTGTCACTTCCTCGACGGTCATGCCGTTCTGGTGAGTGACCACGACGCATACGGTGTCGGACAGCGCTTGGTGGAGCCCTTCGACCAGCTTCGCTTTCTGTGACCGGTCCACTGCTCGTCTCCGACCTTGATGATCCCCGGCCGCGGCCCCGAAGGGCGTTGACCTCGGATCGGTTGCACGAGGGTGCTGGCCCCTCTCGGGACGTCGCACCCGTTCGCCTGTCCCAGAAGTCCTGGCCGCTTGCGGAAATCCGCGTCGCGGTCGGGAACCCCTGTCTCATGCTGGCGCCTCCCGAGGGAGGCCTTAAGCCGGCAAGCCGGCACCTGCAGTCTCGGACAGGACCGGAGCGGCCCGGGGCCCGAAGGCCTCGTCCCGCTCCGTCGACCGCCCCGGCGCCTCGAAGGCGCCGCGACGGAAGCTCTCTAGTGTCCCGCCCCAGAAATTCGCGTCGCGAATTTCTGGGACAAGCGGGCCACTAACTTATTGAACCTAGTGTGATTCAGATCCCGAAGTTCGCCCGACGGACTTCGGGATCATCACACCAGTGCCTCAGCCCCTCTAGGCGAGGCTCGTCAATTCCAACTTCACGCCCGGCCCCATGGTCGAGGACAGGCTGATGCGCTTGATGAAAGCGCCCTTGATCCCCGTGGGCCGCGAGCGCGTGATCGCCCCCACGAACGCCTTCACGTTCGCGGCGATGGCGTCCTCCGTGAAGCTCGCCTTGCCGACGCCGGCGTGGATGATCCCCGCCTTCTCGGTCCGATACTCCACCTGGCCGCCCTTGGCGGCCTTCACGGCCTCCGTGACATTGGGCGTCACCGTCCCGAGCTTCGGGTTCGGCATCAGCCCGCGCGGCCCCAGCACTTTGCCGAGCCGGCCGACGATACCCATCATGTCCGGGGTCGCGATGGCACGATCGAACTCTATTTGGCCCGCCTGCACCTTTTCCGCAAGGTCCTCGGCGCCCACGATATCGGCGCCCGCGGCCTTCGCCTCGTCGGCGCGCGCGCCCTTGGCGAACACCGCGACGCGCAGGGTCTTGCCGGTGCCGCTCGGCAGCATCACGGTGCCGCGCAGGTTCTGCTCGGACTTCTTGGGATCGATGTTGAGGTTGAGCGAGAGCTCGATGGTCTCGTCGAACTTCGCGGTGGCGCGCGCCTTCACGAGCTTCACGGCGTCGCCCAGCGAATAATAGGTCTCGGGATTGAGACCCTCGCTCGCCTTCTTGAAGCGCTTTCCGATCGCCATGGCCCTACTCCACTACCTCGAGGCCCATCGAGCGCGCGGAGCCAGCGATCATGCGGGCGGCACCCTCGATGTCCTTCGCGTTCAGGTCCTTCATCTTCTTCTCCGCGATCTCGCGCACCTGCTTCATGGTCACTTTGCCCACGAAGCCCTTGCTGGGCGTCTGCGAGCCCTTCTCGACGCCCGCCGCCTTCTTGAGAAAGTAGCTCGCGGGCGGCGTCTTGGTGACGAAGGTGAAGCTCCGATCCGCGTAAGCCGTAATCACAACGGGGATCGGCATGCCCGGCTCGAGGCCCTGGGTCTGCGCGTTGAAGGCCTTGCAGAACTCCATAATGTTGAGGCCGCGCTGACCGAGCGCGGGGCCGATCGGCGGCGACGGATTCGCCTTGCCCGCCGGCACCTCCAGCTTGATGAACCCAACGACTTTCTTCGCCATAACCGTCCCTTTCGTTTACCAGGGACCCGCGGTGCGGCATGGCGTGCCTCCCGCGGGAAAATGAGAGTGTTAGACCTTCTCGACCTGCGAGTACTCGAGCTCCACCGGCGTGGCACGGCCGAAGATGGAGACCGCGACCTTGATGCGCGCCTTCTCCTCGTCGACCTCCTCGACAACGCCGTTGAACGAGGTGAAGGGGCCGTCGGAGACCCGCACCTGCTCGCCCACCTCGAAGGTAATCGAGGGCTTCGGCCGCTCGATCCCTTCCTGGACCTGGCGCATGATCCGCTGCGCCTCGGTCTCGGTGATCGGCACCGGCCGGCCGCGGCCGCCGCCGCCCAGGAAATTCGTCACCTTCGGCGTGTTCTTCACGAGGTGCCAGGTCTCGTCGGTGAGCTCCATCTTCACCAGCACATAGCCCGGGAAGAACTTGCGCTCCGAGCTCACCTTGGCGCCGCGCTTCACCTCCACGACTTCCTCGGTCGGCACCAGCACCTGCTCGAACTGGTCGGCGAGCCCTTTGGTCTCGGCCTGCTCGCGGATCGACTGTGCGACCTTCTTCTCGAAGCCGGAATAGACGTGCACGACGTACCACCGCACGGCCATGGCTCAGGTCCCGATGCCCAGCACGAAGCGCACGAAGACGCCGAGCGCCTCGTCGACCAGGAAGAAGAACACCGCCACCGTCACCGCCATCAAAAACACCATCAACGTGGTCTGGGTCAGCTCCTTGCGCGTAGGCCAGGTCACGCGCGACACTTCCTGTCGCACCTGCCGGATAAATTCTGCGGGGCTGGTCCGTGCCATATTGGGGGTTCGCTTAAGGGGGCGCGACTATAACGCCCTCAGGCTGCTCTTTCCAGCGTTTAACGGGTTGTGGGTCTGCCCTGTATCAGCGCGTCCGGGCCCGCGCCTGGACCCAATCGGCACCCTCGGGCGGCGGGTTCATAGCAGGCCTACCGGCGCTGTCAAGCGGTACGACAGATTGGGCTTTCTCCGCACTGCCTCAATATTGCGGGCTACCCGCATTGCGAGCGGCCGGATCGCATTTTAGGCTCAGCCACCTCCCGCCCCGCCGCGGGGATCGACCGAACATTCGCCACTGAGGATTCTGCCCAAGTTTGATTTCGGCGACGTGGCGACCGTCATCGTGATCCCGAGTGCGATGACGACGGCGATGAGAATGAATTCAATCCGAGAGATTCTGAGTCTCCCAACTCGGATCTCAGCGCCTGCGCGCGCTGTCGGATATGGCTCAAACTCTCTCTCGGAAGCTGGCAGGAGTGGAGGGGCTCGAACCCCCAACCCCCGGTTTTGGAGACCGGTGCTCTACCAATTGAGCTACACTCCTATCTCTTCC
>Ga0209517_10006556_pt1 | contig 14341 bp, 14 predicted proteins | sample PeaSoiMetSII2010_FD_187695 | JGI IMG/M metagenome (GOLD analysis project Ga0209517, IMG submission 187695) | Peat soil microbial communities from Weissenstadt, Germany - SII-2010 (SPAdes) (version 2) | ecosystem: Environmental > Terrestrial > Soil > Wetlands > Peat | place: Germany...
CTTTGTCGCGGCTGGAAGCCGCTCCTACAAAGATGGGTTTTCCAGATGGAAAATAGGTTAGAACAAATTTACCCTGAATGAAAACGGGGCCGGATTGAATTATCTCGGAGCTGGTGGTATCTTCGCGAGATGGGAGGATCTCTGAATGTCCGCGTCTTATGCGAATGGTGTGAAGATTTCCGGAATTTATAATTTCCTGGAAATAGATGCCGGTCTCGCCACCGGCGGCCAGCCCTCGGAGGAAGAACTCGCCTCTCTTGCCCGGGCCGGTTATGGGACCATAATCAACCTTGGCCTCCATGATGATCCCCGCTACTCGCTCAAAGATGAGCCGGGTATCGTATTGGGCCTGGGAATGAAATACATCCACATCCCTGTTCAATTCGGAAACCCCACCCCGCAGGATCTGGAGTCTTTTTTCGAAGCCATGGATCACCGAAAAGGGAAAACCTTTATCCACTGTGCGGCCAACAAACGAGTTTCGGTATTCCTCGGCCTGTACCGGGCCATAAAGCTCGACTGGCCTCCCCAAAAAGCCTTCGAGGCCATGGATAAAATCTGGGAGCCCGATCCAATCTGGTCTGCATTTATCTCTCGAATCCTGTCTCGGCATGGAAGTGCGCTCCCCATCCGTGGTCAAATAACCAAACCTGCTTGAATTCACACATGGCATGGTGTAGATTATTGTGTAAAGGAGACGCCGTATGGCGACAAATCTGGCTATTGACGATAAACTGATTGAAGAAGCACGCCTTGTCGGCAAACATGCGACAAAGAAAGGTGTGGTCACTGAAGCGCTCCATGAATACATCCAGCGCCGGAAACAGATCGAGGTCCTCGATCTGTTCCATTCCGTCGACTACGATCCCGACTACGATTACAAGGAACAGCGCAAGAAACCATGAAAGTCCTCGTTGACACTTGTGTCTGGTCGATGGCGTTGCGGCGCAGTGAGGCTTCCGGTGGTCAGGAAGTGTCCGAGTTGATGGAACTGGTCAAGGAGTTACGGGTGCAGTTGATTGGACCGGTACGGCAGGAAATCCTTTCCGGAATCAAAAGCTATGCCCAGTTCACGAAGCTTCGCGATCATCTCCGTCCGTTTCCCGATCTTGAGCTGACGAACCTCGATTTCGAGTCAGCCGCTGAGTTCCATAACCTCTGTCGCAGCAAAGGGGTTCAGGGTTCAAACACCGACTTTCTCATCTGTGCGGTAGCGGTGCGGCGCCAGATGCCCATTTTTACCACGGATGCCGACTTCACTTTCTTCCAGCAATGCCTGCCGATCAAGCTCCACTATCCCCGAACTGATCGATGAGATCGTACTCTATAGCCTCGCACAACAGATCGAATCGGCCGGCGGGAGACTGAATCCGTCCTCAAGCTTATTTCCGATCTCCTCTCATACCAATTTGCGTTCAAGAGCGGGCGGTGATAAACCCCGCCCCTACGGCGCCGTCGCGCGGTTCCTTTGTAGGGGAAGGCTTTATGCCCTCCCGAAGCACTCGATTTGAACGCAAATTCGTATCAATCCTTCCCCGCGAAGTTTTGATGGATACTAATTACCGGGGTTTCCTGGAGTACCCGAAGTCATAGACGAATTGCGGTTCTAAATGTCTGAAACAGCATAAGCGACCGGCCAACCCCATCTTCCAAGAATGCTTGGACCGTGTCATCATCTTTTCGTAAGGCTTGGCAGCACTGTTCAGAGGGAGGCAAGGATCTCACTGTCAGCATTTTGTGGCAGAAGCGCTGCATGTTGGGCTTCGGTATGGGCGCAGGGCAGATTTTCAAACTGAAACCGAGGGTACTGATAAGGTTCGATCCGGCATGCTTTGGCAGTTTCGATGAGACTGTAGATGGTTGCAGCAGCATCGGCCCCACTTGGAATGCCTGTAAATAGCCAGTTCTTCCGTCCTACTACGAAGGGCCGCATTGCATTCTCCGCGGCATTATTGTCCGGAGTAATGTGTCCGTTTTCCAGGTAGCAAATGAGTTTGGACCAGCGGGAAAGCGCATAGCTTAAAGCTTTTCCCAAAAGCACCTGGGGCGGGGTCTGGTTTTTCGGGACTGGGATAGAACCGCAAAATATAATCAGATGAAGAGATCGAGGTATGAAAAAGCATTGACTAAGGTGAATGGCAATATTGACACCCATGCAGGCCCCGAACGGTTGGAGGCGTAGTCTGGCCACTGAAGACTTTTTTCTTATCGCTTGGATGATTATTGTTGATACCGAAAATGCACTTCTAAGGGTTCTGCAAGCCATGTTTTTCATCATGGTCTAGAATTTCCAGTCAGTTATCGTGTCGCGACCCCTGCCCACATTTCAGTCAGAGGAGCCCTCCATTATGTCAAAGAAGCTTGCAATTACTGTTTCGGGAGCGGTGTCGCTCGGAAGTTACGAAGCGGGCGTGATGTACGAAATCGTTAACGCCATCCGCCAGCACAACGAATCTCCTGATACGCTGACCGAGGATCGAATCGTGATCGACGTCTTGACCGGTGCATCCGCGGGCGGGATGACGGCGACAATCCTTGCGCAAAAATTAATGTTCGAAGCGGACGCGTTGGAGGGGGCATATTTTAACTCGCTTTACATGCCATGGGTCAAGGACGTGAACATCTTAGACCTTCTCAAGGAACGATCGGGCGATTCCCCTACGAAGTCGATCTTGTCCTCGAAATTCATTGAAGATTTATCTCGGCGCTATCTCACGTCTCGCTATCAGAGCCACGCAGATCCTCCGCGCACGCATCACGCCGCTGCAGCAGACAAAATCTGGCTGGGCCTCGCCCTATCAAACCTCAACGGAGTGGATTACAAAAAAGATACGTGGCCGGCAGGGGAATTCGTCTACACTCGCTTTCAAGATGAACTTAAGTTGCTCATCGAAAACGCCGCGAGTGACGACACCATGGATGTTTGGGAACCGCTCCGAAACGCGGCGGTTTCGTGCGGCGCATTCCCGTTTGCGTTCAGAGCCGTTGAGGTGGTCCGCCATAAATTCGAGTACGATTCACCAGATTTGATATCGCCGATCTTGCCGACGGAAAACTTTTGCTACACCGACGGCGGCGTGTTCCAGAATGAGCCGCTCGGAATGGCGAAGGACCTCGTCGACAAGATAGACCCCGAGCATGTCGATACCGAAAACCGGTATTATCTATTCGTGTCTCACGGCAACAAGAAATCGGTTGCATCCTCTGAACTCAACGCCGATAACGCTGATTTCCTGCCATTCGGCGGTCGACTCGTAGCTGCGATTTACAACCAGGCCGGTTTCCAAGATTGGATTATGGCCGAAAATGTGAATAATCGGATCGACCTTTTCAATAAGCGAGCTACGGAACTCGCCTCCATTCTTAAAGAGAAAGCCGATCCGGCAGAATTCGTGACGTGTCTGGAAACCGCTGCGAACCTTTTACTGCCGATACTGTTCAAGAATGCTGGTGGCGACGCCTCGATCAACGCAGCGCGAGACCGGCTGCAGAAGCAATTTGCTACAGAATACAACGGCCTCCCCTCAGGAGTGCGCAATGCGTGGGTCGATGCCATCCTTGTGCTGGAATCCGCTGCGGAAATGGGAGACCACGACGAGATGCGTATTCTCGCTATCACCTCCGACGAATCGGAGTTGGCCGGCTCGGATCTGCAAGCGTTCTGCGGCTTTTTCGACTTCAAATATCGCAAGCACGATTACGACGTCGGCCGTGATAAAGCCCAGCAGTTCCTCTTGGATTCTAACTGTCCACTCGGTAAACTCAATTTCTTTCCCGAAAAAATCGACGATATCGATCACTCATTGGACAACCTGAAGCTCGATGCCATGGACCGCTCCATTCGGGAGGATGTGTACGGCCGTTTGAAGGATAGGTTCCTCGAAATGCTCAAAGAAGCCGGCGCGAACCAATGGGAGGCTACCGCCGCGTTTGACTTCGTCATCGGTCCGAAACTCAAACAGCTTTTGAAGCTGTAACCGCGACAAGATTTAGTTGAGCGAAGTTGAGTGGTATTTACCGGAATCAGAAGCGGTAGAGCTTCTAAACTGTAATTATAGACAGCTCCGTGGATTTGCCGAAAAAGGGATACTCAGTTACACCATAACGCCCAACCGCAAGCTTAAAAATTCAGAGGAGCCGGTTCATCGGTTTCTCAGTCGCAAGACTGGATTGAGTTGAGGTGGATGTTTTTTCTACGGTTTTAAAGGATAGAACCTCCCCGGCATGCATCAAAGATGCAGAAAGGGCAGAAACAGCTCACCGATGACCACTGAACTCGTCAGCGAATACACTACAAAAAGAAGCAGACATCCGCGTTACTGACTAATAATAAGCCGCACCTTCGATAGCTCCGTGATTGCCGGTTGCTGTTGAATGTTCGGAGTTTCCTCCCTGGCGACATTGCAAAGACAGGCAACAATGTAGCCGAGTACATAACCCAGGAAAAGTCCTAATAATAATAGCATGGCTCCCCCCCCAACAAAAGAAATGAAATGCTCTCAGACAAACTTAGAAGCACGGATCATGCCAAAGAGCAGTGGCGGGTGCCGTATGCTTTCAGAATATATCTATCAGAACTGCCTAGTGCTTTATCATCCAGAAAAAACAGCGGGATGAAGCGATACGTCGATCTGATTTATGATACCATCCAAATGGTCGTCTTGACGGCAAAGTGCTTTTTTTGACGTAGGATTGTACAGATAATGAGATAGGAGTGAAGGGAATTCAAGACGGAGTGTTCTCAATAGCCTACACTGGATGTTCGAGTTGTTCGAGCGATGTAAGGCGCTCCTGCGCTGACCCAGGGGATGAATGTTACCGGCGGCGTGAAAGTGTAGCAAAAATGGCGGTCTGAAAATGTTTAGTTGTATGAGCATGAGGGCCGCCGGCTCTAATAGAGTTATAGATATCGGCGGCAAAAGAATCAGGATTCTATCTCACCCTTCTTCCGATAACTTTTGCCCTCAATGAGAACCGTTTCTGCGTGTTGAAGAAGCCCGTCAAGTTAGGCCGAGGTAGGAGTTGAATCGTTGTTGAAGATACCCGGCCATCTTTGTATGCTCTGTTCGAAGTGATCACCATGGGTCCCTGTTCATAGCGCAGGCTGATGACCTGGAAGAGTAGATCGGCGCCGTGCTTATCGATAGGAAGAAAACCGAGTTCATCCAAACAGAGCAGCGATGGAGCCAGATATCTTTTGAGTTCGGATTTGAGCCGCTTAGCCGCTTGTGTCGCAGACAAGGTGTTGAATGTTATGGAAAATTGCCGACCGAAAGCTCGATCAACTCGACTCAGTAATAACGCTCGATGAACTACGCATTCCTCCGGGCAATCGGCTGGAAGCGTTCGGTGGAGATCGCACTGACCAGCATAGTATGCGCATTAACGATCAGTATCGGATATGTTTTGCGTGGTCCGAGTCTGGTCCCGAGCAAGTGGAGATCGGAGATTATCACTAAATAATGAAGGGAGTGAGACGAATATGATCCGTATTCCAACAGATCGCTTTCCAACACATCCTGGTGAAATGCTCCTTGAGGAATTCTTGGTCCCGCTGGGGATCACTCAGCGTTAACTTGCAGATGCTGTTCAGGTCTCATATCGGCGCATCAATGAGATCGTTAATGGTCACCGGGGAATAACCCCTGTTACGGCCCTGCGCCTGGCTAAGTTCTTTGGCATGTCACCTGACTTCTGGATGAGTATACAGCTACGTTGGGACCTATATAATGCACAGCTTTCCGAAAAGGATACATTGGAGGCAATTCATCGCTACGTAACCTCCTTCTGTCGGCAAAGCAAAGTCCGGAGCCCAATAGTAGCCTGGCGCCCATCCGGAAACTTATTGATCTGGATCTTACTGAATTACGGTAGGGATGCCGATTTCCCTTTTGTCTTAATCCTGTAAATCCTGTCGAAAGTTCTGCCTTGGTACTGCCTTGACCCGCAACCCGCAACCCGTAGCCCTCAGACCCCGAGCGAAGTGAGTCCGGCTACCCTTTCCACAACGGGCGGGTGTGAGTAGTGAAACCAGACATAAAGCGGATGCGGATTGAGGTTTGAGAGGTTATCGGCGGCAAGCCTTTTCATCGCGCCGACCATTGCATCGGGGCTTCCAAGCATGTTAACGGCGAAAATGTCGGCTTCTCTTTCAAAACGCCTCGATAGCGCCAGGTATAGCGGCTGGAGGAAAAATCCGGCCCTTTGCCAAAAAAGCCCGGCCAGGAAAAGTCCGACGTAAGGCAACGGCCGGCTGAATCCAAATGTGTGGAAAAGAAGCGGCCATTGAATGAAGAGCCATGTTGCATAAAAGCCCGCAAGTGAAATTACAGAAAAGATAATAAGCTGCTTTTGCACGTGTTTTTTTCTGTAGTGGCCCGCCTCGTGGGCGAGCACCGCAAGGATCTCTTCGGGGGTATGCGATTCGATAAGGGTATCGAAGAGCACGATCTGTTTGGTTTTGCCGATTCCGGTAAAATAGGCGTTTGTGTGGCGGCTTCTGACCCCGGCATCCATCTGCATTATCTTTTTTACGCGGATGCCGCTTTTTTCAAGTTGCGTCTTGATCCTGGCGGAAAGTTCTTCGTCCCGGACCGGTTCGAACTTGTTAAAGAGCGGCGCCAGGACCACTGGATAAAGGACCGCCATAACCAACTGGACGGCCGCAAGAAGTACAAAACCCCAGAGCCACCACAAACGCGGCGACCATTGGATGAAGAGGAGAAGGAGGGAAAAAATCACCGCGAAAAGAACGGCCGTGATCAAAGCGGTTTTTATATGGTCGATTGCCCACAGCTTCAGCGTGGATCTGTTGAAGCCGAATCTTTGTTCCACCACGAAGGTGTGATAGTAGCTGAAAGGGACCTCGACCAGGGAATGAACGGCCCCGGGAACGAAGAAGAAAAGAAGCCCCGCCGCGATAAGGGAGAGCCCGAGTCCATCGGACCATCGGACAAGAAGCGGCAGAAATCCTGAGAGCACGATGACCAGTTGGACTATATCGGAGACGATTTGCTCGATAATCCCGACTCTGGTCTTTTCCCTCGTGTATTCCGCGGTCCTGGCGAGCCCGGAGTCGTCGATGAATCCTTCAAACCCGGCAGGCGCCTTGCCGGCATGCCTCAGGGAATAAACCAGGTTGAGGCGCTCGACCAGGATATTGAAGGCGCTCTGTCCCGCATATAAAAGAAGGAAAAAGAAAAGAAGCCCGTTTAGTTCAATCATTTTGAGTTACGCGGAGCAGGGAGCAGGGAGCAGGCAGGTCCCGTGTTACTTCGCGCTTCACGCTTCTTGCTTCCCGCTTCCTCCCGTCTATTTTTTGTTTTCCTTTTCTTTCTTAACTATTTCCTCGGCCAGAGCTTTGGGGACGACATTATAGCGGGAAAATTCCATTGTGAATTCGGCCTTGCCCTGGGTTGACGAGCGCAGAACGGTAGAGTATCCAAACATCTCCGAAAGGGGCACTTCGGCCTCAACGGCCGAGAAAGCACCATCTTCAGAGGTGGAAAGAATCAGTCCCCGCCTCTGGTTCAAACTCCCCAGACAAGCCCCCTGGAATTCGGAAGGAGTTTCCACCACCACCTTCATGATGGGTTCGAGCAGCACCGGGCCCGATTTACCGTAGGCTTCGCGAAAGGCCCCGACTGCGGCCTGCTGGAAAGCCATATCGGATGAGTCAACGGCATGGGATGCGCCGTCATTTATGGTGACCCGCGCCCCAACGACCGGAAATCCGGCGAATCCTCCCTTGGCCAGACACGCCTTGAATCCCTTCTCGCACGCTGATATGTACTCGGTGGGAATCGCTCCGCCTCTGACTTCGTTGACGAACTCAAACTCCCCGTCGGCAAGCGGTTCAAGAAACCCCGCGACCCGGCCGAACTGCCCCGCGCCGCCAGTTTGTTTTTTATGGGTATAGTTGAAGTCCACCCTGCGGGTAGGAGATTCGCGATAGGCAACCCTGGGCATGCCGGTTTCGATTTCCGCGTCGTACTCCCGCCGCATACGCTCAACATAGACGTCGAGGTGAAGCTCCCCCATTCCGCAGATTATAGTCTCGGAAGTCTCCGGATCCAGGAAAACCTTGAAGGTAGGGTCTTCCTTGGAAAAGCGGGCAAGCGCCTTGCCCATGTTCATCTCGGCCTTCTTGTCCTTAGGCTTTACCGCCAGCGAAATAACGGGCGCCGGCACATGCATCGAAGTCATGGCATAGCGCACCCGCCCGTCCGTAAAGGTATCCCCGGAAGCGCAATCAATTCCGAAAAGGGCCACGATGTCGCCTGCGGCCGCAGACTCGATTTCTTCCATCTCGTCGGCGTGCATCCGGCCCAGGCGTCCTGCCTTGACGTGCTTGCCCGTCCTCGTATTGACGATCGTATCGCCCTTGTTGAGGTTCCCCTGGTAGATTCGAACGTAGGTCAACTGACCGTAGCGGCTCACTTCGAGTTTAAAGGCAAGCATCACCATAGGCATATCGGCCTGGCTTGCAAGGACTATCTGCTCTTCTCCATGCTCGAGGTCGAGGGCTTCATTTTTGATATCCAGAGGGCTCGGCAGGTACCTGATTACGGCGTCGAGAAGCGGCTGAACGCCCTTGTTCTTATAAGCCGAACCCATAAGAACGGGAGTAAGCTCAAGGGCAAGTGTGCCCTTGCGGATTGCATCATGGATCATATCTTCCGTTATCGGCTCCTCCGCCAGTATTGCCTCCGTCAAAACATCGGAGAATAGAGAAACCGCGTCGAGCATTTCTTCCCTCTTCTGGTGCGCAAGCTCCATAAATTCCGGCGGAATCTCCGACACCGTAAAGTCGTCGCCATGCTCTCCCTCAAAGGTAAGCGCCTTCATGGCAACCAGGTCGATTACCCCCTTGTGATCTTTCTCCATGCCCATGGGCACCTGTAGAAGCACAGCATTATGGTTCAGTTTTTCCTGGAGCTGCCGGACTACCCGTAACGGGTCGGCGCCTGTCCTGTCGCATTTGTTTATGAAAGCGATCCTTGGAACATTGTAGCGCACCATCTGCCGGTCCACGGTGACGGACTGGGACTGAACACCGCCGACTGCGCACAGAACCAGGACGGCCCCGTCAAGGACTCGAAGGGCGCGTTCAACTTCTATGGTGAAATCGACATGACCCGGCGTATCGATGATGTTGATCGGATGGTCGTCCCACGAACAGAAGGTCGCAGCGGACTGGATGGTAATTCCGCGCTCCTTTTCGAGTTCCATGAAATCCATCGTGGCGCCCACTCCATCTTTTCCCTTAACATCATGAATCGCGTGGATGCGCCGGGTGTAGAAAAGAATTCTTTCCGTGAGCGTGGTTTTTCCCGAATCTATATGCGCGCTGATGCCGATATTTCTCAGCAGTGCAATTTGTTCTTCAGTATTGTTGGGCATTTGAACTCCAGGTGCTTTTTCAGGTGCTAAAAACAGACCTCTGACATCTTAATCGCAATTAGAAATTAGAACCACTGGTGACACCAGTTTAGTTTCAAATTGTAACACGTTCGATACAACAAAAAAAGAACGGGCACCTGTAGTGCCCGTTTGAGCCTCGCTTTATATCCCATGTCGAAAAAAAAGAAAAGGCCGATTCGGGGGTTTTTAATCACTCTCCCCTGTCGGCCCTTAGAAATCTACTTCTTTGCAAGTGTCGTATTTTTCCCCGGTACGGCAGCCGTTTTTGCCTTTACCTTCGACCCCGGAGTCTTTTTCTGAACCGAGGCGGGCGCGGGCTTGCCGGGTTTGCCCGTCTGCTTTACAGCCGGCTTGACGGCCATAGCCGTTTTTGCGTAAACGGCTGCTTTTCTATTCCCTTTGCCTGCAGCGGCAGTGGGCGCCGGGCTGTTGGGCTTTTTCGCCGCAGATTTGGCTTTCTTCTCGGCGGCAGCTTTCGGAGTGGCGGATTTGGCTACCGGCAGCTTGACGGATTTTGCTTCGGGCCGCGTTGTGGATTTTTTGTCCGGTTTAACCGCCGCCCGCTTTTTGCCGCTATCTTTGATCGAACAGGCAGCCTTACCCAAAGTCGGTCTTACGGGCAGATTCGCCTGAGTGAGTTTGATTCTCTGGCCGTGCTTAAGATGAGCATTTCGGCCAAGTCCATTCAACTGGCACAATGATGAAAGCGGAATTCCGGTCCTTTTTGAAACATCCTTCAAGGTCCCGCCGTTGTTTACAGCATAATAAGCGGCGGTAGGCGAGCCGGGCTTTTTGGAATCGGAGGCAAAGCAGATCGACGAAGAAGCCGCCCCTTGTTTGTGCGTATCTTTTGTCACAGCTTTGCCGGCGCCGGCATGGATTGTTTCTGTGCCGGTTTTTATAGTCTTTGCAACCGGCTCATCATCGGGGGGCGAAGAAGTTGAATCGGATATTTGAGAGAGCGCCGGTTCGGGCTGCAAAGAAGCCATTCTGACGGGGGGAGTGGCCTGAGCAATGAAGCCGGGTTGCAGAGAACGCGCAAGCAGGACAGGCTCGCTTTCAAAGCTCCTCTTATAGAAAACCAGGCAACTGCCGGGAACGAGAACGCTCGATTGACTTAAATGGTTCCACCTGCAAAGGTCCGAGGAGGCAACACCGAAACTGCGGGCGAGTTCGTCAAGCCCTTTTTCGGAGCCGCTCACATAATAATTGACCTTCCTGGGTAGATAAGACTGCTGAGCCACCTCGATAACGGCTTGTTTTTCCACTTCATCGGCCCCGATGTGGGCAGCCAGAGTGGACCATGGAGTGAAAAACCGGACGTGCATGTGATCGACATGATTTTTGATATGCTGGACCAAGGAGCCGCGCACATTGCCAAATACGCGATCCAGGTAGGTCTTGTCATAGCCCCGGGAGAGCGCGTATTCATAGAGCACCTTCTGGACGCTCCGATCCAGGAAAATGTACTGCACGCGCTGCGATGAGATCAGGTTCTCCATGAGGCACCAGGTCTTGGCGGCATCGAGGTTTCCCTCTCCCATCGGCATGAATGTATTGAGCGCGCGGTTGCCCTTCGCGTACAACCCTACATCCACGTCCCTGCCGTTCTGGTGGGACCGGTGATGAACGGCGCTCCCGCCGCCCTGGATGGTAAAATCTCCGAGGAAAACATCGCACGTATCAGGAAATTGCGTCCGGACGGCCTCTATCGCGTCGAGCAACGCGCCCACCACTTCAGGCGTGGTATAGGACCTGTTCGGATCACGGAGATGATAACCGGGAAACTGGCTTGGGAAGACTACGCCATTTTCGAGATGTCCCTGATAGGGATGCCCGTAAGAGGCGGTAATTGCCTGGGTTGTTTGGATAAAAAGTAAAGAAGTGACAATAAACACGGCCGATAGAACCAGGACATAGTATAATGCCCTTTGAGATCTGGCCCCCCCCATAAACCCCCCCTTGTTTAGTTTAAGGAGTCCCCGTAGTCCCCCACGACTCGCAGAAACTGTTTGAATAGAGTTTGGAGTTTACTACCAAAAAAGGCACATGCATGTCAAACAAAGTTTTTCGAATTCATCCAATTAATTCAGATGAACCGCCAGCATATTGAAATCACAGGAGAAAAAACTCTAATAAAAAAGATATTTGATTGATGAATAAGTTCACTGAAGTGAGATGCGGTAAGTGGTTAGGATTGCTGCTAAATAATGCTGCTCTAAATCTTTATATAAAAACTGTGGGGATCTTATATCTCTTTGAATAATAGGAACTTAAAGTCAATCCGCGTTTTTGAGGCAAACGAAAAAAATTATTGTACTCGTTCGCCGATGGACAATATCAATTTGCGTTCAAGATTGGGCGGGGATAAGCGCTCATAGGCGCTTAAATAAAGCTGATTTTCATTGTAAAATCAATATGTAAAGACTCTGGACCCCGGCCTGCGCCGGGGTGACGAGAATCTTTGTTCAGTTTCAGTAAATTCAACCACCTACGCGCTTATTTAAGCGCCTATGGGGATGCGCCCTCACGAAAAGATCGGGTGCCGGACTATCCATGGCAGGTGACGATTTCATGATAAGCGCGGGGCCCGAAGCGAAGTGAGGGTCCACCCCGCCTCTACGTCGTTGGCGCGTTGCGCTTCGAAGGGGAGGGCTTTATGCCCTCCCGGATGCCCTTGAACGCAAATCGGTATTACTTGTTGCCTTTTGCCTTGCGCCGGCGTGGCCGTTCTTTTTCAGTGAGGCATGCACGAAGTCCCCGCAATGAATACTTTATGAGTAAACCTTGAGAAAAATCCCGTGAAATGGACCAAAGACAGAGCCGCCCGTCTGAGCACCGAGGTTTGGGGGCGGGAGGCGAGCATAAATTTAAAAGACAGGAATTGTGCAGACGAGGAGTAGCAGATGGCCAAGCAGAAAAGCTGTAGTTTTGCCGGTTTTGAATATGTCGAGGGCACAAGTATTTGTAAATCCGGGAAGTGTGCGAAGTGCGTAAAGGGTGAGTGGGAGGAAACAAAGAAATCCTGCCCATGCAGTTAGCGTATAGCCATTTAAGCCGGATTGCGGAGGGAGTATTGAGATGCCGACGAATTTTGCTCTTAAAGAACAATTCGCATGCGCGGCCTGCGGCGAGGACTTCGCCAGGGAAACGGTCGTGCAGGAATGCAGGATGTGCCACAGGGCGTACTGCGAGGAGTGTATAGACGATCAGGGAATGTGTGTTCCCTGTAAGGAAAAGACATAGAGGGGATAAAATGGAAGAATTTAAAACATGCAGCTACATGGATCAAATGTATAAAAGCGGAGATGAGTTCTGTTTTGCCGACAGGTGTGTTATTTGCCGCGATGGCGAATGGCAGGAAGAACCGATCAATTAAAAGCGTGTTCACCCCCGGCCCAAAAGCACTGCCGGGGCAGGCTGCGAGACACAGAGGGCACAGAGAAGAGCCCTTTCACGCGAAGGCGCGAAGGCGCGAAGAAGATCGGTGAACCGCTGATAAATGCAGGTGAGTGGGTGGAAGGTGAATGGCAAGAACCACAACATCAGCCCCGCTTTTTCTCCTTTGGTCCACTCACCCATTAACCCATTACCCTATTTGCCGAGCATCCCGGTTTTGAGCTCCTGCTGAACAGGCTTGTCTCCGAGCCAGATTCCGTAGAGGGCCTCTTTGAAATCCAGGCCTTCGATCAGGGATGAAACTGCGCCATTCCTGGACACCTCCACACCCTTACCAGGGATATAGGCGAAGTCGTAGGTGTCATGGTTGCGCAGTTCCTTGAATATTTCGACAAAGGCGTCGATCTTTGCTTTGAGTGGGGCCATATTGCCGTTTGTTGATTTCTCAAAAGCTTCCAAGATGGCTTTTTTCATCTCGTTCGGGCTGACCATGACTGAAGTGATCTGAAGCTTGATGTCCATGGGTTTGTCTGCAGCAACAATCCCGGTTGCATCTCCGCTTTTCTGTTCGAGATACAAGCTTGCAACATACACCTGCCAGCCGAAGGAGGATCGATAGCCTCCACCGTTAAAAATAAGGTCCTGCCCGTTGGCCGTCAGCGTATCGGGGAATTCAATCCCTTCGATAGTGGCGGCAAATGCCGGCGCAGCCAAAGAGAACATTGCAAACATGACAACAAAAGCTCTTCTCATCATCAAAAGATCCTCCTCTTTTTTTGTCGAAAATACCGCGCGAGGTTCTTAAAATCAAGATAGAAGCTCCCGGGTTCAACGATCAATCGACAGGGGAGGTGGCACGAAAGAATGTTGATCCCATAGAGGGAACAGAGTAAATTCAATTTGCTATCGATTCAAAGGTACACATATGGAACGAAGGATCAGCGAAGCGGACTGGAAGGTCTTCCGCGAAGTTCGTGTGAGCGCCCTGGATCGTTTCTGTGAGCACGTGCTTTCCGAAGCCGGCCGGCTTGTGGCAGAAACCGGCCAGAGCAGCCATCAGCGCTATTTGGCTGTGTTCAAGCTGATCGAGAGAATGGATAAGAAACTGGGGGATACGTTTGACGATCCCCGGCGTTCCACAGCTTTGCTGCAGTTGATGCTCATGCGATCTCAGGACTTATTGACCGAAGAGGAATTTGCTCGTTTCAGCTCAGAGACTCGTGCTACGGTGCAAGGAGTGCTCGAATCTTTTTTTGCCTAGCAGGGTGCTGAAAAAGGGCCTGCTGGTGGGAAAGACCCGAAAAAGACGGGTGATTTCGTCATTCCGGCGATTGACAACCCGGCCGCAACCCAATGGCTCCTACGTGGGGCGAGCCCTCACTCTGTTCGGGTTCCGCGTTAAACGTTCGAACTCACGTTTGAAGCTTATAGTTCGGCGTCCGATCTTAAGCCCTCACTTCGTTCGGACTTCGCGTTAGCCATTGCTGAGCGCGTTTAAATGCTTCAAGCTTGGCGTCCG
>Ga0209517_10006557_pt1 | contig 14341 bp, 10 predicted proteins | sample PeaSoiMetSII2010_FD_187695 | JGI IMG/M metagenome (GOLD analysis project Ga0209517, IMG submission 187695) | Peat soil microbial communities from Weissenstadt, Germany - SII-2010 (SPAdes) (version 2) | ecosystem: Environmental > Terrestrial > Soil > Wetlands > Peat | place: Germany...
GCGCTTCTACCACAAAATGCGGACCATGAGCTCTTTGCCGCCTCCTGAACCGTGCTTGCCAAGCCTTACGAAAAGATCATGACACGGTCCAAGCATCCTTGAAAGATGGGGTTGGCCGGACGCTTACGATAGATCTTTGTCGGCATGGGCGATAAAGCCTTCAATTGCCTTCTTTGACGTTGGCTCATAGACAGCCTTGAAAAGTTCAGCGAATTTTCCCACAGGCAGGTACTCGCGGAATTTAAGGATTTTTTCCTGATCCCACGCGACATTTTCATGCAGCGAGATAATCACCTTGTAGCCGGCTCCGACCAGTTGTGCCGTCTTCCGGCCGGATTTAAAGCGGGAGCCCGCCGCAAGGGCCAGGTTTATCTGGCGCAACCGGGCCGTTTTGGTGTCGATCTCCGCTTTGAGCGCCGCACCTTCCCGGATCAGTGCGTCGGGTGGCGAGCAGCCGGGCGGCAGGGCTTCCTGAAAGGTTTGTCCCCAAATCCCTTCATCGTTTGTCGGCTTGCGACATCCGTCCCCGGATCGGGGGTTCACCTGTTCAGGCCCGGGGCAGCCCCGGCAGGCTTCCGGCCTATGCCCGGCGTCCGGGCCCGGATTGGGTCCCATGCCGCAATGATCCCCCATGATCCCGTTCATGGGATCATCAATTTGAGTGGAACGCCCGTATTGGAGTGGTCCCATGCGTAGGGGCGGGACTTTCGGGCCAGGACAATGCTTGACTGCTTCTGAAAACGACATGACATCTCCTTTGATCCAGGGCAGCGAAACTGGACCGCCGTCGCCTGGATTGCCGCTGACACCGCTATTAGCGGTTTGTCTGGTTTGAGAGTTGTTTTATTTGAGGGCAACAGAATACTTCAGTATTTGATGTTTGTCAATGATAAATGTGAAGCACTATTATGATAATTATGAAGCGGAATGAGAACCGGGACTTTTGGCTTGCCCGGTTAAATGGCATGGATTGATGCCAATGCCGGGCGGTGGGACCGCCGGCCAAGTTCGACGCTGCCTCCGGCGGCGATTGGCCGGCCTTTTCGCAGGTTATCTGTTTTTTAACTTTTGCCTTTTTACCTTTGCCTTTTGCCTTGCCCTACACGTCTCCGCAGTGCCAGATCACGAGCCCCAAAAACTTTGCAGTGTCCACGGTTACGCGCCAGGGTTCATAGACCTCCCTGTTGTCGCTTACCAGGAATATCCCATCGGGTGAAACCCGCACCCGTTTTATGTATAAAAGATTGTCTATTCCGACTACCATGATTTTTCCATCGAGTGGGTCACACCTGGAAATGTCAAACAAGACAAAGTCGCCGTCTTTCAAGGTTGGATGCATGGAGTCACCGCTTATCTGGGCAAGGCGCATGAAGGGGATTGGCCCCTTTCGATCCAGCCAGTCATAACGGAAGGAATATATGTCTTCAGCATCTTCTTCGTAGACCAACTCCCCCGACCCGGCGCTCAAAAGGGGCTTTACTTTTTTGACATAAGTGAAGCAAAATTGCCTCTTCTGACCACCGATAAAGGTATCGGCGTTCTGTCCCTTCGTGTTCGGATAGGGCCGGTCCCCGATTTTTTGCGGGCCATCGCCGGTAACAAGCCAGGCCCGGCAAAACCCGGTTTTTTCCTCAATAATATTGGCGAGCTCGATCTGAATGCGGGTAGTGCCCGCCTCGATATGGCTGATAGTGCTGGGGTTAACCCCAAGCATTTTCGCAAACTTTGCCTGGCTGAGTTTGTCCAGATCCCTGTCGTTTGCGGCAACACTGCGCACGTGCTTCAGTCTTTGGGCGTCCGGGGTCATTTTTTCTCCTCGAGTCGATTTACGATTTGACATCACTTTATATTCTGCATTATCCTCAATCATCGAAATAACCTCCACGACAAGCGTTTGGTGTCCCGCAAATGGACACTTAAGGGCTTATATACAGTATCGGTGAAGTTTGCAACACATAATGAAGTAAATATTTTCCATTCCATGGCGCAAAAGGCGCAAAGCGAAGGCTGGCGCCACAGGCAAGCTCACGTATTTAAATCATAAAGCGTCACTATGAGATGTCAGATATCATCTGATGTGACATTAGTACCCGGTTGGACATCCTTTTCTCACCTCGTATCGAATTCCGATTTCGTTTAGCAGAATAGCTGATCTCGTTTCCCTCGATCCGTAACTCCTCATTTCTTCGCAGGCACGTAACAAACATAAGTTACCGTTTTCTCGGCGATCTCTGTGTCTCGCAGCCTGCCCCGGCAGAGCTTCTGAGCCGGGGGTGGAATTTGATGGCCCGCAGAGAAGGCTGAGAGCGCGCGGAGACGGTCACGAAGATTTTTTGCCGGAAAAAGCACGAATTCCGTTTGTAAGATTACCTTAGTAATTTAACAAAAATTTGATCGAAGGGGCGCGTTATGCACACCAACATTAATCATCGGATTTCTTTCCACGACCTCAAGGCCTTCTGTTGTCAGGCCTACATTAAGGCGGGGGTCCCCGCTGCCGAGGCGCAGATCATCTCCGAACTGCTGGCAAGGGCGGACTTAAGGGGCGTGGAAACCCATGGGGTCACGCGCCTTCCTATTTATATCCAGCGACTGCACAAAGGATATGTGCGCAAAGAGTGCCAACTGACGACCGTCAAAGATAAGGGCCCGACCGCTTTTTTGGAGGCCCACGGCTCGATGGGCCATATTGTCGCCTACAGGGCGATGAAAAGGGCCATCAGCAAGGCTGAGCAGCATGGCATTGGCTGGGTCTCGGTGAAGGACAGCGGCCATTTCGGTGTAGCGGGCCTTTTCCCCATGATGGCCCTGGGCAAAGATTTTATCGGCTATGTTGTTTCCAACTCCGCTCCCATGATGTTCCCTTTGGGGGGCAGAGAACGAATCGTCGGCAATAATCCCGTGGCCTATGCAATTCCTGCGGACAAATATCCTCCGGTGGTCCTGGATTTTTCACTGGAAGCCGAGTCCTCCGGCAAACTCATCCTGGCCATCGAGAAAGGGGAGAAAATTCCCCTGGGCTGGGCTGTCGACAAGGAAGGGTTGCCCACCGAGGATCCCATTGAGGGCTACGAAAGAGGAGGCGCCCTGATGCCGGTCGGAGGCCATAAGGGCTACGGCATGGTTTTGGTTCATGAGATGCTGACAGCGGTGCTCACCGGCGGCAAATGTACCTCGCGGATCAAAAGTCTTTATCAGGAGGATGAAACAGGTGTTCAAGGCACGTGTCACACCTTCCTGGCCGTCGATCCGGATTGCTTCGTAGGAAGGGACGAATTCAAAAAAGAGATGGATTGTTACATCAGGAACATTAAACAAAGCGCCAAAGCCAGGGGTTGTGAGGAAATCCTGATCCCCGGGGAACCGGAATTGAGAACCGAAACCGAGAGGCTGAAAAATGGCATTCCTCTGGCTAAGGCCACGATGGAGGGATTGACACTCCTCGGTGAATCACTGGGAATTTCGTTTCCGCTGTTGGAGCGTGCGTCATAAGTAAATGAGAAACTAAAGAAAAGGGACCCATCGGACGTAGGTGAGAATCCAATGAGCCCCTCAAGTGGTGACATGTTACGTTTTCCTCTATCAAATTCCCTCTCTTTTTTTGAAGGTTCAACTCTAATATTCCTTACCTTTTACGACGATAGAATTTTATCCCCGTTTCAGAAGAAATCAACCCCATCCAACTGACTTATTGTGTTTTTTCAACAGGTTGACAAAACAGACTTGAGACTCGGCCAGCTGGGAAGACTTATATCGATTTGCGTTCAAGTCGGGTCCTCCGGGAAGGCATAAAGCCCTCCCCTGCGAAGCGCAACGCGCCAATGACGTGGGGCGGGGTGGACCCTCGCTTCGCTTCGAGCCCCGCGCTTATCATGAAATCGTCACCTGACATGGATAGTCCGGCGCCCGATCTTTTCGTGAGGGCGCATCCCCGCCCAATCTTGAACGCAAATTGGTATTAGTATCTGATGTCTCCATTCAGCAATTCACTAGAAGGCCTTGAGCACTGCGTCCAGCTTCACCTTGAACGACTTGTCATGCCTGTGGATAGGCGGGACTTCACGATCTATCTCGAGCAACTCATACACAGCCATCTGCGCCGCCCGTACCGAATACTCAACCGTGAAAACCACATCGCCAGGGATCTCGACGAACTGGCTGATGAAAGCCAGGTTTCTGGAATTTCGGGGAACCGGAAGCGGCCTGTCACCTTCGGCACGCGGCATGAACATGCTGGTTATGTAAGGCATGCGGCAAGGAATGCAATTGGCGGTAGCCACCTTTTCCAAGTCAAAGTTCAGGTGCCCGCAAAGCTCTCGCAGGATTTCTGCACCGCCGCATTCGGACATGGGTTTGGCGACGAAGTCGCCTATGCGGTCTGGATGCAGCGCGTATCCCCAGAACACCTGCACGCCTTGAGGCTGGCCGACGAAATGAGGTTGATGAGCCAGTACTACGGACATGAACCAGCGGGAATCCTTGAAGGTCACCAAACCCCCGGTCCCGGCGCGATTGCCGGTGAATTTTTCCATCATGTCGAAGAATGCAGTGTTTTTCAAAGTAACGGTAAACGACTCCCAATAAGATTCCGGAATGCTGGAATTGAAGGCTGCAGGGTTACCGAATTCGGGACGGCCTGCCGCAAGTTTTTCCCACAATGCCCAACCGCCGCTGTCCTGCTTGGTCCTGTGTGCCGGTGCGCTTGTCATGCTACCGTAGCTTGATGCATCGGTCATAGAACCGTTTTGAAAGAACACCAAATCGCCCTCGGCGACATCAACAATCTCGTGACTGCCGTCCCGATTGCAATGGATGCCTGTGACCGTGAGTTTTCCAGCTTCGGTTTTCAGGTCGAAATCAGTCACCGTACAATTCATCACCACATTCACGCCCTGCAACTGCAGCCAGCTAACCAAGGGACGTACCAACGAATCAAACTGATTATAAACGGTTCGCTTGACGCCGGCCAGGGTTTCGATGCGCGAGAATTCCAGCATGAAGCGATGCAGGTAACGTTTGAATTCCACCGCACTATGCCAGGGCTGGAACGCAAATGTCGTGGCCCACATGTACCAGAACTTGGTCTTGAAAAAATCCGGTGACAACCAGTCGGTAATGCAGCTCGCACCCAGCTTGGCTTCGTCGGCCTCGCTGAGTTTGAGTAACTCCAGCCTATGTTCCATGGTAAATCCCATCGACTTCACATCCACCTTGAAGCGATTTCTGTCGACCAGGCGCGCCATGGAATGCGGGATATTCTGTTCATTGAATGCGATGGTTTCTTCATACACGGATCGACCCAGAGCGCTCAGGGAAGGAATGGTCTTGAACAGGTCCCAGGTACATTCGTAATTGTCCGTGGTCAGCATGCGCCCGCCGCGCAGGGTGTAGCCGTCCTCAGGATTGCCCCCGCCGTCCAGGCTGCCGCCGGGAATGGGCATGGCTTCGAAGATAGTGATATTGCTTCCCTGGATGCCGCCGTCGCGGATCATGAACGCCGACGCTGACAGAGAGCCGATGCCGGCACCGACTAGATAAGCTTTAGTACTGTTATTCATATTTGATTTTCGCATTTTATTCCTGTTCTCTTTAAGTAAGAATAAATAATTAATTTCTATCCGAAAAGGACCCCGCAGGAAAAACACTTAAGCATTGTTAATTGCTGAAGCATGGCGACACACTCTCGGAAAGTCAACGAGATCGGACATCACACCTTGATGGAACCGAGTTAGCAACTGCGCCGCTTCACTCACTTTTCTCTCAGCGCATCCCGTACTTTGACGGCAAGGACATTCATAGAGAATGGCTTCTGGATGAAGTTCACGTCCTCGTCCAGCACACCGCGTTTGACGATCACGTTGGCTGTATAGCCGGACATGAACGGAACTTTCATGCTGGGCTGCAGGGATTGCAACCGTTCCGCGAGGTCCTTGCCGTTCATCCCCGGCATGACTACGTCGGTGATGAGAAGTTGAATCTCGCTCGCGTGTTCCTCGGTCAATCCCAAGGCCTCGCCCGTCGTGCCTGCGGTCAGCACCCTATATCCTAATCTTTCCAGCATTATTTCAGCCATCGTCAACAGATCAGACTGGTCCTCCACCACCAGCACCGTCTCGCCGCTCCCCACAGGGATTTCCCCGGCACTTTCCCGCTCGGCGTCGACGACTTGGCCCGCATACCGGGGCAGGTAGATTCGAAAGGTAGTGCCTTGTCCCGGTTCGCTGTAGACGTTGATAAATCCGTTGTTCTGATCGACGATGCCAAACACCGTAGATAGCCCCAGGCCGGTTCCCTGGCCAACCCCCTTGCTGGTGAAAAACGGTTCGAAAATATGATCGAGGATCTCCTGGTTCATGCCGCAGCCATCGTCACTGACGGCCAGCAGCACATACTCTCCTGCTGCAAACCCGGCATGCTGAGCGCAGTAGGTCTCGTCAAAGACTGCGTTTCCCGTTTCGATAGTGACACTTCCGACGTCTGCAATGGCGTCCCTGGCGTTGACGCAAAGATTGGCCAGGATCTGGTCGACTTGGACGGGGTCCATTTTGACTGGCCACAAGCCCTTCTCGGGCCGCCAGGCCAGTTCGATGTCCTCGCCCATGAGCCGCCGGAGCATCTTGAGCGTGTTTTCCACGTTATGGTTCAGGTCAAGCACCACGGGAATGATTGTTTGCTTGCGGGCAAATGCCAGCAATTGCCGGGTAATGTCAGTGGAACGCATTGCAGCCTTGTAAATTTGCTCAAGGTTGGCATGGACCGGCAGGGCCGGGTCCACCTTGCTCATTGCCATTTCCGTATAACCGAGAATCACGCTGAGCATATTGTTGAAATCATGGGCCACGCCGCCCGCTAGCAGGCCCACCGCTTCCATCTTCTGGGCTTGGAAAAGCTGGGCTTCGATTTTGGCCTTCTCATCCGCGGCCTTCTTGCGTTCCGTGATGTCGCGGGAGATTCCCAGCACGCCCAGGAGATGTCCTTCGGCATCACGCATCGGTGTTTTGATGGTTTCAAACAAACCACTATGACCGTCGTCAGCGAAAGTCAGCCACTCTTCGTTGACGCTGGGTCCGTCCGCCTCCAAGGCTTTGCGGTCATGCTCGCGGAAACAATCTGCCTGATCCTTCTCTTTAAAGTCGTAATCGGTCTTGCCGACAATATCTTCCTCTTTTGCGCCGAAGAATCGTTCGAAAGTGGGGTTACAACTGAGATAGACTCCATTCAGGTCTTTGAGCCAGACCAGGTCCGGGATGGCATCAACCAGTGTCCGGTGGCGGACTTCAGACAGGCACAATGACTTCTCCGCCTTCTTGCGCTCGGTAATTTCCTGCAGGTGTTTCTCCAGGGCATGCGTTAATTTCTCGGTCCTGCTGGCTACCTCGGACTCCAGATCTTTCAGGTAATTACTCTTCAAGTCGTTGTAGGCCTTAATCTTTATCAGGGACCGGATCCGGGCTATAAGCTCCATCTTATCAACAGGCTTTGAAAGAAAATCATCACAACCGGCCTCAATTCTCTTTACCCGGTCTTCCGGATCCCGCAACACCGTAACCAGGATTATCGGAAGCAGTCGATATGTATTATCTTGCCTGACCTTGCGGATAAATTCAAAACCATCCATGCCGGGCATCCTTACGTCCAGCAGAATCAGATCGATTTGATTACCTGAGAGTTTCACCAGCGCTTCTTCACCGCTCGCCGCCTCGACAATTTCATAACCCTGCGGAACAAGGTATGCTTCGATAAGTTCAATGCTTTTGGGTTGGTCATCAACAACTAAGATTACTGGTTTGCCTTTCATCCACTCCCCTTTTGAATATGAACTTTCAAGATATTAGAAACTTACTTAATGAAGTTAATAATTTCTTTCGCAAAGGTACGCGTATTTATAGGCTTGCCAATGAATCCGGTGTTAGTTATGTTACCTATATCTGCTCTGCCATCTTCCATCACAGAAGAAGTCACAAAAACAATGGGAATATTCCTGGTCTCTTTGTCTTGTCGCAATATCCTGGCGGCTTCGGAACCGCGCATATCTGGAAGCCTAACATCCATAATAATGATATCCGGTTTTTCTTTCCTGGCCATGGCAATTCCATCGGAAGCATTTTCAGCTTCAAATACTTCAAAGCCGGCGACCTCTAAAAGGTCTTTTTCCAGCATCAGATTGTTTGCATTGTCATCGACAACTAATGCTTTCTTCTTCATCTCACACCGCCAGCCTTGATATAATAGGCAAAGTAAGCCGAACCGAGGTGCCTTTATTGAGCCCCTCTGATTCCACGGAAAGCTTACCGCCGTGCAGCTCGACCAGCTTCTTAGAAAGCGACAAACCGAGTCCGGTCCCCTCGGTTACCCGAGAATATGGGGTATCGACACGGAAAAACCCTTCAAATATTTTATCCATGTTTTCAGGTGCGATGCCGACCCCTTTATCCCAGATAACAATTTCTATCTCGGAATCGGCTTTCTTCGCCCGTATGCCAATTGTACCACCCTGGGGGGTAAATTTAACTGCGTCTGAAAGAAGGTTATAAATTATCTCTTTTACCTTGAGTTCATCCGCCTCAATATTCGGTAGATCTTCAGCAATTTCAAGTAACATTTCAATCTTCGCTTTACCGGCCATATCCGCTAACAGCAGTGAAATCTCATTTAATAGGCTTTTCATGGGCAAGCTGGATATAGTCAGCCCCATCTTTCCGGCTTCAACTTTTGCCATATCAAGTATCTGATTTATCAGTAAGAGAAGGTGCCTTCCGCTGGTTAAGATATTATTAGCGTATTGGTGCTGCTTCTCATTTAGCGGTCCGAAAGTCTTGTCGTATAATACCTCGGAGAAACCTATAATGGAGTTGAGCGGGGTCCGGAGCTCATGCGACATGTTAGCCAGGAATTCAGCTTTTACTCGAGAGGTGCGTCTTAACTCGGTGGTCAACCCCTTTAATTCTTCATGGGCTTTTCTCAGCCCATTTTCTATCTCCCTGCGCTCGGTGATGTCCTCGATGGCGAGGAGGATGATCCGCTCTTTTCCCCTCACTCTTTGAATCTGCCGGGCATTCAAAAGCATTACACGCCGGCCAATGGTGGCAAAATTGTGTTCAACCTCATAGTTGTCAAAGGTGGTCTGTTGAGGAAGGATGGTTTCCAGCAGTTCCCGCAGCTTGGGTATATCCCACTGTTTATTGCCCAGGTCATAAATAAGCTGCCTCAGGGTCTCTTCAGGCTTTACCTTGAAGAATTCATAGAAGGAACGGCTGACGGCGACAACCCTGAGGTCTTGATCCAAAGAAATTAAGGGTTCACGCACAGTGTTGATGATGCTCTCAGCGAATTCACTGGCTTCATCCGCTATTTCTTTAATAACCTCCAGTTCTTTTCGGGTCTTTTCCAGACCGGCTTCTATCTCCTTACGCGCGGTGATGTCCTCGATAGCCAGAAGGATGATCCGTTCCTTGCCCCTTCCCCGTTCAATTTGCCGGGCATTCAACAGCATTATGCGCCTGCCGATGGTGGCAAAATCGTGTTCAACCTCATAGTCATCAAAAGTTGTTTTCTGGGGAAGGATGGTTTCCAGCAGCTCCCGCAGCCTGGGGATATCCCACTGTTTATTGCCAAGGTCATAGATAAAATTGCCCAAGGTTTCTTCCCGTGTTGCCTTGAATGAATTAATGAAACCTCGGTTTGCTGAGATAACCTTCAGATCTGAATCCAGCACCAAAAGAGGTTCACGTATTGTCTCTACGATATCTTCGAATAACTGGTCTATCCGAGTTTCTGCCATAGTCCTTTTCTCCACACAACAAATCCGACTCTTTTAATTCTTTGGTATTATAATCATTCCGAGCTGCTGGGGATTGTTTGATTTCCACTAACGCTCCGATCCCGGCCTAAGCAGCCCCCCCTTCCTGCTCCGGATCAATAAAAACACGCATTTACTTTAGATTTCGGGCCGAAAGACCCCGCATGCCGCGAAACGCTCTCCGAAGGTCCACAGCAAGCAAGTCAATAACCCGCGCTCCCCAGCCTTCGCGCTCTTGCCATTCTCAGCTTGCTGGTTTCGCAGGTGTCCGGTTTGCAGCGTCCAGGTAAACAAATAATTCGAAAAAGGCAAAGATTTTGGCGCCTCATTTATCAAGGACGAGGAGAGCTGTGTGGAGTTCTTCCTTTTCGCGCCACGGAGAGCCACTATGCCATTGGGTCGGCATTCGGGGACGGAGTTCGTCATGGTTTCGAACGGGACGTTTCTTGGGCATTTCGGGGTTGGGGATTTCGGGGTCGGGCCTAATGCCGCTAACTTAAAAGAAATATCCGTCCTTTCAAGTCCTTAAGGGTTTCAGGTTGAGGGAGTGGGGACGGCTTTTTGTACTTACGTCCCTGCTTCGAACGCCGCTTGTCCAGACCGCGGATTTTTCTCCGGTATTCCTGCTGGTCCCTGGCAAATTGACGGTTTGGCTTATACTTAACTCGTACTTAACTCGATACCGTGCGCAGCAGCCTACAAGCGATACCCACATGGAAGTCCAAAGACACGGTTCAGCAGTCGCCAGTAGTTTTTTCAAAAACAGACGTGTCTCTGTGAGAGCACGTGTATTTCTTGTTTTTATGCAATATTTTCGTTGACCCTATAGCGTGTGATGAGGAGCGCAACGGGCTATCCGTGTCCATCCGTCTTGATCCGCGTTTAAAGAAATCTCTCAGAGCGTCCCCCGGACTCGATCCTGGACTCGCGATAAAATGCGCCGTCTCGTTGCAACCGAACAACCGGAGTGCTATTGAAAGAGCCTTCCTGTATCCAATTTCGGCAGGTCCCCGAATGCAGAAAAGTTGAGCCATGATTTTTTCATCCGTGTCTATCCGTGTTCATCCGTGTCTAAGATGTCTTGCGGCTCCGCTGCTCTGCGCTCTTCGTGACCAAAAAAGCATTCGAACCTAAAGTTAACAGCATTAGGCCCGCCCCCCTACCCCCTGGCCCCTTGTTTGGCGTAAGGTTCACCTCACGCCGCCGGCTTTCAAGTACGATAGTGCAGATGCAAATACACTCCCGTACTGCCCGGTATAGGGTGTTCCAATGATTGAAACAGCAGCCGCTGATATTCTATCTTGAATGTCAGGAACAATGAGATGCCGAACAGCTTCCCGGACCCATTTATGGCGGGATTAATCAGCGTCGGCGGCCATTTTCATAAGGTTTGTCTGTCCTTTCGTCAAAAACCGGCTGAATGCAACGCGGCATCGACCTTCCACTAAGAACCCGGACAAGGAGATCCCCATGAAGTTGCTGTTGGTCCTGCTGTTGCTTTTCCCGAGCGCTGCCATGGCCTCGGACAAGTGCTGCTTCATAGGGCCGGGAGACTGTTTTGCGATCAGTTCCGCTTCGGAAATGGAAATTTGCAAAAAAACTCCGAGCACCGCGTCTCTGAATTCCTCCTGCAAAGAGTCGTCGGAATGCATGCTGTCGGAGGAACCGGTTCCCCAACCGCCGGAATTTAACAGCGGACTTTCGCATGGGGATGCAACGCTCACAGATATTTCCGAAAAAGAAGAGAGTGTACGGTGAGCATAGGACTTAAATATTTGCAAGTCTCAGTTTTCCTGATTTTTTTTGTAAGTCCACGATAAGGCATCATCTCCGCACTCGTCAGAGCAACTGAACGGTTCGAAAGTGGATTACCACAGCCTCAACCCTCCTTGCCAATCCGTAAAATCCAATGAACAGATCGATGCATGACGCTTTGGAACCGGCCTCATTGACGTTTCACTTGCATATTCTATTGGGAAATCGTATGGCTTTGGGGGCCTTAGGAATATAATGGAATTTTTTCAGTCAAGCCACTTGAGCATTTTCACTCTACCCTGGGCTGAACGCAAACGGGGTGAGATGAAGGGGCGATTTGTTTTCACTTTTCCGAGGGAGCGGGAGTATGTCTTTTGAGGAAAGATTGAATAAGGTTCTCAGGCTGGCGGATGCCTTGGGGGAGCACAGGGAGCAGATGGTGAATCTTGCGGTGAAGAACCTGCGCTTTACGGTCAAGGATTGTGACTATGAGGTGGATCTCACCGTAGATAATCTCAAAATGTTGGCGGAGACTGAAGACATGCTGCGCGACAGGCATCCCTTGGGCGGCCCGGGCTCGCGGGTCTCCCTGATGCTCCCTTACAACGTCAGCGCCTGGGTCAGTACCGCCATCGCCCCCATCTATCTGGCCGGAAACCGGGTGAATGTCAAGTTCGCCTCCAAGGGGCGAGACGTTTTGAAGCTCACCGAAAGCATCTATCGGCCTGTTTTCGAAGACGACATCACGTTCTACCAGGGCGGAGGCAGGGCGTTTATTGAGGAATCCCTGAGAGATCCCGATGTATCCGCCGTCGTAGTCTTCGGGTCGGATGAAAATATTCTGCCCTACGAACAGGCTTTCAGGCAAGCAGGAAAGAAGCTCGTTTTCGAGGGGCCGGGCTCGGACCCGTTCATCGTCTTTGCGGATGCGGACCTGGAACTTGTGCTCACGGACCTCATGGCAGGCAAGTTTATGTACTCCGGGCAGACTTGCACGGCGCCAAAGAGGATCTTTGTTCATGAATCCATTTATGATGAGTTTCTTGCGATGTTCGTCGACCGGGTGAAGAGCCTCAAGACAGGAGATCCCGCAGACGAGCGGACCGACATTTCACCGGTGGTCAGCGACCTCGCCGTAAAGCGTATAGGTGAGCAGCTTGAGGATGCCGTGCGGCTGGGGGCCGAAATCATCTTCGGCGGCAGGATCGAGGGAAATCTCGTCTACCCGACGGTTGTGAAGAACGCTGCCGATGGAATGCTCGGGATGCGTGAGGAGCTTTTCGGCCCCGTTGCTTTCACCTCCAGCTTCAATTCAACACTGGAAGTTCTGGCCAGAGCGAAGAACCACAAGTATGGACTTCGTGCCTCCGTCTTCGGAGGAAAGGAAGCACAGGCAGTTGCGGAAGCCCTCAAAGGGGAAGGCTACTGCCATCCTGTGGATACTTACACTTTCGGCAGCTTCGGGACTGTAGTCTACAACGAGACGCGGGACGCTTCCTGGCGTGGGGCTTTCATCACCAAACCTGTCGGGGGCTACGGCTATTCGGGATGGATTTGGGAGACGGTCGGGGGCAAGTTTCGCATGAAGCAGGGGGCAAAGTTGCTGAGCACCGAAACTTCTGAGCCATTCAGCAAATAATGCCCCGCTTGAAGGTAAGGGCAATTTTCAACCTTCCTTGCCTGAGGATAACTTTGCTCTTTTTCACGATATGATATGTTTATAGAATCCCACAAGGCCAAACGGTCATTTAAGCACAGGCGATTGCCTTAGCCAGAAAAGAGCAAAACGATATCCGTCTTCAGTCCTGCCTTCAGTCCTCAGCCCTCAGCCCTCAGTCCTCAGTCCTCAGTCCTCAGTCCTGCCCTTGTCACGCCGCGTACCATAGGACCGCGAAAAAGTGGCAAGTGGTGCCGAGGATAACAAACAGATGCCACACGAAGTGGCTGTAGCGTAACCGCTTAGCCGCATAGAACGCCACACCGCCGGTGTATGCGATGCCTCCCGCCAGAAGCCAGAGAATTCCGGATAATGGCATGTGGGTCCAAAGTGGCCGGACTGCAATCACGATCAGCCATCCCATTGCCAGGTAAAGTCCGGTGGATAAGTGCCGATTCCGGATTCCACCCACCGCCTGAGCTGTCACACCAAAGATTGCAAGACCCCACACCAGGCCAAGGAGCGTCCAGCCCCACGCGCCGCGCAGCACGCCGAGCGTGAACGGGGTGTAAGTGCCGGCGATAAGAAGGAAAATAGCTCCATGGTCAAGCACCTGAAACACACGTTTTGCTTTGCTCTCCGCAAGGACGTGATACAGCGTTGATGCCAGGTACAGCAAGACCATCGTTGCGGAAAAGACACCGGCGCCGGTGATGGTCCATGCGGAGCCATGGCGAACCGCCGAAATGAGGAGCAACGGCGCAGCAACAAGAACCGCAACCAGGCCTGCGCCGTGGCTGATGCCATTCGCTATTTCTTCTGCGCGTGACTGCGGTCGTTCACGATCTGCACGTATATCGTTCATTGTCATAATACACCCATACCCGCCCCCCGTCCTGAAGTATACGGTATTTTCCCACTCATACGGAGTTGCGTTCAAATTGGGTGCTCCGGGAGGGCATAAAGCCCTCCCCTTGCTACTAAAGAATCGCGCGACTGTGCCGCAGGGCGGGGTTTATCCCCATAAGCGCTTAAATAAGAAATCAGACATGCATGACTTCAGTTACCTAAAGTGTTTCAGAATTTGCGTGTAAGCCCTGAAAGGGCTGAATAAATTCAGCCCAGGTTCA
>Ga0209517_10006558_pt1 | contig 14338 bp, 10 predicted proteins | sample PeaSoiMetSII2010_FD_187695 | JGI IMG/M metagenome (GOLD analysis project Ga0209517, IMG submission 187695) | Peat soil microbial communities from Weissenstadt, Germany - SII-2010 (SPAdes) (version 2) | ecosystem: Environmental > Terrestrial > Soil > Wetlands > Peat | place: Germany...
ACGACCCCCTGTTTGATTGCCTCATAGAGGTCCTGTTCGTTTATGATTCCTCCTCGCGCGCAGTTGATGATGAAAGCACTGGGTTTCATTTTCCTGAAGGCATCGATATTGAGCAGGTTGCGGGTTTCGGAAGTCATAGGGGTATGAATTGTAATGTAGTCCGATGACGCCAGCAGCTCATCGAACGTTACACCCCGGATGCCCAGAGCGTCAATCACCTCGGGGTTTATGTAAGGGTCGAATCCGATGACCTGCATCTTGAGGCCCTGGGCGCGTTCGGCCACTACTCGTCCGATCCGGCCGACACCGATGATTCCAAGCACCTTGTTGAAAACTTCCTTGCCCTTGAAGCGTTTCTTCTCCCAGGCGCCACTCTTTAGAGAGGTGGAAGCTTGCGGAATATTGCGGGTAAGAGCAAGCATCATGGCTATGGCGTGTTCGGCTGTGGTTATGACGTTGCCTTCCGGGGTGTTCATTACCACTATGCCGCGTTTGCTTGCCGCTTCAATATCGACGTTGTCAAGCCCTATTCCGGCGCGTCCTATGACTTTCAGATTATGCGCATTTTGCAGCACCTGGGCGGTAACCTTGGTCGAGCTCCGGATAACCAGCGCGTCGAACTCCTTTATGACCCGCCTCAATTCTTCGGCAGACAGTGTTGTATTCACTTCCACTTCGAAGCCGGGAACCTTCGCAAGTTTTTCGATCCCCGATTCGGAAAGGTTGTCGCTGACAAGAATCTTCATCTATTTCTCCTGAAACATATAATGCATAATAAAGCCAGCATTATTGACCCCTTGGCGCCAAAAATCAAGAGGCCAAAAGACCTGCCGCCTCTCAGCCCCAACTCATTGAGAAGCGCCGCATGCCGCTCAAATCATCGGGTGTTTTCAACAGCGGCCAGATCACCGCATTCTGCTCCAGTGATCAAGTCTTTATTCACACCATTCACACCTGTCACACCGGCGATATATGAGGTCTCTTTGAACTCTTCGACCTTGATTTCAGGTACCCGTGCAGACTGGGCTTTCATTTTTCCGGAAAATTCCCTAATGCTTTGAACTCTTCGACCTTGATTTCAGGCACCCGTGCCCCTCCAGTGATTGCGCCGCTGACTGGTGACGAAAGCGACATAGTCATGTCCTGCGTCGCTTTACCAGTAAGAATTCCTCGAACTTCTACCGATTTACCATCCATCGTTTTCGCCATTTGCTCGCCACGAGAATCCAGGAGGATACTGAATTCGCCATTGATAGTCTTCAAACGTGCGTAGGTTTGTTTAAATTCAACTAGCCCAACAGCATGCACCTCTTGTCCCTCAACGAGCGACGCATTTGTATCAAACGGCGCTCTCGCTGCGTATTCCACAGCAGATGGCATCTGCCGCCCCGCTTTTTTCAATTCCTCGTCTATTATGCTCCTAAAGTTATCGGGCGACAGGCCGCCTGCAAACAGAGTCCCGTTGATGATAAATGAGGGGGTCCTGTCTATTCCAGCCTGAATTGCTTCGCGCTGGTCCTTTTGCACCAGGGCCTTATATTTTGAATCCTGAAGGCATTGGGCGAAATTCTCCGGGGCCATTCCAAGCTGGGCGGCATTGCGTGCCAGGTTGGCAGACGACAGATCCTGTGCTGTAAACATGCTTTCCTGATACTGCCAGAATTTGCCCTGCTCCTGGGCGCAGTGAGCAGCTTCGGCTGCCGTGAAAGCATCTTTATGCTGCCTGAGCGGATAGTCCTTATAGATCCACCGGACCTTATCACCGTAAACGGCCCTGATCTGTTTTACCACCTCATGGGTCGATCGGCAGGCAGGGCACTCGTAGTCGGAGAATTCGACTATGGTGACCGGCGCATTCGAAGGCCCCAAGGTGGGAGCGCCCTGAATGTCGATTGTTATCCTGGGCGGATAGGGCACGGGCACAAGAATACGGACGCCATACTTGGACCCGAGGCCATGAGCGTAATTCTTGATGACCTGGGATATTTTCTGTTGTTCCAGAAAAGTCCTTATCTGCTGTCTCAGATCCGGAAGGGTTCCCTTATACTCCTCGAACTGTTGCTGGTTGTCCTGGATGTATTTGTCGATTTCAGATTCTTCAACCTTCGTAGAACCGGCAGAGGTTATTTGCTCCACGAGATCGTCCACCGTTTTTCCCTGCTGTTTTGCTTCCTTCTGGAGGACCATTTCAATTACCAAATCTTCCAGCTTTTCCATCTTCATCCGGTAGATCTCTCTGCGCGTCTCCATGAGTTGTGCGCCAAGAAGCACATCGAGCCGCTTGTTAGTAATGACCTCATCGCCCACCATGGCCGCAATCCCGGCATCATCGGCGCCCAGGGCCATCATAGCGGGGCCGGGCAGAGTCTTTGGCGCGGAATGTGATAGACCGTTCCCGAAAGGGGCCCAGGATAAGAAGCCCACGAAGAAAAGAAGGGCCAGGGTCGTTTCCTGCCAAAAAAACTTTTTTCTAAACGTAGCTATAAGCAGCAGGAGGATAACGGCGGCATTAGCCGTGCAAAATACGCAGGGGGCTTTGAGCTGAATCATGAGCAGAATGAGAAGAGCTTCCACTCCGGCAGCGGGGCCTGCGATCCATGTGGCCATCTCATGCCTGAACAGGGCCAACATGGCTACGACTGAATAAAACACTGCGCCCAGCAGCCACAAAGGCATACGCAGAAAATGAATTTCGAGGGTATCTTTGCATGCGCTCGGGCAAAGAGATCTAAGAAATAGGATACTTTCGTGATATCTGCTCATCAAGGATACGGTCAGCCCGGCCAGGGCAATGAGCAGCAAAAGGATGTTTGTTTTCCTGCTATCGGCAAATAGAGGTATTTCCAGCCTGTCCGGTTTGGTTTCTATTATTCGAGGGGACATGAATCCACGGTCTCCATAGGTCTTGAAATCTCAAAGCCAATCTGACTTATGAGAAAAACCCCTTTTTCTTTGGATCCAGCTCTTTGAGGTCCTCATTGATCTCATCAAGTTTCGAGGGCGAGTCTGTGATAAGGGATTTTGCCTTTTTAAAGTGCATGATAGCGAGTTCTGTGTTGTCTTTGTGATAGTAATAGCGCCCGAGATGGAAGTGCGCCGGCCCCAGCTTGTCGGCCTGTCCCAGGATCACGCCGAGCTGATAGTCCACCTCCGGGAACATAGGCGCGAGCTCTTCTATTCGCATCAAATGCTCGATGGCTTCATCTTTTTTCCCCATATCCATCAACACCAGGGCCAGCCTGAAGTCAGCGATTGAGGAGGAAGGGTCGATCATCAGGGCTGACTCCAGGGTGTTTTGCGCCTCCTGGAGCTTGCCTATCCTGTGGTAAGCTTCTCCCAACGAGCTCAGAACAAAAGGACTGGTCGGCATGAGGTGAGCGGCTTGCCTAAGCTGCTCCACCGCTTTGGACCATTGATTTTGCCTTAGGTAGAGACGCCCCAGCCCGAATACGGCAGCATTGTCACCTCTTTTTATCCCCTCCTGGAAACGGTCAAAAGCTTTTGTCGGGTCGGTATAGTCCGCTATAAGGGTAGCCTGCATGACTTGGAAATCCCCGGTGGGGGGTTCCACCGTTTTTCGGGATGAGGCCTTCCGTTTTTTGACCATCTCATTCAGGTACTGTACTCGTTCACCAACGGCCGGATGGGTGGAAAGATAACTGGGAATCGTCGAATTTTGCAGCCACGTGCAGTCCATCAGCTTCTGCATCATAGCGGGCATGTCAGCAGGATCGTAACCTGCCTCACAAAGATACCCGAACCCGCGCATGTCGGCTTCGGTTTCGTGTACCCGGCTGTACTGTAACGCAGCGGCCTGGGCGCCGGCCACGCCTCCGACCGCAAGCCCCGGGGCCCCAAGAAGAATACCCGCGATCATGCCGGCTATCATTCCAACGCTCAGAATCTTCGCCTCGTCTATGGATCTCTGAAGGTGCCGCGCCGTTATATGCCCCAATTCGTGGGCCAGAATACTTGCCAGTTCGCCTTCTGAGGTCATCATTTCAATCAAGCCCCGGTAAATGAATATATAGCCGCCGGGGACCGCGAAGGCATTCGGAACCGGTGCATCAACCACGAAGAATTGGAATTGGTAAGTGGTTATGCCAACTTCTTTGGCGACTCGATTACCAATGTTTCTTACATAAGTGAGAACTTCGCCGTCTTCCACAAATGGCATCGACTTGTGGATCAACCTGACGAACTTTTTGCCCAGATCTTTTTCTTCGCTAAGAGAAATTGCGCTTACCTGGCCTCGCGGGCACAGGATTACGAAGATGAAAACAAACAAAGTGAGGGCGATCAGTCCCTTTTTTAATTTCCTTCCGGAAACTGATGTAACAAACATACAAGTAAGCCTTCATCAATTTTCTCTAGGTATGGTTTCGTTCGACCCATGCTCCCACTCCACTCTGGGAGCCTCGGACCACAAGCTTTCCAGGTCGTAAAAGCAGCGCACGGGTTCGTAAAAAACGTGGATGATTACATCTCCATAATCCATAAGGACCCAGTGGCCTTCTCGTTTTCCCTCGATTCCGAGTGGTTTGAGTCCCTTGGTTTTGAGTTCGTTTTCAATGTTGTCGGCGATCCCCTGGACTTGCCTTCCGGATTTTCCGCTGCAAATGATAAAATAGTCAGCAAAGGAGGAAAACCTGGAGACATCCATAATAACCAGATTGAGGGCTTTGAAACCCCACGCCTCCCTGGCGCACAGGATGGCTTTTTCCTTACTGCTCATCTCTATGCGGAGATCTTTGCCCTTTTGTTCAGCTCCCGAGATACCCGGATCAGGCATCAGTTTTCCTTGCAAGTTCGCAATGCGGCCTGCCTAGGGCCTTTGGATATAACCCATTTTCCGCAATATAACTCCATACATTATCGGGAACCAGATATCGCACGGATCGCCCTTCGGAGGCAAGCTCCCTTATCCTGGTCGACGAGATATCCATCCTGGTATTTGCGATGCTGTACACCGAACAGAGCACTGGATGCCGGATTTCTCGATTTTCAGGAACGATTCTATACAATTCGGATACTCTCTTGGACACAAATTGCAATATTTCATTTTCGCAGCACTCGGATCTGCAAAGCACGACAATGCCCGCCAGCCGAAAAATTCCCTTGAACTCATACCAGGTATCCATTTCAAAGAAAGCGTCGGATCCGACCAGGAAGAAAAGTTCGGCCCCGGGGTTTTCCTCGCGGAGCTGTTTGAGCGAATGCACAGTATATGATTTTCCGGGCATCCGCTTCTCGAGGTCCGAAAGCCGAAAACGCGCATTGCCGGCAAGGGCAAGCTGAAGCATGCGCCAGCGGTTCTCGAAAAGTAGAATTTGCCTGGCTGGTTTGTGGGGAGCAACGGCAACCGGCACGAAAAGCATCTCATCTAGTCCGAGTATATCCAGGGCTTCCTGGGCTGCCCTCAAATGGCCCAGATGAACGGGATCGAAAGTCCCTCCAAATACGCCCAGCCGCAGTGGCATTGGCTCTTCTCCAGTCCGTCAGCCGCGCAACTGGCCGTTGCCAAAGGCAATGAATTTGGTTGTCGTAAGTTCCTCGACACCCATAGGGCCGAAAGCATGGAGCCGCGAAGTGGAGATGCCAATCTCGGCCCCAAGGCCAAGCTGAAAGCCGTCATTGAATCGTGTCGAAGCATTCACCAGGACAAGGGAAGACTGTACCTGCCGGATAAAACGGTGCGCCCGTTCGAAGTTTGACGTAACAATGGCTTCGGTATGTTGAGAGCCATATCTGGTGATGTGGCGGATAGCTTCGTCCATGTCCGGCACTATGCGCACCGCAAGAACCAGATCGAGGTACTCGGCGTACCAATCCTCCTCGGTAGCGGCGGCGCAATTGGACACAAGCGTCCGGGTCCTTTGGCAGCCGCGTAGCTCGACGCCGTTACGCCGAAAATTTTCGGCCATTTCGGGCAAAAAACTTTCCGCAATCGCCTCGTGAACCAACAATGTTTCCATTGCGTTACAGGTGGCGGGCCGCTGCACTTTGGCGTTGAGGCATATATCTCGGGCCATCTCCAGGTCCGCCTCAGAATCCACGTAGACGTGGCAGACGCCTTTGTAATGCTTTAAGACGGGCATCCTCGCGTGTTTAGTTACAAAGCGTATAAGATCTTCTCCCCCGCGCGGGATCATGACATCAACATATTCCTCGAGACCCAGCAGATCGAGCACTGCCTGCCGGTCGGTGGTCTCGACAAACTGGACGGCGTCTTCGGGGAGGCCGGCTTGCTTGAGCGACTCCCTCAAAATCTCGGCAAGGCGGATGTTGGAGTGAAAAGCCTCGGACCCTCCACGCAGGATTACAGCGTTTCCGGCCTTGATGCACAGCGCCGCTGCGTCCACCGTGACGTTCGGGCGTGATTCGTAGACGATTCCGATCACGCCGAGAGGAATGCGCATCCTCCCGACCTGCAGACCGTTGGGCCGCGTCCACATCCGGGTTACCTCGCCGACCGGATCGGGCAGCATCGAGACCTCTTTAAGGCCATCGACCATCTCCTTGAGGACTTTTTCGCTTACAACCAGCCGGTCTATTTTTGCCTTTCCAAGCCCCTTGATCTCGGCCTGTTCGACGTCTTTGCGATTGGCGGCGCCGATGGAGTCTCGCTCGCGTTCCAGGGTTGCAGCCGTCTTCTCGAGAAATTCCCGTTTCTGATTGCTGTTTGCCATTGCCATGAGATGAGAGGCTTCACGGGCTTTTTTGCCCATCTCCAGGATTTCATCCCGCATAAATTCCTCCGGTTTCAATTTCCAACTCGTTAGAAGGTCTCACTTATGAGAACGAAATTGTCCCTGTGAATCACCTCATCGGAATGCTTGTATCCGATAAGCTTTTCGATTTCGTCGCTGTGGCGGCCTTTTATGTTTTCGATCTCGGTCGATTTATAATTGGTGAGCCCTATGCCTATCACATTTCCGTCCTTGTCGATGCACCGCACCGGAGCGCCGACTCCGAAAACGCCCCTCACTTCCCTTACGCCGATGGGTAGAAGAGACCGGCCCCGCTTAATCAGGGCCGTGACGGCCCCATCGTCCAGGGTAAGTTCACCGGCAGGTTTGGGCAAGTTAGCAAGCCAGACTTTCTTGCCCGAGTAAGCACGCTCCCTGGGCACAAACAGCGTGCCCAGTTCTTCACCGTCAAAAAGCCGCAGGAGAACATCTCTTTGCTTTCCAGCAGCGATTATCATCGCAATGCCCAAAGCAAGGCATTTGCGGGCGGCGTTAACTTTGCTCAGCATCCCGCCGGTACCTGCCGAACCCGGCTCCGGAGTGGCGGAGGCGAGAATCTTGGCGTCCACCCTGTGAACCACTGGAATCAGTTTGGCGAAATCATGGACCTTGGGGTTACGGTCGTAAAGTCCATCAGTGTCGGTGAGGTTTATAACCAGGTCCGCCCCGACTAGGCCGGCGATAAGCGCCGAAAGGTGGTCGTTATCTCCGAACTTGATCTCTTCTACGACAACGGTATCGTTCTCGTTGATAATTGGCATGATTCCCCAGGAGAGGAGCGTCTCGAGCGTATTGCGCGCATTGAGATAACGGTGGCGGTGAGCGAGGTCCTCACTGGTGAGGAGTACTTGGGCCACACGCAGATCGTACTTGTCGAAGGCGACCTCCCAGGCTTCCATCAGCGCCCCCTGGCCAACGGCCGCAGCCGCCTGCTTGTGCGGAATAGTCCGAGGGCGCTCTGTGAGACCCATTTTGTGCATGCCGGATACGACCGCGCCTGAGGATACGACGAGCACATCCATGCGGGCGCTGCGTTCACGGAGTTCGGCAATCTGGTCGCTAATCCGGTGAATCATGGCCCGGTCAAGCCCTTTGGGCCCCGTCACAACGGCGCTGCCAACCTTAATGAGAACACGCCTGCATCGGCTTAATACTTTCGTCCGCTCCTGAGAGTTGTACATAAGCTGGTTCGGTTCTACGATTGAATGTCAGAGAATTTCAAACCGTTTAAACGTAAAATTCCAAAGGTGATAATCATATTCCCAAAAGCTGCTTTTTACAATGAGTTCAAGGAAATGAGTTCAAGGAATTTAAAAAGAACCTCGAAAACCTGATATTTTTCACCGTGACAGGTAAGGGGTCTTTCCCGCGCATGCCCGGCAGATCGCCCCATCGTCTATCGGATAAGGTTCTCCGCAAAGGTTACAGCAGCCAATGCAGCTCCGGCGCTTGCCAAGCAATTGAGGCTTAACGAGGACGGTGTCAATTCTGTAGAGTTCGGGCCCCGCCTGCCTGATTTGCTCCAGAAGGAGTTGGCCATCCTGCTCCCGCTTCTCTTTGAGCTTGAAAAGCCATGCCTCCACTTCCGGCCAGGCCCGAACTTTTTGAGCATCGACAAAGACGCGGACACCTTCCCCGCTGTGCTTGTCATAAAGGCTCAATGCAAACCGCCCCAGGTTGATAATTTTCAACCGGCCGTTTCCGATCGTGCATGGCGTGAGCAATTGCACGGCGTCCGGGAGGCAGTTTCTCGTTTCGGAAATCGCCTCAAACAACACCCCACCCGGCATGCGGTTAAGGGCAAGGTCCACCATGACCCCTCCAGCCGCCAAACCGGGCGCGGTGTAGCCGTGAAAAGACTTCACCACACTCAGGTATTCCTCGAAAGAATATGGTCCTATACTCATCATTGCTTTCGTATTCTGCAGGGAAGGTTTTTCAGGTTTGGCGTCCCGAACTCCTTTCCCAGCTTCCCGATAGAGGTGAGCATATTGAAGTTCGATTTCCGCCACTCGAACTGCGTCGCCGCATCTCCTTCAGGGAACCACCATCCCAGGTCCGCACTGACCACTCGCGGGTGCACGATGTCGGTAACCCGTGCCGTTTGAATGATCTCGCCGTAGTTCGTCGCAATGATGACCTGGTCACCGTCGCCGATCCCATAAGCCGCAGCCGTGTCGGGGTGGATCTCAACGATAGGGAAGGGCCTCTTTTGACGAAGCTTCTTCATCCATCGATAGGAGGAAAGGAGATAATAGCGGCTCTTGGCGCTGATCAATATCAGCGGGTAATCGGGATCATCCTCTTCGGGCAGGCCTGTGAATTCGGGGAGCGGTTTCAATTTGAACTTCTCCGCCGTGCTTAACTTCAGTTCCACCTTTCCCGTTGGAGTGCGGAAGCCCTTCTGCTCATAGAGCCTATAACGATCAGGCCCCTTTAGAAACCCCTTTGCGGCGAATTCAGGGTAAGTAAGGCCCGCTGGTCTGACAACATCTTCCAGAAAGTCTTCAAAATCATCGTGCCAATATTGAGGCCCGGAGATCCGCTTTCCCAGTTCATTGATGATTTTCATGTCGGGCCAGCACTCTTGCGGTGGATCGACGATTTTCGGCCGGGCAAGAATCATCCCATGTCCGATGCCGTAGTGGCCTATATCGTTCATTTCGTATTGGTGCGCCACTGGAAGAACAATATCAGCCAGGGATGCGGTAGGCGTCATGAAAATCTCCGCCATAACGACAAAATCGAGGTTCATAAACATTTCGTAGGTGAGCGCGCTGTCGGCCCAGGCCACCAGGGGATTGGTGCACATACCGTAGTATCCCCTGACCGGATAAGGTTTGCCATCAAGCACGGCTTTTCGGAAATAGGCCGGCGGTACAGTCATCAGTCTTGGAATGACTCCATTGTAGGCGCCGATCATCTCATTGCGCTTGTCCGGAATGAGGTCGGCCCGTACGAATTCGCCAAGCCCCATAATTTTCGGCTCATGGGCATTTATATTACCGCCGGGCACTTCGAGATACCCGCAGATTGCCATGAGGCAAACCAGGGAGCGGGCAGCGTCGAAAGCATTGACGTCATGCTCGATGGGGTTACCCCACTGCAGTGCGGCCGGTTTCGCCTCAGCATAAAGCCTTGCGGCCTTGCGTATCAGGCCGGCCGGGACCCATGTGATGTCGGAGACTGTCTCCGGGCTGTAATTTTTCACATGCAGTGCAAGGTCTTCAAAGCCGTAGGTATGGTTTTCAACGAACTTCTTATCATAGAGATCTTCCGCGATGATGACGTGCAAAAAGCCCAGAGCGAGCGCTTGTGCGGTTCCGGGACGAAGTTGCAGCCACAGCTCGGCCCTCTCGGCAAGATCTGTCCTGCGGGGATCGACCACAATAAGCCTGGCGCCTTTTCTGAGCTGTTCCAAAGTGAGACTGGCTATCTGCCCTTCTTCGTTGGTGGACAAAACGTTACTGGCCCAGGAGAGGATGAGATGGGTCGGGTTGTGCAGATCGGCGACGGGGTAAAAACCGCAGGTGTGGATGCCCGTGATCTCCCGCGGGGCATGGCATACATCCTGAGATGCGATAACATTGGGGGAACCGAAGACATTGGCAAGCCGGATCAGAACGAAATGCTCGAGGCCCTTGGGCATCCCGACGCCAAAGCCAACTGCCCGCGCTCCGAAGCGCTCCTTGATCGCAAGAAGGTTCTTCGCGGTTTCAGCGAGCGCTTCATCCCAGGAAATTCGCTGCCATTTCCCCTCGCCGCGTCTCCCCGCACGTTTGAGAGGATAGCGAAGACGGTCAGGGTGATTGAGGCGATCGGGCGACACCCTTCCTTTGTAGCAGGTGTACCCCCTGTTTAAGAAACCATCCGGATCTCCTTTGACCCGAACGATCTTATTATCTTTTACACCTGCCAACAGGGCACATCCACCATGGTCCATCCGTGCACAATGGGTCTTGATCCATCGAATCTCTTCCGTCATATGTAACGAATCTCCTTCAGTCCCTGGCGATTGGCCGATGCATACCTTCAGGGAAAACCTGTATTGCATTTTATTTGCTGTGCGCCCATTTAGCAAGATGAGAGACCGCTTGCGAATGGCAAAGGTTTACACGGAGCAAAAGATATCCGGCAATCTGAGGGGTCCCGGTAAAAACCACGGACTAAGAGGCTTATTTACTGACAAGCCCTAAATTTCCAGCGTGTAGTTTTTCTCCTTGAAGAGCTTCAAGCACGCATCCACCGCCTCAGCGTCAAAAAGAACGCTTCGATTGATCTGGATTTCCTCAAGCGCATGGTCCAAGCTGTGGGCGGGCCTGTACGGACGGTGGGAGGCCATCGCCTCTACAACATCGGCCACAGTGAGTATTCGTGCCTCCTGGAGGATGTTCTGCCCCCGGAGACCTTGCGGATATCCCGAGCCGTTCATCTTTTCATGATGCTGGAGCACGATCTCGGCGATTGGCCAGGGAAATTCTATTGTTTTCAAAATATGGTGGCCGGCCTCGGGGTGGAATTTGATCATCCCGAATTCAAAATCAGTTAATCGGCTCGGTTTGCTGAGAATCTCCGCTGGAATCTGGATTTTGCCAAGATCGTGGATAAGCCCGGCCATTCGGATTCCCTCGATCATATCCCCGTCAAGCCCAATTTCTTTGGCTATGGCGCACGCCAAACCGGCAACGCGGCGTTGATGGCCGGCTGTATAAGGATCTCTCATTTCAAGGGCCAGCGCCATTGCAGTAATGATTCCCTCCATCGTCTTTCGCAAGTGTTTGAAACTACGCGTTAATTGCCTGTTGATATACTGGATCTCCCACAGTAGATTTTTTTCTCTTGCGATTCGCTCCAATTTGGCCTTTAGTTCGCCCATTTCGAACGGTTTGCTAATGTAATCCGCAGCCCCGGCTTGAATGACATCGCTGTAAGAATATTCCGAGGAAAAACCCGTCATCATGATGAAATCCAGATGAGGATAGACTTCCTTGGCTTCCTTCATCAATTGCACGCCGTCTTTTCCCTTCATTCGTATATCCGAAATCACGATATCGAAATGCCGCTTTTTCAAAATCTCCAGGGCTTCGGGGGCGTTTGCCGCAATTTCAGATGCGTAGCCCAATCTCAAGAGAAATTGTTGTGTAATCGTTCGGAAACCCACGTCGTCGTCGACAAGCAGGACCTGCTCTATATTCGGCTCAGCCATCTACCCTCTCCCTTCTCGATCCAGGACACGTCTGGTAATTCTGCCCGCCTCATGCATAATCAGGGGTTTCATCATAACCTCCTGAATGTCGGCGGCTCTCATATTTTGCTCCGTCACAAGCTCACTGTAACCAGTGCACAGGATTACCGGGATATTCGGGCGGATTTGTCTCAGCTCGGCGGCAAGCTCCATTCCGGTCATATTCGGCATGGTTTGGTCGGTGACAACCAGGTCAAACTTGTCAGGCGCCGCTCGGAAGGCCTCGAAGGCCTCCACGGGGTCGACCGTAGAAAAAACCGTGTACCCGAACCGTTCCAGGGCCTGTTTTCCCAACAGGGCCAGTTCCGGCTCATCATCTACGAAAAGGATACACTCTCTGCCCATGGGTATTCCCTCCGGGACGGCATCGGGTTTGATCTCCACTTCTTTTACACCGGCAGGGAAAAAGACGCAGAAGGTCGAGCCTGCGCCCGGTTCACTGACAACGGTGATCGCTCCCCCATGGCTCTGGACAATGCCGTGGACCAGGGAAAGCCCCATTCCGGTGCCTTCCCCAACCCCTTTCGTGGTCAAGTAAGGCTCGAAGATTCTTTCCATCACCTTATCGTCCATGCCGCAACCCGTGTCGCTCAAACATATCCGCACGTATGACCCTGGGGGCAGCTCCGGCGGTCGGGCTGAATCGCGTGGGCCGAAATGGACATTGGACATGCTCACATCGAGGATGCCCCCTTTTTCGCGCATGGCATGGCCCGCATTGGTGCAAAGGTTCATGATGACCTGGTGAATCTGGGTCGCGTCGGCTGAAATAAGGTCTCCATCATCAACTGTGAGATCGATCTTTTGGCGAATCTCGATGGTGGAAGGCAAAGCAGAGCGCAGCAGCTTAAGCGCCTCTTTCAGAAGGGGCCCAACCTGCATGGGCAATCGTTCCTGTTCATGCGTGCGGCTGAAAGTCAGTATCTGCCGTACGAGGTCTCTGGCCCTTAAGGCCGCTTTGCGGAGGTGTTCCACACGGTCCCGGCTTTCGTCGCTTCCAGCAGATTCAATGAGTTCAAGGTCCGCATACCCAAGAATAATTCCCAAAATGTTATTGAAGTCGTGGGCGATCCCTCCTGCGAGCGTCCCGATGGCCTCCATATGCTGCGCTTGGCGAAGGTCTTTTTCAAGCTTCATCTGGCCGGTGATGTCCCGGTGGATGCTAACGTAGTTGATGACGGCCCCGGACTGATTACGAATGGGAGATGCCGTGACCTCCGATTCGTAAAACGAGCCGTCCTTTTTCTTGTTAGTGAGCCGTCCCGACCATACATGGCCTTCGGTGAGCGTTTTCCGGATAGCCCTGTAGAAAGCCCGGTCATGTTTATCGCTTTTAAGGATTCGCAAATGCTCACCTATAGCCTCCGTGCCCTCATAGCCCGCCATAGCCGTAAAAGCCGGATTGACATAGTCGATGATCCAATTTGTATCGGTTATGATGATTGCTTCCGCAGTTTGTTCGATCACTGTCGCCAGTCGCATGCGCTCTTCTTCAGCCCGTTTGCGCTCGGTGATATCACGTATTACCCCTTCGATTCCGAGGATTTTTCCCCGATCGTCTTTGCGGAATGTGCTTGTGGTCGAAACAAAAAGCGGCGAGCCGTCTTTTTTCTTGAGGGTTATCTCATAGTCTCTGACCACGCCGTCTTCCCGTAAGGCGCGCAGGAATCTTGCACGCTCATCAGGATACATCCACAAGCTCTCCACCTGCATTCCCTGCACCGCGCCAATTGAGTCGTATCCCAGGATCCCGGCCGCCGAGGGGCTGGCCATTACTATCTCGCCGCGCTCGTTCGTCCGAAAGAAAACGTCCTCCATATTCTCGATCACTCTGCGGTAGCGCTCTTCGCTCTCCCGCAGAGCATCTTCCACCTGCTTGCGCGCGGAAATGTCGCGAACGAAAACGAGGGCTCCGTCATTATCCTCATAAGTGATGGGGACCGCGGAAGTTTCAACATCGACAACCGTCCCGTCGAACGTGATGTATTTTTGCTCCGAAAGGGCAGCTTGTCTTTTCTCTGTCTTGAGAAAACGCATGCGCTCTTCTGCGATTTCGTGGCAGGAAGGATGGATTCTCTCCAAAACAGGGCTTCCGGTAAGTTGATCCTTTGTGGCGGCCCCTAACAGCTTAAGGGCAGACGGATTCACAAAGGCGAATAGGCCTTGCGTCTGAACGAAAATGGCATCGGGGGCGTTTTCCACCAGGAGGCGAAACCTCTCTTCACTTTCCTGTAACGCCTGCTCCGTCTGTTTGCGTTCGGTGATGTCGAGAATCGCGCCGATCAGCCCGAGGACACTGCCAGCGGTGTCCATGAACGTGGCCTTATGGATGACTACGTCATGC
>Ga0209517_10006560_pt1 | contig 14331 bp, 3 predicted proteins | sample PeaSoiMetSII2010_FD_187695 | JGI IMG/M metagenome (GOLD analysis project Ga0209517, IMG submission 187695) | Peat soil microbial communities from Weissenstadt, Germany - SII-2010 (SPAdes) (version 2) | ecosystem: Environmental > Terrestrial > Soil > Wetlands > Peat | place: Germany: Weissenstadt...
AGGCTCGGGTATCAGAGTGCGCAGCGGCTAGGCGGCGCGTTCGGGCGCGGTTGGTTTTCAAAAGCGGCAGCAAGCTGCGCGCACTCCATACGCTTCGCGAGGGACGGCCCAAGCGAGTGCCCTCGCGCTCCCACAGTAGGCGAGGTTGGCGGAAAAGTTAGCGCCGACTCACGTCGGCGGCTACGGGAGTTTTCGGGCGCGTTGGGGCACATGCGAGACTTGCGGGGACGAGACGTCACCGCCCCTGGCGGTGCTGGGGCTGCGCACAACACATTCTTTTGGGGTTTTTCAAGGGAATTCTCATTTCTGAGATGGCAATCCTCCTGCTAATTGAAGGCCACGATGGAAATTATGGCATGGAAAGCCCCAGACACTGGGCGCGCAAGGATCAGGAGTATGAATCGATTACAATTGACATTAAGAGGGGATGGGAATTGGGACACTGAGGGAGGGCCAAAGTGAAGACAATCAAGCTGTTGCTGGGCAATTCGGAGGTGCGGTTCGGCAATCTCATCGAGACCCTGGTGAGAAAAGGATGTGCGGACCAAGCGATCCTCGAATGTACGCGAGTGGCTGAGTCAGGCGACCTGGCCCAAAAAGGGTGCGAGGGAGCATTCGACCTGATTATCGCCGTGCCCGAGAAGGTGCGTCCGGATCGCCGTCCGCAAGGGACCCTCGGGCCCTTCGGTGAAACGGTCCGCGCGATCAGCGCGATCAAGGCACAGCGCACCACACCCGTCATCGCCCTGCTGAGCAAGGAGCAGGAACAGGCTGCGCTGATAGAGGCTGGAGCGGATTACGTTGTGGGAGTGCCGTTCAACTGCGAGGAGTTGAAGGCATTGGTGCGGCAGGTGCTGGCGCTAACGCAGCCAGCGGCGGGGGCCGTTCCAACCCGGTGGTCTTTTGCAGAGGCGCTTATTCGAGGCTTTCACCGTCTGACGCAGAGTTGATGTAGAGGATAATTCGGGCGAGTTGGGCGGCGTGAACGTCCAGGCCGGCTTCGGTCCAAACGACAAAGTCCGCCAGGGCCATCTTTTGTTCGACCGGCCATTGGGCGCGGAGGCGCTGCCGGATTTGTTCCAGAGACCAACCCCGGGCCAACAGCCGTTGTTGCTGGGTGGCGGCGGAACAGGCGAGACAAACGGTCGCGTCGAATTCATCCTGAGCCTTGGTCTCGAAAAGGAGCGGGATGATGACGACGGCAAGAGCCCTGGATTGGGCGGCCCTCACCCTGCCTTCTCCCCGGGGGAGAGGGAGTTGGGCTTTCCACTCGGCCACTTGGGCGCGCCACAATTGGCGGATGCGCGGGTGCAGGATGTTCTCCAGGGTTTGGCGGGCAGCGTCATCCGAGAAGACGCGTTGGGCTAAGGCCTCGCGGCGCAATTGGCCGTTGGGCCCGATCATTTCCGAGCCAAATTTTTCCTGGATCTCCGCCAGAGCGGGTTGGCCGGGTTCGACCACCTGGCGGGCCAGGTCGTCAGTATCTACTACCGGAATACTCTGCGAGCGCAGCAGTTGCGCTGCGGTGGATTTGCCCATGCCCACCCCGCCCGTGAGTCCGAGGACGTTCAAGGGGCTTGGACGGCGGAGACGGCACGGTAGAATTGCTGCCGTGAGCTGCTGTTGATGGGACTGACGAAATTGAACGTGCCGTCTGCCGCCGCGGTATTGGTGCTCAGGTTCAGCCAAGGGCCGTGGAGAAGATTGGCCGAGCCTTGGATGATGTAGGAGGAGTCGGGCGAGCCGGCGCCCGTAAGGTGAAACTGCTGGTTGGAAACCGAGCCGCTCAAGCTGACCGGCGTGAAGCTCGCATAGGTAGTAGTCAGGTTTAGGCTCCAGCCATTGGCAATGATGCCAGCGTCACCCAGCCGATCATCAAAGACATAGAGCGACCAGGTGCCGTTGGGGCTGATCCCATCAAAGACCGACAGATTGGTCGCATACCTCTGCGCGGCAGGTGAAGGCAACAAGATTGGGGAGTAAATGCTCGGGCGGTAAGTTCCGCTGGTCAGCGTGGCTTCGGACAGAACATTGTTAGCGGCCTCGTCGAAAGTCAGGGTGAGATTCGTTACGGAATTACCGCCCCCGGTATGGGCCATCAACAGGACACTCTCGCCGGTCGGGCCGGCGAGCAGCACGCTGACGTCCTCCGGGAACGTGTGGCCAAAGCCATGCAGGGTGGCGGTGGCCTTGGTCACCACTCCAGCCACGCCGCCCAAGTTGGTGGAAGACACTTGCGAGATGGCGGACGGGTAGGGGATGCCCTCGCCGTGGTCTGGGATAACAATGGAAGCCGAGTTGGAGTAGGCAATCGTGGCGGGGAAGTAGAAGGTGAAGCTCACGGGAGCCAGGTTGGTGTTGGAGCCATCCTGAAGCTGCAAGGTGGTCGTGACCGAAGGCACGCTGGCGGAGGTAGCGGTGAAGCTGAAAGTATTGGCAACGGCCACTCCGCTCATATTTAACCGGCCATACGTCTTCTGCGCGGGAGCCAATGGAGTGACGCCGCCGGAGGCCAACAAGGTCGCAGTCAAGTTGGTGGCATTGGCGGCGCCGATGTTAGCCAACATGAGAGAGACAGTATTGTTTTGGCCGGGCAATACCACGCCGTTGCCGGAAAGAACGAGGGCACCGACGCAGACGATTTCCGGCTCAAGGTTGAGAATGGACACCACGGTAGTGGCAGAGTTGTTCAGCGCGTTGGTATCGGAGAACCCATTGGTCACCACTCCGGCCACATCGGTCACCGTCCCGGGGACGAGCCCTTTGACATTAGCCAGGATAGCTGCGCCCGCGCCCGGGGCGAGAGTGCCCAGATTGGCGGTGAGCGTGTTGCCGTTGATGGAAGCGGTGCCGATCGAAGGCGTAGCCGACACCAAGCCTAAGGAAGCAGGAACAGGATTGGTAACGACGACGTTCAGGGCGTTGTCCGGTCCGTAATTGGTGACCCCGATCGTGAACGTCAGATTGCTGCCAATCACCACCGAGTTGGTAGGAGCGGTGAGGGTCAGGCCCACGTCAGCCAGCGGCAGCGCGACACCGGTGACGATGGTAACCGTATTATCGGCGGAGCTGTAATCAATCTCGGTAGCACTCAGGGCGACGGAAGCGGTGCTGGTCACGCTGCTCGTCGGAGGAACAGTCACGACCGTCGTGACCGAAGCCGTCGCGCCTGCATTGAGCAAGCCCAGGTTGCCGAAGACCAGGTTGCCGTTGGCGCTCAAAGTTCCTTGGGAAGAACTAAAAGAGACCAAGGTCGCGCCGACGGGCAGAACATTGGTAAAGCCGACGAAGGTAGCGTTGGCAGGACCCCCGTTGGTGATAATGAAAGTGTAGGTCAAAGTCGTGCCGGCGATGACCGGACCGCTGAGGAGGGCACCGCCGTTGGTCGAGACGCTGCCCGAGATGGAGAGATCCGCCACTTGATCAACCGGCGTTACGGTAGTGAAGGTCAAACTCCAGCCACTCGAGATGCCCCCGGTGTCCCCCGGGGAATCGTCCAGCACATAAAGCGACCAAGTGCCGGTCGGGTCAAAACCGTTGAAGGCCGAGAGAGAAGTGGAGTACGGCCCCACCGGGGCGGGATTGGACATGAGTGGGGAGGGAGCATAGGCAGTGGGCTGCCAGTCGCCCGAATTGAGATACCCCGTTAAGGGAACCGGACCATTCGTCCCGGTATCATCAAACGTCAAGGTCAGATTGGTGACGATTTCCGTGCCGGCATGCGAAAGGAGGAGCGAAGCTTGACCGAGCGGGCCAACCAGCAAGGCGCTGACGTCCTGGGGATAACCATGGTAAAAACCCGAGAGGGTGGCGGTAACCTTGCTGATCTGACCCGAGAGGCCCGATACCTCGATAGTGGAAGGGTAAGGGTCAGCGGGTCCAGCGGTAATAGCAGGAGCATTAGCCGGGATATTGATGAAATTCGTATTGGCAAAGGTGGCCAGGTTCGGCAGCGGGAAGACGAAGCTGGCGGTGCCTAGATTATTCGTCACGCTGTGAGTCACGTCCTGAAGCAAGAGGGTCGCTGTCACCGTCCCGCCCGCGGGCCCATTAGCAGTAAAGGAGAAGGGCTGGGAGACCGGGAAGACGCCCGGAACGCTGATGGGCTTAAGCACGCCGTAGGTGCGCTGGATCGCGCCGCTTGGCGTGACGCCGCCGGTGGCCAGCAAGGTCGCGACCAGGTTGGTGTTGGGGATATTGCCGAGGTTCTCGAGGCCCAGTTGCATGGTGACGGACTCGCCGGGATCAACCGATCCGTCCTGAGGCCCACTTTCGTAGGTCAGGAGCGCGCCGGCGGGCGCAATGTTAATACTGGGCAGGGAGACGACGGTAGAGGCAATCGCAGTGTTATTGACGGGATTGGGGTCCACGCCGCTGCCGGAGACGGTTACGGTAGTGGTGAGCACGCCGCTCTGAAGGGCGGCAACCACGATAGTAATGGTGGCGGTGCCGCCGACATTCAGGTTGGTAAGGTTGGCGGTGATGACGTTGCCGGACACGGAAATGGTGCCACTGGGAGTGCTACTGCTGATCAAGTTGACGCCGATAGAAGGCAAGGTGGCAGTCATCACCGGGCTCACGGCTACGCTGGGCCCGAAGTTGGTCACGCTAACGACATAGGTCAAGTTGCTCGTGACGACCACGGGACTGGGATAGGCGAGAATGCCGACGGCGAGGTCTGCCGCAGGGCCGACAACCGTGGTTGCATGAGCCGTGTTATTAGCAGCGACCGGGTCGGGGGTATCGGAATAAACGGTCGAGGTCGCAACGAGCTGGCCTTGGGTGGTAGGGGTGACAGAAATGGTAGCGGAGGCGAGACTGGAGTTGGTGATAGTGCCGATTTCCCAAACCACGACACTGTTGCTAAGGGTGGTGAGGGAGCCTTGGGCAGCGGCGCTCGAGAGGACGGTGACGCTGGAAGGCAACCAGTTAGTGACGACAGCTCCGATGGCGATGTCGGGGCCGTTGTTGGTGACCGTTACGGTGTAGGTCAGCGGACCGTTCACGTAAGTCGAGAGGGGCACGGCGGTAAGCGTGAGCGCAAGATCTGCTTCCGTAGGAGTGATCGTGGAGGCGACGATAGCGGTATTATTAGCGGGATTATAGTCAGGCTGTTCGGAGGAGACCGTGGCGGTGGACGAGATTTTGCCGGCGGACATAGTCTGAACGGTGACCGAGATGGAAGCGGTGGCGCGAGGCCGGAGCAAGCCCAGGTTGCAAGTGACCAGGCTGCCGGCATGCGCGACACTGCCCTGGGAGGAGGAACCTGCAACGAATGGCAGAGGGGTGCCGGTGGCGGGGTCGGTGGGGAGAAATTGACTTACCACGACATTGCTGGCGGAGCTGGGGCCGAAATTTGTCACTAATATGGAGTAGGTAAGGTTATTGCCGGTGGTAACCGGCTGGGGCTTGGCGGTCATGCCGATGCCCAGGTCGGAGCCCGGACACTCGCCTCCGCCGTCCACGCACAAGGTGGGAGTGATGAAGAGAGACCAACATTGGAGGTAGGCGAGGGTGCCAGATTGATTGGCGATCTGAAGGCGCCAGGTGCCGTTGACGTTGGTGCTGGCCTTACCGAAGAAGATGCTAAGGGGTTGCTGGGGCTGGAAGGCGCCGGAGAAGGGAGGGGCACTACTGGCAATGCCCACGCCGGCGTTGTCGTCGAAGGTAGTCCGCTGGAAATCCGGGCTGCAGGCCACGCCGTAATTCTGTCCCCCGAAGCCATTATTGGCCGAGAGAGTATTGGTGGTTTTGTCGGGAGAAATCAACTGGAGCACAATCCCGCCGTCATCGAAATCAGTGAGGAATAAGGAGACGGTGACTTTATTGAGGGCGAAGGTGCTGTTGGAAACGGTGATGGGGGAAGAGGTGGTGCTGCCGTTGGTAACGACGGTGGCGACCAAATTATCAAAGCGCAGGGTAGTGCCCGGTTGGCCGGAAGAGAGTGTGAACTGACGCACGGCCGTGGTTTGGTCGCACTTGATGAGGATCGTAAAGTGGACGGGAACGCCGCAGTTGAAATCAGGAGTAGTGCTAACGCGGAAGGGGATGGAGTTGGTGGCGGTAGAGCCGACGGGCATATCGGGATAAGGAGAGGAAGGCTGAGCGATGAAGACGCCCGGGGTGCTGCTGAAGAGGGTGGCGCGGACGCTAGTGGCGCCCGCGGGTCCATTATTAGCCAGGACAACATTGAGTTCGTTGCATTCGTCTTCATCAATGACGCCGTTGCCGTTACCGCCGAAAATGACGTTGGTGACATCTTCGAAGACTGGGCCGAAAACGGGAGGGGCGAGGGTGTTAATGAGATTGCTGCCGGTGGGAGTGCCCCAGCCCGTACACAGGTCGTAGCCCGGGCAGGCATAGTAAAGGTTGGTGCTGATAAAATTGGTATTATTGCCGACCGTGATATCGTGAAGATCAAGGTTGTAGGCGGAACCCAAACCGATTGAGTAAATGGCGGGGTTGATAAAACCAACGGTCGGTTCGGCACTTTGGACCGCTTGCTGATTGACCAAAGCGGTGAAGCCCGCCCAGAGCGGAGCGGCGGCACTAGTTCCGCCGACGTCCTCAACGAAGCCGTCGTCGGCGACGATGATGATGTTATCGGCGGTCAGAGCGACATCGGGGAAATTACGTTTGGTGGTGGAGCCCATGTTGGTGGTCATGTTGACAGGCTGTTGCCAAGTGGGGATGCGGTAGGTGCCGCTGCTGCCGCCGCTGCTGCCGATGCCGAAGCCCACGTTCCAGACAGTCTCGGAGACGTAACTCCCATTGGGTCCGGTGGTGCTCAAGGTAGTGCCGCCAACCTGGGTGATGTAGGGATCATCCGAGGGCGGCAGTATGGGGGGGAACATGGCGCAAGAGTCGCCGGAGGCGTCGTAGAACGTCTGTCCTTGCGCGGCCATTTGTTGAAAGGTTTGGTCGGTCGCGGGGTCGAAGGGTTCCCAGCCCCAGGAGCAACTGATCTGGCTGGCGAGGTCGTCGGTTGCTATCCGGTTAATGATGTCCAGGGGGACGAAGCCTTCATAGACAATAACCTGGTCGAGGCCAGGCGCCATGGCGATGGCCATTTCGATATCCAGAGCGACTTCTCCGTTGGCAAACCCTGCCACGCCGGAGGTGCCGTCTAGCAGGACATTTTGCAAAGGCACATTGGGCAAACCCGCCATGCTCTCGTATTGCTGGATGTCAGTGGGGAAATAGCCATCCAGTTCGAAGAGTGCGACTACTTGACCGGCACCGGTGAGAGAAACGCCGGGCGCGTAGGCGTCGCGGAAGTCGTATCCCATATAGGTGCCGAACGGTCCCGAACCGAGCTTGGGGTTTGCTTGGGCCTTTTCCATGGGAATTCTGACAAACTTGGGATAGGGCAGAACATAATTGTTCAATCCTTCGATGGCCAACACCGGAACGGCCAGGTCGAGGGAGGGATCAGCATCGGGCGCAAAGAAGCTGCGAGCCTCCTGGGGGTGCTGATAAACGCGCATGGTGGCGTGCAGGGCTTTTTCGATGTCAGCCACGGACCCGTTCACACTGAGCACGGCGCGGTTGGGATGAGTGGCGGTTACCTTCAGGTTATGGGCCTGGGCGAAAGCGACCACGGCTTGATAGTCCTGTTCCGCCGGACCGAACTGCGCGGCGAATTGTTGCGGGGTCAGGTAATGGTGGAACTGCGGGCTGGCGGGATCGTAAAGTTGTTGGAGCAAATTGGTCAGGCCCTCTTTGTTGCGCAAGGGCAGGCTGATCGCGAGGTTCAGGCGTTGGGTTTGCGGCAGGCGATCGACGGGTGACAAGCTCGTTACGGAGGGCGGCAATTGGCGGAGCACTACTTGCCTGGGAGCGGCAGCGGCTGCCAAGGTGAAAAGGAGCGGCCAGGCCAGCCCAGCCAGGAGGCGCCCGGGAAGCCGACGGTACAGGTGGTTACTTGGTTGCATATTCTTTGAAAGCAGCGGCGACAAATGACGAATGACCGGCGAGGAATGACGAATGACGAATGACGAAATCCGAAGGAATGACCAACTCCGAAAGCCTTCGCGAGCGGCCCAGGGGCGGGGACGTCTCGTCCCCGCAGTCTGTGCTGCCAGCCGACTGGCGGGGTTTATCGAAAGCGGCGAGGGCAAAGCCTTGGCGCTGGTGCCGCAGGCGGCTTGCGTTCACACGTAGTGGCGGGTCTGCGGCGGACTGCGGGGACGAGACGTCCCTGCCCCTGGCAGCCGCTGGCGTGGCGATTGCGGGGACGAGACGTCCCCGCCCCGAAGGGTCGGCGGAGGGAGGGATCCTGAGCACGTCTTGAAGGCTTGGGGGCGTTGGAAAGCGGCAGCAAGCTGCGCGCACTCCATACGCTTCGCGAGGTACGGCCCGGGCGGCGAAAGCCGCTTTGGCAGTTCCATTCGCTTGACCCTTGGGCGCGCCGCATGCGGGGACGGGACGTCCCCGCCCCGGACGGTGGGCTCGCGGAGGGAACAACATGACCGGGTCGCTCATGGTTCCACGAGGAGGTAGAACCTGGCCGGGACATTCCGAGCCGTGTTGGTGATGGTCACAGTGACGTTGCCGCTGGCGTCGAAGTAGTTGGTGGCCACTGGGGTCCAAGTGTTCAGCGGGGCACGTGGATCCGTTGAGCTAAGAACGAGGCAAGGCCAGCCGGGCATGCCGCTGCTGCCGTGCAACACCACGTTGCCCCCCGCTGCTGCAGAGGCGGCCACTTTTGGCGGCGGCGGACTGAGCACGATGGTTTTAACGGCCGGCAGGGAGTTATTGGCCTTGGCCGGGTCGGTGACTCCGGAGCTACAAGTAGCGGCGTTGAGGAATTGTCCGGCGCCGGTGGGTTGGGCGACGACAGAGATGGAGGCCTGGGAGCCTGGGAGCAGATTCCCAATGTAGTTGGTTACCAGGATGCCGCCAGGCACGGCGGTGACGGAGTTGCTCAGAGCGGAGCTAGAGACAAAGTTCACGCTCGGGTTTAGAACAGCCAAAGGCGCGTTAGTCAGCGTGGCCACGATAATTGTCTGGGGCGCGGTCGCCGGGCCCTGGTTGGTAATGGTGATCGAGAGCGTGTAGGTCAAGGGGCCGGAGGGACCGAGCACGTTGGGGATGCTGGCCAAACCGATCATGGCGAGATCGGCGTTTGGCACGACTACGTTGACCACGCTCGAGGCAGTACTGTCGTCGGGGTTCGGGTCGAAGCTGCCGGTGGTTAGCGCCGCCGAATTAGTGATGGAGCCGCCCACATCGGCCTGCACAATAAGGGTAAGGCTAGCCGTGGCGTTAACGGCCAAGTTGCCTACGGACCAGCTAACCAAGCCGGCGCCGTTGGTGGTCACGGAGCCTTGGGAAGGCGTGTCGCCCAAGAAGTTGCAACCGTTAGGCAGAGTGTCCACCACCACAACGTTGCTGGCCAAGGCCGGGCCATAGTTGGTGAGGAGAAGGGTATATTGCACATTGTTGCTCAGCACCACGGTCGAGTTATTCGCCAGCATGGCCAAGCCGACGTCCGAGTCCCCCGGAATGATGTCGGTGGTGGTCAGGTTGAGGAACCAGCCGTTGGAGATGAGTCCTACATTAAGGGTCAGATCATCAATGACGAAGAGCGACCACGCGCCATTGGGGTTGTTGCCAACAAAGGCCGAAAGGTTGGTGTTATAGGGGGGCGGCGGAGCCGGATCCGTAAAAGGAGGCGGAACCACCGCGTACGAGGTTGGCTTGTAGGTCCCAGAAACCATCGCGGACGCATTGGGTAACGTGTGGGTCGCGGCATCGTCGAAGGTTAGAGCGACATTCGTAACGCCAAAACTGCCACCGGTCTTAGACATGAGGAAAGACTCCGACCTGGAAGGCGAAACGAGCAAGACAGAAACGTCCCTGGGCCAACTGTGAGTGAAATTGGTAAGTGTGGCGCTTACTTTGCTGACCTGGCCGAGGATGCCGCCCACGTTGATAACGGACGGATACGGGGTAGCATTGGTATCGTCATTGATCACGATGGTCGTCGTGTTGGAATAGGTGGTCAGGCTGGTGCCGAGCGTAAAATTGAATACGACGAGGTTGGTTGGGCCGACAACATCATGCACTTGGAAGGTCGCCGTGATTTCCTGCCCATTGGTGCCGTTGGCGGTGAAGGTAAAGGGACGGGAGGCCGAGGGTCCATGAACGGTCAGCGCACCGTAGGACTGGCTCTGGCCAGGGCTGGAAACGACGCCGTTGGTAGATAGGAGGGTCGAAGTGAGGTTAACGGTATTTGAACCGGCAATGGCTCGGAGGCCGAAAAGGATGGAAACGGTCTCATTGGGATCGATGACGCCGTTGACCGGACCGCTTTCGTAAGTCAGGGCCGTTCCGGCCGCGGTGATCAGGGTACCGTCGCTCTCGAGCATGTCGAGGGTAGCCTCGTAGGGATCGGCCCGCAACGCGTTGCCTACGGGATTCTGCAACACCAGTAACGCGGTTTTGTCGCCGTTGACAATGTCGTCGTCCTCGATGGTAACGACAAAAGATTGGTTGGTTACCCCGTTAGTAAAGACGAGGGTGCCGCTGGTAGCTCTGTAGTTGACGTTGGAATGGCCAGTGCCGTCTTCAGTGGTGAAGTCGATGGAAACGGTGCTGTTGGTGTAGCCGGTGCGGATGACGTTGATGGTCTTGGTGCCGCCATTTTCGGCTACCATGTAAGCGGAGGAGTCAAAACTGAGGCCAGCCAGGTTGTTACTGATCACCACTGAGGCCGTGGAAGGATAGAGCAACGCGCAATTGGCGGGAGTCGGGTTAGTCAGAGCGACGTAAAAAGCGGGGTTGTTCTCCACCAACTGGTTATTGATGATGGGCACCGTAAAGCTCAGGAGAGTGTTGTTGTTGCTGAAGGTCAAGGTGCCGCCGGTGGGCACGTAATCCACGCCAGCAACGGCAGTGCTGCCATTGGTGATGGTAGTGTAGTTGACGGAAACGGTGCCGGCACGGGGATTGGCATTGAGGACGGTGATGACCACATTGCTGGCGCTCTTGGACGTGTAAAAGTTAGCGTTGGTGAAGGAGACGCCGGGATCCACATCTTCCACGATAATCTGGGCCACGCTGGGGTTGAAGAGTTGCGCAGGAGGAGGCTCGACGTTGGAAAGTGTGACCAGGAAAGTCAGATCGCCGGTGACATTCGTATCGTGGAGCACGCCAATGCTGAAGTTTTTGATCGTTTCACCATTGCTAAAGGTGATGGTGCCGGAGGCCGGGACGTAATTGACGTTGGCCTTGGCGGTGCCGTCGGAGGTTGCGAAATTAACTGTCGTTACCCCGTTGGTGCCGACGCGTTCGAGGGTGAGTTGGACACTACCGGCATCCTCGCGGATGGGATAGGTATTGGTGGCGAGGAGGGGGCTGGCCAGGAAATGAACGCCGATATGGTTATCGTCAATGATGGTGACGATGGTCTGGGCGCCCTGGGGGATCAAGGACGCGCCTCCGGTAGCGTTGGAAAGAGTCAGGAAGAAATCCTCGGTGGGAGTCACCTGACCCGGGTTGAGGATGGGGACGTCGATCGTCTGACTGGTCTCGCCATCGAGGAAGGTTAAGGTGCCGTTGGTGGCGGTGTAATTGTAGCCCGCCAGGGCCGTGTCATCGATGGTCGTGAAATCGACCGATACATTGCCGGAGTGCCCGTTGGTGCGAAGTACGGTCACGGCGGCAAGTCCGCTGCTCTCGTCCACGAAGTAGTTGGTCTGGGAGAAAGTGAATTCACCCGCCGCCCGGTTGGTCGTTAAGATAGTCAGCGTAGCCAGGTCGGGGCTGAACAAGAGGCTGTTTTCGGCGTTGGTGAGTTCCAAACCCACCGTGGTGTCGTTGAGCATCAGCGGGTTATTGAGAATGGGAACACGGACGGTAGCGTTGGAGACGCCGGTCAAAAAGGTGACGGTATTGGAGACGGCCAGGTAGTTGGTGCCAAGGCCGGCGGTGCCGTTGGTGGTGGTGAAGAAGAACACGGTGGCATTGGTGCGCACGCTACCGATGCGCACGACGGGAATCGAAGCCACGCCGCCCACGACATCCTGGTTCACGGAATAGGCGGGCTGCGAAAAACTTATCCCGCTGTCGTCATTGAAGATGGTAAGGTTGGCGATCGGTTGGACACCCAATCCGGAGGGCGGGCTGGGGTTGCTCAAGGCCAGGTGCACCAGCAGGTCGGGCGTGATTTGCTGGTCATCCTTGACCGGGACCAGGACGTTCTGGAAGGTTTCACCGTTGGGGAACTGCAAGGTGGCAGTCACGTTGGAGTAGTTGACCCCGGGCACAGCAGTAATGGGGCTGGTGGAGAAGGTCACGGACATATTGCCGGCGGTGCCACCGACGCGCCGAACCGTAATGGTGGCATTGGTCGAGTTCTCGTCGGCCCCGAAGTTGCCGCTCGTGAAATTGAAGGAGCCAGAACCTGCGATGTTGCCGCCATAGAGACGGGCCAAATGAGGGCGGGTTTGGCCGTCGAACTCGGAGAACCCGCCGCCGATGACCAGCATGCCGTTGGTTTGAATAACGACGGTGTCGATGTAGCTATCGGCGGCCGCGCCGAAGTTGATGGCGGGATCGACTGCGCCGGAAGGCAGGAGGCGGGTGATGCGGTTGCGGGAGACGCCGCTCGCCTGCAAGAACTGGCCGACGAGCACGATGCGGCTATCGGATTGGAGGGCGATAGAATCGACGGTATCGCTGGCGCCTAAGCCGAGGTTGAAGCTGGTATCGAGGGAACCATCGGTGTTAAGGCGGGCCAGGTGGTTGAGAGGCTTTCCGTTGAAATTGGTGAAGGAGCCGCCCACCACGATGCGGCCATCGTATTGGATGGCCAAGGCGCGCACGGCATTAGAAGCGCCGGAAGGGGCAAAGGTAGTGTCAAGAGTGCCGTCGGGGTTGAGCCGGGCAATGCAGCCCACGGGGTTGCCATCGACGGCCTTGAAATTGCCGCCGATGACGATCTTGCCGGCATCAACGGTGTTGGTGGGATAAACCGCGATGGCATAGACGGTGCCGTTGACGCTGAGGTTGGGGTCAAAGGTGGTATCGATGGAGGCGTCGTTGTGGAGGCGAACCAAGCCGGCGTGGGGCTGGCTGTTCACGTTGAGAAAGCTGCCGCCGAGGAGGATTTCCCGGTTGAGGCCCACGAAGGTCTCGACGATGGCCATCACGGAACCGTCGGCACCGGAGCCCTGACTGAAGGAGGTGTCGAGGAAGCCGTTGGCGGCGAGACGGGCGATGTAGTTGCGGCTCACGCCGTTCATCGAAGTGAAGGAACCGCCGACCAGCACGCGGCCATCGGTTTGGACCACCACCGAGTTGACGGGGCCATTAGCGCCGGATGCGTTGGCGAGGAAATTCGCATCCAGGCTGGCATCCGCGTTGAGGCGCGCGAGGTTGCCTCGGGCGGCGCCGTTGGCGGAGGTGAAATTGCCGCCGACGAGGATCTGGCCGTTGGTTTGCAGGGCCAGGCTATAGACATCGCCGTTGAAGCCCGGATTGGGGATGAAGGCAGTATCGGGTTCGCCGGCGGGTTGGTTATAGGTTTCCGCGTCGAGAATCTGCACTTGGGCCGTCGCGGGCGAGCCTAGCGCACCAGGGATGTTCGGCGAACTCAAGTTGACAAAGAAGTAAAAGTTGCTCGGCGGCGGGTCCACGACGCCGTCATCGAGAATCGGGATGGTAAAATTGGTCGAGACGACGCCCGGGTTAAACGCCAGGGTGCCACTGACCGGGACGTAATTGGGATCGGGACCCGTATGATAGGCGTTGGGGCCGTCGGCAGTCGAATACTTGACGGTCAATTCTTGGGCCGAGCCGCCGGTGCGCGTAACGGTGACCGTGGCGAGTCCGCCGTTTTCGTTGACGAGGTAAGTGGGAGAACTGAATTGGAGTGCACCGTAGCGGTTGTCGTTGGTAATGATGATGGTCGCCGTTTTGATCGCGCCCAGCGCGGCTGGGTCGGCGGCCTCCAGCACCACCACGTGCCCGCCCCCGACGCGGGATCGCAGTTCGGATGGGCTGCCCTCGGCCACGATCTGCCCCTGGTGCAGCAGCACCAGACGATCGCAGCGTCCGGCTTCCTCGAGAATATGGGTGGTCAGCAGAATGGTGACGCCTTCCTGGTCGCGCAGCCGCTCGACGTGCCGGGAAAGGTCGCGGCGCGCGGCCGGATCGAGGCCGGTGGAAGCCTCGTCCATGAGCAGCACCTGCGGCCGGTGCAACAAGGCCTTGGCGATTTCCACGCGGCGGCGCAAACCGCCGGAGAGGGTTTCCACCAGGTCCTTGCTGCGGTCAGCCAGGCCCAACTGTTCCATGGCGCGCTCCATCCGCCCGCGCAGGTCC
>Ga0209517_10006562_pt1 | contig 14331 bp, 14 predicted proteins | sample PeaSoiMetSII2010_FD_187695 | JGI IMG/M metagenome (GOLD analysis project Ga0209517, IMG submission 187695) | Peat soil microbial communities from Weissenstadt, Germany - SII-2010 (SPAdes) (version 2) | ecosystem: Environmental > Terrestrial > Soil > Wetlands > Peat | place: Germany...
TGTTGATGTCCTTCACCTGCACGCCGATGGAATCGATCTCGGCCAGCGCATCCTTGGCACGCTGTTCAGCCTTCATTCGTTCCCCTTTGCGCCGGGCCTGCTGCACTACATCGATGAACATGCCCCCGTTCAGAAAAATCCTGTGACTGAGAGCCTGTTGCTCGGCCTCGACTTCCTCCATCACTTGCTTGCCGGCAATGGCGGCGCGCAGCAGCGACTCCAGCACCGACAACAGGGACTGCGCTTCCTCGAGAGTGAACGTGCGGTCTGCCATGGATGCTTCTATTTTAGCGCATGCAGCCGGGTACACGATCTCGCGGCGATTTCAATTCGGCCCCTTGGTTGACGCCGCGCGGGGGCCGGAATCAGGGTTTAGTCGCATCCGCGGAAGGGCCCAATCCTTGCACATCGCTCACAATCCTGGCCAGCGCCTGATCAAAATTCCGGTCGCGGTTGCCCTGCAGAATGGCCCATTGCGCGTGCTCGGTAAACGCCCACAACACAGCGTTGGTCTTCGGGTCGCGAATGACCAGCCGGAACTGAGGATCATAGGGCCGGCCTCCGATGGTGTCTCCTCGAGCCACGCGCCCGGCAATCGGAGGCACGGTGAACCGTATTTCGAGCAGCAGATCTGCATCCCCGGGAGCGCCCACCATTTCGTACCGCCCCCAGGTTTTCATGGCCGCGTAGAACTGGTTGTACGCGCGTTCGACCCCGCCGCTGAACTCCCCGTCGTCCAGCAAAGGCTGGTCTCCGCCGGCATTGGCCAGAAACACTTTTTTCGCTGCCAAAATCTGCGCCGGGATTGGCGCAGCAGGCGCTGGCTTCGGCTGTCCCGCGCCCCAGACAGAAACTGGCAACATCAGAATCGCAAGACTGACACTCAGAACGGTTTCCGTAAATTGTCTTGTCATACTTCCACTCCTGCCTCCACTCCTGCGCCGCATACTAACATCGAATCCTCGAAGCGAATTCGATTCCCTGGAGTCTGCGCTCCAAAGAAAAAATGCGGCTGGGAAACTTCGTTCCCAGCCGCTGGCTGCAAGGAGCCCCCGCAATGGAGAGCTACTGCGGGAGAATCACGGAGTCGATGACGTGAATGACTCCGTTGGAGCAGACAATATCGGTCTTGACGACGTTGGCATTGTCGACCATCACTTTGCCGCCCTCAACCATGATCTTTACATCCTTGCCGTTCACGGTCTTGGCTTCGTGCAACTTGATGACGTCCTTGGCCATGACCTTGCCAGGGACGACGTGATAGGTGAGAATCGCCACCAGTTTGTCGTGATTTTCCGGCTTCAGCAGATCGTCCACGGTGCCGGCCGGCAACTTGGCGAAGGCCTCGTCGGTCGGTGCGAAAACCGTGAACGGGCCCGCGCCCTTAAGCGTGTCAACCAGGCCAGCGGCCTGCAGCGCCGCGGCCAGCGTCTTGAAATTGCCCGCCGCCACAGCCGTTTCCACAATGTCTTTCTTGCCCATGCTGCCCGCGCTCGCGGTAAGCGAGAGCGTCAGCAGGGAGAGTGCAAAAGCAAGTGCAGTGTGTTTCATTTCTTTAATTCTCCTGATGGATTTCTGAGGGTTCGATCTCAAGTACGATTTAATGATGAATCAAATTGATTTGAGGAAGGTGCAAATTCGTTCGGTTGGAGCAAGTCGTTTGCCCGCAGGTTCAAAATAATGACAGCGAATGAACTATCAGGAAAACCAGCCGGTCTGGATGGCGCTAGCTTTGGATTGCGTTGGCTCTCGCGGCGCTGGGGTTTAATCCGTGCGAATCAGAGTGAATCCGTGGCCAAGAAGTTTTTCGGTTAGCGCCTGCGGCCGCGGGAAGGATCAGCCGACGTGGCCACATTGAGATCGATCTTCAGTCCCTCGACGCCCGGCGCATTGCAGTTTCCGTCGCGGCTGTAGTTGGTGCAGCGCCCGGCCACGTCCTGGCGCTGAGGCGATTGCGCGAACTGCCAGACCTCGGCGAATCTCACTCCACTCTGGGCGGGGCTGGGCGGCTGTTGTGGGAACGCGCATCCCGGCGCGGGCGGGCAACCATCGTTCGTGACCCAGTAGACGATCGGGCGTCCGCCAGCATTTTCGCGAATGTCCTCGGCAGTTACCACATTGCCATCGTCGACCGCGGCCATCCCGGAACAATAAATTCCCGCCCGAAATCCCGCCGCGACGACGCCATCAAACCAGGCATAGATGTAAGCCTTCTGCTCCGGCAACATGCGCCCACCCTGTTCCTGATCGAGAAAAATGATGGTCGCCAGCGGAAAACCCTCGCGCCGCGCCGCCGCCGCCGCGGCCCGCGCATCGGACCGCCCCATCCGAGTCGCGCTCGCCACGGTTTTCAATTCCGCGTAGAAACGTCCATTGAACAGCACGAGAAATCCAAATCCCGCCGACTCCACCGCCGCGCGATGCCCGATCCAGCTGTTGGTCTTCTCGCCCGGAGGAGGGCTAAGCCAGTATCCCGTGTACGCAAACGTCTGATGCAGAGTCTTGAGATTCGTGTCGCCAGGATAGTCGTTGCGGTCGAAACCGAGATAGGAGGAACTCTGCGCGTGGAGCATTCCGCAAGACAAAAAGAACGCCGTCGTGATGATTCGCCGCAAATTCACAGTTTCTCCGCGTCTCCCTCAGCGTCCTCTGCGGTAAAGGCCTTTGCCGGCCGCTGACGGCTGAGAGCTGACAGCTATCCGCCGATATGCACCATGGTCCGCGAAGCGGGTACAAAGTCCGGCTCACCAATATGGTGCCGTTCTTCTTTCCTCGCCACCACGCCGCGAATGAACTCGGCCAACTCGTCGTCTGTAGCGCCGCGCTGCATTTCGGCATGCAAGTTGTGATCCCACACCGAAAACAAGCAGGTGCGAATTTTTCCGTCGCTGGTGATGCGGATACGGCTGCAATGTCCGCAGAACGGATGCGATACCGGCGCGATGATGCCGATCTCGCCCACCCCATCTTCAAAGCGGTAACGCCGCGCCGTTTCCGAGCGCGCGTGCGGGATCTCGACTAGCGGCCGGTACTCGGCCATGCGCGCCAGAATCTCATCCAGCGTGACCACGGTCGAAGGCGCCCAGGTGCGGCCCTCTTCGAGAGGCATGAATTCGATGAAGCGCACCGTCACGCCCTCTTCCCGCGCGAACATGCCGAAGGGAATGATCTGGTCTTCGTTGAACCCACGCATCAGCACGCAGTTCACTTTCAGCGGCCACAGCCCGGCCCGGCGCGCCGCGCGGATTCCGGCCAGCACATGATCGTATCCATTGGGCACGCGTGTGATGCGCGCGAAGCGGTCGGGATCAACCGCATCCATCGAAACCGTAACCCGCGTCAGCCCCGCATCCTTCAGCGGCTGCGCCATCTCGGCCAGCATGTGCCCGTTGGTAGTAAGCGCAATGTCGAGCGGCTCGCCAGAGTCGAAACCAGTTCGGGCGATCGAACTCCCTCCAGATGCGGTTTTTGGGAAGGGCACGGCTTCAGCCGCGCCCTTACCGCTGAGAAAAGATAAGGGCTTTAGCCCCTGAGGCCGCAGCTTTGCCAGTTCGCGCACGAATTCCACCACGCCCTTGCGCAGCAGCGGCTCGCCTCCCGTGAGTCGAATCTTACTGACCCCCATGCCCACCAGCACGCGCGCCATGCGCAGATAATCCTCGAACGGCAAGTCGCCGTAGAGCGCGCCCTCGTTCCCGGTGCGGCAGTACACACACTTATAGTTACAGCGGTCGGTGATGGAAATCCGCAAGTCGGAAATCGCGCGCCCGAATTTGTCGTGAAGAGGCACAGAGGTTGGTCGTTTGTCGTTCCTGGAAAGGAAGCAAACAGGCGGGAACATCCCGGCGGCTGTCTCCTTTCCAATGCGCCCCTCACGGAGCGCGGGAGGCGCCGGCGTTTCCACCAGCACCCTCGGGAAGGTGTCGGGCGGACATTCCTGTCCATCAAAAACCTTCCCCTCGCCGCCACAGCCTGGGTATGCCCGAAGGTTGGGCGGTCGGAAACTCCTTGTAATTATAGATGGACAACAGGACCCGGCGAGTGCTATTTCTCCGACAACTTGCGGCGTGCTAGTTGGCGAAACTCCTCAATCTCGCCTTGGCCAAAGGCTGCCTTGGGCAGCAAATTGAACATTCGATTTGTCTGGTACAAGAGGAAAACCCGGTCCGACTCCAGGAACCGGAGGTAGAGCGACCACTTTAGGTTTGCATCAAAATCCAAACTTTGCAGATGGACACCATCCTCAGAAAGGTCGGCGGTGAATTCCTGCTGCAGCCTTCGGTCCTTGGCGTAGCAACGACGCCAGTTGAAGGGTACCCACACCAACAGCGCCAGCGACCAGAGAGCCAACAAAATGATAAGAGGGGCAAGGTCTGACCAGAGCTTCCGGTCCCTCGCGACGGCCGCCAGCACGATCAGCACCAAGACACTCACCCCCACCAGCATTTTCCCTATCAGGACGACGGCGCGAACGAAGGCCTTAGGGCTTTTCGACCGGTGCAACTTCTGCGCATCGATGAAGTCTTCGAGGGTAATGCGATAAGAAATTTTCATTTCGGTTCCACCGTGCGACCCAGCGCCTTCTCGATCCGCGCTTCAGCCAGCGGCGCCATGATCTTGTATCCCGCCGCATTCGGATGCAGCCCATCGTCGGCGAGATCTTTCTTCATGAGTCCCTTGTCGTCGACCAGCGCGCTGAAGTAGTCGAGATAAGTACAGCCGTTCGATGCAGCCGCACAGTAGCCCTTCAGCCAGCTGTTCAACGCAAGAATCTTCTCGGTCGACCGCTGGGCAAAAAAGTCCTTCGACTTCTCCGTGTAGTTGTGCACCGGCAGCACCGACGAGTAGATCACTTTAATATTGTTCACGCGCGCCAGGTCGGCGAGCGAGGCGTAGTCGGCCTCAATGTCTTCCAGCCGCATCGGCCCGGTATTGCCGGCAATGTCGTTCGTGCCCGCAAGAATGACGACCACTTTGGGATGCAGGTTGATCACATCCTGCCGGAATCGCACCAGCATTTGCGGCGTGGTCTGCCCTCCAATGCCGCGGTTGATGTAAGGCTTGCCCGGAAAATATTCGTCGAGATGCCAGATGTCGGTAATCGAGTCGCCAAAGAACACGACGCGGTCCTCGCCTGGCTTCGGCGGATTGAGCGCGGCATTAGCCTCGCGATAGCGCGCAAGTTGTCCGTAGTCATTGGCAAATATGGCCACCCGCGACGCCCGGTACTGATCCAGCCCCGCGAACCCGGTCGATGGAATGGGAGAAACCTGCACCGGCTGCTGGGCCGCGACTGAGAAGGCGACGAAGAGAACGAACATGAGGCTCTGAAAAAAACGAGATGGTTTCATAGGGTTGTCCCGGGGCTGACCGAATACCGCTAACAGGATAACGCGAGAGTGGCTCGACGAATGTCGAAGAGTTACCCGACGCGATCAACGTCCGCTGGCAATCGCCCGCGCAATCGCCTTCTTCGCCAGCGGCGCCATCACTTTATATCCCGCCGCATTCGGATGCAGTCCCTCATCCGACAGCTCGCGCTTCAGCATGCCCTGGTCATCTACCATCGCCGAGAAGTAGTCGAGATATACCAGCCCGTTCTTCGCGCAGTAATCCTTAAGCCACGCATTCAGCGCGAGAATTCTTTCACGCGGACGCAGGGCGAACGACTCCTTCGCATCGGCGGTGTAATTGTTCACCGGAAGTAGCGACGCAAAGACCACGCGGATGCGATGCAACCGCGCCAACTCGGCCATGGAGGCGTAGTTGGCCTCGATATCCTCATTGCGCGTGGGCCCGGTAACGCCGGCCACGTCGTTGGTCCCGGCCAGTACGACCAACACCGCGGGATGCAACTCAATCACATCCTGGCGAAAGCGCACCAGCATCTGCGGCGTGCTCTGCCCGTCGATGCCGCGATTCACGTAAGGCTTGCCCGCAAAATAGTCCGCCAGCTTCCAGTAGTCAGTGATGGAGTCGCCAATGAACACCACGCGCTGCTCCTTCGCCGCCGGCGGGCCTAGAGCCGCATCGGCCTCGCGATAGCGCTTCAGCTCCCCGAAATCATCGGTGTAAATGGCAATGCGCGAGGCGCGGTACTGATCCAGGCCGGGGGAGCCGCTCGAAGGGACGGAGGGAGTGGGCTGTTGGGCGAACGAAGCGACGGACAGAAGAAAAACTACGGGAAAAACAATCCGGCAGCACATGCCGCAAATGCTACCACGGCTCCGTCACCAGCCGAGCTTCGCTCGGCATGACCGGGTCTGAGGCCCGGTCCCACACGGAGCCCCTGTGTTCGCCGTCACAACCAGCCGTGACATATCTCACTGCCTTTCTTCTGGCCTTGGTTCAGCCTCTGACTGTAATAGGCGGTTTCCGCGCCGCCTGGGTCTCAGGGGCCCTTCCACCCGGCGCGGGAATTCCAGTTCGGACCCCTGCTCGCCATCCGCGAGCAAATCACTTACATCTCGGTCGGAGGATCGCATGCTCCATCTTGATACCGGCAACACCGGTTTTATGATCTTGTGCTCCAGTCTGGTCATGTTGATGACGCCCGGACTGGCCTTCTTTTACGGCGGCCTGGTCGGCCGCAAGAATGTTCTGGCCATCATGATTCAAAGTTTCGTCTCCATGGGCTGGACCACCGTCATCTGGTACGCATACGGCTACTCTCTGTGCTTCAGCGGAGACTGGCACGGAGTCATCGGCAACTTCCACTATGCCTTCCTGCGCGGCATTGGTCTTAGTACGCCGGCGCCGGGAAACGAGACCATTCCTGCATTCGTCTTCATCGCCTATCAAATGATGTTTGCCATCATCACGCCCGCGCTGATCTCCGGCGCGTTTACCAACCGCGTTACCTTCAAAGCCTACATGCTGTTTCTGACCGGATGGCTCACCTTCGTCTACTTCCCGTTCGTCCACATGGTTTGGGGCGGAGGATTTCTGCAGCAATGGGGCGTGAAAGATTTCGCTGGCGGCATTGTGGTGCATAACATTGCCGGCATTGCGGCCCTGGCCTCGGTCATCTACGTAGGCAAGCGCCGCGTAGCGGACCGCGGCCCGCACAGCATTCCGCTGGTGGCGCTGGGCACGGGCCTGCTGTGGTTTGGCTGGTATGGATTCAACGCAGGCAGCGAAATGCGCGTGGATTCGGTCACCGCTACAGCTTTCCTGAATACCGACGTCGCCGCATCGTTTGCCGCCGTTGCCTGGCTTATGGTGGCGTGGCTCAACGAGAAGAAGCCGAAGCTCCTGGGCCTGCTCACTGGTGCGGTCGCCGGACTCGCCACTGTAACTCCGGCCGCCGGATACGTTTCTCCCACCACGGCGGTGATCATCGGCATCGTCTCGGGCGTGGTGTGCTACTACGCGGTCGAAATGAAGAACAAGCTGCAGTGGGACGACGCGCTCGACGTTTGGGGAGTTCACGGCGTTGGCGGATTCCTTGGCATCGTCATGCTGGGCATCTTCGCCAACAAACAATTCAATCCCGAAGGCGCGAACGGATTGCTCTACGGCGATCCGGTGTTCCTGCTGAAGCAGGTGACCGCGGTCACGTTCTCTTCGGTATGGGCGTTCACGTTTACCTACGCCATGCTGCGGATCATTGATGCCTTCACCCCGGTGAAAGTCACTGAGACGTCCGAGGAGATCGGCCTCGACGAGTCGCTCCACGGCGAACACGCCTACGAGCAACTCACCGACGAAGACGTGGTTCACAAGCTGGTTCAGTCGGCTCATCAATAAGAGTCATGATCGAGTCGAATCCCGGGTGCCCCATTTCTCGCGCGTCGTTTGCGCGAGAAGTGGGGACTTGGATTCTGATCCGTGGAAATCCGTGTGAATCCGTGGCGAAGAAGTTTGCGGGCGAGTCCCGGCACCCAATCGCCTCGCTTGGCTCGGCTGGACGGGCGAAGGCGCCCGTCCCCACGTCACATCCCGTCGTAATTCGGCCCGCCGCCGCCTTCTGGTGGAACCCAGGTAATGATCTGGTACGGGTCGGCGATGTCGCAAGTCTTGCAGTGCACGCAGTTTGACGGGTTCAGGCTGATGCGCTTTCCGTTGGGCTGGCTCGCATCTTCGACCATCTCGTAAACGTTCGCCGGACAAAAATTCTGACAGGGGCTGCCGAATTCCTTCACGCATTTCGTATTGCAAATATTCGTGTCGTCAATGACGAGATGGGCCGGCTGGTCTTCCTCATGCTTCGTGCCTGAGTGGTAGAGGTCAGTGAGTTTATCGAACGTGAGTTTGCCGTCACCCTTAACGGGGCCAAGCATGTGCGCTTCCGGGCCGCCATCTGCGGGCAGGTCGGCCAGCTTGCGCATGTGCTCATACCCGGCCTTCGCGGGATAGCGGTTGCGCAGCCCGCGCCCGCCGGTAATCATCTGCAGCGCGGTGTGGAACATGCCCGCATACATTCCGTGCTCGAATCCCTGATGCAGGTTGCGCACCTTCCACAATTCTTCTTTGATCCAGCTCGACTCGACTTTCTTCTGGAAAGCGCCCAGCGTCGCGGCCGACGAATCGTCTTTTATCAGCGCGTCAAACGCAGTCTCGGCCGCCAGCATCCCGCTCTTGATCGCCAGATGAATTCCCTTGAGCCGCGCCGAATTCAGAAAGCCGGCAGAGTCGCCCAGAATCATCCAGCCATTACCCGCCACCGGCGGAATCGCCCACCAGCCGCCGTAGGGCATCGACTTCGCCCCGTAGCGAATCATCTTGCCGCCCTCAAGCAACTTCGCCACAAACGGATGCCGCTTGAATTCCTGCAGCACGTGTTGCGGATCGAGTCGCGGGTCGGCATAGTCGAGCCCGGTCACGAAGCCAAGCGAAACCACATTTTCTTTTGGCCCGCTACCCGGTGAGCCGTAAATCCACGCTCCTCCATATTCATGCGTGGTCAGCGGCCAGCCCATGGTGTAAATCACTTCGCCCGCAGCAATGCGTCCCGCGGGGACTTCCCACAGTTCTTTCACGCCCACGCCATAAGTTTGCGGGTTAGCGTTCCTGGCCAGATCGAATTTCGAGATGAGCTGCTTGGTCAGCGATCCGCGCGGCCCTTCGGCGAGTATGACGACTCTCGCCTGCAGATCGTAACCGGGCTCGAAGTTTGATTTCTGATGACCTTCTTTGTCGACGCCCTTATCGTCGGTGCGGACGCCGGTCACGCGGGCTTCTTTCGGATCGTCACTAAAGATCAATTCCGACCCGGCGAACCCGGTGAAGACCGTGATGCCTGTCGCCTCGACTTTTCCGCCCAGCCACTTCACAAAACGATTCAGCGAGATGACGTAGTTCCCGTGATCGCGCAGGAACGGCGGCGTAATCGGAAACTTAAACTTGGATTTTTCGGTGAGGAAATAGACCGCTTCTTTCTCAACCTTAGCGTCGAGCGGAGCGTCTTTTTCAAAATCCGGGAGCAGCTCGCGAATCGATCGCGGATCAAGCAGCGCGCCGGAAAGACAGTGCTGCCCAACCTCGCGCGCTTTCTCCAGCACATAAATATTTTCTTTGCTGAGCTGCGTCTCAGGATGAGCCGCATTGTGTGCGTCGATCAACTGCGCCAGCCGCAGTGCACAGGCCATCCCCGCCGGCCCGCCGCCGACGATCACCACGTCGGCCGGCATCTGCGGCCGTTCCACGCCTTCAATCGGCTTGCGGAAGATCAGCATGTTAGCGGTTGTTCAGAGTCGCGATTTCGCCGAGACCAAGCAGCTTTCGGTCCGCAGTCACTAAAGTCAGCTTCAGTATCTTCGCTGTCCCGGCGAGAAAGCGATCCGCCGGATCGGCATGCAATAGCGGCAAGGCTAACCCAGCGCTCACGATTTCGCGGGTAAGCGGAGCTTCCCGCATCTGCTCTGCCGCTCGCTCAATCCATGCATAAGGATCGTCGACCTCAATTCGCCCCTTCTGCATCAGAACCAAAGCTTCCCAAACGCTAACCGGCGACAGCCAGAGTTCGTTATTCACATCCGACAACTCGCGAAGAAGTTTCCGCCCCAAGCGTTTCGGCTCCAGCTTGCTCCATAACCAAATATGTGTGTCTAAGAGGAGTTTCAATCCCGGTAGACCTCGAATTCATCTAGGTCGATGACGGGCGCAACAATATCACCGACTATTTTGGCCGTACCGATCATGTCGCCGACGAATTTTCGCTTGCGGTCGGGGCCAGCCGGAATTACTTCCGCCACAGGGCGGCCGTGACGCGTGATGCGCAACGGTTGGCGAGTCTTGTGGACTTGTTCGATGAGGCCAAGGCATTTGGCCTTGAATTCGGAGATGGGAATGTCGGCCATGACCACTATTTTATCTATGGTCAACAAAATGGTCAATATCCGATTCGGACCTAGCCGCCCGCCTTCACCTTCTTCACTTCCTCAATCAGCGGCGGGACGATGTCAAACAAATTACCCACAATCGCATAATCCGCAATTTCGAAGATCGGCGCCTCTGAATCTTTATTCACCGCGATGATCGCGCGCGAACCCTTCATCCCGACAATGTGCTGAATCGCGCCGCTGATGCCCAGCGCCAGATACAGCTTGGGCGCGACTGTTTGTCCCGACGACCCGATCTGGCGGTCCATCGGCAGCCAGCCAGAGTCGCAGATGGGACGCGACGCGGCCAGTTCTCCACCCAGCGCATCCGCCAGTTGTTTAGCGATCTCAATATTTTTCTGCTCTTTGATTCCGCGGCCCACGGCCACAATAATCTCGGCCTGGGTCAGATCGACCGCCTGCTTGGCTTCCTTGAACACTTCCTGCGGCTTGTTACGGATCACGCCGTCGGCAATCTCAACTGCCACGGTTTCGACGGGGGCAGCGCTCGCTCCAGCTTCGGCTTTATCTCCGCGAAACGCCCCATTCTGAAACGTCGCAAACCACGGAGCGTCGCTCGTGAAGCTGACATCAGCCGCCAGTTTGCCTTGAAACATTTGCCGCGTGAATATCAATTTGCCGCCTTCGTGCTTGAACCCAATGCAGTCGCTGATGACGGTTCGTCCCATGGCCGTCGCCAGCTTGGGCACAAAGTCGCGCACCTGGTAGGTATGCGGCATCAACACCAGCTTGGGCTGCTTCGCTGTGAGGAATTGCTTCAGCGCCGCGGCAAACCCATCCGCCGTGTAAGGCTCAAGCTTCGGCGACTCGACGGCATAGACCTTCGCAACTTTCTTAGCCGCAACCTCGGCAGCGAACGATGCGGCGCTGCCGCCCACAACCGCCGCTTCCAAAGTCCAGCCGGTTGCCGCGGCGATCACCTGTCCAGCAGTAATGGTTTCCCACGAGACGCGATTCAGTTTGCCTTCGCGCTGTTCGACGACTACTAAAATCGTATCGGGCATAATGTCAGCTTCTAGCTCCTAGCTTCCAGCGAAAACCTTGCCGAGCTGCGCTCGGCACGCGGGCGAGGGCGCCCGCGCCACATTTCCATCTCTACAATACCCGCAACTCGTTGCGCAGTTTGTCCACCAGCTTCTTCGCAATCTCTCCCGCAGAACCTTCGATGTGCTCCGTCTTTTTCGTTTTCTGCGGAACGTACAGGCGTTCAATCTTCTGCAGATTCTCGCCCATCGCCGACTGCACTTCCGCCAGCGCCACTTTCCGCAGCGGCTTGTTCTTGGCTTGCTTGATGCCGATGAGCGTGGCATAGCGCAGCTTGTTGATGCCCGACTGAATGGTCAGCACGGCGGGCGTTGGCATGTCCACGAACTGGAAGAAGCCGGCCTCGAGCTCGCGCTTCACCCGAATCCCGCTCTCCGTTTTTTCGATCTGCATGATGATGGTCGCGTGCGGCAGTCCCAGCAACTCCGCCAGAATCACGCCAGTTTGCGCGTAGCCGTAGTCGTCGGACTGCAGACCGGTAAAGATCAGGTCGAACTGCTCGTCTTTAATCGCCGCCGCGAACGCCTTGGCCGTGTTGAGCGCGTCGAGGCCCACGAACTTGTCGTCCTCGAGATGAATCGCCCGATCCGCGCCCTTGGCCAGCGCCTCGCGCAGCACCTGCTGCGCCCGCGCCGGCCCGCTCGTAATCACGACGACTTCACCCTTATGCTTCTCGCGCTGGCGCAGCGCCTCTTCCAAAGCGTAGGCGTCCGGCTCGTTGACTTCGTATGAGACATCTTCGCGGATCCACGCGCCCGTCTCGTTCAGCTTGAGCGGTGCATCTTTCTGTGGCACCTGCTTCATGCAGACCAGGATTTTCAAGACTAGGACTCCTTGCCCTGTAGCCTCGGGAAAGCTATAGGAAAACGTGTAAGTATAAATGACCTGCGGGTGGAAAAGTGCCTCTCGTCATTGAATTGTGATTTCAATCACAGACTGCGCCGCCCAGCCACGTCAGCATGGCCGAGAGGCACTATGCCAGACGACAACTTTTCTGCGATGCGGCAGAGCATCATCGACGGCGCGCCCGATACGGCGTCCGAACTCGCGCTGCACGCCGTGTCCGCCGGCATCCCGCCCATCGACGCCATCCACCTCGGCTTCGTCCCCGGCATGCACGAAGTGGGCGAGCAATTCGCCAAGGGCCAGATGTATCTCCCCGACATGATGGCTTCTGCCGAGGCCATGCGGGCGGCGATGGCGGTGCTCGATCCGGAGTTGAAAAAGCTCGGCACGGAGCGTCCCATGGCCGGCGTCGTCGTGCTAGGCACGACCAAGGGCGACATTCACGAGATTGGCAAGATTCTTGTGGGAACGCTGCTCACGGCGCACGGGTTCCGCGTTCACGATCTCGGTGTGGACGTCGCCGGCGAAACGTTCGCCGCCCAAGCTCAGGAACTTCAGGCCGACATCGTCGGCGTCTCGGCGCTCCTGACCACGACTATGCGCAATCAGAAAGGCGTGGTCGAAGCGATCGAGAAAGCAGGCCTGCGCTCACAAGTAAAAATCATGGTCGGAGGCGCGCCCGTGACCCGTCGCTGGGCAGACGAAATTGGCGCCGACGGCTACGCCAAAGACGCGATGAGCGCCGTCGAACTGGCGCGCCACCTCATGCAACAAAAAGCGCAGGGCGCAGTCGTGGAGTCGTTATGAGATCCCGCTCCGACCAAGGACTTTGTGAACGGCACGGATCTTGGGAACGGCACGGCTTCGAGCCGTGCCGTTCGTCGCGGCAAAAGATGCGGGCTTCAGCCCCTGAGGGCCACCGATGAGGCCGAAATTCCAACTGCTCGACCCTGCGCTCATCGAACGCATTGTGGACGAAGCCTTCCAGCTCATCGAAGATCCCGGCGTCCGGGTCGCGCCTTATGTGTTCGATCTGCTGCGCGCCGCCGGTATCAGCGTGAAAGATGGCGTAGCGCACATCCCGGAATTGCTGGCACGCCGCCTGCTCGACCTGGCGCCTCGCGGATTCTGTCTGTATGACCGCAGTGGCCAGCCGGCCGTGCATTACGGAGGAGATGACGTTCACTTCGATCCCGGCTCGTCGTGCCTGAACATTCTCGATCCGGAAACGCAGGAGGCACGCCCCGCTCTGTCGGCCGATCTGGTACGTCTGGTACAGGTCGCGGAAATGCTGCCGCAGTTTGCCGCGCAATCCACCGCCATGGTGTGCAACGACGTGCCGCCGGAGATTGGCGACTGGTACCGCCTGCTGCTGGTGCTGTGGTACTCCGAAAAGCCGGTGGTCACCGGAGCCTTTTCGGCCTCGAGTCTGCACACGCTGCTGGAGTTACTAGTCATCGAAAGTGGAGGCCGCGAAGCGCTTCGCCAGCATCCCCGGGCAATCTTTGACGTATGCCCATCGCCGCCGTTGAACTGGTCGGAATTTGCTTCGCAGAATCTCGTCGACCTAGCGCGCGCCGGAGTGCCCGCGGAAATCGTGAGCATGCCGCTAGCCGGCGCCACGTCTCCGGTAACGCTCGCCGGTTCCGTCACCCAGCACGCCGCCGAGTGCATCAGCGGCATTATGATTCATCAACTCGCTCAGCCGGGATCGCCCATCGTTTGGGGAGGCGCGCCCGCCATCTTTGACATGCGCACGGGAAAGACGCCCATGGGCGCAATCGAAACCGCGATGCTCGATGTGGCTTGCGCCGAGGTCGGCAAATTTCTCGGCCTGCCCACTCACGCCTATATGGTGGCTGGCGACGGCCGCGTGATCGACGCGCAAGTTGAAATGGAAAGCGGCATGTCGGCGGTCCTGGGCGCGCTGGCCGGGATCAACATGATCTCCGGCGCCGGCATGCTGGATTTTCTGGCCTGTCACAGCATCGAAAAACTGGTCATCGACGCCGAGGCCATTGCCTCGGCCCAGCGCCTGATTGAGGGCATCGACGCGCGCCCCGATTCGCTGGCGGTGGCCATGTTCGCGCAAACAGGG
>Ga0209517_10006563_pt1 | contig 14330 bp, 14 predicted proteins | sample PeaSoiMetSII2010_FD_187695 | JGI IMG/M metagenome (GOLD analysis project Ga0209517, IMG submission 187695) | Peat soil microbial communities from Weissenstadt, Germany - SII-2010 (SPAdes) (version 2) | ecosystem: Environmental > Terrestrial > Soil > Wetlands > Peat | place: Germany...
ACACATGCCAAATGCCTCGCGAATTCGACGTCTTCGTGCACTCAGAAGCTTTGTTATAGACAGTTATTCGCGATTCGGCATTGGCATTGAGCTTGCACTCTCTCAGCGCTGAGCGAGGGGCGTCCACCTTGATTTGCCAGACACGGACTCCGCAGCCAACCAGTTCGGTGCGCCACAAAGCGCAGAAAACCCGCGGCACATTTCCGTGGTTTTTGGCTCGGGTTGCCCCTCGCGAACTTCTATTTTGGTAGAGGTACCGAAGCGTTCAAGCAAGCGATCGGCATGCTGCGGCGCGGCGGCACCTGTGTGCTCAACGGTTCGCCTCCGGGGGAATACCCGGTCTCGATTTTCGATCTAGTGCTGAACGGCTATACCATCCGGGGCTCGATTGTGGGCACGCAGCTCTTCTTAAGCAGGGAAGGAGATTGTGCGCCCGAATCAACCCGCCCTAGTCCAGCTTGTGGAAGCGTCGGAACCTGGCGTAGCCTTCCTTGCCCATATAGCGATCGAGGACCGAGGGATCGGTCCGGCGCAGGTCGACGATTACCAGGCCGTCGACTACGTTAGAAAACTTGCGATCGAGGTTGAAGCCCACCAGTCTGCCTCCCACCTTGGCATACTGCTTGAGCAGTATGGGCAACCCTTTGCCATCTTCTTCCACATCGGAGATCGGCTCGGAGAGCTCGTCTAAATTGCGCAACGCGCTGCAGATGGCGCCACAATCCCAACGGCGGAGTTTGGGGGCTCGGAAAGGCGTCCGCGCGTGGATGAGATCGGCAAACTCGCGACTGTCTTCGCGCTGCTCAAAGTAGCGGACAATCATTTCGCGCGACAGAGGACTGTACTCGTTGCTGATGCTGACCGCTCCGAACAACACCGGAGTCTCGGGGCGGGCGGCCACGAAACGTGCGATGCCCTTCCACAGGAGAAGCAGCGGTGCGTACTGACGCTGATACTCGGGACGCACAAACGACCTGCCGAGTTCCAGAGCGGAGCCAACCTTCAAAAAGAGTTGCTCGTCGTAGCGGAACACGGTGTTTGTGTAGAGACCCTTGATCCCGTGGGCGTGAATGATTTCATCGCTGTTACCGGCGCGGTAAGCGCCGGCTAATTCCTGTCTCTCCTTGTTCCAGAGGAGCAAATGCCAGTAATAGGCATCAAACTCATCGAGGTCGACATCACGTCCGGTACCTTCGCCGGCAGCGCGGAAGGTGATTTCACGAAGGCGTCCGAGTTCATCGAGCGCATGGGGCAACTCGGATGCGCGCGCGACGTATACGGCGAAGTCGGCGTTTTCGACGAGCAGGCGCTTGGCGGGCAAGGCCGCAATGTCGTTGGCCACGAATCGTGTTGGAACCTCGGAGGCGATCTGCTCCTGCGGCTTACAAAAAAGCGCAGAGCGCATTCTGCTGGGCAGCGAGATCGGCTTCTTGCCCCGATACGACAACAGGTAGGTTCGCAGGCGAAGATACTCGGTCGCTTCCTCGTCGTTGTAAAGGTTGGTGATCAACTCAGATGGAATCGCCTTGCCGATGCGAATCTGCACGTCCTTCTCGCGCTGCTGCAGAAACTCCTGCAGCAGAAAGATCGTCCGGAGACGCGGGTGGACCAAACCGAGCAACTGGAAGGTCACGCTGTTGCGGCCGCCGAAATATACCGGAAGCGCGCTGGCGCCGGTCCTACGCACCAGGCGAGCAGCCACAGTGTTCCACGCGGGATCGGTGATCTGTGCCTCGAGCAAATTCCACTGCGAAACTTCGCCGGCAGGAAACACCGCCAGCGCGCCACCCGAGCGCAGCCATTCGATCGCCTGCTTCAGCGGCTTCAGATTCTTGTCCGTGGAAGACGCAATCGGAAAGGGATCCACGAAGATGCAGCGCTCGTGCAGTCCTGGAATGCCCTCAAGCAGCGGGTCGGTTAGTATCTTGACGTCGGGACGCACACGAGACATCAGAACGCCCAGAGCCGCTCGGTCGAGTACGCCGAACGGATGGTTGGCCACGGCCACCAGAGGACCTTTGACCGGGATGCGCTCGAGATCGGCGCTCTGGACATCGAGCTTGACCTTCATTTCCGCGAGCAACGTTTCCAGCTGGAAGCCCTGCGGCGCCGTGCGCATGCGTTGATACAATTCGCGCGCCTGCTCCACGGGAATGAATTTCCCAGCGAATCTCGGAAGTCCTGACAGCAGCTCAGTTAATGCGTGTCGCTGATCGTTGTCCGCAATTGGCAATCTCGGCATAGCTCATACTTGCCTTGCCTTGTTTGCCCTTTCATGAAGAGACGGTTAAAGGTTTGTGAATCAGTATTCACTAAGTAACCCCACGTCAATTGCGTTAGGCTTGTTCCAGGCGGCCCGTAAAACTGTTCAGTTGCGGATGACGGCAAGGTTCATCCCATAGCCTGGAAATTACTTCAAGTAAAACCAACAAACGTAAACGGCGCTGCCGGCAATCGAGAGAACGACAAAGATTCCAAACACAACAGATGCAGGCGGCCGAACTGGTCTAGGATGGTTTACGGTCTATTTGTGCTTGCCCCCTGGGGTGAGACAAACAGTTAAGAGATAGTTTGCCGTTCGATGAAAAATGCTCGACCGGCAGAACGAGTTTACTGCATGCTGTCCCCGGTTGGTGAAGCGGAGGCGGGTCCTGCTGGAGGGCATCCCGCCAAGGAATAGCCAACCGAAACTCATCGAGGCCGATGAACTCATCTCTTGCGCAGGATCGGGACAGGACGGAGAAATCCGATCTGGGGTGCAATGGCCTGAACCCCGCTTTGAGGAGGCCGGAAGTATGGTCGTCGACCGGCTCACAAACCTCTGCTAGCGCTCATCAGCCGACCTCGCCGGAAGACCGTCGACATGGGAGGAAGCGCTCCAAGCAGTGACAGAACTCAACCGGCAGCGGGATGTGGCTTATTCATGGCGGCTGCCCAACATCAATGAACTGGAATCGCTCGTGGATTGTAGCGCGCACAGCCCGGCGCTTCCACATGGACATCCCTTCACGGAGGTCAGGGAAGGATACTGGTCTTCCACGACGAGCATGTTCGAACCTGACTGGGCGTGGGCGCTATATCTCACCAAAGGTGCCGTCGGCGTTGGACAGAAAAAGGGTGCACATTTCTCAGTTTGGGGGGTGTGCGATCTCTCTTCGAGGGAATGATGACCTTGAAAACGCACGGTCGCCTCGGTCAGAGTAGCGCGTGCCGCCGATAGAACCAGGACTTGACGGCCTGTACCAGCAACAGGTAGGTCACGGCGAGTAACGCAATCGTACCCAACAACGACACTGGTATCGGGGTAAACCGCAAAAGTGTTCCGACTGCCGTATAAGGGAGCACAGCGGCGACCGTCACGACGGCTAACACGCCGATCAGCAACGGCCGGCTGGGACCGCTCTTCAGAGGATTGGCTGCCGTCCGGATCACAAGAATGACAAGTGTCTGGGTTGCCAGGGATTCCACGAACCATCCTGTGTGGAATAGCGGCGCGTTCGTGGAAGCGTGGAACACCCAGAGGAGTATTCCGAAGGTGAGGAAATCATAGATCGAGCTGATAGGACCGATGATCGTCATGAACTGGCGAATGAACCCAATTTGCCATCGCTTGGGCCGGTGCAGCAGGGCGGGATCAACATTGTCTCCGGGGATACTGATCTGGGAAATGTCATAGAGAAAGTTGTTCAACAGTATTTGAGTCGGCAGCATAGGCAAGAACGGCAGGAACAATGATGCCCCCGCCATGCTGAACATGTTGCCAAAGTTCGAGCTCGTGCCCATGATGATGTACTTCATGATGTTAGCGAAGGAGCGCCGCCCTTCATACACCCCTTCATTCAACACCGCAAGATCCTTCTCGAGCAGAATGACTTTGGCAGCATCTTTGGCTACCTCCACTCCGTTCATGACGGAAATCCCAACATCCGCGGTGTGCAACGACGGAGCGTCGTTGATACCGTCACCTATGTACCCGACGACATGCCCACGTGCTTTAAGAGCGAGAATCACCCGGTTCTTCTGTTCGGGGGACATGCGGGCAAAGATGGCGCCGTTCTCGGCCTGGTAGGCCAGAGCGGGATTGTCCATCGTATCGACCTCGTTCCCCGTGAGCATGCGGTCCGTTCCCAGCCCAACGTCATGGGCGACCTTCTGTGTCACATATTGGTTGTCGCCGGTCATGATAAGCACGGAAATACCATTCTGTTTCAGCGCCTCAAGAACGGAGTGAATCCCCTCCTTCGGTGGGTCAAGGAAGGCTGCAAATCCGACCAGCGTCATATCGTGCTCAGCCGCCAGGGTGTAAGCGTCCTGCTTTTCCACCTTTAGCACTGCGACCCCGAGAACTCGGTACCCGTCTGCACTCAGCTTCCTGAAGGTCTCTGCTGCACGAGCCCGCTGGCTTTCGTCGATGGCGGGACATTCGCTACCAGAAGCAGCCGGATATCGCGCCGATCTCGATGGTCCTGACGACATTGGCGGCACAAACATATCAAGGGCAACTCTCCGTCAGCGAAGCGTTGACTGACATCCTCAACGGGATTGTAGCGCTGATTGCATCGAGCAAGCCTCGCATCTATGTGTTGAATCCGGCAAACCCGTTGGAAGACTTGAGCGAACGCTGGGACGATCCAGAGCAGTATGCGGCGTTCGTAACCGGGATGCACGAACTGCACCGGGATTGGGCGAACGCCGTTGCAACGGTTGGGGTGCATAACGCAGCGAAACGGCTGGAGGCCCTCTTCGGTGAGCCGGTCAAAACTGCGGTCGCTAAACAGGCGAGGCAGATACAGGCGATGCGCGAGCAGTCTGTCCTGAGGGTCGCACCGACCGGGCTCATCACGGCGGCACCGGCGATTGGCCTGCCGATACGAGCCAACACGTTCCACGGAATGAAATAAATTGCGGCGTCAGCCCAGCTTCGATGAGCAAGTGTATCGAATGGGGCTCGTGTGGCCGGAACTGACGCTGCGCAGGAGAGTTCGGCAGATCGAGGCGGTTTGGATCGGCGAGTTCCTGCCTAGTCCGATGAGCGCGAGTTATCGCGTCAGCGTCCGTTTTCGGCCCCAGTGGCGTCCTGAGGTGCGCGTGCTGGCGCCGCACCTCGAGATTCGAGAGGGCGCAAGTTGTCTGCCCCACCTTAACGCCGATGGCAGCCTGTGCCTTCACGTACAGGGTGAGTGGCAGAACTGGATGTACCTGGCGGACTATTTCGTCCCCTGGATCAGCAGTTGGTTGTATTTCTACGAGGTGTGGTATGCGACGGGATTCTGGGTCGGTGGCGGGACGCATCCGGACAAGCACGAGCACCGGAGCGAGTAGAGACAACTACGATCGGAAACGGAGTGAAGTAAACAATGATGCGCCGGGTGCTTTCAATTGATGGTGGCGGTGTGAAGGGTGTGTTCCCCGCATCGTTTCTTGCGACGATTGAAGACTCTGTGGGTGGCAGCGTCGCCGACTATTTCGACCTGATCGTGGGGACCTCCACCGGGGGAATCATTGCGCTCGGCCTAGGCTTAGGACTGCAGGCGCGAGACCTGTTGGCGTTTTACGAGAACTGGGGCCCACAGATTTTTGGTGGCGGTCCGCGCCGCTGGCGCGCTCTCCGTTCTCTGTTCGGCGCGAAATACAGTTCGGAGCCAATGAGACGTGCCGCCGAATCAGTGTTTGGGAATCGCCTGCTGGGTGAGAGCCGCAAAAGGCTGGTCATCCCTTCATTCAATGTGGAGACCGGCGAGGTGCACATCTGGAAGACGTCACATGAACGTAGACTAGAACGAGATTACAAATGTCGTGCGGTAGAGGTGGCGCTCTCGACCGCAGCGGCGCCCACATATTTTCCTACATATCAATCTTCATCGGGAACGCCGCTGATCGATGGCGGCATGTGGGCGAACAACCCTCTGATGGTAGCGATGGTGGAAGCTGTGGGTGTACTTGGTTGGCCTCGCGACAGCTTGCGTGTTCTGAGCCTAGGATGTACCACGGCACCTCTGGACGTGAAGTGGTCACGCTCGGGAAAGCTCGCCTGGGCATTTAAGATTGTGGACGTGTTCATGACGGCGCAAGCCACGTCAGCATACGGAATGTCCCAGCACCTGGTGCCAGACCGAAGCAATATCGTGCGCATCAGCCCGGTGGTGGCGAAGAATCGATTTGCCCTGGACCGCGCCTGCGATATCGACGCACTAAAAGGCCTGGGAGATTTCGAAGCCCGAAAGTCGCTTCCGCAACTGAGGTCGGCATTTTTTGATGGTATTCCGGCCGAGGAGTTTGTGCCGGTCCATAAAGTTTGAAGCCGCATAGACTAGCCGTGCTCGCCGCTCAGTCCATCAAATCCTCCCGCGATCGAAGTGCAATAATTGAAGCTTATGGGCTCGTGGCAATGAAGAGCAGGCATGGGTACAAGGGTTACGTGATCGAAGCGCGGTCACACGAGTTGCGGGATGGCGGATTCTCCGCGGAGTTTTCCATCGAAGAGCACGATGCGGCCGGCGTGACCGAAACCCAATTTTACCTGTCTGCCACGTTTTCAACCCAGGAGTCCGCAATTGAAGCCGCGACGCAGGCTGGACGGCAGAAAGTCGACACGGGATTTGAACGCGGACCGGTCGTTGTCAACCAGTAATTGTCGTGGCTGCCAAGCTCTAGCAGTTCGAACCGTGACGGTTCTCGAGAGCTGTTCCACCAACGTGAAACTATTCTGAGCGGAGTTCGCCGCGCCAGTTGTGAGCAGGTGCATCTACGCCCGCATGTTTTTCGCTTGGGGTCCCCCTTACGTGGGAGGGAAACTTGACCACGCCGCAACAAGTCGTGACCCAGTCAGCGATTGAACCTGACCGACCCGAGGTCTAGAATTTCATCTAGAGACCATTCCGTGAGAGGTGGTCTATGCCCCACTACGAGTACTTCTGCCACGCCTGCAAAAACACATTTTCAAAGGTGCTAACGCTTGCCGAATACGAGGAAGGCGAAGTCCTCTGTCCGCATTGCGGCAGCGATAACGTAGAACAGAGTTGGACCGTGTTCTATCCCATCACTCCCAAGAAGAGCGCCTGAGAACCAAGCCCGCGGCACTGATCCGGCGCGTTGAAGAATGGAGTACGATAACGCTGTTCGCCAATCATGGCTTCATTCCTATCTAGCCGCACGAAGGAGGAGCCATGCGTTTTCCAAGTGAGACAGTGCGCCTTTGGACGCTGGTCTTTCCGGCCGTAGTATTTCTTTGTACTCTGCCCCTCGTTGCGCAAAAAGCCCAGGAGCCAAGTCCGCGTAAGTACAACGTTCACAGCGAGACAAAAATGAAAGGCACCGTGGAGGAAGTGAAACTGCCTCCAAAGGGCAGCGAGAAAGAAGTTGCCCACTTGCTGGTGAAGACTGGGACGGACACCGTCGACGTATATCTCTGTCCCAAGTCCTTTCTCGACGACATGGGCGTGAGTTTCAGCAAAGGGGACGAAATCGCCCTCACCGGCTCAAAAGTCAAACAGGGCGAAGCTGATCTCATCCTCGCCCGCGAAGTCGTGAAGGGTACGGACACCCTCGTTCTCCGCGACGAGAAAGGAAATCCCGTCTGGAGTTGGCACCGCTGACCGCTTTGATTTTGTGATCACGACTCACGTCAACAAATAGCTTCATCTATTGCTCCAACGTCCTCGCCACCGTTGCATCTGCTTAGCCTGACACACATCTGGCCCACATCGGTCCTGAGGGGAATTGTCGGGCAGTTTATTAGATCAAGGGCCGACTGATCGGCCGTCAGGGGCTCAAAGCAAGTTGTAGGTTTGTGGATCAAACCGCCCAGGTGGTGGGTCGCGGACGGCTCGCCAGAGCTCATGCCCGAACCTAGCCTCACGGGCGGCTGCGGCGCTGATAGTAGCATGCCGGTCTGCTGTGACGGAAGACGACGTACTCGTCGGAAGAGCTCTGGCTGGTTATCCTTGCTGCAGGCGTTCAATACTCCTCGGGTAACAGCAGGGTGGTTGCGGACCGATCGGCCTCGGTGATTATCCACAGCGTCTCCCCGGCGTCTGTATGGTAGCTGCTTAGCAATCGAAGCCCATGAGCCACACTGTACTCATTCTCTGCGCCATCGGTTGGCTCCAGTTCGCCCCAGTCTCCTCCTGCGTGGCGCGCCAGAAAGAACCCAGCGGACTGCTTCGCTCCCTCCAATGCAGCTAGCGCCCCGGGCGTGGCCACAATTTGCCCAAGTGGGAACAATGGACACATGACGATGACTCCTCTCTTCAGCCCATGCGGGCGAGCCTCGCCTGCATGGGTCGTCTAAGCAAAGTGGGATTACTTGTTGGGAAGGGGCGGCCGGCTGGCACCGCCCCGCGGGCTAGAACGACTGGGAGAACCGCGCCTCCAGGAATTCGCCCAGCTTGGCTGTAGCCTTGAATTGTGGGATGGGATCCAGTTCTTTGAAGGCCGAGGTGAACGCGTTGGAGAGACTCCAGATGGTTCGCGGTTTGAAGTCCTCGTACTTGGGCTCGAAGTACAGGTCATGCACGGTGCGGGCAAGATGCTTGGGAGCTTCCAGTTTTCCCTCCACAAAAGCCTCGTAGATGACGACCTTCGCGGTGACGTCCGTCAATTCACTTCGCTGCCATGTCTCCACCTGCTTTCGCATGGGCTCGAAATTGCGCTGCATTCGGTCAACCCCGACCGAGATGCAATCGATGAGCGAGAAAGACTTCGAGTGTTTTGCGAGCACCGGCGTGAAGTCTCCTGCGAACGCCATGTTTGAGCACACGAACACGCGATAGCCGCAAGTCATCGCCAAACGCATGCTCTTATCGTGAGAGTTGCGCAAGCCGATTGAGAAGCGGCATCCTTCCATCTCCGTTGCGAGATCGAGAACGCCAAAGGCTTTCATACCGTCTGGTGAGACCGCATACTCATCATGGACGACTCCGATGTGGCGAAACCCGAGGGTCTCGATCAGAGCCTGCACAATTTCGTGATGCGGGACCGGGCGGTGCGTTTCCGTTGCCACTGGTGTCGGCACCAGTGCTAGCTCTTCGCGGCCGATGGTTCGGCCGCTGTAGCCAATGAGCGTACTAGTTTCTGACATACTTCTTTCCTCCTTGTTGATTTGGGATGACGTTCTTGAAGGTGAGAGAATGGCGGCGGCGCTGGTCGCAGCCACGTTTGCCGGTATGGTTTGAGGGACTTAAGAGAGAGAGCCGCTCAGCTAGGTTGCGCACCGGGCCTGCGAGTTCCTCCAGCCGTCGCTTACGTCAGGTCAACTGAAACTGAATAACGACGCTTGCTCCGGGACGGCGGGCCTGCCGCGCCGCTTCCTGCCTGACAACGATTCAGGTCGACGTCCGAAGACGAAGATAGAACCGGGGTCGATAACCCTTTCAAAGAGACCAGCGGTGTCAGGCTGAGTGTCCAGCGGTATGTTCGCCGTTTCGGTGGAAGCGGCATTGTCGCCGCCACCAGACGTTGTCGGGAACAGCTTTTGATGTTCTGCGTTCAAGTTCCTCCAGATGGCGTCGGCACTTTCACCAATGCCATTCCTCTCGACCAATTCCCGTGCCATCGCCGAGAGCATGTCATCGTCTTCATCGATGTTTTGCAATCCCTCGCCGGCAAACTTGCCCTCCATGGTGAGAGCCACAAGGAGCTTCTTTCCCATCAAGCGGAGGCAGGAAGTCTGCATGGTCCCCTCCGAGCAAAGAAATTTCACACGTACCGGCCGTCGTTGACCAATCCTCCATGATCGACGGCTGGCTTGCCGCAAGGTGTGCAGTGAATATCCAGACTCGTAGAAGATGATCGTAGGGAAGTCCAGCAAATCCAGACCTGTCTCCACCAGCTTGGGATGGCAGATCACCACCTGTACTCCGTCTTTGATTTGTCTGGCGTACCACGCTTCACGCTTCGAGGTATCCACGCTCGCGCGCAAAACTGACGTGCGGATTCCCTCGTTGCTCAATATTCGGTGAAGCCGTGATGTAACGTCGTGCTTCTGTGTGTACACAGCAAAGACCTGACAGCGGCGCCCCTCCGCCAGTTCTTTCTTGATCTCTTCGATCAGCCTGCGCTCTTTGGAATAGATGCGCTCCTCGAGAAGGTCACGGGGTTCTGCAATGACGAATCTCACCTTGCGCTTGAGTTCAGGATCGAACTCAGTACCGTACAGCGTCCCAATCCCGTACGGGTGATCGGGATACAGCAACAGAGTGTTGAGCATCGTGCTCAGAACGGACCGGTTCCCCCTGTGAGCTTTTAACGCTTTCCGCATGTCATCTTCGAGCTCGCGGTACGCTTCCTGCATCGGAGCGTCCATCGGCACGCTCAGATAGGTTTCTTCGTATGGCGGAAGTTCCCCCGAGATGTCTTCCAGAAACACAAAAGCACACAACTGCATGAGGAATTCGCCGAACAAGAGCGGCGAGGCTCCCGGCTTGCGCCGAACCGTGCTTGTGCTCTTGGCCTTGGAGCAGGCATTGTTGGCGGGTTCGACCTTGGTAATGGTCTCGAGCACGCCGTAATCCTGAATGAACGAACTGCGTCCCGTCGTGCCCCATTCGTAGCCATGCTCCTTCATCCGTTTCGCTTCGAGGCGGAATAGAGTGTTGAACAGATCGTCTGCATAGCCGCCGAGCAGCGTGCCGGTCAATCCAACGATTCGATCGGTGCATGAGGCCAGAGTACCCAGAGCATTGCCCTGTGCCGTGTCGCCCGCAAGCTGGTGGATTTCGTCGCAAATGGCATAGTCGAACCAGCCCGGCATATAGCGCCCGATGAACTCGACCGGGGCCATGCGGCGGATCTTCTCGGGGTCGGCCTGCCACATCGCGCTGTGCAGGCGGCGGCAGGGCGTTTCTCCGCGGGCCTCAATGGTCTCGGAGATTTTGACCTTCTCGAAGTCGGCGACGGTCAGCCGGCCATCATCAACGATCACGGGCTTGCCCGTGTCTGCGTTGACGACGCAGCCTAAGTACGGGCCCGAACGCGGCATAACGAAGGCGTGGCGCCAGAAGTACCCCAGTTTGGCTCTTTCCCGTCCTACGATGAACAGTGCGGGTCTCGTGCACAACGACATCCAGCGTTCGCGTGAACTCGAATACTGCTTCCGCAGTCGCATGTCGCTGAGCGTGGTATGCAGGCCTTCACGCACAATCCGGCCGTGCTTGAGCCGCACCTCGTTGACACCGTGCGGCGTGTTCTTGTCGCCGCCGTTCCGCAAATCGTCGATCAAGAGCACGCGAATTCCGGGAACGGCCAAGAATGCTTCCCGCGCCCACTTCTCGACCAAATGTGGAGGAACCATAGCCAAAGCTGTGAATGGATGCCCTTCGCTATGGACATGCACCGCTCCCAGCGAGATTAGTGTCTTACCGGTGCCGCATTCGGCTACGACCATGGCAGTTCTGGCGTACTGCCAGCGCTTCACAACGCCCATGAGGGCGATCGTCTGTGCCGGAAACGGTCTTCGCAGTAGCGTGTGAATCCGGGGCGAGACCGGATCGCTGAACGGATGCAGGGCTGGGTATTCCTGCAGGATGCGCTCTCCGAGCAAAGGGGCATTGGCTCTCATATAGTCGTAGATGGTCGTAAGTTCGGGCATGGAAATCCTCAACGACGCGACAGGACGAATCTCAGGAAGAAGACGCGGCTGGAAATACAGCAGGAGTAGAGGTTCAGTCTTCGGTAGGAAGAAAGGTCTGTCTCAGATCCAAGCTCGGCCAGTGTATTGGCCCGGAATCCGCGGGAAAGCGAATGGCGCCGTTCCACAAGCTGTCGCTAATCCACGAAAGAAATTGCTCTTTGTTCCCTTTGACGAGCACAGGATTACATCCAAGACCCAGCATCGGGACGACAGCTTTGTGCTTTTCGAGTTGGCGCAGAAACCATTCAGCCCAATCAGGAATTCCGGGGATGCCGTGAATTTGGGCGAGCGACGCCCACACAAACAAAGCCTCCGAATCAGCCAGGAGGGTTCGATCCGTCCCTGACAATATGCTGCTAGTGGCAAACTCCTCGGACACTCCGATGAGATGGCGGAGCGGCTTCTTACGTCCGGCAAGCTGCAGCGAACCCTTGTAGCACTGGGTATTACGCTCCAGGCATACACGAATCGGTGGCACGCCCGGCCCTTCCACCATGAGACGCTCTCCCATGGAGATAGCGGCAGAAACGGCCGCAATCTGCGTGTCGCCCCCAATGACAGAGATCAAGTGGGCTTTGGCCTGTCGGGGTGGGTCTGGCAGGATCTCGCCGATGAAGCGGTCCAGACGCAGTCTGATGTTGGTGGTGGTTTTCTCCGTGCTCTTTACGTAGGTAAGCCAACCGAAGCGAAGGTGTGCGTTCTTCACGGCGAATCCTTCTTTTCGTGGGTCAGAATCTGGGTCTCGGCGTCGGCGAAGACCAGCGTCAGTTCATGCGAGAACCGTTCCCGGTCGTGCAGGATCTTGGTTCCATCTTCTTCCTGCTCTTCCCAGTGGTCGGTGAATTTCACCGAGCGCCAATGGGCGATGTGGCGATCTTTCCCTTCGCCGAATACTCCATTGAGCATTCCGGCGGTACAGAGCAGTCCGACGTGTCCGCCGTGCAGAGGTGTGAGCGGCCGGCCTCGGATGTCCCGTTGTCTGGGGAGCAGCACACGGCTGGCCTGGCGGTATGCGGCTGACTCTGGCAGCAGGTCCTCTACTTCATCGAGGGGAATTCCCACATTGGTGAACACTACCGAGTCGGAGACAGGAATTTCGTACTGAACTCCAGGCGCATCGCCCAAAGTCTCCAGATCGGCCTTACTGGCCAACAGCTCTAGCCAACGCACGGAGTCCAGAAGCGCGGAATCTCGAAGGTGCTGGTGTCGCTTGCGCCGCACGCCCAAGACTGCAACTTGCTTGTATTGGACGCTGGCCGGTTCCGTGAGCTTGTACACGAACAGATCAGCAAAGTGCTCGCTCAACAGCCTCGCACAAGGTCTCAATTGTGGTTGTGGAATGACAAACACCAAAACACCACCGGGTTTCAGCCAGCGATAGGTGTGCTCCAGAAATACCAACTCCAGTCGTTGGTTGTTCGTCTGCCCAGTTTCAAAATCATATGGAGGATTGAGGTAGAGCAAGGACAAAGCGTCCACGGGACAGCGCACATTCAAGGTGTTTGCCTGCAGGGAGTCGATACCCAGCCGGGTAGCCTGCTCGGCCCGGTCCGCGTCAATTTCAATGCCGTAGCGACGGGCCTGCGTTCCTGCTAGCAAGTGTGTGAACGCCACGCCATCTCCTACGCACGGATCAAGCGCCGAGAAATCTGGCGGAAAGGCCAGGCAATTCTTCAGGCGCTCGGCTTCTGGCACCGGCAATGGGTAGAATCCCAGCTTGGTTTTTCCATGTGGTCTCATCTCACCATCCCATTGAGCACCTGTGCCACGAGATCGCCAAGTCCGTCTGAATCGGGTAGCTCCCTCACGGCGATGAACGAGCAGAGTCCGTTGACAGGGATCGGCCGCTCATCTTCAATTCGGTAGCCGCGCTCGATATGTTGTTGTTTTCGTTCCTCAAACAAGTCGGCTCTCGTGATCACACGAATTCTCATTGCCATCCTCGTTTCTCACTCATTGGGGATCAGGTTGAAGTCCGCGTTAATCGGGTCATTGAACGCGGGCACTAATCTTGGTGTGTGCGCAAGCCCGTTTGGGAACTCTGAGGGGCTGTCTCTGGCTCGCCTTCCTTCGCCGGAACGAGCCGCTCCCAACGGATCGAAAAACTGCAGCAGGGCTGTCCTCCGTCATAGAGCTCGAAGATCAGCCCATCGGAGACGTAGAGCGCAATTGGAAGGGGAATCACTTGAAGGCGGGCGCTATCGGCAGGAAGTGGAGGATTGTGTTCGATCATTGGACTGATCGATCCTCCTTTCCTAGTGCTTTGTGCCGAGAGCCGGTCGCTTGAACGGGTGTCAATTGCAAACGCTGTACCTCAAGCGATCGGTCTCTTGCCGCGAGAGGCATGGCAGAATCCGCGGGCGATTCACGCCAGTTCGGAAATGGGTTCCGGCTCGACCTGCGAAATTCGCCGATCAACCTGCGGATCGTAGGCCGTCGATGGCAGAGCGTTTCCACGAGCCGTTCAAGGCCGACCCTGTCTCCCTCGTACCACTCTTCGGGAATATCGGCAGCGCATCGCCAAATGGCGTGAGCATCCATCTCTTCTGCCCGACTGAGCGCCGGCTCAAACGCCTTCCATCCCATCACACCCTCGTAAACGCAGTTGTTCGCGTATGCGCCTCGAAGGGGAGAGTCCGGAAACGTCCACTCGCCGGCATTGAAGCAGTAGCCCTGGTCAATGAAGGTTGCAGCGTATCGC
>Ga0209517_10006564_pt1 | contig 14330 bp, 16 predicted proteins | sample PeaSoiMetSII2010_FD_187695 | JGI IMG/M metagenome (GOLD analysis project Ga0209517, IMG submission 187695) | Peat soil microbial communities from Weissenstadt, Germany - SII-2010 (SPAdes) (version 2) | ecosystem: Environmental > Terrestrial > Soil > Wetlands > Peat | place: Germany...
CAAGCGCGTTTTCTAGCGACTTATCCGAGCGTTCAGTTTCAGATATACATCGACGGGAATCTGGCATCCGAAAGCCCGATCATGCGCCTTGGGCAGGTCCCTTGGCGTTTCGACGTAGCCATCCCAGCGCACAGCCGGCTCATTAACGTGGTGGCTACGGATGCAGGAAGCCGAAGTCCGCTGGATCTGGCCGATTGGGTGGATGCGGGCTTCGTGCTCAGAAGATGATACCTACTTGCGCCGGCATCTGCGGCTGATTAACTGGTTCATTCCCAACGCAGGCAGACAGCCGGATCCACCCTAGTCGCGCGCAGCGATGGCACGTACGCCGCCGCCAGCCCCACGACGATGAGAACCGCGATCACCGCGCACAGCGTCACCGGATCGTATCCCGACACTCCCCAAAGCTGGCTCGCCAGCACCGGCCGACCACCCATGCCAGCACGATGCCGGCCGCCACGCCCATCAACACGAACCGCAGAGTGCTCGTGAGGACCATCGAGCGGACATCGCCCGTGCTCGCACCCAGAGCCATGCGAATACCGATCTCATGCCGCTGCTGCGTGAGTATCCAGGAGACGACGCTGTAAACGCCGATTGTCACCAGCACCAGTCCGATGCCCGCGAACACGGAAAACAGCACGAGGCCGAAGCGCGGCTGGGCGTACTGGCCGATGCCCAGAATGTCGTCCAGCGTCATCGTCTGCTGCGGAATAACGCTCCGGTCCACCCGCAGAATCTCCGCCGTGAGACTGCGGTTCAGCGCCACTGGGTTGCCCACGGTGTGCACGAAGATCACGTCCTGGCCATACCCTGCCACCGAATAGGGGATGAAGGCCTCGGGGCAACTCCCTCGCGGACCGGTTTTCTGTCAAAATATTTTCGGTCCCGGATCTCGGCGATCGAGCCCTCGCGAAAGGAGCCCAATGAGACGTACTAGATCGGCTACCGTCACGAATAAGCGACGACGAGGGAAGCTCAGGCTCATCGAGGCTGGTTATCTGCGGTCGTGGACCGCCGTCTGTGATTTCCTCGGGGAGATCTTCCCCGGTTGTCAAAAGGAAGCGGACGGCGGTAGAGAGGTGGTTCGGGTTGCGGGAAAGGTCCTTGCGTACTTGGCAAGCAATGAACGAAGTCGCCCCGGCGGGGTACCTGACAACGAGGAGTTCGTGATTGTCCGCATCGATTTTGACCGGCGAGAGCATCTGCTGGAATTGAATCCTGAGGCGTTTTTCGTGACGCCTCACTACAAGAACTATCCTGGGGTGATCGTGCGACTGTCAACAGTGGATCAAAAACAGCTTAGCGATCTGCTTGTTGATGCGTGGCGGCTTGTAGCCCCCAAGCGCCTTGTGCGCGATTGGGAAGCCAAAGCCCGTTGAATGGCGAGCCGGAGGTCGGGCTCGGGTACGTGAGCCCTCCTCACGGCTTCTTCGTCCATCCTATGACAACCTTCGTTGTATCAAACGTTATCTTCACCAGCCCAACGTAGGTAGTCACACCAGTCTGCATCGCTGCCTGTGTAACCGGGTGGGCTGGATACATGAAGAAGGAGTAATACTGGCCTGATGGACTCTGTATGATGACATTCTCACGCGCAGTGATGAAGTTGTACGGCTCTTGTTGCTGCCCCTGAACCGTTATGGTCCCCTCGAAGATAATGGGCGTGTTCCCTGACCAAGCCTCTGATGGTGCGGCTGGTGTTATCCAGATTATGTTATATGGCTCTGGGTGGCTGGCCGACTTAGGCCCCTCTTGATAAACTACTGGTGCCGTTATGTCGTTGAGCCCCGCTATTGGGGTCTGCATCCTCACCATCCCGGCGAAATTGGTTGGATCGTCTGCGCAAAGCAGACCCGCCAGTAACAACCCTAAGGCTAGCTTCTTCATTTTGGTTCCCCTTTCCAGCTAAAGCTATGCATCGCAAGCTTCGGACACTTCAGCCCCATGCGTTGCCGGTGATATCCCTAATCATTCCGAACCACCTTGTATTAGTAGCTAGCAGTATACAAAGCTGATGGTTAGGATATAGGCCTATCGGTACTAGTGAAGGTGTACAGTACTGGATGCGGGTTGCCGGGGAGGTTATTGCCTAGCGATTCCCGTGAAAGCGACGTGTTCATTGCGTAGCCTGACACCTGCTCCGTGACGGGGTTGGCGTTCGCTTTCGTAGATATCCAAGATTGCGGGATCGGCCCAGCCCTTGATGACGCCTGCCAACTTCCAGGACAAATTCATGGCGTTGGCGATCCCAGCGTTCATTCCATAGCCGGCAAAAGGGCACCCAGACATGAGCCGCATCGCCACGCTACGGACGGGAACATGTAAAACCCTGTTCGTGGGAAATGAAAGTTTACTACTTAGCATTTAGGTTAGACTATCTTGTGCCGCATTTCGACCTGCGAAGAGAAATCCGCGATGCGATGGGTGAATTCTCCCGCCTTTTGTTAGCGACCGCGGCCGCTCAAATCCCCGCGAGAGCAATTCGTGTAGCCACCGACGGCAACAGCTGGTGGCTCAAGTATTGTCAGGCCGCCATCGAAGACCTTCCCTGTCTGCGGACAGAAGGACCGGCGGACATCGTGATCACTGATTCGCAGACTGGCGAGGGGTGGTATTTCTCACTCAATGGCCAGCGGCTGAGCCCCGATTTGCGCGAGTTTTTTTGGCACGCGAATCGTGGTTCGCATCCAATTGATCTTTCGCTGCACTCCGAAGATGGCGTCGAGGGGTGTCTGCGTATTGAGCCGCAACACGGCTTCTTTTGGCTGGAGCATCACGCCGCCGCCATGGAGGCCGCCCCTGCGTTGCTTATCGTTGCCATTCTACGGCGGCTGGGATGCTCAGTCCGCCCGGCGGATCCTCCAGTTCAAACTCACCCTTCAGCAGCCAGTCCCGGCAGCCTGCCGCTGAACTGGTTCCGATTCAAAAAGTTCAGCCGAAGCCTCTATTTACGAATGCCCGGGACCGGCCGGCCTGGCCGATGGAGTATCGGGCTTCACGCCAACAGTCAGCAAACCATCCCAGAATCCGGATGGAATTGGACCTGCGGGTTTGCGGGCCACGAGGCGGCAGACCCGTTCCTGGTGTCCTACCAAGACCGGTTGTGGCTATTCTTTGAAGATATACTTCCCGGGTCACGGCTCGGGCGGCTTGCAGTGATGCCTGTTTTCGAGGAGCCTGCCGAACCTTCAGTCATTCTCGAAAAACCTTACCACCTGAGTTACCCGTGCGTATTTGAGGAGCAAGGCGAATGGTGGATGATTCCGGAGTCTTCGCAGAATGCGACTGTCGATCTATTTCACGCCCGCCGGTTTCCACTCGAATGGGAGCACTCCAAGACACTGATTCAAGGACCGCGTCTTGTCGATACAACGCCCTTTTTCCACGAGGGCAACTGGTACTTCTTTACCACTGCCGAACTGCCGGGGCGCGCGCAAATCTCGCTGCTGTTTGTGGCCGAGACGCTGCATACCCCGTGGCGGCTCCATCCAGCCAGCCCGCTTAACGGTGACGCCGCCAATGCGCGTGGCGCGGGCCCGGTCTCGCGCTGGAAAGGTCGTCTGATCCGTCCCGTCCAGGACTGCTTGGTGATGTACGGTTACTCGATTACGCTGCGGGAAATCCTGGAACTGTCGCCGACGCGGTTCGAAGACCGGCCGTTAGAAAAAATCCTGCCCTCCTGGCACCCGGGACTGTTGCGGACTCATACGTTCTCCCCTGCGAGTCATGCGCTCGCTCTCGACGGCCGCCGTTGAGCCTAGAACATCACGTACACCGACTCGCTGACCTTTTCGTCAAGCTCGACCGTCACTTGATGCTTGAGGCCAACTTTGATCAGTTTGGCCACCACCGGCTTAAGCGATGCGGCGGCCTCCTGGCCGAACCAGGCGCCGGTCAATTCTCCTGCAAACCTTATGGGATCGGGGTCTTCGCGTTGCAATTCCCCGCTCAGTTCGAAGAGAGACTTCAGATCGGCGGGCTCGCACGCGTCTTCCCACTTGGTCTGGGCTTTGCGAAACTCCTCCTTTACGCGCACGCATCCCCTGGCCTTGAGCCTCTGGGCTATCGGCCAGAATTGCTTCTCAAAAAGTGAGGACAATTCCTTGAGCAACTCCTCCGGATGGCTCTCGGAAGACCCCTGGGACATGTCCTCGCTTTCGAGTCCCTCGCCCTTGCCCTCGGGCCACGGCGGCTGTTGTTCCTTCACTAAAATGTAGTCGCCCAGCGCCAGGATATCCATCTCTGTCCGCATGAAACAGCGGTAGGCGTCTTGAGGCGTGCAGACGATCGGCTCGCCCCGGACGTTGAACGAAGTGTTGACTACCACGCCACAACCGGTCTGGCGCTCGAACTCCGCGATCAGATCATAGAACTCGGGATGATGTTCACGGCGAACGGTCTGGATTCGAGCCGAATAGTCGACGTGGGTGACGGCCGGAATATCGCTGCGCAACCGGCGCACCACTGGCAGCAAATTATCGTCATCTCCAATGTGGGTATCCAGTGGCAGACGACGTTCGCGAGTGACCGGCGCAACCAGCAACATGTACGGGCTGTCGCGATCGAGTTCGAAATACTCTCCGACGCGCTCGGCCAAAACGGCAGGAGCAAAGGGCCGGAACGACTCGCGGTACTTGATGCGCAGGTTCAGGCTAGCCTGCATGTCCGGGTTGCGCGGATCACCGAGAATCGATCGAGCGCCAAGAGCCCGCGGTCCGAACTCCAACCGGCCGGATAGGTGGCCGATCACCTTTCCTTCCCCAAGCTTCTCGGCCAGATAGCGGTTGCGTTCCGCGCCAGAGAGCTTGCAGTAGGGGTAGCCGAAGGTTTGCAGATAGGCCTCGACCTCATCACCGGAGAAGTCCGGCCCAAGGTAAGAGCCCCCCTGGCCGGATTTGCCCGGGCTAAACTTGCGATCCCGTTCGAAGTAGGTGTGATAAACATCCAGCGCCACGCCCACCGCGCAGCCGGAGTCGCCCGCGGCTGGCTGAATCCAGATGTCCTCAAACGGGCCTTCCCGCAGCAAGCGCCCGTTAGCCACGCAGTTCAGCGCCACTCCTCCGGCCAGGCAAAGATACTTCTCGCCAGTGAGTCGTTTGGCCTCATGCGCCATTCGGAGCATGGCCTCCTCGGTCACTGCCTGGATGGACTTGGCCATGTTGACCTCACGGCGCGTGATGCGGCTCTCAGGGTGCCGTTTGGCGCCACCGAACAGATTGGCGAACCGATCGTTGGTCATCTGCGTGTCACGAAGAAATCCAAAGTACTCTAGATTGAGTTCCACCGAGCCGTCAGCCTTGAGGTCGATGAGGTGGTTGAGGATCTCCTTCTGGTAGATCGCTTCTCCGTAGGGCGCGAGCCCCATCATCTTGTACTCGCCGGAGTTCACCTTAAAGCCTGTGAACTGTGTGAAGGCCGAATACAGGAGGCCAAGCGAGTGCGGGAAGCGCATCTCTTTGAACAACTCCACGCGATTGCCGATCCCGCGCCCGATGCTCGCAGTGGCCCACTCGCCAACGCCGTCGATAGTGAGGATTGCGGCTTGTTCAAAGGGCGAAGGAAAGAAACAACTCGCGGCGTGAGAACGGTGGTGGACACCCTGCAGAATGGGTCCCGAGTAGTTGAGGAAGCCGCGCACCAGTTTCGGCATGTGAAGCTTCATGCGCAGCCACGATGGCATGATCTTTTGCCACATCCTGGCAGCCGCATCGCGGTCGACGGCCATCATTGAGTGGCACAAGCGCTCGAAGGTGAGAGAGGAGTTGTCGTAGTAGACAACCGCCGTCAGGCTTTTCTGCGAAATGCCGGCCTGTTCCAGACAGTAGTTGATGGCGTTGTGCGGGAACCGCCTATCGTTCTTGACGCGGCTGAAGCGCTCTTCTTCGGCGGCCGCGACGATTTCGCCATCGCGGATCAGCGCTGCGGCCGAGTTGTGATAGAAGCAAGAGATACCGAGGATGGCAATGGATTTTAAGGGCGCGCCAGGCACAGGCTCACAGACGCGCCGCGAGGGTGTCAATCCACTCACGGACACCTTTGTTTTTGTATCAGGTAGCAACCCGCGGCTGCGGATCTCAGCCGCCATTGTCTCGGCCACGAGTCGGTTCGCCGGCGGAGTAAAGTGGCCGCCAAAATTAAAAGTCAGAGTCTGCCGCGCCTTCCATGGCAGGTTCACCAGCGGCTTGGTCACGTCGAAGACGTGAATGCCGGCCCCGCGGTCCTCAAGAGTCTCGAATAGCCGCTGATAGACGGGTTCGACGCCGTGAAGGTAAAAGTCTTCGGTCGGAATCGGCACGATAACTACCGGAAGTGGCTTCACTTCAGCGATGAACCGCCGGAGGATCGCCGACATCAGCATCCAGCCCGGCGTTCCGGCGGAAACAATGTCGGGGTACGGATGCTTATCGGTCAGGCGGTGCAACTGCGATATGGCGCGCGAGCCCATATCCTCAAGCTGCGGCAAGTGGCGGATGGTTTTTAGTCCTGGAATCTTCAGATACGCTTCGTGCAGCTTGCGGTACCAACTGGCCTCCTCCTTGCCTGCCGCCACATCGAGCCGGCCTTCGTCAATCGGCCGGTCTTTCGGCACCGGCACGTGCCGCAACACAATCTCCCCGTTTTGCCACTCGAAATATGGCTTTGGGACCAGCACTCTTTGTCCGGTTGTGCGGTCAATGCTGGGACGGTGCGAGACCTGGATGCGGTGAAAGCTGTCGATCTGGACGCAGATCATCACCAAGTCCGTCTCGACTTGGCGTCCGAACTTTCGGTAAATCAACAGGTGCTGATCGGTTCCTGATCCCGACACGCCATAGTTTTGAACCTCCACATCCAGGATTCGCGCCAGTTGATCGGAGTAACGATCCACATTCGAGACATTGTCTCCGGCGGTGTAGGAATCGCCGAACATGAGAATCCGGCCGTGCCGGCTCTGGCGACGTTCGAACTCGTGGTCTGACCGGAAACCCAACGAATTCGTCACAACGAAATACCCACCGTCCTCTCCGGGCAGCCTTGCCCGGAGATTGGGCGTAAAACGATGTCCCACATCAGGATCGTGTTGAATGATCATCCGGTGCGTTGTTTGACTGAGCAAGAACATGGTTGAAGTACTGTTTTCGTTTCTCATGATTACACAATTCGGTCTCCGGCAATCGGCTGCACCGCGATTGTGTGAGTCGGAGTCCTTGGCTGTGTCGGGCCTTAGAAAGGACCATGACCCATAATGCTTGAATTCCGTGGTCGATCAACTCATCAATCTCGGGATTAACCATCGATAACGAGAAAAACCATTCGGACGGGAACATGTAAAACCCCTCGAAAGGGTTTATTCTGAGCATGAATCGGGACTCTGCCACCGCAGAGGCCGCATGATCCGAAAAATGGCTGATTCTCACATCAGAAGTGTAATCGCGGTCATCGCGATGGTGGCTGGTTGCATGGCGGTGGGCTGCTCGTCCGAGCCAAAACCGGCCGAGCTCACAGCAGACGGAGCAAGCACCCTGATCTCGCAAAGGTGGTCTCGGGACGAGATGAATCACTTCAAAGTGTCCTTCAACTCCGATACGGTCGTCGGATGCGGCGTGCAAAACGATCTCTGGAAACCCGTCGAGACTGTAGATCGCGGTTTTACGCGCAGCACGTATCAACTGACGGAGAGAGGGAGTAAGGCCCTGTTTGCGATCGATCTGAAGGAATCGGGAAAGCTACATGAGATCACACTTCGGGGACCGTATCGCTTCGAAGTGACCGGCATCACGCCGGGAAGCCAGCCGGACATACGTCAGGTCGAAATTCATTGGGAACTCGACTGGGCTAAAGCGCCGGCAGAAGTGAAGGCGTGTGTGCCGAAATTCGAATTGTCAGGATCTCAGGTAGCGCTCTTCAAGCTCTTCGGTCTGGAGTGGAGATTTCTTTCGTACATCAAGCCCGAAGATGTAGTCGCGCCACCGGAGGGCACGACCATCCCCCTGGATAAAGTCTCCTGACGACCCGAGGCTGGCCGAGTGCGGCCCGCCGTGGTCAGCCGCCAGCGAGGGGCAACCGGAACGCAACCATTTCGGTACCGTTGCGCACCAGCAAGCGGTCACCGGCCAGTACCGGGTGATTCCAGGTCTTGCCCTCCAGCGCCGGTCGATGTGCCAGCTCCATGAACTGGTCGGGGGTCGCTTTAACCAGCGCGAGTTCACCTTCCTCCGACAGCACCAATAGCAAGTCCTGATCGCGCAACAGGACGAGTTGGCCCTGGCCGTAGCGTCCGCCCTTCCACTTGCGCGTGCCGTCCTTGACGTCGATGCAAGCGAGAATGCCACCGTCGAAGCCGAACGCATAGCCGTTGTGGACGACGGAATCGTTAAAGGCGGGCTTCAATCCGGCCGACGTCCACCGCTCTTCGGCGCTCCAACCGGTGGCTCCGCGTGCAACCGCGATGCGGCGCATTCCGACTCCACCCATGGCATCGCCCGCGGTAATCAGAATGCCGCCATCCGCCGTCATGGCCGGCTGCATAATACGGGTATCAGAATGCCACGCGTATTTCCAAAGCAGCTTACCGTCCGCTGGTGCGACACTCGTGGCGCCCACCTCGCTCATCAACACAATCTGCGGGACTCCGTCGATGGTCACCAGTTGTGGCGAGCTGTAGCTGTCACCGCCGTCCGGGCCGAGCCAGCGTGGAGCGCCGGTGGCCAGGTCATAGGCCACAAGCTTGCCGGAGGCCGCCACGATGACCATGTCGCCAACTACCAACGGCGAGCTTGCAAAGCCCCAGCCGGGGACCTTCATGGCGGTGTCCGACGAAGCGTTCCGCGTCCACAGCACCGCGCCATTTGCGGCACGGAGCGCGTTCACAATTCCGGTTGCGCCAAATGTGTACACGTGGCCATCGTGGAGGGTGGGTGTCGCGCGCGGGCCCGCACCGGCATTAGATTCCCAGAACCGGGCTGGGTCGCGATGCGCCCACACCGGCTTGCCGGTGGTCGCGTTGTAACAGGTGACAAACTCGTCCTCACCACGCTGCTCCTGTGTGTAGAGAAGGTCGCCGCTTACCGCGAACGACGACCAGCCCGGTCCAACTTCCCGGCGCCATAGCTCAACCGGCGGTGAAGCGGACCAGTCGGTCTTGATTCGTGTGCCGGGGATGATGCTGTCGCGGCCCGGTCCGCGAAAGCCAGGCCAGTTGGCGCCTGTTTCCGCTGCCGCGTGAGTCTCCGCCGCCACGGGAGTTGGCGGGAGCGTAGCCGGCCGGTCTTTAGCTTTGGGCACTACGGGCCGTTCCGCGGGAATCTTGGCTGTCGCCGGCAGTGCTGAGAGCTGGGAAGGAACCACGGGGAGCTGGCTTTGGGCGATGAGGCGTTCCTCGTGAGTCTTCGACCAACGCCAGGCCAGATCCGAACGTCCCGAACCGTTCATGCCATTAGTCCGCACGAGCGTGAATACCACGCACGCAAGCAGGATAGCCGCCACCAGCGATGCGCGCCGCGGTCCCTGAGATAGACGGCGGCCGGCCACCGCTCCGGCGACCAACGCAAGGCTCAAGACCGGGATGGAGAACATGGGGAACATAAACCCCATCATGCCCCCCGCGATCGACTTGTCGATCAGCCGCGATGCCGCAAACGCCCCGGCGATAATCAGAACAAGCACGCCCCAGCGCTCGACTTGCGGCGCCCGGCTAAAGAACAGCCACCACAGCAGGACGACCAAAGCACACCCGAGCGCGCCAAAGATTCCGTAGAGCATGGCGTCCGGCGCGATCATCGGTAGCACAAAGAAGCCTAACCACTGCAGTACAACGGCGACAACGCCGGGCCACACCCTGAGCGTCCGCTCACGATTCCGTTCGCCTGTCTGTGTGTCGGTCATAGCCATATGATACGTTCTGCACCGGCCCTGTGTTCCCGCTCCTTTCACCTCGGCGGCTACGGTTACGGCCACTAATCACGTCGCTAGAGTTGGCTCATCTGCAACTGAACCCAGCTGGTGCGTTCGTCGATGCTCGGGGTAGCGCCATCCCTCAGGCGGACGAGCTGGTCACGGTCGACAGCGAGCGCCGTGCCGAAGGGCAAGGCTACGCAATGAATTTCTTCCGCTCCGCCCAGACGGCCGTAGATGGCCGCATTGAGATTGGCCACAGGCACGCGATTCGATTCCACCGGCCAGATCGCCAGAGAGGCGCACAGCGTCAGCGCATTCGCGAGAAGATTCTGGTCCGGAATAGTAGCTTCCGCGATATCGGCCAGTCGCCGGGGACCTGCAGCAAGCGCTTTGACGATGTGGCGCGCGGCGGCGTTGTCGAAGCTCAGATGCCCGGCTGAGGTGGATATGCCGTACTCTACTTTGGCGGCCGGTTGGGAGAGAAAAAATGTACTCTCCAGCAACCGCCGCCGCCGCTCGTTTTCATCCAGCCGGCCGCCATCGCGGATGAATACATCGCGCCGGAAGAACTGGTCGATAAGAAAGTCCCGCGCCAGTTCGCGCGCGTCGGCGTCACCAATCGTGGCCAGCGATTCCCGGGCGACGCGTCCGAGGACGAAGCCATCGTAGTTTTGCATTAATGTCGCCGATCCGGCGGGCTTCAGGCCGATATCCGCGAGATCGGCCCGGACATCGGTGACGCTCAAAGGTTCCCAGTCCGCCCCCATGAATTCGTGCGCGAGATAGGCGAGGGAAAGGCTCTCCCGGTGCTCTCTCAGCCCGGTTGCAAAGGGGCTGGAGACGAGAGCGGGCGCTTTCATGTCGGTCAGCGAGTCCACCACTCCGAGCGCGGCCGCCACCTGTTCCTGGCTGTTGCCTGGCATGCTACGGCCCAGCGCCCGGACGAGCCGCTGCAAGGGCAGGTCGGCGGCCCGGCCCGGCAGCGCGTTGTAACTGACATAAACCAACCCGCCCGGTTTGAGGTGCCGATCGATAAAGCGGCGCCAGGACTGCCGTGTACTTGGGTTCACCCACGTGTAGACGCCGTGCGAAACGATGTAATCGAAACCCGGAAAATCATACCCGGCGGCGGCGTCGAAATCCGGGTAGTGGGTCAGTTTGAATTTCTCCACTCTTGACGTTCTTTGTGCGTCTGTCATACTGGTTCTGCCATGCCTGACCGCTCAAAGAAACGCGATCCACGCCCGCGAGATCCCAACCAACGCGCATACCAGATCATGCTTGAATCCACAGGGCAAGCGCCGAAGTACACACCAGTAGAGAAGCCCAAGAACCCTGCCGCCGTCGCCCTGGGACGGCTTGGTGGGCTGAAAGGTGGAGCGGCCAGGGCAGCTAAGCTCGGGCCGCGCAAACGCTCCCAGATTGCAGCGAAGGCAGCCAAGGCGCGCTGGCATAAAAAGCTGAGCTAGTCGACTGTCCATCCCTGCCTCGACATGCGCGCGTCGATGCGCACCAAAAGCTCTTTTATAGCAAGCAAGAGTCCAGCGATGTGAAGCACAACAGCCGCAATACCACCAAGCGTTATTGCTATGATCAGTTGCCATTTGTCATCCATCCTGACAGCGTAAAACAAAACTTAGCACTTCACCCTGAAGCTTATTCTCGCCGGAAGTGGCGGTGTGACGACATTTTTCCTAGTAGCCTCCATATCACGACACAAAATCCTGTACTGATTCAACGCCGCACTTGCGCCCACGAGGGGTTTGTGGCAGTCAGGACAAAGCCTATCTGCCGTGTCTTCTGCGCTTCCTTTTGCGTTGAAGACAACCTTGGCTTTACATCCTGAACACTCGAACGTGATTGTGTTCAATTCATCTAACAAAAACTCATGCCAAGACTCGCTCATTTTCTTATTGACTTTTTTCTTGAGCGCTTGTACAATAGTCAGTATGAATAGGCTGACAGATGCTAAACGCGCCCAGGTTGTTGCGGCTCTTGTGGAAGGCAACTCGATCCGTGCGACGGTTCGCATGACCGGGGTTGCCAAGAATACGATTGCCAAACTGCTGATTGAACTCGGAGCGGCGTGTGCTGACTACCTGAATCGTTCCCTGGTAAAGCTTCCTTGCAAGCGGATTCAGTGTGACGAGATCTGGTCGTTCGTGGGAGCCAAGCAAAAGAATGTGACTCAGGCAATGGCCGAGAAGCGGATTTGCGGCGATGTCTGGACCTGGGTAGCGATGGATGCTGACACTAAGCTCGTCTGCTCTTGGCTTGTCGGCCAACGCAACGCAGAGTGCGCCACGGAGTTTATCCAGGATCTTGCTAACCGGCTCGCGAACCGTGTGCAACTTACTACCGATGGCCTGAAGGTCTATTTGTACGCCGTTATTGATGCCTTTGCGGATGAGATAGACTACGCTATTCTGCATAAGATCTATGGTGCGGAGCCTGCCAACGAAGCACGCTATAGTCCTGCCAAGTGCATGGGATGTGACAAGGAAGAGATCCTTGGTCAGCCTGATCCTAAACACGTCTCGACTAGCTACATCGAGCGCCAGAACCTCACCATGCGGATGCAGATGCGCCGGTTCACCCGGCTGACTAACGCCTTCTCCAAGAAGATCGAGAACCATGTAGCTTCCATTGCCCTTCATTACATGCACTACAACTTTTGCCGCGTCCACCAAACCTTGCGTGTCACTCCTGCGATGCAGGCCAGCATAGCCGATCACGTTTGGCAGATAAACGAGATCATCTCCTTACTTGACTAAATTAACAAAAAACGAGTCGGGGAAGGGGTCGAAGTCGCCGAGCGGCTGCAACCCAAACCTCCTGCGAACTTCCTCTAATTGGTTCTTACCTTCGTCGTTCATGAGAGCTATGTTAACCTTGTCCTCAAATGCAATTGAACTTGGTGGAGCCTGAATCATCATGACTGTGACGCTACCAACACCGATATCTTTTTCACTCGCCTTCTTTGCTTCGTAGACGAGATAAGTTGCAGTCTCCAGCGAGACTGTTGGCGTATATTCCCGCTGTATAAGGAATACAGAAGCTATGCTTGCGCCACTGCCTGTTGCACAAAATGAATCCGTTGTAGATACTTCCACGGCGCGCTTATACACGGTTACTGTTATCAGCTTCGCTTTGCCGCTTACGAAACCTGACAGAATCAGATCAACCGTTTCGTGTTTCTTGGAAAGGTAAATTGGCGCTATAACAAGTGCCTTACCCGCATCGCGAGCTGCAATCAAAACATCATCTACTGTAGGTGCCGTCTTCATCTCACCAAAGGCTGTTTGCACTCGATCAAAAAGCCACTGGGCTTCATCCCATTTTCCTGCCAACAACACGCTCCATCCGTGCCCCAAAACGTCGAACTTTACAGTCTTGTTGGTTGCGCCCGCAAACCCGTGATCCATTTTGGTATCAGAGCAAAGGACAATTCTAGGCGAGCCTTCGTGTTGGCATACTGCGGCAATACAGAGTGTCATCGCTCCAGTATATATGACTCTTTGCTTGAGCGGTTTGGGCAGGCCGATGCTGCGCGCCTGCCTGTCAAAGATCGCGCGCATTCTCGTGTTCATGACTTTTTCGGAGGCTTCAAAAATCGGCCAAAAGACAGGCCTTTATCCGCTTCTCCAAATCGCACGTTGCCGCTCATGACTACAGTGCCCTTTGTGAGCGTCTCGAACAACTTGGATGGGGCGTCTCCAGGTGCCTGCATTCGTCTAAGCATCTCCTGATAGTTCGTGTACACCCACATATCGGCGGCTTGCAAGGGTGGATATTCCTCGTCGTCGGCAAAGCACAAACTGATGAACCGCTTGCGCATCTCAGGATGTCGAGCCTTGAGTTTTGTCATCAACTTATAGCAACCCATCGCGAATTGTTCCGTGTCGTCGCAGATTACACCAATGGTTTCTGATGGCATATCCGGTTCCAGATACCGCAATATACCGCGCATGCATGTCTCAAACGCCACGTATTGCGGGTCGACTAGCTTGCCCTTTTCCTTGGCTGACAATGCTTTGAAATTGTTTACAGATATTGGGCAGACTGTTGCCATCAATGTGTGTTGGTTGATAATGTTAGCGAACTCAAGCAGCATCGCGTCACGCTTAGTTGGATCGCTTTTGCTTCGCATGACATCATGCATGTGCAAGTGCTTCATATGATGTCTACGGAGCGCGCGCAGCCATGCGTGGCTGAAGTGTTCCCAGTGAATTACATGGGATACGTAACCGCCAAAGACTACATACTGCGAGTCAGCGAGCTTCCCGCTTTCGTCGAAGCAAGCGTGCAAAATAGCCATTTGTGTATCTCCTTTGACCCCGCCAGAGATACTCCAGGACAATGTGGCGAGATCATGAAGCATGATCGCACCTCAGAGCTAAGCTATGCTTGAGGTCGGCGAGCGCGCTAGGATTTGAAACTGACCCACTACC
>Ga0209517_10006565_pt1 | contig 14325 bp, 10 predicted proteins | sample PeaSoiMetSII2010_FD_187695 | JGI IMG/M metagenome (GOLD analysis project Ga0209517, IMG submission 187695) | Peat soil microbial communities from Weissenstadt, Germany - SII-2010 (SPAdes) (version 2) | ecosystem: Environmental > Terrestrial > Soil > Wetlands > Peat | place: Germany...
AGTGATTGCACAAGTGCGCCGAGAAATGGATTGCCTTCAGGTTGCTATCCCCTGGACAGTTATTACAAAGAGTCGGAAGCGGCGGCGGTGCTGAAGAAGGTCAAGAAGAAATGAACGGAATGGCAGTCCGCGCTCGCCTCAGCAACCACGTTCGAGACTCTCACTGAGCTGCATTTTCCCCGGACGAGGGCGTCCGGGGCTCCACGGTTCGTGTAGGGGCGGACGCCCTCGTCCGCCCCGCGAGCGAAGCGAGCGTTAGATCCCCAAACGCACCCTACTTCTTCACGAGTTCCAGCAGACCGAATCGCTCCGGAACGTGAAAAGTGTTACTCATCGGTGCCTGCCACGCGATTTCGTGCCGAGCCGAAGCAGGACCTTGGCTGCGAAATAGATTGATCCGTAGAACGTTGCCGGCCGCCGCAGGCCGCGAATCGATCGCAGAGTAGGGAATCCGCATGGCTCCATACCAGACGTGGGCGGCCCGGTCGATTCGCGCCGAGACCCCCATGCCAGAGTTCCACGTCCAGCCATCTTCGTGATGAGGTTTGTGAAGATCGATGTCAAGATCGACCCACTCCCCTTGCGGGGAGATCTCAAATTCTTTGTAGCGGCGGATGTCGTTAAAATCGCTGCCGATAAAGGCCTCCGCCACATCCCAGTTCCAAAGCTCATTCGTCTCGGCGGACGTCTCCGGATTCGGTTTCAAGTTCAGCTCTTCATACGGGCAGACATAAAGAAGATAGAGATTCTGATTCGTCCACCGAATACGGATCTCAGTTCGATACCTGGGATCGGGCTTGCCGTGGGCATTGTTGTCCATGTACACGGGAACAGCGCCTTGCCAGAATGCAGAGGACGGATTGGTATCGAGAGCGACATCGTGTTCTGCCCAGATGCTTTTGATGGTCGGGCTCGACCCAAACACACTAGAGGTGCACATGATTACGATAACCAGAGATCTAAGAAAGCCACTCATCGAGATGTTCCTTCACAAAAAAGTTGTCCTGCAGATGCGGGTAGGTCTTCGAGACGCGGTCGATCTCTTCAATCTGCCCAGGAGAGAGGTCTTCGTTGGGATCAAGACACCAGCGTCCGTTAAGTAAACGCTGCCGGCGCAAGATCTCATGAATCCCGGGAATGCAGCCGCGAAAGGCATGTGCTGGATCAAAGATCGCGGAGTTTGCGTCGGTCAACTGCTCCGCGAGCGTCAATAAATCCGGAGCAATAGGGCCTGATCTGTTCTTAATCAGGTTAAGATGATCCACCGCTGTTTTGGTCCACACTGCCCACTGGCCGAGGAGGCCGCCTGCAAAGCGAATTCTATTTCCACCAAAATCAAATTCGGTCAGAAGATCAAGAAGAATGTGGTCGTCATTTCCTGTGTAGAGCGCGATCTCTCGAGCGCGCCCGGATGCAGCCACGGCGCGAGCGACATCGAGCGTGTGATATCGATTGAACGCAGCAACCTTGATTGCGACAAGGTTTTCAATTTCCGCCAATCCGCACCAGAATTCGTAGGGCAGAACGCAACCTCCAACGCTGCTTTGCAAATAAAACCCCATGATGGGGATGACTGAGGCGACCGCGCGGGCGTGCTCCAGAAGCTGCGATATTGGCTCGCCTCGCAAATCAGCCAGACTCAGAAGCGCGACGTCGTAACCCAGACTGGCGGCCAGTTCGGCCTCTTGTAATGCCTGGGGCCGTTTTCCGCAGACTCCCGCGATCTTCACGACGCTCTTGTCGCTGGTTTCTTCCATGGCAAGTTCCAGCACAGGGCGGAGCAGCGCGTACTGCGGATCTCTTATAGCGAATTGCGTAGTGTGCACACCTATGGCAATACCGCCCGCTCCCGCAGCGAGGTAGTAGCGGGTCAAAGCGCGTTGCCGTCGCTCGTCCAACTTGCGTTCCGCCGTCAGAGCCAGCGGGTGCGCGGGAATCACGAGGCCGGAAAGCAACTTGTCGCGCGTGTTCATCAAAACTTTCCATCCCGCGTGGCGAAGTGAGTCGGTTTATTAAACCGCGGACCACCACGGCTAATCCAGTCCGCCACCCAGTCGATAGCTTGTGTGGCGCTCACTGTGGGGCGACCGAACAATTCCTGAGCTTTACCTGCATTACTTAGAAGAGCAGTGTCATTTTCTTGGCCCGAAAACATGGGCTTCAAACCGAAGCGCTGGCCGAATTCCTCGGCGAGCACCCGCACAGAAAGAATCTCAGGTCCTGTGATGTTCAGAACAAACGGCGGCGACTGGCAGTAGGGGAATGAGCGAAGACAATAGGAATTGGCGTCCCGCTGCCAGATGACATTCACGTGTCCCATGCGCAGATCGATCGGGCGCTGCTCGAAAACCGCCAGGGCAACGTCGACCAGCACCCCATAACGCAGTTCGACAGCATAATTCAAACGCAGAATCGCGACCGGGGTTCCCCAGCGATGCGAGCCGTACTCGAACATGCGCTCGCGGCCGAGTGCTGACTGGGCGTATTCTCCTTGAGCATCCACGGGATCCGATTCTACAGACCCTCCTTCGCTAATACGCTTGAGCGGATAAACATTTCCGGTCGAAAAAGTCACGATGCGCGAATCCCGGTAGCGTTCCGCAACGAGGCCGGGTAAGAACGTGTTCATAGCCCAGGTCAAATGCGCCGCGCCGGAGGTCCCGAACTTACGTGCAGCCATGAAGATTACGTTATTAGCATCGGGAAGTTTGCTCAGCGCGCCGGGCTCCAATAAATCGCAGGCGATGGTCTCGATGTGATGGGTTGAGAACTGACGGCGCAAATTCTCATCTGCAAATCGTGAGACAGCGATGATCCTCTTGCTCACCTGAGCCTGGTCTGCAGCGCGGCGCGCCAACCGAGAAAGGCTGGGGCCCATCTTCCCGCCTGCCCCTAGAATGAGCAGATCGCCATCCAACTTGGCCAGCGCTACGACATCGGCTTCGGTTGGACGCGAGAGCTGTTCCTCGAGTTCCTCGATCGTTGCGATACTCATCACCCCAGTTCAAAACCTGCAATGGCATAGACCATGTCGTCGCGGCCTCGCAAAGACTCGCCCCGTCCCATGCGCATCAAAACACGCTGACTGGTGAAACCCAGTTCTGAAGCCAGCGCAACGGCGTTCCGATTTTGTGGCAACAAGTCCCATGACCAAGAGACAGATGAGCGTGCCTGCAATGTGCTCGTGATGAGCGCCTGCGCCGAGGCAGGGTCATTTGCCACGCACGGTCCGAGATAAGCAGTTACGCGCCCCGCCCGGGCAAACAGATAGGCGTTGGTCCCGGCATACACGTGGCTATGCTTTGCCAATTTCTCCAGCATAACGGAACGGTCGGCCCCGAAGGCAGCGAGGTCCAAAGCCAACAGTTGATCGGAGGAGAACTCTCGTCCGGCAACACGCAGATTTGAGGTTCCGGGCCGTGACCACCGCTCGACTAATCCCTCTGCCTCGAACCCAGCACGCTCGTAAAGGTGTCGTCCGTACTCGGTAGCATCCAGCTTTACAGTCCTGATCCCCTGAGAATCGGCAGATTCTAGTGCGTGCGTAACGAGCGTCCGCGCGAGGCCGTGGCCTCGATATTCCGGTCTCGTCAGCACCATTCCGATCCATGCCAACTGCTTTCCATAAGAGAGCAAAGTTGTAGTCGCAACCAGCTCGCCATCCGCGTCAATTCCAAAGCACCCTTGAGGCGCCAAGTCCATCAGCATGCGCCAGTCGTGTTCCGTCTGGTTCCATCCTGCGATGGTCGAGAGTTCGAGCGCAGTGGCCACATCAGTCGGGCGCAGCAGCCGCACTGCGGTCGTGGAACTCTGCCTTGGCATGGTTAACTCTGCGAAATCTGCCGAAACCAGCGAGCGAAATGCGGGATCGAGATTTCGGGCTCCGCCAAATGAGGATGCCACTTCTTCTCCCACTCGAAAGAGACAAAGCGATCGTATTTCTGCCGTTCTAACTCGGCCACAATCTCCCGCATGGGAAACTGTCCTTCTCCGCTGAGGACTGGTTGCCATCGCCCCTCTCGGCATTCCAGGTCTTTCAGGTGCACGTGCTGGAGTTTGTTGCCAAAGTTGTGAATGCCATCCAGGGGTTGTTCTTTGCCGTCGGCGAAGGCGTTCGCAGCATCCCACACAACGCCGGCTTCCTTGCGGCCCGATTCTTCAAGGATTGCCATCGTCTCCGTCGAGGAGGCGAAATCCCCGTGAGTTTCCAGCCAGACGCCCACACCATGGAGAACTGTTTTCTCCGCCAATTGTCGAACGCCTTCGGCAATCCAGTGTCGTGTGGAGGCGCGGTCGGCACCCGGTTGAATCTTATCGCCGAAAACCCGAATGCCAGGTGCGCCTAGCGACGACGCGAGTTCGGCCATCCGCACTCCCTCGTCGCCCCAGCCTGCTCTTTCCTGCGGATCGGGCGAGTGAAAACGGCAACTCGTGCCCACGCAGGCAACTGAAAGTCCACGATCCGATATCTTCTGTATCGAAGTCTTCAGGGACGTACCTTGAAATGCTGGCAGCTTCCAGATGGAGTCTTCACCTTCCAGGAACCGCAACTCGATGCCGTCATAGCCTGAGCTGGCGGCGATGTTGACGACCTGGTCCAGTGTCCAGGCGGGACACGCCAGGCTTGAAAAGCAGATCTTCACGGCTAAGTCATCCTTTCGAGCATCGCTCTGGTGACGCGGTTTTGTACGGGCTTTCCGGCGAAGAAACTTTCGAGATCATTCATAACCGTCTCGGCGATCTGCTGCCGCACCTGACGGCCGCCGCCGCCGATGTGCGGGGTCAGGATTACTCCCGGCAATTTGCGTATGGGGTGAGCCACCCTCAGCGGTTCTTCCGGATCGGTAACATCCAGTGCGCAGCGGAGGCGCTTCCGCCGAACTTCGGCAGTCAGCGCGTCCAAATCGATCAGCCCGCCGCGCGCGATGTTGATCACAGTCGCTCCCTTAGGAAGCAACGCCAGTGTTTTACGGTTCAGCAGACCTCGGGTTTGGTCGGTCAGCGCTGCAGTGAGGACCAGCAAATGAGCCTTCCGCAGCAGCGGCTCGAGTTCGCAAAAAACGATCGGATAACTCTCAACCAGAGAACGCGGCACAAAGGGATCGTACACAATCCAGCGCAGATCGAAACCTCGCATCAGGTCCACGAGAGCGCGACCTATGCGTCCGAAGCCGATCAACGCCACTTCCCGGCCATAGAGGAATTCCGGCGTACCATGCTCGTGAATGTCCGAGAAAATCCGGTTGGATCGGCGAATTGTCGTGCGGTAATGATCGATATCTCGGGCGCAATACGTAAGGAAGGCCGCGCCGAGTTCTGCCGTCGCGCGAGCCATCGGATCTGCCGCGTTCGTGATCGTCAATCTATCGAATAGCGATGCAGCGAACCGGGATTTCACCTCTCCGCCGCAGTGCCCGATAAAGCGTAACTTCGGAGCCATCTCGATGAGATTGTCCCCGAAGCGAGGACTGTCCCAGGTTGTGATGAGTGCGTCAGCGGAAGCGAGCTTGCGACGGAAGGGTGCGGTGGGAGTGCGGGCGGAGTCTCTCTGCCATTCACACATGCATGCCAGACGAGACTGCGCGCCCGAAGAGAAGAAGGATTCGAAAAGAGACCGACCTGCAGAAACCAGTACGTTCATAGGCATGGCGGATTAGTGTAAGCACCTAAATGGCCGCGAATCTCCAACAGTAGTCATGACATTATGGAGTACTCTCCGAGAGTGCCAACCGGGTCAGGTGATACGTAAGCATCTGATCCGGGAAAAGAAGAACTTGTCGGAATTCGGACGCTGCCTTCTCTGCATGTCCCAGCGCGCGGTCCAGCATCGCAGCGTTGTACAGCCACCACCCAGTTCTTGAACTGGTTTCGGCGGTACTACGGATGCCCTCCAAGACGCTCTCCAATCGCTGCTTCGCCAAATCAGATTGAAAGCCGGGTAACTGTTGCGAGGCTTTCCACGCCCAGATCCCGTCTTCGAGAGCGGATTGTCTGGCCGCGTCCTTGAACCTCGCCTGTGCTTTGTCGGGCAGCTTGCAGGTCTGATACAGACTGCCGAGAAGATAGTTGAATCGGGCTGAGCGTAGCAGCGGCGCGAGACCATCTTGTGTAAACGCCAGATCGTGGACCGGATCTCCGAGGTGATCGGCGATGGAAACTGCTTCTGAGCACTGCCCTCGGGCAGCGAGCGATATTGCATGCTGCAATTGCACCTCGAGCCACACTTGTCGAACGTTTGTGCCTAATTCTTCACGCTGGAAGTAGCGATTGTGGAATAAGGCCACCGCCTTTTCGTATTCCCCTGCTTCCGACAGATTGAGTATCAGTTCGTAAACAAAGCGCGTCGGCATGCTGGCGCGATCGGGATAGCGGTCAAGAGCAGCCGCTCGTTCTTGGCCGGGACGGCGCAAAATGCTCAGTGCCTGATCCATGCCGGTGTAAAGGTCGACATTCGCCGGGTCTGCCCGCAGGCCTTCCTGAAACACAGTCAGCGCCTGCTCGGGATCGTTTTTCTCGTGCAGGAGCGCCCGTCCTAGGCTGGCATGCAAAACCGGAATCTGCGGATTGAGCTTCCGCGCCTGCTCCCATTCTCTCAGGCCATCGTCAACCAGGCCGCGTGAGAAGTAGAGCGTTCCCAGGAGGTAGCGGGCGGTTGCGTCTTCGGGATTGGAGTGCATGGCGGCGCTCAAAACTGCGAGGTCCTCCGCCCGGCCCGGGAAAACGTACGCCGTCGAGAGCTTCGAAGCTGAAGCAAAGTCGGCAGATCCGGAGTCACCGAGCTTTTCCCGGCAGTATCCGCGGTAGTAACTGACCAACGGATGTTTCTGCGGCGGGAGCTCTCCAGGTTCAGTCTCGTCCGCAATAGCAGGTGGATACTGCCGCGAAATGACATCCAGAGCCTGGGAGTAGAGACCGAGCCGCATATCCTCCGCTGCCAGGTTCAAGACGCGCTCGGCATCATTCGCGAGATGCTGCAGATCGGGTCTTCCCATTTGTTCTTGTAGAAAGTAACGCTCAGGGAATCGGCCGAGCCATTCGTCAGCCAGCCTTCGCGATTCATCTTGCTTCCCATTCGCACGCAAGATGGCGACCAACTCTTCTGCCGTTCGCAGATCATCAGGTGCCGCGCGAAGAGCGTCTCTTAGATACAACTCCGCCTGCTTCAGATCCCCTTCCCGGGCTGAAAGCTCGGCCAGCCGCAGGCCTCCGGCAGCACGGAAGACGGGTTGCCGGTACGCCGCCTCATAGGACTCACGCGCATCGCGATTCCGGTCGAGACCTTCATAGGAAATGCCAAGATAGTAGGAGATTTCAGGGTCAGAAGTGTCGCGAGCGTGGACCGGCTCAAGATAGTCCTTCGCCTCCTGGTATCGCAGCAGGCTTGCGCACAAACGTCCGGCGGCCTTTCGCGCTTGAAAGCTCTCCGGAAACTTGGCCATCGCCTCCTGATACACCTGCAGGGCCTGCAACTGGCTCCCGTTAAGCTCGTGCTCGGACCCGAGCTGGATCCAATCGTCTTCCGTACGCTTTTCCGGATCCGGCATACGGTACGAAGGCTGCGGCCCCACCCGGACTTGCTCCACCGGAGTCCAGTCGTACACACCTTCGGTATGACGTAACAGAACGTTTCCCTGATTGTCACGGAGTTCGAAAGTGTATTTCTGTTGTGGATCAGCGTTGGCGATCTCATGCGACCAAGTCTGCTCAGGCCTGAGGTCGGTCTTTTCCTCAAATACCGTCTGATTTCCTCCGGTAATGCGTATCGTTGCACCCGGATAGGCCTGGTTCACGTTCAGGCTGGCGACCAACACATTTCCCCGGCGACTAAGGTTGATCACTCCGGCCAGACCGGCTCTGGAAATACCACCGATCTCCCGCGCCGGCATCCAGAATTCGGAGAAGCTGATCGTCTGCCGAGGCTCAAGAAAAGCATAGGTCTCCTGATTGCGAAAGAGGCCGGCTTGCACTTCCACGTAGGCGCTGTTGTTGTCCGAGAGCGCCTTTCGCCAGTCGAGCCCATCGGCGTCGACACCCCACGACCAGATCTTCTTGCCGGGGAGTTGCGCGTAATCCGCGTAGTGCACGATCCCGGTGTTCGTGTACGGATTCCAGATACCCATAAACGGCTCGCGGCTTCCATGCACGAACAGAGATACGGGGCCCTTGGTGTGATTCCTGATGAGTCTGAGGTCCGTGCCGTCGGCCTCGACGGGCCATGGCTCGACTTCCGTGAACCCATGGCTGGCTGTGAAGCGCATCGGATATTGAATTCGTGAATCATCCCAGACCTGGACCCCGGCGTTGTTCCACCAATAAAAGCGGTGCCGGACGTCGCTGCGGTTGTTGAGAGTTACTTTTTCCTCGAGGAGCGTCGAGCGGGGCCGCAGAATGAGTTCGACCGCCCACTGCATGCCGTACACACGATCGATGTTGCCCACCTGGACGTAAGCGCTGCCATCCTCCCGTGGTCCAAATGCAAAGTCGACGGGCGAGGCGGTCACCCAGCTGTGTGAAACGGGGAAGTTGAACTCGATGCCAAACGCCGCCCAGGCTCCGCGGTACGCCACGTCTGCCTTCTTGATCGAAGGGTTTTCGTAAAACATCGGCTTACCGCTGATCTTGTCAGTGCAGCTGTACAGGTGCCCACCGATGTCGGGCAAAACGGAGCACTTCAGATACTCATTCTCAAGAAACAGCGCGCGCCAGGCGTGATCGCTGCTGCGGTTGGTCAGATTGTGGCGCAACGTGTAGGGATAGTTGAACCGACCGTTCGCATATTGATCGAACGGCGGATTGGGGTCAGGTGCTCCCTCTTCATACGTGGGTAGGGTTAAGGTTCCCTGCCACACACGGACTTGCGCCGATGCCAGACTCGCGGCGCACAGCAGAAACGGAAGGATGAATTTTGGTCGCGTCATAAGGTGATCCGTAAGAGGCGTGCGGCGTTCTGGTGATAAACCTTCTCCAGGATCGGATCGGGCAGTTCGATGCCGTAGATTCGCCAGCGGCCCTGTGGAGGCACGTTGGCGGGTGCGTAGTCGAAGTACTCGTCCGCGGTTTCTAGGAAGCGGTAGTAAATCTCGTACAGCCTTTCGCTGAACAACTGCTGCGGAGTTTCCACCCCGTGCGGCGTCGCGTCTGTCCCGAAAAGAATCCGGTCCCGGTAGCGATCAAAGAACCGGCGTGCTCGGCGTGGCTGACGGCCCAATTCCCCAATGCGAGCCGCAAGATCGACTGTCATATTCGGGAAACGGTCGAGATTCTCGGATACGTCGTCCAGGTTTTCGGCGAAATTTCCGACATGTAAGGCAAGGAACTGCGTCTTGGGATGTCGTGCAAATACCCGATTGCGCGCCTCGATCAGCTCCGCGTTGCTGGGATAATCGCGTCCGTAAAACGACCAATCGGGATGGTTGTTGAGTTCTTCATACCGTTCGTTAAAGCGATCCGTCGGCGTGAAGAAGGCGATAGGATCGGACACGTGAATGGCGACCGGCATGTTGAGCTGTGCACACGCGTCCCACATAGGATCAAATCTCGGATCGTCCACTCCGACCAACTTGCCGGACGTGAGGTTTTCACGCAGATACAGCCCGAGCGTTTTTAGGATCTTCAATCCTTTGGCGCCAGCACGATGCGCACGCTCGATGGCGTCGGCCTGGATTTGAGAATAGTTGGGTTCCAGAAATCGAGAGTAGACAGGCTCCACAAAGGTATAGAAACGGCCGGGAAACCGGTTATCGTATTTGCGAATGGTGTCGACAAGCCCGGCGTCGAACCCCCCGGTCAGATTGACCATCGCCCGAATGTTCTTGGCATCCATGACTCGAAGAAGCTCATCCGGCTTAGCCAGGTAAATGCGCTCCGCCCCAAGATCGATCCCGTTTTGCGATTTCGCCGATACCGTGATGTGTGTGTGAACATCAATCACAGGGAACTTGGCGCGTTCAACCCGGGTCTCCTGCGCGTGAAGCATACTCTTGGGTTCGTAGTCGGTAAGCGCCAGCGCCTGTGCTGAAGAAGGCGGTTGTACTGTCGGCTCCACGGCAATAGACGCCATTGCTCGCGAGCTTCGCCGTTGGGCGGCGACCCCGAGAGCGACGCCCAGCGTTTGCAGCCATTTTCTACGGTTGATCACCGACCTCCTCGTTACGATAACCCGGCAGGGAAATGCAGAGCGAAACTCTGCACAACGCGGTTGATGACGCCATTCTCGGACGGCGAATCCGGCCGGAATCCTTCGCGCATACAACGAAAGAAGCCAAGCAACTGGCCAACCATGACTTCGACAACCGGGACGGTGTATTCGCCAAGCTCGGCGAGGCCGGGGCACTCGATGACAACGTCCCGGTTCCGCGTCAAGTCCGAAGGAACGGAGTCGCCAACGATGACCTTCATCATGCCCAGACTCTTCTGATCGATTTCGCGAATGAGATCACACTCGTAAGCTCTCGCAGTGGCGTCTGTGGAAAGGAAGCAAACCACGAGTGTATTTGCGTGTATGTAACTCATTGGTCCATGCCGCAGACCAAGATAGGTTTCAGATATTGCGCCGACCTGGCCGGCCGTCATTTCGACCATTTTCAGAGCCGCCTCTAGTGCAGCTCCCGATCGCGGTCCGCTTCCTAAGAAGACGGCCCGCTTAAAGTCCTGGGCACCCACTTGCCCCAGTGTTTCGAATTGCGTTTCCAGGAGACGTTTTGCGATGTTGCTCAATTGCCCGCAACGCTTCGTATACAGCTCAGGCTGATCTAGATACCCAAGGAATTCGGCGGCAAGAGCCAGATTCGTAAAGCTGCTCGTCATGACTAAACTGCGATCGTTTGTCTTCTCGTTCAAAGTAACAACCCGGACGCTTGCGTTTTCCTGAAAATTCGTTGCCAGCTTTCCGCGGGCATTGCAAGTCAATACCAGGTGACGGACTGCAGGATCGATTTTCAGCAGCAGGGAAAGCGCTCCTACACTTTCAGGGCTGTCACCTGATCGTGCGACCGAAACCAGCAGCGCGGGACGTCCAGGAGGCAATGCGTGATACGAATGGGTCAGCAAAGCGCCGCCGCCAACAGCGAGAGTGTTCACTCCGAGCCGGCTCTGTAACGCGAGCCGCGCACAGTGCCCCGCATACTCGGAACTCCCGGAACCTGTCAGGATCAGGTGTCGAAGCTCCGACACCGAGGAGCGCAGATCAGGGGCGAGTCCCGCCATCTGGTCCGCGGTATGTGTCCAAGTGAAAGGCTGCTGCAGGATCTCGCGTAGAGTGTGATAGTAGCCACGCCTGCGCTGCTCCTCTTCTGCCGCGCGCAATAATCGGGCAGCCTGCGGCTGTCGTTCGCAAACGTCATGGAGCCATTCCGAAAACGCACTGTCTGAGCTGAACATTGCCCGCGTCCTCCTAATACGGCAACAGGCTGGGTCGCAATACAGCGATCTGAATCATTTGCGTCCAGGCTGTAATTCCGGCGTGGCGATATCCAAAGGCTCGTCCCGGCCCAAGAGCGAGCCATGCCAAACACTGCCCCCGAAGGTCGAGACGTAGATCTGGTTGTGGTCGGACGGATCGGGAATGACCCGGTACGACCACTTGAAGTTGAACCCGGGAATCCGCGACCAGTGCTCACCTCGATCGTTCGAGCGCCAGGCGGAAGATTCAAATCCGGATGCGTACAGAATGCTCGAATCATTCGGATCGATGGTGACGTCGTAAACATGCCGGTCGCGGTCAAAGATCTGCCGCCAGGTCCGGCCGGCATCTTCGGAAAGAAAGATGCCACCGCCATCCCCATGTGTCCCCGAGGCGCGGGCCCAAGCCGATAGATACAACCGCTGCGGGGACTTCGGGTCGATCGCAAGACCATTGGGCCCGTTGACGCCTTGGGGCAACTGAATGGGATTCCAATGTTCCGCGCCGTCTTTGGATGAATAGAGCGCGCCGTCGTTCGCATTGCCGATGCTGCCGTCCTCCGAGCGCCGGGCAATCACCACGTAAAGCGTGCCATCTGAAGCCAGCGCCAGTCGCCAGGCGAACGGTTGCTTTTGTGTGATTCCTTGATTCTTCAGCGACCAGGTTTTACCACCATCAATGCTGTTGTAAACCCCACGCCCGAATCCCGTAACGTAGAGAACGCGGGCGTCAGGAGGGCTGTTTGGATCGAGCAGGATATGCGTCGGCGCAGTCTCATCCATTCCCGTGTTCGACTTGCGCCATGTCTTTCCCCCGTCTTCGCTCACACAGACTCCTCCTGTGTACTCCGCCGGATCGGTGTGCCTCCACATTTTCGGACGCGGCAGGTCGTGCACTTCACTGTTCACGCTCCACATGCGGCCCCGCACCTTCGGATCGAACGCCAGCCAGTAGGTGGTATTCGTCCACTCACGCGGCACGCCGGTGGTGGAACTCCGCCAGCTGGCACCCCCGTCTTCGCTGCGGAAGAGTCCGATATCTGTGTAAGTGATGAATTGACGGGCAGAATCGAAGGGATCAAAGTGGATTCCGTAGGCGTTGGTCACATCGAGCCCAGTGCTCGTCCACTCTCCCGAGGGCACTTTGCGCGAGTATACCGCCCACCAGGTGGCGCCTCCGTCACTGGTCTTCATGGTCCGCCCAAGATCAGTGCCGTAGACGAGGTTCGGATCCTGATCGGCCACTCCAAGTGCGAGCGGATTTTCTCCCCACCCAACACCAAAGCGCGGAGTAATCCAGGCATCGTGCACATTCGGAGCGGCGGCATCGGCTTCCTTCCAAACCAGTTGCCAGGACTCTCCGGCATTCTCGGTCTTTGCCACTCCCATCCATTTCTTCTTCTTCCCTTCGAGAGCCAGTCCGCTGTAGGACAAGTAGGCCACTCGGCCATTGCGTCTGCTGGTTGCGACTGCACGAACCTGAACCCCGGAGCCCGGGAACCATGACTGCTGCCATGTACGGCCGTTGTCGTTCGAAACAAAAGTACCTTTATCGGAAGCGGCGTAAATGACCTGCCGGGATCCTTCGGCAAAGCCGGCGGAGACGTCGGTGAACGTGACCGACTTGGGTGCTGGAAAGTTATGCAACCCGGCGTTGTCTCTCACCGATACATAGTGGGCCCCCGCCAGGTAGAGCGTACGAGACTCGCGCGGAGAATTCGGATCGATCCAGATTCGGCGGGGAGTCTCAGGCAACGCGTCCTGCTGGCTCCACGTCTTTCCCCAATCTCTCGAGACGAACAGGGCCAGATGCGACGCATCGCCCGCGGCATAGAGGACCTTGGAATCCTCCGGATCCACTGCCAGGGCCGAAACCAAACCCATCGGATCGTCATCGCTGACCAGTTCCTCGTCCGAGTGGTCGGATTGCATCGTGATGGCTTTGATCTTGTCCGGCGCCGGATACACCAACTGCCAGCTCTCACCGCTGTCGACGCTGCGCCAGAGTCCAGTCGCCTGGGCGTACATCACCTTGGGATCACTCGGGTCAAACACGAAAAAATGCACGACGCCTCGCAAATTGAACATCCGCCACGACTGTCCCCCATCGTGAGTGATGTAAGACCCTGTCATGTCACAGGAAACGAGAACCGTGTTGGGATCGTGCGGACTGATGGTCGGATTGAACATCGCTCCGCCACCCCCCGGACCGATGACCTTGAAGTCACCGGGCCGCGCTGCGAAGGCTGAACTGGAGAGGATGAGGAAAAAGAAGAGGAACAAACGGATCCGGGCGGTTTTCATTGAATTCTTTCGTTTACTTTCGATATATTACTACTTTCGGGCAAGGCCGGGAAAATGTCAACGGCAAAAAGGCCCGAGCCATTATGAAGATGCACAGAAGAGACTTGTTGAAAGGCGTTGCAGCCCTGGCAGCATTCGGTCCAGCCGCCGGATTACCGCAAGGATTCGGAAACCAGAACTTCAGTTCGCCCATTCCTTTGCGCGACCGGTTGGAACAAGGTCCGTTCGACATTGACCAAGACGAAGGATGGTTAACGGCACTGTTCACCACCGCTTCTGAAAAACCTCTGCGCAATCCTGGACTCGGACTGATCGGCTACGCGTGGGAGGAAGGCGGGCCCTCGCTCGCCGCGCGCGAAGGCCGTGAAGCACTCGAACAGCACGTGGAGAACATTTCCAGCCTGCGTTTCGTTGATGTTCTTTACATCCGGTGTGACTGGCGTAACGTACAGTCCCGGCCAGGAAAGCTCGATCTCGATCCGATCTGGAAACTCACCCTCGATGCCGCGAAGCGTCGCGGTTTGCGAGTTGCCTTTCGCGTGCAACTTTCCAGCCCGGTGTTCCAGCCGGAGCAGATCGCGTTACCGGAATTTCTGCGCTCAAGCGTTCCGCTGGTAAAGA
>Ga0209517_10006566_pt1 | contig 14323 bp, 6 predicted proteins | sample PeaSoiMetSII2010_FD_187695 | JGI IMG/M metagenome (GOLD analysis project Ga0209517, IMG submission 187695) | Peat soil microbial communities from Weissenstadt, Germany - SII-2010 (SPAdes) (version 2) | ecosystem: Environmental > Terrestrial > Soil > Wetlands > Peat | place: Germany: Weissenstadt...
ATTGCGACGGATTTCGTCCTGTATCGCCATGATCATGTTCTCGGTATCGGAAATAGTCAGCGGTTTCATCAACTGGACCATACATCCAGTTGACTATATCGGCAATTACTTATGACGCTGTGTTTAGATGCATCCCACAAACCAACGGGAAAAGTTTGACCGAGGAGAAAGCCATTTGATTGATAGTCCCAGAATCCCAACCCATCAACGACAATCCCATTAGAGGCTGAGACTTGAAACTCCCACCCCAGAGTGAGTCCGCCATTGCCCGAAACCAGGCCCGGGCTTCCGCTCGTTGGGTCCACAGCGATGGTGCCGGCTTGAGCCGAGGAAAGGACAGCCGCACAAAACAGGGTGATTAGAGTCGTGGTTTTCATAGAATGAAGCGCCTTGGCGGCGGATCTATTCGCGCCTGTGCGCGATGCGGGCCGAGCATGGCCAAGCTCAAGGTGAGGGGTGCTGGCGCATTTGATTTTCAAGTCTGCCGCATGTTTCTGATTGAATGCATTCTACTAATGTGTAGGGCCGCGTGTCAAGACTTTCTAAGTGCTTTTTCTCACACGGCAAAATTCTTCGGCCGCTGTCCCGAGGTTTTTGCCGGCCGTCCAACGCACGAGAACAGTATCAGCGACCCTGGATTTGTTCGGGGCCGCGAACAGGGTCGCGGCTTGTCAGACGTCGCTACGCGACTCTCCGATGAGCGAGCGGTGTGCATCCGTGGGCTAAAGCCGCACGGCTAACTTCGAAGCATCGCTGCGCGATGGACGGATATTGTTGCAGGCGGCCCACCGCTGGTCACAGACCCGCGCTCCGGCGGCGCTGGCGCGTCGGTAAACACACACAGCGTCGGGGCGATCCGAGCGCCGTAGGTAGGAAGAATCGTGCGGAGACTCCAAGCTTAGGGGCCGGGAACTGGAACCGGCGGCGGAGGCGGTAATCCTGGAGGGCCCGGCGGCTGCACCAGATGGCACCCGGCCAAAACCGAAGTGGTCCACACAACCAAGAGTGCGAATGCAAATCTGCGAAGCGTTTTCGTCGTGCTAGATAGCTTTGCTGAGGGGCGATTCTCCAACCCCTCCTTGCGATAATTTACTATGCCTGCCCGCCATGTTGACTGGGGTACGTACTCCGGTTTGCCCAGGTACCGGCAGTATGCCATCGACCGAAAGACCGCAGAGTCGATGAGTCGTGCCGGAGCCTCTAAGTTCACACTCGTCTCAAAGGTGCGAGAGCTGCGGGTAGGGCGACGCTCCTGGAGAGCCGAGGCTTGCTTGCACAGGAGGCTCGCCCTGCCCGGAGTGTGAAAAATCCGGGCTGAGGCTGGCTAAGGCACGCTGATACGGTGGAGCTGGTTGGAGTTATCGGTGTTGTTCACGTTCGTGGATAGTTCGGCGAGGTTTTTGCGGACCTTGGCCAGGTTTGCCTGGAAGGCCTGGTTGTTGGGTTGGGCAGCCAGGAGGCGTTGGAACATCTCGATTGCGTCCTGATACCGTTGGAGGGCCTCGTTCGAACGCCCCAAGCTCCGCAAGCATTCCGCCAGGTAATAGAGGCTTTGGGCCGTGTCCGGGTGATCACCCTGATATAGCGCTCGAAACATGGCCAAGGCCGCCTCGTGCCTGGGGAAGGCTTCGTCGGCGCGCCCCGACGCAGTGAAGCACGAACCGAGCTTATTAAGGCTGCGGGCCAGGTCGGGATGGTCGCCTTTGGCCAACCGCTGGCGCATGGCCAGAGCCGCCTCATACTTGGGCAAGGCGTCGGTCGGGCGACCTAGGGCCTCGAGGCATCCGGCCAGGTTCTCCAGGTTGAAGGCTACGAGAGGATGGTCCCCTCGATACAGTCGTTGATTCATGGCCAGGGCGGCCTCGAGCTTAGGCAGGGCTTCGGCTGGGCGGCCGAGCGCTTCGTAGCAGCGAGCGAGATTATTGAGGCTGGTGGAAACGTAGTGATGATCGCCGGTGAAAATCCGCTGTCGCATGGCCAGGGCCGCCTCGTAGTTGGGCAAAGCCTCGGCGGCCCGGCCCTGGTCGCTGAGGCAAGCGGCCAAGTTGTTCAGGCTGATGGCGACGTAAGGATGGTCACCCGGGTAAATGCGCCGGCACATGGCGAGGGCCTGTTGATAATTCGTAAGGGCCTGTGAGCCGCGGCCCAAGGCATCGAGACAGGTGGCAACGTTGTTGAGAGCCGTAACCACGTCGGGATGATCGCCGGAATAGAGGCGCTGGCGCATTTCCAGAGCGGCCTGGTAATTGGCCAGTGCCTCAGCAGGCCGGCCCAAGTTGAGGAGGATAGTGCCGAGATCATTCAGGCTCTCGGCGGTTTGAGGGTGGTCGCCGGAGTTAAGGCGTTCTGACATCGCCACCGCCAACTGGAGTTTGGGGAGGGCCTCAGCGGAGCGCCCCAGGCCATCCAGGCAACACCCAACGTAATTGAGGCAAGCAACCTTGTCGGAATGGTCGCCCTTGTGGAGTCGCTCGTACATAGCCAGGGCGGCATTATAGGTGGGCAGGGCCTCGGTAGAACGGCCGAGAGCATCCAGACATCCGGCCACGTCGTTCAGGGCTCGCGCGACCTCGGAGTTGTCCTTTTCACCCGCGGCTCTCCTGGCCAGGAGCAACGCCGCTTCGGCATGCGGCAGCGCCTGGTCGTCGCGCCCGAGCTTGCTATAAATATCCTCGAGCGTGCGGCGCATCTCAAGTTCGAGCATGGGCTGGTTGGGAAAAGCCGTTCCCATCTCCCGGCTCGCCTGATCGAGCACTTCGCGAACAGTTATGTCGTGCAACTTGGCGACTGCGGGATCAATGCGCTCGAACATGTTGGTGAGGAATGCCGTGACCTGGTGGGCTTGCTGTTCGCTGGCTTGAGCCTGGTTCCGCGCGCGCAGGGCGCGGGCGGTCTGCCACAGGCTCACGACCATGGCGAACAAGAGCGCGGCGGTAACTGCGCCGCCGGCCGCGACGGCCAGCCTGTTCCGGCGGACGAGCTTGCGCAAACGGTAGAGCTTCGAGGCAGGCCGGGCGAGGATGGCTTCATTGTTCAAATAGCGCAGCACATCCATCCCCAGGCCGTTGGTGGTCTCGTAGCGGCGGGAGCGCTCCTTCTCGAGGGCTTTCATGACGACCCAGTCCAAGTCGCCCTTGACTGTATTGATAAGTTTCAGCGGTTGGGCCCGGCGCCGTCGGGCGATGTGGGTCAGCTCCTCAGCGGTTAATGACGTAAGGCGCGTGGAAGGCCGGGGCGGCTCCTCGTCCTGAATTTTGCGGCGCATTTCTTCGACACCGCCGCGCACCAACGATTCGGATTCGAAAGGTGTGGTGCCAGTCAGCAGCTCATAAAGCAGAACGCCGAGCGAATAAATATCGCTGCGGGTATCGATGTCCACGCCCAAGGCTGCCTGTTCGGGACTCATGTAGGCGGGCGTACCCATGACCTGTTCGAGGGAGGTGAAGGCAGTTTGATCGCGGAAGGCAGGATCGATGGCCTTGGCAATGCCGAAGTCGATGACCTTTGGCACGGGCAGGCCATCCTGGAGCGTGACCAGAACATTGGAAGGTTTGATGTCGCGATGGATGATCCCCTTCTGATGGGCGTGGTGGATAGCGCGGCAGATCTGCACAAACAAATCGAGGCGCTCACGGGTGGGAAGGTCGTGCCGATCGCAGTACTCGGTAATCCTGGCGCCCCGCACCAACTCCATCACGAAATAGGGACGGCCTGAGGCGGTTGCCCCAGCTTCGAAGATCCGCGCAATGCTCGGATGGTCCATGAGAGCCAGCGCCTGCCGTTCAGCCTCGAAGCGCGCGATAACCTGCTTGGTATCCATCCCGAGCTTGATCAGTTTGAGGGCTACCTGGCGGCACACCGGCTCCTTTTGTTGTGCCCGATAAACTACGCCCATGCCGCCTCGCCCAATTTCCTCGAGTAACTCGTATGGCCCGACAAGGCGCGGCACGCTCTGCTCCAGGCATTCTGCCTGCGCCTCGCCGGGGGGCACGGGGTCAATGGGCGCGAGGGCGACTTCGAGCCCGTCCTGAAGCATGCATGCGGGACACAGGCCGTCCAGAGCGCCTGTCTCCAGCGATGCGCCGCAACGTTCACACCTTCGCGTCTCCATATTCAATCGGCACTCCAACTCAACGAGTACTACAGGATAAAGGGGCAAGGGTTACATGGATTGAATCCGGGTTACTGACTGATAATGGTAATCAAATGACGGATCTCCTCATCCACCTCCGCTGGGGACGCGACCGTGTGAGCCACCTCCTCGCGCAGGAGTTCCCGGTAGCGTTGGCGCAGGCGATGCACGGCCACTTTGAGCGCGCCTTCGCTTAGGCCCAATTTCGCGGCGATTTCCGCATAGGCTGGCGCGCCCTTTTCGCCCCAGAGAAGGATTTTGAGCCGCTCGAATTGTTCGGCTTTGCCGCTGGCGGAGAAATCGTCCCGGAGCCGCGCCAGCACCTGTTCCAGCAACGTCAGCGCCCAGCGCTTCTCGAAGGCTTTCTCCGGGGTGGAGTTGTCTGCCGGCTCGGCACAATAGCGAGTTTCGCTGGCCGCGGCGTCCCAGGAGAGAACCGGCTGGCCGCCCCCACGCCTTTGGGCGCGCGCCTTCTCCCATTCGTTGACAAGGAAGCGCTTGAGCGAGGTGAGCAGGAAATTGCGGAACTTGCCCCGGTCGCGATCGGCATGGCTAAGGTAATTCTTGGCCAGGAGGCGGGCGAAAAATTCCTGGGTCAAATCCTGCGCGTCTTGCGGACTGCGGCCGCAGCGCCTGACATAGGCATAGAGAGGATACCAGTAAGTTTGGCACAGCTTCTCCAGCGCGGCTTGCGAATCGGGCGAGGAGCTGCTTCCGGCGGCTAACACCACGCTCCAGTGCGTCGCGGTGAAGTCGCTTCGCCGAGGCACCGGCAGGTCAGGATCCTGAGCTTGAATACTCACCGTCGAATCAGCCGAACGCAGGTTGACCCATGGGCTCAGCGGATGAATAGGGGATTTTAAGCCCAAACATGCGTTCCGGTCAAGTTTGGGGTGAAGTCGTGAAGTCTGCATCGAATTCCGCCTTGTAACCTTCGAGCCAAAGCCCTGTAGCAAGAGGTGGACAAGCAAAACTAAGAATCAAAACAAGATATGACAATGAAGAATGAAAGAGCAAATCGACAAGCGGGTCGGCAATTCGCGGCGACCCACACTCCGCTGTGGCTGGCGGCTGTCCTGGGCCAGCTTTTCTTTGGATTGATCGCGGGGGCGGCTGATCACGTGGTATCGATCCCGAACAAAACGGGCAAAACGGCCAATGATCTGCACCTGACCTTCGGCCACAAGACGGGCAACCCAAGCTGCGATCAACTCACCAATACTGTCGGTTCGACCGATGGCGGCTATAGTTATACGTTTGACACCGGCTCGGTACCTTCCTCCAGCTCAGCAACGGTCCGGTGGAGTTCGAGTTACAGCACGGAGCAGATTCAATCGGGATACTGGACCTTCAACGGCACCAACATCGGCAACTTCGGCGAGATTACGGCGTTCCTCGGCTACACGAATAATCCGGATGGCACAGCCGTGGTGATGTTCGTCAATCCGCAAACCAACGCGGTTGCATACTCAAACCTGATGATCTTCACCGGCGCCTCGCAGGCCGACTTTAACCCGGGCGCTTTCGTGCAAGGAATGACCAGCGGCCAGTTTGTCGAAACGTTTGTCGGTTCGGCTGGAACGTTCGCGCCCGGCACGACCATCCTCACAGAATTTCGACCTTCCCTCGCGGGCTACACGGCGGGTTCGGTTTTCGTTAATGGGGGACTCTTTGCCTTCGGCTCTTCTCCCTTCGCGGAACTGAGTTCACCGCTGGATTGGGGCAGCCAGGTCCTGGTGCAACTCGCAGGGGATCCTGGCCGGAATTACGCGCTCCAAAGCTCGAGCGACCTGGTGCACTGGAACATCCTGGTGACGAACTCTGTGCCGGACGGCCCCGCTAGCTTCATCGATCCGACGCCGGGCGGCAGGAATTTCTATCGCGGAGAGTTGCTGGCCTCGACGAACGCTCCTTCGACCGATGGGCCCTGCCCCGGCGGCGTGTTCACGGGCGGCTATACGGTGTCTGAATGCATTTCCAATTACTGGAACGTCGTCTATTACGACGTTTACGCCTGTCCCTCGGATTGGCAGCGATATACCTATCGGGTCAAAGCAGTAAATACGGGGCAGCCTTGTTCGAGTGTTCTGGAGGAGTCATACCTTTCTGGCGCGGCGGCGGCTACGGCGGTCCGCAATGTCAGCTTCGGCGTGAATGGAGCAGGCTTTACCAACTCAAACTCTGCCATCGCCTATTCCGACACTTGGTTTCCAGCGCAAGGAACGATCGAGCTCGAGCTGAGCACAACCAACTCCGGCGGGTGGATTATGAACACGGACGAGGCGAGCAACCGCGTGGTCGGGGATGCTGTCATTACCATCAATGGGTCGGGCCAAGCCTTTTTCGCCATCGATCCCATTGGCGGCCAGAATCCCCTCACGCTGCCTGGCGTGACCAGCACCACCAGAGTCAATGATGGTCTGTTCCACACCCTTAGCCTCAGTTACGGCTCACAGGGCCTGAAGCTGTATGTGGACGGCGCGCTGGAGAGCGCAAACATTGAGAATAACGTGCCGCTCGTGCGTTCGAGTATCGCACTGGGCGATTACTTCGACGCGGTGCCACAATCGTTCCTGGGCTGCATCCGCCATCTCCGCACCTGTGCCGTGCAGGGCAATATTCAGCAGCCGGCCAATGCGGTAGCCGGCCCCTTCAACTTCGTCAATCGAACCGGCTTAACGGTGAACGACTTTCACGCCGTCTTTACGGGCACTGGCGGCACACTCAACAATCCGCAAATGATTCTGGGGCCGGCGGGCGCGGTGATCGCCGCGCAGGGTAACGAGGTCGATATTGTGTTCCCGACGCCCGTTGCACCCGCTGGCGCCATCGCGTTCACGGTCCACAGCCGCTTTATGCCCATCCAGGTGTACTCCGCCTGGTGGACCATCAATGGCCAGCCGGTCGGTCCGGCAACCGACGGCCCTTAACGCTAAGAATTCCTGCTCGGAGGAGCCGGAAGCGGGTCTTGATGCTGAAGCCGTGTGCGCATCAAGATCCGCCTGTTTTTGGTTGTAACCTTTGGCCGATCCTGCTGTAGCAATCGATTGGAAGCGCGAAACACAAAGTTAAACTGAATCATCTAAAACTCGGAGAATCTATGAAGACCTATGTTAGCCGCAATTGCACCCTGTTTGTTACGTGCTCAATGGCCGCCCTGGCGGCATTGACCCCCGAAACGGAAATGGCCGCTCGCGCGATGGGCGCCTCGGCCATCGTTCTGCCCATTGCATTCGAACGTGCCCGCGTTGAAGCGTCGCAAGCCGAGGGGTTTGTCGCTCGGGGGCAAGGCTATCGCCTGTGGCTGGGGCCGAGCGGCTTCGACATTGGGCTGATCGTCCCTGAAGGCCCCGGGGCAGCCCCCGGCTCCGTCGCCCGTCCAGCCGTAGCGCGTTTGCACGCGACGCTTGCCGGCGTCCATTCGACCTGCCAGCCCGAATCAATTGGGGTCGCGCCCGGGGTAGCGAACTATTTCCAGGGCAACGAGCCTGGCAAATGGCGCACGGCTGTGCCGACGTTCGAAAAGGTCCAATACACAGGAGTGTACCCCGGCGTGGACCTGCTGTTTTATGGAAATCAAACCTCCCTGGAATACGACTTTATTGTTGGCCCGGGCAGTGACCCGGCTCAGATCCAACTCGAATTCGAAGGGGCGGACGACGCCCAAATCGATGCGCAAGGCGCTTTGGTTCTGCGCTGCGGGGGCGGGGAATTCCGTCACGGGCACCCCGTGCTTTACCAAATGAGAAACGGGACGAGGATTCCCGTCAAAGGTGAGTTTATTTTGAAGGAGCGACGCGCCGGCTTGCCCGCTCTTGGGGACCGGGAGGACGAACGCGGACTGCTCCGCCGGACTTCGGAGCGGGTGTTCGAGGTCACGTTCGAAGTCGGTCAGTACGATGCCACTGCCCCGCTTTGGATCGACCCGGTGCTCGACTATGGAACTTTTCTCGGAGGCAGTGGCCCCGACAGCGGACAGGGTGTGGCCGTGGATGCCAATGGGAACATGTACATCACAGGCCAAACGCTCTCGATCGATTTTCCCACCACGGTCGGCGCGTACGATATTAAGTGCGGCACAGATGGCCTATGCAATGGGGGCCATTACGATGTTTTTCTGACCAAACTCAATTCGGCTGGCACGCTGATGCTTTACTCGACATATCTTGGCGGCAGCGAGGATGAGCAAAGCTGGGGTGTCGCGGTGGACGATGCTGGGCGCGCCCATGTGATGGGCTGGACCACCTCCACGAACTTCCCCGTGCTCAACGCCTTCCAGCCAACCAACGCCGGCTCGCGGGATGCCTTCGTTGCCTCGTTCGATAGTAACGGCGGCTTGATGTACTCAACGTACCTGGGCGGTAGCAGCGATATGGATGCCGACATCGCGGGCGGTATTGCCGTGGACCACCAAGGCAAGATCTATGTCGTTGGGCGGACTGCCTCGCCAGATTTTCCGGTCCACAATGCGTTTCAAAACCCGGGCGCAGGCGGCTTGATGGCCTTCATCGCGAAAATTGACCCTTTGGCTTCAGGCAGCGCAACCCTCCTTTACTCGAGTTGCTTAGGCGGCAGCAACGGTGATAATGGCGGCAATGGCATCGCCGTGGATTCAGCCGGATATGCTTACATTAGTGGTTATACTACCGCCAATAACTTACCCGTTAAGAGCGCCGCCCAGCCGTTATTTGGCGGCGTGCGGGACAGTTTCGCCGCGAAGTTCGATCCGACCCAGAACGGGGCCGCTTCGCTGATTTATGCTACGTACCTGGGAGGCAGCAACGAGGAGGCAGAAACCTCGGGAGGCATCGCGGTGGACAACCAGGGCGAGGCGTGGGTCACCGGTGCGACCCGCTCGGGCACAGACTTCCCCTTGGTCCACCCCGTGCAGGGCTATGGAGGCGATTGGGATGCGTTCGTTACGAAGCTCTCGGCCTCCGGCAGCACTATTCTGTTTTCGACGTTTCTGGGCGGAAGCGGCGAGGACGCCCAAACCGAGGCTCACATCACAACTGATCCTTACGGCAATGCCTATGTGACCGGCCAAACGGTCTCGAGCGATTTTCCTGTCACCCGAGGCACGGTCCCGGGTGGCGACAGCGTTTATGTTGCCAAATTCGACGCGGCCGGGGGCAGACTCAGCTATTCACTCATCCTGGGACCGGGAGAGGGCCGTGCTGTGGCAGCGGACTCGGCCCGGGATGTCTATGTCACCGGCCAGACTTCCAGCTCCGGGTTTCCAACTCTTAACGCCCTTCAGCCTTTGTTGAATGGACCCAGTGATGCATTCCTCGTGAAATTGCGGCCAAGCGTCAATGACGTTGCTCTTCAAGTCACACCGGCCTTGAACACGGTGGCAGTTGGGCAAAGCTTGTTTTACCTCGTCACGGCAACTAATTCCGGACCTGACTTTGCGAGTGTGGTCGTCACCAATCTGAGCAGCGTCGCCTTTGCGAATTTTCCGGCCGACTGTTTCTATCGGGGCACGGGCACCGAGGTGGACTCGCCGCTGCTTCAATTGGCGCCTCACGCCAGCAGGACCTTGTTGCTGGGCGTGCAACCGGCCAGCGTTGGCTCGCTCAGTTTCCATGCCGCGTTGAACCCCGATGATGGAGAAACGAATGCCGCCAACAACGTTGCCTCGGCTACCGTTTCAGTGGTTGCCGCCGGCACCGCGCCAGCGCCCAACGCTTTACGTCTGAGCGATTGGGATTACGTGGGACTAAGATATGACACGGGCGAGATCGTCGCCCAAACGCAACTCGGGATACTCGGCTCACCCATGGGCACGCTGGCTGGCGCAGTAAACCTGATGCTCACTAACGGCTCGCGCCCGCTCTACTTTGTCCAGGGTCCATCGGGAGATGGCGCCGTCTGTTTCGGGTTCATTAACAAAACCAACTGGATGCCAGCCAACCGCGATGGCACTGATCTTCCTGATCTCTACGCGGACCGCGTTTACGCTGAAGTCGATGGCTTGGGCAATGTCAGTCTCATCAGCGCTGCCGCCTTCACCCCCGGGTTGGTCATTGCGACGAACCAAGTGCTTTTGTCGCCGAACAAACCGTTCCGCCTGATCATCGACCCTCAGGTGGATGTGGCTACAGTTTATTATGGCGGTCAAACGGCTGCGCAGGGCAACCCCTTCGCCGGGGCCAACTCCGCGTCGCGCGTCGCTGTTGGAAATGATTTCGCCGTGTCCATCCTCGGAGGGAGTGGTGACCTGTCCTACACCATTCTGAATGACCGTCCGGTAATGTCTCTGGTTTCGATCACCTCCGTCCGGGTCTCCAGCCCGAACCAACTGCGCATTAGCTTCCAGGACACCGGTAGTGGTGCCACGGGTTACACCCTCCTGTCCGCCTCGACCACATCGGGCCCCTGGAGCCCGGTGCCTGGGGTCACAATCACAGCGGCTGGCAGTGGTCTTTTTCAGGCCGCACTCGCCCGTCCACCCGCAAGTCCCGTATTCTATCGCCTTCAGCTTGGGTTTTAAACCCCAGTGTCCTTGCGCGCAATCGTATTGGCACATTAGGCGCAGCCACGGACGCCAGCCGCGACTCGTTCAATTGCCCTGCAAGATCTCACGGCCAAAACTGTAGAGGCAATGAGGCCACCGGACAGGGGAGGCCCCGAAATGGAAGAAATTGAAACGAAGTTAAAACAAACAAAGTGTTGTGTGGACCTTGCCAGGAAGAACATGGTTCGGACAACATTTAACCCTCACAGATTAAAACACATGAAAAAGCTACTCGTTCCCATTGTGGTAGGCGTTTCAGCCATGGCGCTGCTTACCGGGTGTTTGGACCTGCATTTTGGACCAGGAAACATAACGAAGGCGCAGCCGCCTACGGTTGGGCAGCAGTTGGTTGACTTGCAGAAAGCGAAGGATTCAGGAGCAATGACTGACGCAGAATACGAGGCTCAAAGAGCTAGGCTGCTCGACAACAAGTGATCGTGCAGCCAAGTCAGGCTTTGGCGCGATAGCAAACCCCGAGGGCTGGCGATGACTTGACGGCTGGCGCGCGTCACGCCTTCCGTGCGCTTCCGAGCTTACGACCGCCCGCTTCGTTCGGCGGCGGGCAGGGGACTGCCCGCCGCCCTACCTGGTCTGAGGCTGCGCGTTGTCTTGGCCCCTTGGCAGGGAACGATTTTCTTGGGCTTCGCTTGGGCTCGGAGGCGGATCCCGATTGTCAGAACCTCATAGGTGGACTCTGATCTGCGCCCGCGCGCACGGCAAAAAATGCCCAGAATCTGACAAAATCGGCAAAGCACCTTGGGACAGTTGCGCTTTTATTAATACTGTACATGCTGATTCCTGAATCATCGGATGGCGGGCGCGGCTGCGGAACCGCCTTTGGGCGACCGCGGGATTTTCTTGCGAACCGCTTTGTTTATCTGGTTGTATCCCAGCGGGCGCGGGGTCTGTCCATCGGCATCAACATGAACCCGGACAAACACTGCAATTTCGACTGCGTCTATTGCGAGGTGAACCGGGCTGAGGTTGCGCCGGATTCAGGGATCGACCTCCCTACGATGGCAGCGGAACTGGAGGCCTTACTACACAAGGTGCAAGCGAACCAGATCCGTGAGTTGCCTGGGTTCAGTCATTTGCCGGAGGAATTGCTCGAATTGAAGGAAGTGGCTCTGAGCGGCGACGGCGAGCCGACATTGTCCGCTCAGTTCAAGGAAATCGTGGGCGAGGTGGTGGAGTTGAGGCGTCACGAGGCAGTTCCGTTCTTCAAAATTGTGCTAATTACCAACACGACCGGCTTGCCACTCCAGGACGTGCGCAAGGGCTTGCGACTTTTGACCAGCGGGGACGAAATCTGGGTTAAGCTCGAAGCTGGAACCCAGAAATATATGGACAAGGTTAACGTTCCTGACATCACGCTGAGGAAAGTGATGGCAAACATTCTAAGTGTGGCTCGCGAGCGTCCAGTGGTGGTCCAAAGTCTTTTCCCGCTAATTTCAGGTGAAGAGCCGTCAGAACAAGAAATAGAAAAATATGTGCATCGGCTGCAGGAGCTTAAGGCCGCGGGCGCGCAGATCGCGGCTGTGCAGGTCTATTCCGCTCACCGCCCGCCGCATCTTCCCAATTGCAGCCACTTGCCGTTGGCGAGCCTGTCACGGATCGCGCGCCGAATCAGGACAGCAACCGGATTGAAGGCCGAGGTGTTTTAGGCGCCCGGCGTAGCCCTTCGGCCGGAGAGGGGAGGTTTTGAGCGCTGGTTACTTATGGCCCCAAGAGCGCGCGGTAGAAGCGGCGCCGGAAGCTGCCGGCATTGGTATCGACGACCGTGAAGGGCGTGACGGACGGTGTGTTGGTAAGGATGGCCGTCCAGTTGATCAAATTAGTGGACGCCTGCACAATATACTCCGACCCCGCACTGCCGTTGATTCGCAGGGTGAAATCTCCCGCCGCAAACGACACCGGGGTGAGCGTGATGGGCGGCCCGCCGCTCGCGCTGAGAACGCTCAAGATAAAGGTGGTGCCGGAATAGCTCGTTTGCCACTGGGCTTGCGGCGGAAGCGCCAGGCTCTTGAACACACCCCCATTCGTGTGGGAGGCGTAGCTCACCAACGCAAAGGAATCTCCAGCGCTCGGAAAGTAACCGTCATTGAAATTGACGCTCAGCGTGCCGGTAAGCGGTGCGTTAGCGGAAAAGCCTATCCGACCGAAATAGGCGAGACTGGTGATCCCGAAATTCATCGTGCCGCCGGTCTGCGCATACGGTCCGCTAATCTGGATGGTTCCGCTTTGTGCATCCAAGGCGCCGGTATTCGTGAACGCCACACCGATGGTGGTCGTGCCCACTCCAGCAGTTTTGCGTACGGTGCCCGCGTTGGTGAAAAACTCGAAGCCATAACCTTGCGAGGTGAGGCCTTGATCGCTCTGAATATCAAATAGTGCGCCGGGTTGGTTGTAAATTGCGCCGGTATAAGCGTTGGTATTGTTGGCAATGCTTAACGAACTGCCGCTCCAGTTGATCGTTCCTGCATTGGTCAGGGGCGAGTAAAGGCTGACCGCCGCGCCGTTGAAGTCCAGGACGCCGCCAGCGGCGACGGTCAACTGCGATGCCGGAGCCAGGCCGCCGCCGTCAATCCCGAGCGTTCCGGTGACTTTGGTCGCGCCGGTCAGGTAGGCGCCGTCCAATTGCAGATTGTGGATGGCGCCGTTCGTTTGAAATGTCGGGGTCAATGCCACGTAGCCCGAGGCGAGCACGAAGCTGGCAATTCTATCGTTAAGCGTCACCGTGGCGCCGTTCAGGCGGCACAGGCCGGAGCCGGTAACCGAGACGGTTCCCGTTTGGGCATAGTTCCCGCTGGTGAACTGCATGGTGGCGCCCGAAGCCGTGTTGTAGGTTCCTCCGATGGTGCCACCACCTTGAAACTGGATCGTGCCGCTCTGGGCATCGACCGTGCCGGCATTGGTGAACGCCACACCAATGGTGGTAGTGCCCACTCCGGCGGTTTTGCGGACGGTGCCGGCGTTGCTGAAGAACTCGAAGCCATAACCTTGCGAGATGAGGCCTTGATCGCTCTGAATATCAAATAGTGCGCCGGGTTGGTTGTAAATGGCGCCGGTATAAGCGTTGGTATTGTTGGCAATGCTTAAGGAACTGCCGCTCCAGTTGATCGTTCCGGCGTTGGTCAAGCGGGAGTAAAGGCTGACCGCCGCGCCATTGAAATTCAGCACACCATTGGAGGAGACTGTCAGTGGGGAGCCCGGGGCCAAGCCGCCGCCGTCTATGCCGAGGGTCCCGGCCACCCGATTCGTGCCGGTCAAGTACGCGCCGTCCAGTTGCAGATTGTGGATCGCGCCGTTCGTCTGAAACGTTGGGCTGAGTGCGACGTTGCCGCTGGCCAGAAGTAAATGGGCAATTTGGTCAGTAAGCGTCACCGTGGCGCCGTTCTGTTGACATAGGCCGGAGCCAGTAATCGAGACCGGTCCCGCTTGGGCGTAGTTCCCGCTGATGAACTGAATGGTGGCGCCCGAAGCCGTGTTGTAGGTTCCTCCGATGGTGCCACCATCTTGAAACTGGATCGTGCCGCTCTGGGCGTCGACCGTGCCGGCATTGGTGAACGCCACACCAATGGTGGTAGTGCCCACTCCGGCGGTTTTGCGGACGGTGCCGGCGTTGCTGAAGAACTCGAAGCCATAACCTTGCGAGATGAGGCCTTGATCGC
>Ga0209517_10006568_pt1 | contig 14321 bp, 15 predicted proteins | sample PeaSoiMetSII2010_FD_187695 | JGI IMG/M metagenome (GOLD analysis project Ga0209517, IMG submission 187695) | Peat soil microbial communities from Weissenstadt, Germany - SII-2010 (SPAdes) (version 2) | ecosystem: Environmental > Terrestrial > Soil > Wetlands > Peat | place: Germany...
GCAAGACCGGAGGCGCGTCAGCGTTAGGACGGAGTCGCAACACCACGAACTGCCCGGGAAAAGGGACGGTCAGGGGACGACCGTCCACGGGCTCCAGCACCAGCGAGACCACACTGCTGCTCTCGCGATCCATTCTGGCCACTTTCAGAGGCCGGAATCCGGGAACGGCCGTGATCATCTGTTCCGACGACGCCAGTCCGGCATTCCCTGTGCGCGACCCCGGCTGCGTCATCTGCCGGAGAAGGGCCTCAAAGGAAGACTTCCAGCCCGGGCTCAGGGCCGGGATGCGCAGAGCCCGCTCAAGTTCATCTTTGGCGGGTCCGGGAAGATAGAGCAGCGCGTCGATCGCGGCGACCGTGAGGCGTTCAGGGCCCTCGGCAACTTTGACGATTTCATCGCCGGCGCCCACCTCACCCTCTTCCAGGACGCGAAAATAGAACCCCGGGCGGTGATGCGCGACCAGCAAAGCCGCCATCCTGGGCTCATCCATTCGTACGCCAACGCGGTAGCAGGTCACACGCGGCTGCGTAACTTCGAACAGAGCGCCGCCGATGCGATAGCGATCGCCGACGCAGACCTCACTGTCGGCGAGGCCTTCCACCGTGAAGTTCTCTCCGAATTGTCCGAATGTGAAATCGGCTCGCTTCAGTTCACGCTGCCAATGGTGATAGGAATCCATCTGGTAGACAAACACAGCCCGGTGTTCTCCACCGTGACCGGCTAGATCACCCTGTGCGTCACCATCGATGTTGAGCCGCCGAACCAGGCGCCGTCCCTGCACTGGCTCTTTCCACACGGACGTGTAGACAGTCTTACCGCGCCACGTGATCTCGCGGGGAACACCCACGTTGACTGACAATAACCGTGCCATATGGACCCCTACCTCCTATTTCCTGTCGTTGGCCATTGGACACCTTCCTCCACTTGATGCGTATTGCGCGTTGATCCACATGTCGAAAGAGTGGGGCGACCATGCCGTCGTGCATGAGACTCAACATTCCTGCTGAATCACATTGCCGAGAAGGCCGTACCCGCTTCATCGTCGATTCGACTTGCGGTCAGGCGTTGGTGTCCCCGTCCACCGTCAGGTTCGCACCGGTGATGTAGGACGACTCCGGACCGGCGACGAACGCTACCAGCGCCGCGACCTCGTCGGCGCGTCCATACCGACCAAGCGGAACGGCCGCCTTCTGGCCTCCGGCCCACTCGCCGGAGGCGGGGTTCAGGTCGGTGTCAATGGGCCCCGGCTGAACGTTGTTGACCGTGATGCCGCGCGCCCCGAGCTCACGCGCCAGCCCTTGCGTGAACATCTTGACGGCCCCTTTGGTTGCCGCGTAGGGCGCCATGCCGGGAATGAACACGCGCTCCCCCACGCACGAGCCGATCATGATGATTCGCCCGCCGGTCTTCAGGTGCTTGAGCGCCGCCTGCGTCGCGACGAAGACGCCGCGGACGTTGACCGCAAAGACGCGATCGAAGTCCGCGAGAGTCGTCTCCTCGACCTTCATCGGTATGACCGTGCCGGCGTTGTTCACCAGCACGTCGAGCCGGCCCATCGTCATGACCGTCCTTTCGACGGCGTTGCTGACTGCCTCGGCGTCGGCGGCGTCCGCCTGGATCGCGATCGCCTTTCCGCCTCCGCGTTCAATCTCTTTGACAACGGACGCCGCTGCGTCAGCGCCTTTGGAATAGGTGACCGCGACGCTGGCGCCGGCCGCGGCCAGGCGCTTTGCGATCGCGGCGCCGATGCCTCGCGAACCGCCAGTGACGAGCGCGACCTTGCCTTCCAGGGGTCCTTCATGTGTGGTGCGTGACATGGTGATCTCCTCACTTGATTTCTGTGTACCGTTCGGTACGATGAAAGTGTACGGGGCCGGCGATGCCGGTCAAGGGCTGACAACAATTTTTTTGAAGGAGATCACGGTGCCCTCGGGGCGCACGCGACAGTTCGACGTGGATGAGGCACTGGACCGGGCACTGGAGGTGTTCTGGGCACGCGGGTACGAGGGTGCCACGCTCCCGGAGCTGACCAGGGCCATGGGGATCAACCGACCAAGCCTCTACGCCGCCTTCGGGAACAAGGAGCAGTTGTTCCACAAGGCGCTCGACCGTTACCAAACGGGGCCCATGTCGTTCCTGACCGAGGCCCTGCGCAAGCCGACCGCCAGGGCTGTGGTCGAGGCAATTTTCTCGGGGTTCGTCAGGATGCAGCGCGACCGCGACAAAGCACGCGGGTGCCTGGTCGTGTCCGGGGCACTCGCGTGCGGCGAGGAGGCGGAGGCGGTGCGCCGGGAGTTGGCCCGATTGAGGCAAGCGATAGTAACGGCGTTACGAGAGCGGTTCGAGCGGGCCGTGCAGGACGGCGACCTGCCGGCGGGGACCGATTGCGCGACGCTCGCGCGGTACACCGCCACGGTGCTGAACGGCCTGGCAGTTCAGTCGGCCAGCGGGGCGACCGAGAAGGAGTTGCGGCTGGTTTCGGCGCTGGCCATGCAAGCATGGCCGTCTTGACCCATCGCCGCGTCCTTTCCGAGGATGCTTGAGTGGGCGGAGGCCGGCTCGACCGCGACGACGGCGGTTGCCAGACGACAAGACGGCGTTTCCTCCCATCATCGAAGGGGCAAAGGCGGCGCAGACGCCACCACCGCGGATCGCTCCCCAACGCGGCCCGACCGGAGCAGGATATGCACCAGAGAAGCGGCAACCCCGAAACAATGGCGACAAGAAGGACTAAGCACAGCGCGTCACGAGTGGCCGGACCGAACCCTTGTGCGCTTCGGTCCGACACACCGAAGCATCGAGCACGCGATTTGCGCGCGTCGGTCGATCAGACCGAAGCGCGCAATGTTGCTGACTTTTGGCCGGGACGCTTGCGCCGTCCATCGCTGAGGAATCGGGTTTCCAGACGGCTACGGGTTTCGAGGCAGCGACTGTTCCCAGGCAACCAGGCTCAAGCAGTTCCACCGTGGCGAGGGTTTCCAGCGACGACGCTCCGGCGGCGTTCTCATGGAGCGGTAAGTACCTCGCAAACCTGCCCCTAGCCTTTCAGCTTCATCAAGAATGAGGCGAGATTGTGGCCGAGCCCTTCGATGCCTGACTGCTGCTTCGAGTCTTTCAGAGACCCGTCTGCATTGAATGCCTCATGCGCCTTGGCGACAGCGATTTGGTCTGGGAGAACGATCACGCCGATGTTGCCGAGGATCGACCGGACGTGGACCAGCCCTCTCAAACCGCCAAGGGCGCCCGGGGAAGCGCTCATCAGGGTCGCGACTTTACTCCGGAAGGCCACCAAGGATGGCTCGCCCGGAGCCGGCCGCGAGACCCAATCGATGGCGTTCTTCAGCACCGCCGTGATGGTAATTGATTAGCGGCCGAGAGCGTTTGTGCAGTAACACGCGATGCGAGGATCTCTTGCAACCCGCCAGTCCAAATGTTTAACTTCCAGGTATGTTTACGTTTCCTGGTCTCGCCCTGCTGGTGATCAAGTCGCTTCTGGGGGTCATCTCCCAGATCCTCGATCAGGTTGCCGCCTTGAAGAAGCAGATCGCGGCTTTCCAGGAGCGGCTGGCGGAGTTACGGAACCAGATCGCCTCCCTCAGGGCCCAACTCGACCAAGCCCACCGCCGGGGCCATCGCCAAGCGGCTCCCTTCTCCAAAGACCAACGCCAAGACCATCCCAAACGGCCCGGACGCAAACCCGGCCAGGGACGGTTCTCGTTCCGCGGTCCTCCCGACCCCGGCTGGGCCACCGAGCCTCCCGTGGAGGTTGGTCTGACGGAGCCGGTCTGTCCCTGGTGCGGTCAGCCGTTGGAGGAGGCAGGTGTCGAGTCGGCCTCGACCACCGAGATCCCACCCCACCCGCAACCGACCGTGCGGTTCTATCGGGTCCATGTGTATCGGTGCCGGTCGTGCGGCCAGCGGGTGCGCGCCTCCCATCCCGACTTGGCCCCCGATCAGTATGGGGCCACCGCCCATCGGGTGGGTCCGCGGGTGATGGCGACCGCTCACGTGTTGCACTATGGGGTGGGGATTCCAGTCCGCAAGGTGCCGACGGTGCTCCGGATCCTGACCGGGATCGAACTGACCGAGTCGGCCATCGTCCAGGACGCCCAACAGCGTGTCGCCCACGCAGTGGGGCAGGAGTATCGGGACTTGCGGCAGCAGATCCCGACCGCTGCGGTGGTCCACACCGACGACACCGGGTGGCGGATTGGCGGCGTGCCCGCCTTCCTGATGACCTTCGAGACCGACACGACCACGGTGTATCAAATCCGCTCCCAGCACCGCAACGAGGAGGTGCGGGAGGTGATCCCCACGGACTATCCTGGGGTGCTGGTGACGGATCGGGGAACCAGTTACGACGCCCAGGAATTGGCGGCCGTCAAGCAGCAGAAGTGCCTCCCGCACGTCCTGCGATCGATCAGCCGGGTGTTGGAACATCAGGCCGGGAAAGCCGGCTGGTTTGGCCGCCGGCTGAAGGGGTTGCTGGAGGAGGCGTTGGCGCTGTGGCATGAGTTCCATGCCGGGACGGTCGACTTGGCGGAGTACCACCGCCGGGGTGGGGAGTTGAAGGCGGCCGTGAGCCATCACTTGAGGCCGCGGACCCTGAGCCACGCGGACAATCAGCGGTTGCTCAACGAATTGGGATGGCACCACGAGCGTGGCAACCTGGTGCGGTTTTTGGACGATCCCACGATCCCGCCCACGAACAATGCGGGGGAGCGGTCGTTGCGGCCGGCAGTCATCGCGCGCAAGGTGTCGCAGTGCTCCAAGACGGGCCGTGGGGCGAAGACGTTCAGCGCGTTCTGTAGTGTGATCCGGACGACGCTGAAACAGGGACGGGATCCGGTGGAGTGGCTCTGTAGCCAGTTCCGCCGTCCTGAACCCCGGGCTTCCCCGACCTGACGACGTGATGCCGTTCCGCGAATCAGGCAAAGACGTTGTAGGAATGCTCATCAATAGAGATTCTCTGCGCGCGATATACCGCTAATCAATTACCCGTGATGGAACTATTGTATTCCGGCGAGGCGATGAGCAGGCCGTCGTGATCGATGAAGAGCTGTTTGAGTTTCTTTCCGTTCTCCGGCATCCCTTGCCGGGATTCGAGGTCCTGGTCAAACAGCGGCAACGGGAAGTCCTCAAGGCCGATCAGCGTGACCTCGGCGCCCGCGTCTCGGGCGCCCTTGGCGGCGATGGGCACGAGCTTCTTATTGAAGGATTCCCTGCGGAGGCTGCCGGCAAAGGCCAGAATACGTGGTGTCATCGTTTTTGCCCCTTCTTCATCGGTCATTGCCCGAGTAACTTCAGGTTATACCTGGAGGTCAGCTCGGCGACCCAGTCCGAGGAGTAGGTTACGCCGTATTTCGCCGCTAGCTGCTCACGTCGGCCCGGATCACCGGCTTCGGCGAGTTCGGCGAAGTAAGCCTCGAAGCCCGCCGGGGCGATCACCTCCAGGAGCCGAGCTGGTCCGGGACCAGCGTTCCAGACCGTGTGCATAAGTCCGCGGGGCTTGAAGAGGTAACTGCCCGGCCCCGCGGTGACCTCCTGGTCACCCACCCGCGCACCGATCGTCCCCTCCAGGACGTAGGAATACTCGTCCTCGCGGAGGTGGACATGGGGCAGCACGAGCCTCCCCGGTTCGATTGGGTGTTCCACGACAGCAAACGCCCCTCCCGTGTCCGCCCCGGATACCTTGAACACCACGCCCATACCGCCGAGCGAAACTGAACGGCCCTCGCCCGGCCTCACAACGAGTGTTGGCACGACCATGTTCTGCCCCTTTCGCTGGCAACTTTCAGCTGATCGAGGTGTCGCGAGTCGCGGAATGCAACCCGTGACGGGTATAACGTATCTGAGCGGTTCGAGCGTCCCCAGCGAACCACCGTGGACATGCGATTGATGCCCAATTCTACGCCCTCCGCCCCGGGAAATCAAAGGAGCGCCAACTCTGGGAGCACTCCGGTTCGCCACGCCGAAGTCGACTGATCCGAAGTTGCTTCGGTCGATCAGACCGACGCGCGCAACCAGTGTTTGTCAGCCAGCGGCGCGGGTGGGGCCGCGCCACATGCCGATGACTCCCGTCGTATGAGAATTGCTGGAGGTACCATCTCCCTTCACCACGGCTTCGGTGCAGTTTTTCAATGTCGGCCCACCGCCTCAGCCTCCCGGATTAACAGGCATCTTCAGCTCCCTCTCGGGTTGATGCTAATACTTCATTTTGATGTTAGACACCTATTATATCAGAAATTCTTCCCCGAGAGAAATCCTTGTGTTCGGGGTAGACGTCCGGCCAACCGCACCGTCTGCAATTGCTGACTATGATTCGTGCGTACCTCGATCGTCGTCGGGGCGTGTGCGTGTGCGTGCGCGGCTTGTTGGCGCGAGCGCGCGAACATGCCGAGGGTCAGGATCACGCCGATCACGATGACAACCACGCGCAGCGTGCGTTCGTTCACCCGGAGCATCATCCTTGCGCCGATCACGCTGCCCAGCACCGCGGCGATGCCGGCGACGGCCGCGGCGAGCCAGCGCACCTCGCCGGATAACAGGAAGACCAGCACCGCGCTCGCGTTCATCACGCCCGCCAGCACGTTCTTGGTCGCCCCGGCGTTGTGCACGGCCATGCCGGCGAGGGAGAGGACAGCGATCATCAGGAAGCCGATCCCGCCGCCGAAATAGCCGCCGTAGATGGCGATACCGAATTGGATCAGCCCGGCGGCCCAGGGGGCGACCTGGGCCGAGCCGGCGGCGGGCCTGCGGCCGAAGCTGCCCCAGGCGAAGGCGGCGGTGGCGAACAGCACCAGCCATGGTACCAGTTGTTCGAAGAAGCTGCTGGGTGTCAGCAGCAACAGCACCGAGCCCACCGCCCCGCCGATCAGGCTGATCACGACCAGGGCGCGGAACGACAGCCGCCCGGCCCCGCTCACCAGTCGCCGCGCCATCCAGCCGCCGGTTAGCTGGCCGGGGAAGAGCGCAATAGTCGAGGTGATGTTCGCCGCCCGCGCGTCCATGCCCGTCAGGATCAGCGCCGGTAGGGTGATGAATGAGCCGCCCCCGGCCAACTGGTTCTGCGCGCCGGCCCAGAGGGCGGCGCCGAAGAGCAGGCCCAGGCCCAGGGCGGGGGCAGATTCCACGTGCATCTCGATCTCTCCAGGATGACAAGAGGCGGGAGCACCACTCGCGCGGCGGCGCTTTCTGGTCCGATCATAAATTCGGAACCGTGTTCCAGGAACGCCAGGCCGGATTTCTCTTCGGAATCGTGTCCGAATCTCACGCCGTTGGCGATTTCCCCGTGGAGCGGGTGTACCGGGTAACGGATCTGTACGCGCGGATCGCGCCGCACCGAACCCAGCCAGCATCCGCGCTGCCGTCTTCGTGATCGAAAATGACTTCACTTCGGTGATCGGTCCCAGATGCCGCCCTGAAGTCGCGCCGATGGGCGATGAACCACGCAGCCGAGACCAACTCGCTGGTCTTCACGACCCATTTCGCCGAGTCCTCCGCCGGTCGCGTTTCCCGCGAGGGCGACCGGTTCACCTGGCACTTCGCCTGAGCCAAGAGCAGACCATGGGCCGAACCGCAATCGGCACCGCTTGGGAGACCGTGGCACGGACATCTTGCTCGCGGTCCACTCGGACACGGGCTGGAAGCCCGTGCACGCGACGCTGGGCCTTGCCCGGTCCAAGAGCTACCCTCGTCGCGTACTGGATCGCCCAAAAACTTGCGCGCGTCGGTCCGACACACCGACGCGGTTTCGGGCGTAGTCCAGCGCGATGCTAGCATTCATCAGTCGATCGGGGCGAAAGGGCTGAGAACCACCTCTTCGTTCAGCGTCACGCCGCTACCTGGTGCCATGCGGCAAGCGCACGGTCGTAAGCATCTTTGACCCGCAGGAAGCCTTGATGGGTGCCGCCTTGGTCCGGGTGGTGCCGCTTGGCCAGCCAGAGGAACGCCCGCTTCGCGGCCTTGGCGTTCTCCTGGGTCGGGAAGCGGCGCAGCCGCTCGATGGCCTGCCAGTGCTTCGCCTCCTCGATCGCCAGCTCGCGTTTCTTCCGCTCGGCTTCGGCAGCGGCGGCCCGCTGCTGCTGCCGGGCGATCTGCTCCGTGATGACCGCGATCCGCGCCTCGGTGTCCTCTAGTCGGCGGCGGAGCACTTGCCTTCGATCGCCCTTGGCCGGGCGGATCTCGCGTTGGAGCGCCTCGCGGGCCTGCTTCCAGTGCGCCAGGGACTTATTGAGCGTGTCCGTGCCGTCCTGTTCACGGCCGAGATAGCAGAGCGTGCGCTTGCGCGAACGGCCCTGATCGTCGCGGTAGCTTTCGACGAGATAATAATTTCGCGTTTTCCGCGACCGGCGCAGGACGATGTATGCCACGCGACGCTCGATAGCACGGAACTCGGCACGCTGCAAGCATTACAGATACCACCCTCGCCCGCATTCACGAGGTCCGAGTTGGACTCCGGGACGGACTTCCCAAGGCTCGTTCTGGACGTGGTGTCTGTAGATAAGAGCCGGACACGCAGAACGGGCGAGATTGCTTGCATTAGGCCGGAGGCGGCGGCAGGTGCACATACCACACCGCTCTGGTCCGGGAGTCCTAATCGACCCGGGACGAACTCCCCGAGGCTCGCTCTGGAAGTGGTGTCTGTAGACAAGAGGCGGACGCGCAGAACCTGGTAAGAACACTGGTGTTGCGCCAAAGGTGATGGCAGCTACAGACACCACAGCCCTTGCAGGACGTCCCAAGTCCCCTCCCTGGGTAGTCCTCCAAGGCTCGTCCGAACCGTGAGGTCTATAGGTTCGGACAACTCGACCCTCGTTCCGCCTACGGGGTGGGAGTTGGCAGAAAAGGATCTGAACCTCTGGACACATTCGTGACGATCGGCGATCCTGTCCGGGGGAGGGAGGACCGATGGGGCGGAGTCGAAGAGCCGGGAAGCGGGAGCAGGAGATGGTCACGGCACGGGAGATCGCCAGCTTCGCTTATTGTCCGGAGCAATGGCGCCTGGAGGATGGACTGGGCCTGTCTGCGGCGAACCGGGCCAAGTTGGACGCGGGCACGCGGCATCACGCTGCCAAGTCCGTGGCCGAGCGTTTCGCGGGCGGTGCCATCCTGCTCGGGCGGACCTTGGTGGTTCTGGCGATCCTGGCGCTCGTGATGTGGGTGTTTTCCAGGTGATCGGCGTGCCATGGATCGGCGCCCTCGCGGTATTGGCGTTGCTGATTGGCCTGCTGCTGATCTTGGCTGGCCGGGGGATGCGCCATCGCCGGGGTTTGGGCGGGGGGAGGACGGTATCGCTCGACCGGGTGACGCTCACCTCCCGCCGTTATGGGCTAACGGGGCGGCCGGACCGGCTGATACGCACGCGGGGCACAGTGATCGTCGAGGAATGGAAGTCTGCCACAACGATCAGGGCGTGGCACCGGGCGCAGATGGGCGCGTATTTCGTGCTGGTCGAGGATCAGCTCAAGGTGCGGCCGTCGCATGGGTTCATCGTCTGCGGCGACGGCACACGGCACCGCATCGAGAACACGGAGGAACTGCGGAGTTGGGTGCTCGACTTGGCCGGACAGATTCGGGCCGCGCGGAAGGCGGTAACGGAGCCGATTCCTGTCGATCCAATACCGGCGCAATGCCACCCTTGTGGCATGCGGGGCCACTGCGGGCAGGCACGATTGTGAAACTTATGCCGAACTCGGCATAGCTTTCATAATGCCGACTACCTGATTATGCCGACCGGGGTTCTTAGGGTGGACGCGAGATCCGGAGAATCGCGTGTGGACTACGCTGCCTCATGCGGCATAACCAGAGACCCTTCAGAAATGCCACAGCTCGTCTTCCGGCCGGAACCGCCCCTGGTGCACGTCCAACGGCGTAACCATTGGTGAGAGCTTCTTGGCCTTGCGATATGGCCGTTCATACAGCAGCCTTCCAGGCCGACCAGAGCCACGCCGTTCAGGTAGACGCAGCCGCAGCCCCGGCTCGGAACTTGTTACTGGGAGGCCACGTTCAAGTCAAAGAAGCGATGGATGTTGCTGGCGATGTATTCCAGGCAGTCCTCCACCGCGAAGTGACCCGAATCGAGCCGATGCATCTCGGCATGGGGCAAATCTCTCAGATAGGCCTCGCCGCCTTCGCGGGTGAAGAAGATGTCGTCCTGGCCCCAGAAGATGATCGTTTTGGGCTGGCGGCTGCGCAGAAACTCCTGCCACTGCGGATACAGCGTGACGTTGGTGCGGTAGTCGTAGAAGAAGTCCATCTGCACCTGCCGAGCCTGCGGGCGCTCCAGGAAGCGAAAGTCCATGTTCCAGTTGTCCGGGCTGATCAACTCGCGCTTCTTATGCCCGTGAAGATAGACGCTCCTGATGGCATCCACTTCCAGGAAGGCCATGAGCGGCTTTTCCGTCTCGGGCGTCCGCTTCTTCCACAGCGCGTTGCGGAAGCCATCCCAAGCGGCCGTGAAACCTTCCTCATAGGCATTGGTGTTCTGGATGATGAGCCACTCCAGCCACTCCGGGTGGCGCGCGAGGATGCGGAAGCCTACCGGCCCGCCATAGTCCTGCGCGAAGAGACCAAAGCGGGTGAATCCTTTCTTGTTCAGAAAGCCCTCGACCACTTCCGAGGTCTTGTCGAAGGTGTAGGGATACCTGGTCGGATCGGGCATGTCGCTGTTGCCGAAGCCGGGGTAGTCCATCGAGATGACGTGGAACTTGTCGGCCAAGGCCGGAATGAGGTTGCGGTATTGATGCGATGAGGCCGGGAAGCCGTGGAGCAACACAAGTTTGGGTCTGCCAGGCTTGCCAGCTTCCCGGTAGAAGATGTTGAGTCCGTCAACGGCGATGGTTCCGGTCCACACCGTGGTGTCCGTGATACCGGGCACGAAGTTCATTGGAGTCTCCCTGGTTATTGGCCTTGGTTGGACTAATCGGCAAAGACCGCGGCCGCGGCGGACTCGGCGCAAGCACGGCCACGCACCAATTGAACATCGTCACCCACAGCGATCTCTCCACCTTCGATCACAAAACAGTTGAGCGCGAGTTTGCCCTCGAAGCGCTGGTAGATGTTGCGGGTGATCTCCTTGTCCTGGACTTGCGTGTCGGGATCGTACGATGTCATGATGCAGCGCAGGCGCAAATCCTGGACGCCGATGTCTACCGTGCCGATGCGCAGGCAGCAACCGGGCACCCGCGCTCGGCCAACCCCTCGACGCCACCGATCACGATGTTGGGCCGAAAGCGGCGATGGTCGTGTCCGAAGGCGGCAATGGCGCCGTCGGTGGCGACCAGTAACGGCAGCACGTCGAAGCGCTCGGCACCGTCAAAACGTACCAGCTTGGCGCCAAGCCCGACGAGATCTTCAACTTGGGTGGAAACCTCAGACCTGTTCCACCGTCGGCCATCCACCAGGGGTTGGCCATCCGCACCCAGCGTGCTCTTGAGGGCCAGGAAACGCGGATGGGAGCGCGAGGTGATCACACGAGCCTGAGCGTCTTCGACATGCACTACTCGATCGCCCTCGATGCCGAGTGGACCGATAAACGCGCGTTGGAGTTTCTCACCGGCCATCGTCTTGACCGGAAACCGCCAGATCTCCGTGACCTTCATGGCCGCCTCCGGTACTGATTGATCTCGCACCACCTTGCAAGCGTGTGACGGTCTGGCGGACGACCCGCCCTCGGTCCGCAGACCCCTGGCTTGTGGGTCATGTTAAGTCCGGGCGCGACACGTGTCAAAGGGGTACAGAGGTCCTGCGCATGTGCCAGGGAGTCAGGTCATCGGGTGGGTCGAACGCCGTGACGAGGTAGCCCAAGTCCAACAGGATCGAGGACGCGCCGCATGGCTGCGACATCACCGGGCGCGGGACCGCGGGATCCGTTGGAGCGCGCGGTTAACCATTCCGTCCGCTGCGAGCCTGAGAATAATTCACCCTTTGTGCAGTACATGAACCGCCGCTTATGGATGTAAGTCCTTAATTCGCACTGATGTCAGATGTGCGCCGAACAGAAGTCGAGCGCACAAACGACGAAAAGTTCTCAGGCTCTGCGCGGACCTCCCGCGGAAAGGAGCTGTCCTCGCAACTCGTCGTCAATCCAAGGTCTTGGGAACAGCTCATTGAGAGGCGCCTCCGCTACTCGATGACGGTCTTCGTTTACGGCCTTGATCAGCACTTCACCTGGATTGACCTGACCCGGACTGCTGGCCCCCGACCGCCGTGATGCTGGCAGTCGCCGTGTCAGCTCGCGCGTTCACGGCCGATCCGAGGATCGAGGTTACGTTGTCCCCTAGGCTTCGGCTACCACCTGGACGGAGTCGCTTGATCACAGGCCCTCTCCTTTCGGGGTGATAGAATGCCCCCAAAGGAAAGCATGTCAGGATTATGCCGCGTCGGCTTGGCGAGGCGCGAACCCGAAGGTCCCCGAAACGTCCCAAAGAACCAGATCACCAAGGTCTCCGTCGGCATAATCCGGTAGTCGGCATTATGAATGAGATTGTCTCGATCGCTTAGGGGTCACCCACGGAATCTGAACCGCTGCGTCCTGGCCGATGCCCGGTGACTGTGATCCCAGACGCATCGCCAAGAGCGATCGCGGATTGGAACACGCAGTTGGGGTGACAGGAGCCAAAAACTGGCTCCTCCATGAAGCCGCCGACAAAGTGATAGAGCTGCGAGCCGGGATTTGGCTGATCGAGGGGTGCTAAGGCCAGCGCGAGCATCTGAAGCATTTGCAGAGCCGCGCAGGACATCGAGAACGCGAAGACGTTCTCCCGAGCTCTCAGGAGATGATCCTTGGGTAAGCCTTCGATGTAGGATGGATCGTCAAGTTGCCCTTCGCGTTCGAGCTGCACGTAACATGGATCGTATTGCCCAAGACATTGGAGACAAGGGCGCCCGATGGTTGCGGTGTGCGCTCGCCAGTCAGCGGCGGCGAGCTTGCCAAGCCGATTGGTCCGTGCGCGAATCCCGCCATCGACCACCGGAATCAAATGACTATAAGCGATGAGATTCAGCACATATCGGCCCCACGGACGGTCAACGCAGGAGAAGAGCACATCGCAGTCCAGGGCCGCGCGATAACCCTCTTCTTCGTAAACGGCGGCGGCGACTGATGCGACATTGAAACGCTCAGCGGTGGCCCGAGCTCGAAGATGCTCGGCCAACACATGGACCTTAAGGTGGCCGATATCGGCACGGGTCGCATAATTCAGGCGATCCAGGTTACGTTGTTCGACCCAATCAAAATCGATGATCGCGACATCTTCAAATCCGGTTCGGGCCAAGGCCTCGGCGATCATTCCGCCAACGCTGCCCGCACCTACAATGCCGACTCGTAATCGAGCGAGGTTTGCTTGGCTCTCCTCGCCCCAAGCCGAGACGGTACGAACCTGTTCCCGCGTTGGTCGCGGTGCGGGAGCAAGTGCGTCCATATATGTCATGGATAGCTGATCCCCGACCACTCGGACTGTCGCGCACCATTCACCCGGATAGGTGCGCGGCGACGTTCGTTCCCAGAAGCGCGCGCTCCACGCACCATCGCCCGCGAGCGTCAAACCGACGAATGGGTATCCCGTCGCTCCAAATACCGCACCGGCGTTGCTCTGTTCGGCGATCACATCATCCGGACTCAAACCTTGCCAGCCGCGACCTCGGGGATGGCTGTGCAGCAGGGCCAAGCCCGCACCATTCGCAGCGGCCTCGGCCATCGCGCGTTCTAGAAAAGCTGGCTCGAAACCGGCATTGCCGTGGACATTCCGTTCCCCTTCAGCGGATAGGATCAAGCGTTCGATGAGCGCGGTCGTCCGGTAGTGACCCCGGCTAGGACGCCAGTGCGCAAAGCAAAGGTCTTCCTGACGATCGGCTCGCAGGAGGTGGCCACGCGCGGCCTTGTCCACTTCGGCCGTCATCGCTGTGCTGCGCCTTGCGTGGCTCATTGCGAATCCCACAGGCGCCAGATATGGCTCATGTAGATTGCCACGGTCTTCTTGCCGGCTCCCCAATCCTGAATTGGCCGCGACCAATATTGCCACTCGCCACCTAGGGCGTTCTGAAAAGGCATCGCGTGATCGCGATGGATTCCACCTGTCGGATGCGGCTCGGAACCGTTCAAGGGATGGATGTATGGAGAAACATGCACGCCGGTAGGCGGTAGCACGGAAAAGTCTGGCGGCACAATGAACCCGTGCCGCACCTTCCTGAGAGTTCCGGGCCGGGTGGCCCCAGGGGATTGCTCCCCTGGGGCTCCCACGGATCCGTACGTGCCCTTTCAGGCATACGGCTCTTCATATCATGAACTCGCTACGGGACGGCTCCCTGAGTGAATCAGC
>Ga0209517_10006569_pt1 | contig 14319 bp, 12 predicted proteins | sample PeaSoiMetSII2010_FD_187695 | JGI IMG/M metagenome (GOLD analysis project Ga0209517, IMG submission 187695) | Peat soil microbial communities from Weissenstadt, Germany - SII-2010 (SPAdes) (version 2) | ecosystem: Environmental > Terrestrial > Soil > Wetlands > Peat | place: Germany...
GAGTGGGTGCAGGGTGAGCCGGGCGGAAATGGCGATGCGCCGAAGCGGCACGAGTCAGATGAAGAGCCGGTATCGTTGTATGTTTTCCGGACCGTGTCAGATGCATTCGCGGGCCGGATTTCGTACTTCAAAGTCTTTTCCGGCGTGCTTAAGAATGATGCGACGCTGCAGAACTTCGGCCGCGGCGGGCAGGAAAAATTCGCGCACATTCAGGCCATGCAGGGCAAGACGGGCGTTCCGGTGCCGGAAATGCATGCGGGCGACATTGGCGCGGTAGCGAAATTAAAAGACACTTTGACCGGCGACACGCTGGGCGACAAGGCGGCGCCGATTCAGTATCCGCGGGTGAAGCTGCCGGAGCCGGCGATCACGTTTGCGATTGAGCCCAAGAGCCGCGCCGATGAAGACAAGCTGGGGCCGGGCATCCACAAGCTGATGGAAGAGGATGCGATGCTGCGGTTCTTTCGCGATCCGCAGACCAAAGAGTTTCTGATTGCGGGCACGGGGCAGCAGCATATCGAGGTGATCGTTTCGAAGTTGAAGAAGCGGTATCACACGGAAGTGGTGCTGAAGGCGCCGAAGGTGCCGTACCGGGAGACGATTCGCGGCAAGGCCGACGTGCAGGGGCGGCACAAAAAGCAGACCGGCGGGCACGGGCAATACGGCGACTGCAAGATCCGGATGGAGCCGCTGCCGCGGGGCGGAGAGTTCGAATTTGTGAATGACATTTTTGGCGGAGCGATTCCGAAGAACTATATTCCGCCGGTGGAAAAAGGAATTCGTGATGCGGCGGCGCGTGGATACCTGGCGGGATTTCCGGTGGTGGATTTTCGCGTGGTGCTGTATGACGGTTCGTATCACGACGTGGATTCGAACGACTTGTCGTTCCAGATGGCGGGCCGCATTGCGTTCAAGAAGGCGATGGAAGTGGCCAAGCCTACGCTGCTGGAGCCGGTCATGGCGGTGGAAATTACGGTGCCCGACGATTTTGCGGGATCGATTATGGGCGACTTGAACAGCCGGCGCGGACGCATCCAGGGCATGGACAACAAGGGCGGCAACACGGTGGTGAAGGCCGAGGTGCCGATGGCCGAGATGTTGACGTATGGCGTGGAGTTGACGTCAATGACCCAGGGCCGCGGCAGCTTCAACATGGAAATGCATCACTACGACGTGGTGCCGGGGCAGTTGCAGGAGAAGATTATCGAGAAAGCGAAGGCGGAGCGGGGCGAGGTGAAGGAAGAGGAAGAGTAGGCCCGGCTTCACTTCCAGACTGCAATATCTGTGCCGATGAAGTCCGTTCCTTTTGCGAGGAGTGGTTCGCCGACGGACTTGGCTAAGGCGTACGAAAAACAATCGCCGAAGTTGAGCGCGGCGGGGTGCCGTCCCTTCCCGTACTTACGCCAGGCCGAGCGGGCGAGGTCGGCCTGTTCCGAGTCCACGGGAACGATCTGGAGATTGGCGCGGACGACGAAGAGATCGAACTCGCGGCCCGCCGCTTCCCCTTGTCGACTCTCGACAACCATTCCTGTTTCCAGCACACTCGCGGCTGAGATCAACCGTGTTCCTGCTGCCGTGATGGCGGCGAGGAACGTTTCTCGCTCCGGTTCGGCAAAAAAAATGGCTGCCAGCGCTGAGGTATCAATCACCATGCGATCGCGATCAACGGGGAAGTCCGTGCTCGTCGTAGCCCAAGATTTCGTCGGCGCTGCGGGAGTCCAGAACCGGCAACTGGTCTACGCGGCGAAGGATTTCCTGCAATTGGCTGGCGAGTATCTGGCTCCGACGCTCGCGCTTGAGCCGATCCAGGCGTTCCTGCAATGCCTTTTGGATCGCCCCAGTCAGGGATTCTCCAGTCTTCGCGGCGATCTCTCGCGCCATGCGCTCCACCTCGATACTCTTGATACTAAGGGCCATATTTGAAGTAGTATACCATACAATACAACAGTATAGATATATGGATTGGAGCTGCAAGCCGGAACGATTGACGGGAGACCCGTATTTCTGAGATACAAGCAACACGCGAGGTTCCCCATGAAGGTAGTCCTGAGTCTTGTGTGTTCCGTTTTTTGTCTCTTCGTGCTGGTGACGCTGGCCCGTGCTGCCACCGACACCCAGACCTTTCCCACCTCCGCCGGGCCGGTGAAGATTACTCCGCTGAACCATGCCAGCACACTGATTGAGGCGGGCGGGAAGGTGATTTATCTGGATCCGGCCAAGCCGGCGAAGCTCACAGGACTTCCTAAGGCGGACTTGATTCTGATTACTGACATTCATGGGGACCACATGGACCCCGATTCGATCAAGGAAATCAGCAAGGCGGACACGGAGATTTTCGCGGCGCCGGCGGTTGTCCAGACTGTTACTACCGGCAAGCCCATCGCCAACGGTGAAACGAAAACGTGGCAGGGCTTTACGATTGAGGCGATCGCCGCCTACAACCTGAAACGCGGGCCGGCCGAGGGCAAACTTTTTCACGATAAGGGGCGCGGCAACGGTTACGTGCTGACTTATGGCGGCAAGCGCTTTTATTTTTCAGGCGACACCGAAGGCGTGCCGGAGATGCGCGCGCTCAAGAACATCGACGTGGCGTTCGTGTGCATGAACCTGCCTTACACGATGCCGCCGGAAGAGGCTGCGGACGCTGTGAAGGCCTTCCATCCGAAGATTGTGATTCCGTATCACTACCGCGGGTCCGATCTCGCGGTGTTTCAAAAAGCGTTGGAAGGAACGGGGATTGAGGTACGGATTCTGGAGTGGTATCCGAAGTAAGATCGCAGTCGATGTGCTTCGCCGCCAAAACAATCGGGGCCGATCTGAAAGGATCGGCCCCGATAATTGTTTGCAGCTTATGGTTTACGGCTCGCCGAACAAGTCTGTCATGGCTTGTGTGCTGGCGTCGCAAGCATGGTTCAGGCAAGGCAGTTTGAAGCCTCCCTCGATCGAGCGAAGCAGGGAGAAGTGAGTGTAGAACTCGTGGCTGGTGATCTCGTGGAAGCCGTAGTTGGTGTCCACGATGGCGGCCACGCGGTTGACGGTCGGAGAGACGCTGTAGTCATCTTCGTCCCAGATGGTAATGATGGCATTATGGCCATGGCTCCATACCGGGGAAGCGTGGATTGCAGTCACGATCCTCTGGAGTGCTTGGTCGCCGAGCGCCATCAATGCCGGATTCAGGCCAACCTGGGTGCCGTTGTCGTTGGGATCGAATTGACAGAATTGGGTGCCGTTGCCGCGACCGTGCTGATCGTTGCACTGGTTGGGAGTGATGAAAGAGTAGTTCGGCACCTTGCCTGAGGCCAGATCGCCCCAGAGACCGCCTGCGCCGTCAAACGCCGCCACATTGGCCAGACTGTTTGCCGGGTTCGTCCCTTCCTGAGTGGATTGGAAATAAACGAACGGATTGTGCTTCACCGCGTAAAGGGCAACGATCTGCCCGGAGTTGAAGGTGGGAGGCGTGGCCGGCCATAAGGAGTTGAGCAGGGTAAAGTCGGTGAGGTTGGAGAAGTTTCCGTCGCTGTTATTCACCAGGTCGGCACCCCCGAGCGGCAGGCTTTCCTGATAACTCTTCCAGGTCTTTCCGGCAGCGACGAGCTGATCGGCGATGCTTATGCCCAGAATATTTGGATCAGCCGCGTAGGACTTAATCCCGTCAATGTTGTTGACGCCGGGAGGTCCGGAGGTCTCGTTGGTGTAATCGATGGCCGGAGTGGCGGCATCGATTCCGGTGCCAGCGATCGGGCAAATGGGGGTAGAAGTCGCTTCAGTATTGGTGACGGCCGTGGCCAGATTCGGCGAGCAATTCGCGTTGTGCCAGTCCGGGGAATTGTCATCCAGGACGCCGAAGTTCGATCCGCCATTGGTTTCCAGGTAGTTCGTCAGGCTGGGATGCGCAACCGCGAAATAGTTCGTGGCGAGGTTTGCCGAGTTGGCATACTGAGTGGTGAAGGGCGCGGCTGGGTTGTTCAGAACCTGGCTAAAACCATGATTTTCCATCATGATCACCCATACGTGGTTGAGAGGTGGAATCCCCTTGGGAACGGCTCCCTCTTGAGCGAACATGGTTGCCGTCAATGTAAGGAACAGACTGAGCATTACTGTCTTCTTTGTCATAGTCTCCTCGGTAGAAGTGGTTGTGAACCCTGGAAGTGGGCAGCCCATAGTCTTCCCCGTTTTGGCCACAGTACCTATGTGCAGGGCGGACGGAAGTGGTTCAGCGGGTGGGCGTTCTGAAAGAAACTAGCGACATTCTGTTAAGCAATGGTGACAGCGGGGTTAAGATTCGATGAATTCGATGTGAACAGAATAAGACACAGCAGCGTGCACGTTGGCGGCCGGCCCCGAGGCATTGCAGTGAAGAAGTCCGTTTTGAGTCGGTGTTGCAAGGGGGTTCGGCGAGCTTTAGTATCGCCATAGCGTGGCTACCGCGAAAAACAACCTTGATCTCAACCCGAACCGCGAACGGCTGGTGTCGGCGGCGCCGGTGGAGGACGATACCTCGTTTGAGCTGAAGCTGCGGCCGCAACGGCTGGCGGAATTCATCGGGCAACACAAAGTTAAAGAGAATCTGGCGGTGGCGATTGAGGCCGCACGATCGCGCGGCGAGGCCATGGACCATGTGCTGCTGTATGGGCCTCCGGGGCTGGGCAAGACGACGCTGGCCAATATTATTGCCAACGAACTGGGTGTGCACTTTCAGCCGACGGCGGCGCCGTTGCTGCAGATCAAAGGTGATCTGACAGCGATCATCACCAACATGCAGGACAAGCAGGTGCTGTTCATCGATGAAATTCATCGCCTGCAGCCGGTGCTGGAGGAGTTGCTGTATTCGGCGCTCGAAGATTACAAGCTCGACATTATTATTGGGCAAGGACCGTCGGCGCGAACGCACACGCTGGAAGTGAAGCCCTTCACGTTCGTGGGTGCGACTACGCGAGCGGGGCTGATTTCATCGCCGCTGCGGTCACGGTTTGGCATCGTGCTGCGGCTGGAGTTTTATACGCCGGCGGATTTGCAGGTGATTGTGGAGCGGTCGGCGGAGATTCTGGGCGTTGAAGTCGATGACGCAGGCGCGAAGGAAATTGCCGGACGGTCGCGCGGCACGCCGAGAATTGCGAACCGGCTGTTGCGGCGGGTGCGCGACTACGCGCAGGTGCGCGGGGCTGGAAAGATTGACGAGCCTACGGCGAAGGCCGCGCTCGAAATGCTGGAAGTGGATCGATATGGATTTGATGAAGTCGACCGGCGGCTGCTGCTGACCATCATTGAGAAATATCAGGGCGGTCCGGTGGGTGTGAACACGCTGGCCGCGGTGCTGGCCGAGGAACCGGACGCGATCGAAGAGATTTACGAGCCGTTCCTGATGCAGGCGGGGTTCCTGAACCGCACTCCGCGGGGACGCGTGGCCACGCAGCTGGCGTATGAATATTTTGGGATTGCGCCGACGCGGAGGCAGAGTTCGTTGTTTTAGAGAAGCTCTGACTAAGGTCCAACCGGAAGCTCAAACCACAGAGGACACAGAGTGCACAGAGGAAACCGGAGGCCTAATCGGAGCTTCTCCGGAATGAGGCTGTCAGCTCTCTCCGACTTTCGCGTCTGAAAATAGCTGATTCCATTGTGTTTGCTGAGAGCTGATAGCTGACGGCTGAGAGCGGTTTGGGTTGCCGAATCCTGTGGATATCCGGTAGAATCTAATGATTCGAATCGAGGTTGGAACCGACATGAAAGCAGCTATTCATCCCGCATATAACGAAGTGCGCGTGCATTGCGCGTGCGGCAACGCATTTGTGACCCGCTCGACTCATAAGGGCGACATCAGTGTTGAAATCTGTTCGGCGTGCCATCCGTTTTTCACCGGCAAGCAGAAGCTGATGGACACGGCGGGCCGCGTGGAGCGCTTCCGCCGCAAGTACGCCAAGGCCGAGCCGGCGAAGAAGTAAGTTTCGCCACGGATTTACGCGGATTCGCACGGATCAAATCCAGAAATCGAGCCCTCGCTGCGGCGGGGGCTTCGTTTTGTGAGCGCAGGTAGAATAAGTCAGTGAAGAAGTTCTGGGACAATTCGGCGACCGCGGACGAGCTTCGCCCGGGGACGGGCGAGTCGCCCGTCTCCACACGAATTGTGCCGGCTTCCCTGACCATCGGCACCGTTGCCATTTCGCCTGCAACCGTGCTCGCGCCCATGGCGGGGGTCACCGACACGGTCTTCCGCCGCTTCATCCGCAACCTGGGCGGATGCGGGCTGATCATGACGGAGTTCACGTCGGCCGACGGCGTGCTGCGCAAAAAGGATCAGAAGGCCAAGCGCTATCTCCACTTTTATGAAGACGAGCACCCGATTTCGGCGCAACTTTTCGGAAGCGATCCGCAGGTGATGGCTGAGGCTGCGCGCATGGTCGAGGGCTTGGGTTTCGACCTGGTCGACTTGAACCTGGGGTGCCCCGCGAAAAAAGTTGTGAAGTGCAACGGAGGATCGGGCCTGCTGCGCGATCTTCCGGCAATTGGAAAGATCTTCGAGGCGGTGCGCGGGGCGGTGAAGATTCCCTTCACCGTGAAATTCCGCGCGGGATGGAACGACGAGGAAATTGTCTGCGTGGAATTGGCGCGCATGGCGGAGTCGTGCGGCCTGGCAGCGGTCGCGCTGCATGCCCGCACCCGCGAGATGGGCTATAGCGGCCAAGCTCGGTGGGAGTGGATTGCCGCGGTAAAGGACGCGGTGAAGATTCCGGTGATCGGCAACGGCGACATCCGCACGCCCGAAGATGCCTGCGCCATGGTCACGCAGACGGGATGCGATGCGGTGATGATTGGGCGGATGGCGCCGTCGAATCCGTGGATTTTCCGACAGATCGAACAGTATTGCGCGGGGATGGATCATGGAGCGGCGGACGCCTTCGTCCGCCGGGTAAGCGGAAACGCGCTGAACTTTGAAGTTCGGGGTAACGTCTCCCCGGACGGGGGCGTCCGGGGCTCCACGTACGACTCACCCAGCGAGGCTGATCGCTACCAGATGATTCGTACTTACTTCCAGATGCTAATCGAGGAAGAACTCCCCGACGCTGTGGGCAAGATGAAGCAGTTCGCGTCGTGGTTCACGCACGGTGTCCCCGGCGGCGCGGGGCTGCGGAAGGCGATCTACGAGTCGAAAGCCGCCCCAGAGGTTCTGTCACGTGTCGAAGATTTTTTCGAAGCGAGGCTGTGCGCCGCGAGTGCCAACCGCGAATAAGAGCTAGCCGCGTATCGTTGGTTACTTCAGTTTGGAACAATGAAGCCCCACAAAGTGTCTCTATCAATGGCGAACAATGAAAACGCATCGTCTGCGGAGTTGGGTTGAAAAAGTACTTTTCCGAATAGCCTTCGCGGTATGCGTGCTGTTTGCGATCGTATTGTGGCTCTTCGTTTTGGGAGGAATTGCGACTCTTGTGAGGCCGGACAGTCGGTCTCTAGAGGGGATTCTCCTTGCTTTGTTTTTCTTGGGATTGTTCCCTCTTGGCGCATTCAGCTTCCTTGTGTTTCATCACCGCACGCGCGCTGAGTATGTCCTCTCCGAGTCGGACAGATGGCTCGGACGGCGCCGAGAAGTGCGGAATCAGCGGACGAAATGGCGCAAGGTCCTACAGCGCTGGGCCGTGTGGATCCCAACGGTCACAGTAGTCGCGGTTTGCCTGTTTTTCGACGAGACTTGGACTCTTACATCACACCTGCTTCATCCGGGGCGCGGGAAGTTGATCGGATACGAGGTATCGATTCCTATCAACTGGACCATCCGATATAGCGATCTGGACGGGAACGGAAGTGACGCTCACTCCATCGTCGTGGCCGAGAGATATCGAGGCCTTTTACGTGCTGGCAGCGGCCTCTACCTCGGACGACGGCCCTTCTCGGTATCTGCTATGAACTTTCGCAGCACCCCAGCCGGCGATCCGCTCGCGACGAAGCCTGCCAGTGCTGTTATCTCGGAACGTACAGTAGGTTTCGGCACAGGCGCTATTCTCTGTCGGGAAGAGGTTCCGCCTCGCTGGATGACATCAGTGCGATATGTCAATTGTTTCACCCTTACGGGTGATTTCTCCGGCCGTTTTAATGGAAACGATGAAGAAGCGTCGGCGTTCTATCGAACGCTAGAATCCGTAAAGGTGACGAAGTGAAATGAGTGGCTATACGCCTCTCGTCACCATCTTCCCAGATTCGTCCTTCTCCACGTACGCCCAGGGCGTCTTGGGGTCGTGGGTGAACACGGTCAGCCATTTTTCCGGGATCGCTCGGGCGTAGTAGAGCTTCTTGCTCGCGATCGTTTGCAGCGGATAGAGGTCGAAGCCCATGCCCCAGGTGATGTCGATGTGGGCGGTGGTGGGAATCAGGTCGGAGATATAGCAGGCGGTGGCCTCAGGGGCTAAAGCCCGGCTTCCTTGAGTGCGCTCGGACGGCGCGGCTTGAAGCCGAGCCCTTTCAAAGCCGGGATCAGATGGCACGACTGAAGTCGTGCCCATCCCGTCCGTGTCCTTCGCGTTCGTGCCCTCAAGCGCGCTCTTCCCGCTGCTGCGAATGATCACTGCCTGCATGTGGGCGGTGTGGCCGGGGAAAGTCTGCACGGAGATGCCGGGAATAATTTCGGTTTCCTCGTCGCCTTTGAGCAACGTCATCTGGCCGCTTTCGACCAGCGGGTCGTAGTTTTCGGAAATAAAGCTGATCGCGTCGCGTTCGCTGGGATGGCGTGCATACAGCCACTCGCCTTCGGGCGCGTAGTATTTGGCACGCGGAAATGTGGGGACAATCTTGCCTGACTTGTCCCGGATCGTGTTCCATCCGCAGTGATCGAAATGGAGGTGCGAGTTGATGACGATGTCGACGTCCTCGGGCGCGATACCGCCGGCCGCGAGATTGTCGAGCAGCTGCGCGGGCTGGCCGTAGAACTTAACCATGCGGTCGGAGAGCTTGTTGCCCATGCCGGTTTCGACCAGCACGGTCAGGTTGCCGGTGCGCGGGCCTGCCATGCGGCCTTCCGTACGAATGACGAGCGAGTTGAGTCCGGCGGTGACGTAGTTCTTGTCGTCGGCCTGGACCTTGCGCGACCACATGACTTTCGGCACGACGCCAAAAAATGCGCCGCCATCGAGCGGGTACGTGCCATCAGAAAAAACGCTGAGTTCGAAATCGCCAAGCGTGAGCCGGTGCATGGGGCTAGTGTGCCACAGCAACTTCATTTGCCACAGATTTACGCGGATCAACACGGATAATTCTTCAATGGCTTATCCGTGACAATCCGTGAGATCCGTGGCTAGGGCTTTGCTAGTCTCTACCTGTGGAGCGTCCGGCGGGCATCACGGGGATCGCGGTTCTCTTTTTTCTGGCCGCGATGTACTTATGGGTGGTTGGCGCGGTGAAGCTGGTCGCGCCGGATGCGATCTCGCTCATGGCCGGACGACATTTCATGTATGGACTGGAATTGGCGGGACCCTACATGACGCTTCTGGTTGGAGGCGGTTATGCGCTGGTGGGGTGGGGATTGTTTCGCCTGCACAATTGGGCGCGCTGGGCGGCGATGGCGGTGATGGTGATTGGCGTCGCGTCGCTCGTGCCGAGAATTTCCATGGCAGAGCTCGGTGCTCCCGTTTTCTGGTACGGATTGCAGATCGCTCTGCGAGTTGCCGCGGGGTGGTACCTGGCGCAGGCGCCGGCCGTGATGGACAGCTTCACGAAGAAATAAGAGAAATGTTCGCCACGGATCTGCACGGATTCACACGGATAACGTATTCCGTAGTTCGGTTTATCCGTGGAAATCCGTGTGATCCGTGGCTTACTTCGTTTTCGCTTTGGCCGGTTCTTTCTCGCCGACGCGCGGGCTGATTTCGAACTTCATCTTGCCTGTCTTCTTGTCGGCGTCGACGATGATGTGATCGCCGTGGAGAACTTCGCCGTCGAGGATCTTCAGCGCCAGCGGATCCTGCACCAGCTTCTGAATCGCGCGCTTCAACGGGCGCGCGCCGAAGTTCGGGTCGTAGCCCACGGTGAACAGCAGGTCTTTGGCAGAATCGGTCAGCTCGAGCGAAATTTTGCGGTCCGCGAGCAAGCGGCGCACGTCTTCCAGGCGCAGTTCAATGATGTGGACCAGTTGCTCCTTGCCGAGGGGGCGGAAGATGATGATGTCGTCGACGCGGTTCAGGAACTCCGGCTTGAATTGCGCGTGCAGCGCATTCAGAACTTTTTTCGAGGCGTCTTCAAACCACTTCTCACTCGACGCGTCGGTCTCCGCCTTGCGGACGAATGCGTCCGCGGCTACGTGTCCGTCTTGCAGGAACTGCGATCCGATGTTCGAGGTCATGATCAAGATCGTGTTCTTGAAATCGACGACGCGGCCTTTGCCGTCGGTGAGGCGGCCATCGTCCATCATCTGCAGAAGGACGTTGAACACATCGGGATGCGCCTTTTCGATTTCATCGAACAGCACAACCGCATAGGGACGGCGGCGCACCTGCTCGGTGAGTTGTCCACCTTCTTCGTAGCCGACGTAGCCTGGAGGCGCGCCGATGAGGCGGGAGACCGAATGCTTCTCCATGTACTCGGACATGTCGATGCGGATCATGGCGTGCTCGTCGTCGAACAGAAACTCGGCGAGGGCCCGGGCGAGTTCGGTTTTGCCGACTCCGGTGGGCCCGAGAAAAATGAAGGAGCCGATGGGACGTTTGGGATCGCTCAAACCCGCGCGCGAGCGGCGAATCGCGTTGGCCACTCGCTCCAGAGCCGCATCCTGGCCGACGACGCGCAGGCGCAGGCGCTCCTCCATTGTGACCAGCTTCTTGACTTCGCCTTCGAGCATTTTCGAGACCGGGATTCCGGTCCACTTAGAGACGATGCGGGCGACATCTTCTTCGTCGACTTCCTCCTTGAGCATGCGCTTGCCGCCCTGGTTTTCCATCTGCTTGCTGAGCTTGGCGAGTTCGTCCTCGGCCCGGGGAATTAGACCGTATTGAATTTCAGATGCGCGTTGAAGATTTCCCGCGCGCGTCTCGGCCTGGTTTTCCGCTTTTAGCTTTTCGATTTGCTCTTTGAGAGCGCGAACGCGGGCGATCAAATCTTTTTCCTTTTTCCAGTTGGCTTTGAGGGTGTTGGATTTCTCGCGAATTTCGGCGAGCTCTTTTTCAATAAGCCCTAAACGATCCCTCGAGTTCGCGTCGTCTTCTTTCTTCAGCGCCTGCTTCTCGATTTCCAGCTGCGTCGCTTTGCGGTCGAGCTGATCGATGTCAGTGGGCAAAGAATCGATTTGAATGCGCAGTGAGGATGCGGCTTCGTCGATTAAGTCGATGGCCTTGTCGGGCAGAAATCGGTCGCTGATGTAGCGGTGCGAGAGCGTGGCTGCGGCGACAATTGCCGAGTCTTTAATGCGCACGCCGTGATGCACCTCATATTTTTCTTTGAGGCCGCGAAGGATCGAGATGGTGTCTTCGACGTTGGGTTCGCCGACGAAGACGATCTGGAAGCGCCGCTCGAGGGCGGTATCTTTTTCAATGTACTTGCGATATTCGTTCAGCGTGGTGGCGCCAACCGCGCGCAGCTCGCCGCGAGCCAGCGCGGGCTTCAGCATGTTGGAGGCGTCGATGGCGCCTTCGGCGGCTCCAGCGCCGACCAGCGTGTGCAGTTCGTCGATGAAAAGAATGATCTGGCCCTGCGAGTCTTCGATTTCCTTGAGGACGGCTTTGAGGCGATCTTCGAACTCGCCGCGATATTTTGCTCCGGCCAGCATGGCGCCGAGATCGAGTCCGACAACACGCTTGTTCTTGAGAGCTTCGGGCACGTCGCCGGAAATGATGCGCTGAGCGAGGCCTTCGACAATGGCAGTCTTGCCGACGCCGGGTTCGCCGATGAGCACGGGATTGTTTTTCGTGCGGCGCGAGAGTACCTGGATGACCCGGCGGATTTCTTCGTCGCGTCCAATGACGGGATCGAGCTTGCCGCGGCGGGCCTGCTCGGTCAGGTCGCGCGCGTATTTGTCGAGAGCCTGGAACTTGGCCTCGGGATTCTGGTCGGTAACTTTTTGCGAGCCACGGACGACGGCCAGCGCTTTCAGAATCGCGTCGTTGGTCGCACCGTGGGCGGCGAGGATCTGCTGTCCGGGATCGCGCTTGAGCTGCGTAATGGCCAGCAGGAGGTGCTCGGTGGAAACGTATTCGTCCTTGAAGTTGGAGGCTTCTTTGAAGGCCTGCTCGAGCAGCTTGTTGACTTCGTTGGAGAGCGTGACTTGGGCCGCCTCGCCGGAGATTTTGGGAAGCTTTTCGAGCTCTTTGTAAACTTCGGACAGGACGGCTTGTGGGCCAATGCCGATTTTTTCGAGCACGGGCGGGACAATGCCTTCTTTGTCTTCGAGCAGCGCGGCCAGCAGATGAATGGGGCGCACCTCGGGATTGCCGTGCTCGGAGGCGAGTTGGTTCGCGCGCTGGACGGCTTCCTGGGCTTTCACGGTGAATTTGTCCCAACGGATGGGCATGTAAGTTTTCTCTACTTTCGTTTGGTCATTCTGAGCGAAGCGAAGAACCTATGCAACATGTCAGCAGTGGAAAAGTGCAGAGGTCCTTCGCGTTGCTCAGGATGACAAACACATTTGATGTTCAAAAGCAGCGGGAGGCGGGCATTTCTGCCGCCTCCGCTCAGGGGCTAAAGCCCGCATTCTTCTTGCCTCTTTGCGGCACGACTGGAAGTCGTGCCCTTCCCGTGCGTGATGCTTACGCGGCGCTAAAGCGCCGGTCTTCCACAGCCGCTCGGCTTCGCCTTCGCGGGGCGGACGAATGCGTCCGCCCCTACGTGGGCATTCTTTACGCGGCCTTGCTGGGGGCCTTGCTTTCCGTAGGTTTGGCTTCGATCTGCTTCTCGCTGCCCTGCTTTTCCGAACCGACGTTGACCTTGATTTGCTTGGGCTTGGCTTCGGCTTTCTTGGGCAACGCGATCTTCAGCACGCCCTTGTCGTAGGTCGCCGAAACGGACTCGGTGTCCACGGTGGTGGGCAGAGTGAAGGTGCGGGTGAAGCTGCCGTACTGGCGCTCGACGCGGCGGTAGTTCTCTTCTTTCTCTTCCTTCTCGATTTTGCGCTCGCCGTGCACGGTCAGGATGTTGTTCTCGACTTGGACGTCGATGTCCTTCTCGTCGATTCCGGGCACTTCGATCTTCAGAGTGACTTTGTGCTCGTCTTCGTAGACGTCGACGGCAGGGGAGAAGCTGGAAGTGGTCAGGGCTTCGTCGCGGTCGGCGCCGCTGTAGGACTCGCGGAACACGCGGTTGATGCGGTCCTGCAGGGTGGAAAACTCACGGAACGGTTCCCAACGGGTTAATACGGTCATGGCTCAATCCTCCTTCAGAAAATTGTGGATTCGGTTTACCTCAGAATTTCGACCGGCTCTGGAGACTAAGCTCAGGGCTGCGGTCACTTCATTAGACGTTTAGTTAGCGCAAAAGAAGCATAAAAGTTGAGTGTATTATTGTCAACTACTAGATTATGCTTGTTTTCACCAACTTACCGACGCTATTACGCACTTCAAGTACGCGGTTTCGGGGATATTCAGAAGAACGGGGTGGTCTTTGGCCTGTCCGCGAACCTCGATCAGGCGGAGGGTGCGGTGGGCGTCGAGGGCGGCGGAGGCCAGCATTTCGAGGAAGCTGGACTGGCTGACGTGGTAGGAACAGGAGCAGGTGACGAGGATGCCTCCGGGACGGAGCATTTTAAGGGCGCGCAGGTTGAGCTCCTTATAGCCGCGGAGGGCGGCGTCAAGATCGCGCTTGGACTTGGCGAAAGCGGGCGGGTCGAGGACGATGGTGTCGTAGCGGCGAGCTTCTTGAGGGCGAGCTGGCGAGGAATAGTCCTTGAGCAGGTCGAAGGCGTTGGCCTCGATCCACTCAATCTCCTGTGCCCCCAATGACTCCTGGTTGAGCGCGGCGTTCTGGTCGGCGAGTTCGAGCGCGGGCCGGGAGCTGTCGACGCCGGTGACTTGCGAGCAACGCGGGGCGAGGTGAAGGGCGAAGCCGCCCTGGTAGCAGAAGACGTCGAGAGCCTCGCCGTGGGCGTACTGCGCGGCGGCAGCGTAGTTCTCGCGCTGGTCGAGGAAGGCCCCGGTCTTCTGGCCTTCGAGTGCGTCGAAGCGGAAACGGACTGAATTCATACTGAACGTGGTGGAGGTCTTTTCACCTTGCAGCGGGCCGGAGGCGCGAGGCGGGAGGGTCTCGAGTTCGCGGACGCGCGGGTCGACACGCTCGATGATGGACGCGGGGTGCAGGCGGGCGGTCAGTTCCCCGAGGATGGCCTGGCGGACGGGGTCGCCGTCCATGGCCTGGGTG
>Ga0209517_10006571_pt1 | contig 14316 bp, 12 predicted proteins | sample PeaSoiMetSII2010_FD_187695 | JGI IMG/M metagenome (GOLD analysis project Ga0209517, IMG submission 187695) | Peat soil microbial communities from Weissenstadt, Germany - SII-2010 (SPAdes) (version 2) | ecosystem: Environmental > Terrestrial > Soil > Wetlands > Peat | place: Germany...
TCCGATCTGTGAATTATCTCCCCCAAGCTGGTCGAGGTCGGCCGGCACAGCAACATCGAGGTCCACACCCTCACCGAATTGAGAGAGGTCGACGGGGAGCCGGGTCATCTCCGAGCCACCCTGGAAACCCAGCCTCGCTTCATCGACCTGGCCAAATGCACCGGTTGCGGCGCCTGCCTGGAGGCCTGCCCCATCCGCTATGAAGTGCAGTTGCCGGAGGTGGCGCAGGCGGCCCACTACGCCTATGCCGCGGCCACCGAGGAAGCGGCGGTGGCGGAGATCATCGACCGCTACCGGGAAGAACGGGGCAATCTCCTGCCCATCCTCCTGGACGTCAATCGCCATTTCAACTGGCTCCCCCGGCCAGCTCTGGAGCACGTGGCCGAAGAGCTTAAGACCCCGCTCAGCGAAATTCTGCGGGTGGCCAGCTTCTACAACGCCTTCAGCCTGGTGCCCCGGGGCCAGCACATCGTCAGCGTCTGCCTGGGCACCGGCTGCTTCGTCAAGGGTTCACCCCGCATTCTCGATGAGCTGGAGCGGAAATTGGGGATCAAGCACGGCGAGACCACCGAAGATTTCCTGTTCACCCTGGAAGTGGTGCGCTGCATCGGCTGCTGCGCCCTGGCTCCCGCCATGCGGGTGGGTGAAGACACCTTCGGCCGCCTGGCTCCCGGCCAGGTCTCCAAGATCATCGACTCCTATACCAAAACGGCAAGCCTATGAAGGTTACCACCCTCGCCCAATTACAAGAAATCAAAGGGCAAGGCCTGAAACTCACCTATCCCGGCAAGGTCAAGATTATGGTGGGGATGGCCACCTGCGGCATCTCCGCGGGCGCCGACAAGGTCTGGAAGGCCCTGGAAGGTAAGATTGCCGAGCTCAAGCTGGATGTGCTCCTGGAGAAGACCGGCTGCATCGGTTTTTGCCAGAAGGAGCCCCTGGTGGACGTGGTCTACCCCAAGAAGGTGCGGCTGAGCTACCAGGCCATGACTCCGGCCAAGGCCGAGGCGCTGGTCACGGCCATCAAGGCGGGCGAGATTTACCAGGATAACGTCCTGTGCCGTTTCGATCAGGAAGAACTCCTCATGGAGGGGAGTTTTCGTCCTTACGCCAATCCCCATCCGCCCGAACTGCCCATGGAGGCGCCCCTATACGAACAGGTGCCTTTCTTCAAGAAGCAAGTGAAGATCGCCCTCCGGAACTGCGGGTTCATCAATCCGGAGCGCATCGAAGAGTCCATTGGCCGGGGCGGCTACACCGGCCTGCACCAGGTACTCACCGGGATGAGCCGGGAGCAGGTAATCGACGAAGTCAAGGGCTCGGGGCTCCGGGGCCGGGGTGGCGCCGGCTTCCCCACCGGGATGAAATGGGAATTTGCCTATAAGGCGGAGGCCGACCAGAAATACGTTATCTGCAACGCCGACGAAGGCGACCCGGGGGCCTTCATGGACCGGGGTATCCTGGAAGGCGACCCCCATGCGGTGCTGGAGGGCATGGCCATCGGCGCTTACGCCATCGGCGCCTCCGAGGGCTACATCTACTGCCGGGCGGAATACCCCCTGGCCATTCACCGCCTAAAGATTGCCATTGCCCAGGCGGAGGAGCTGGGATTGTTGGGGGAAAATATCTTTGGCAGCGCTTTTTCCTTCCGCCTGAAGATCCGGGAAGGGGCCGGCGCCTTCGTCTGCGGCGAAGAGACCTCCCTCATCGCCTCCATCGAAGGCAGGGTGGGCGAACCCCGGCCGCGGCCGCCGTTCCCGGCCCAGAACGGCTTGTGGGGCAAACCCACCATCATCAATAATGTCAAGACCTGGTCCCACATCGCCCCCATCATAGTCCGGGGCGCCAAATGGTATGGTTCTTTCGGCACCAAATCCAGCAAAGGCACCACGGTCTTCGCGCTGGTGGGCAAGGTGAACAACACCGGCCTGGTGGAAATCCCGCTGGGCATCACCCTGCGGGAGATGATCTTCGACATCGGCGGCGGCATTGCCGGGGGCAAGGCCTTCAAGGCCGTGCAGACCGGCGGCCCCTCCGGCGGCTGCATCCCGGAGGCGCACCTGGACACCCCGGTGGACTATGAGTCTCTGGGGGCCCTGGGTTCCATCATGGGCTCCGGCGGCATGATCGTCATGGACGAGCGGGATTGCATGGTGAACGTGGCCAAATATTTTATCGACTTCACCAAGGATGAATCCTGCGGCAAGTGTACCCCCTGCCGGGAAGGCACCCTCAGGATGATGGAAATACTGGAAGACATCACCGCCGGAAACGGCCGGGAGGGGGACATCGACAGGCTGGCCAGGATGTCCGAACTCATCAAAAAGACCTCCCTTTGCGGTCTGGGGCAGACGGCGCCCAACCCGGTGCTCTCCACCATCCGCTATTTCCGGGAGGAATACGAGGCGCATATCCGGGAGAAAAAATGCCCGGCCAAGGTCTGCAAGCCCCTGATCAGCTACCATGTGGCCGAGGATGTCTGCAACGGCTGCCAGCTCTGCCGCCTCAAATGCCCGGTGCAGGCCATCGAAGGGGCCAAGAAAAAGGTGCACCAGATCCTCCAAGAAAAGTGCATCAAGTGCGGAGTCTGTTTTGACTCCTGTAAGTTTGACGCCATCATCGTGGAGTAAAAATGTCGTTGATTAGCCTGACCATCAATGATCGCTCGCTCGAGGTTCCGGAAGGGACCACGGTATTGGAGGCGGCCCGCAAGAGCGGGATCAGCATTCCCACCCTGTGCTATTACGAAGCCATCAAACCCTACGGCGGCTGTCGTCTCTGCCTGGTGGAGATCACCCAGGGCAACCGCACCCAGCTCACCGCTTCCTGCACCTATCCGGTGGCCGAGGGTCTGAAGGTACTCACGGATACCGAGGAGGTGCTGGCAGGACGCCGGCTGGTCATCGACTTATTGTGGTCCCGGTGTCCCGACGTGCCCGTACTCCGGGAGCTGGCCCAGCAACTGGGAGTTGCGGAGCCCAGTTTTCCCAAGGGCGACGGCGACTGCATCCTCTGCGGCAAGTGCGTGCGGGTCTGCCACGAATTGCAGCATGTGGGAGCCATCGGCTTGATGGGCCGGGGGGCCAAACGCCAGGTTACCACCCCCTTCGGGGAATTTTCCGAGGTCTGCCGCACCTGCGGCGCCTGCCAATTCGTTTGCGCCACCGGGCATTATAAGGATATTGGCAAGATCAGCGGCAAGATCCCCAAACCCAAATACAACGAGTTCAATTCGGGTCTAAACACCCGGGGCAATATCTACCGTCTTTACCCCCAGGCGGTGCCCAGCGCCCCGGCCATCGATGCGCAGAATTGCGTCAAGATGCTGACGGGCGACTGCGGGGTCTGCGCCCAGGTTTGCGCCCCCGGGGCCATCGATTACACCCAGGAGAAGCAAGAGAGCACCCTGGAGGTGGGCTCGGTCATCCTGGCCCCCGGTTTCAAGCCCTTCGACCCCAGCGCCGCGGCGCTCTATGGCTACGGCAAGTATCCCAATGTTCACACCAGCCTGGAGTTCGAGCGCATCCTGAGTCCCGCCGGCCCCTTCCAGGGGCACGTGCGCCGGCGCTCCGACGACCGTGAGCCCAAAAAGATCGCCTGGATCCATTGCGTCGGCTCCCGGAATGTCGGCGAAGGGGCCAAGCCCTATTGCTCCAACTTCTGCTGCATGGCCTCCCTGAAACAGGCCATCGTGGCCCGGGAGCACCTCGGCCCGGAACTGGATATGGCCCTGTTTTACCTGGACATGCGCACCCCCCGCAAGGACTTCGAAAAATACGCCGCCAAGATTAAAGATCAGGGGGCCCGGCTGATCCGCTCCCGGGTCCATTCCGTCAAGCCCGCCAATAAGAACGACGACCTGGAGATACGCTACGTCACCGAGCGCGGCGAAGTGATCGACGAGATCTTCGACATGGTGGTCCTCTCGGTAGGCATGGTGATACCCCCGGCCACCGTGGAGCTGGCCCGGCGGCTCGAAGTACCCCTGGGCCCCAACAACTTCATGGAGGCCAGTTGTTTTGCGCCGACCACCAGCTTCCGGGATGGAATCTTTGCCTGCGGCGCCTTCACCGGGCCCAAGGACATCCCCCAGACGGTGATGGAGGGGAGCGCCGCGGCCGCCACTGCCTCCCGGCACCTGGCCGCGGCCCGGGGCACCCTGATGAAAAAGAAGGAATTCCCCCCGGAAAGAGCGGTGGCGGGAGAACCCGCCCGAGTGGGGGTTTTCGTATGCAATTGCGGCCTCAACATCGGCGGAATCGCCGACGTCCCGGCCATCGTGGAATACGCCAAAACCCTCCCCCAGGTGGAATACGCCCAGGACAACCTGTTCACTTGCTCCCAGGACTCCCAGGCTCGGATGGCGGAGTTGATCCAGGAACACCAACTGAACCGGGTGGTGGTGGCGGCTTGCAGCCCCACCACTCACCAGCCCATCTTCCAGGAGATGCTGCGAACCGCCGGCATCAACAAGTACCTGTTCGAGATGGCCAACATCCGCAACCAGTGCACCTGGGTCCACCAGAATGAGCCGGGGCTGGCCACCCGGAAGTGCCAAGACCTGGTGAACATGGCGGTGGCCAAGGCCCGGCTGCTCCAGCCCCTGGAGTACCTCACCGTGGGCGTCAACCCTACCGCCCTGGTGGTGGGGGGCGGGGTCACCGGCATGACCGCGGCCCTGGCCCTGGCCGACCAGGGCTACCAGGTGCACCTGGTGGAACGCAAGGACATCCTGGGAGGCAATGCCCTGAAGCTCCACACCACCTGGCGGGGCGGCCTGGTTAAACCCCGGCTGGAGGCCATGATCAATCGGGTGCTGGCCAACGACCGGATCACGGTCCACTTTAAGGAGATAGTCACCGGCGTCTCCGGAGTGGTGGGTAACTTCACCACCACCCTGGGCAGCGGCGTGGAAATCCACCACGGCATCGTTATCCTGGCCATCGGCGCCTCGCCCTTTCGCCCGGAAGGGATGTACCTCTATAAAGAAAACCCCAACGTCCTCCTCTCCCTGGAAATGGATGAGGAAATCGCCCAGAATAGCGCCCGGCTCAAGCAGGCCCAGGCGGTGGCCTTCATCCAGTGCGTCGGCTCCCGCATCCCGGAGCGGCCCTATTGCAACAAGGTCTGCTGCGCCCACTCGGTGGAAAACGCCATCAAGCTCAAGGTGATGAACCCGGAGATGGAGGTCTTCGTCCTCTACCGGGATATGCGCACTTACGGCGAACGGGAGCTCCTCTACACCCGGGCCCGGGAACTGGGGGTGGTCTTCATCCGCCACGTCCTCGCCGATCTCCCCAGGGTTGAGGAGGCCGGTGGCCGCCTCAAGATCACGGTGACCGACCAGATTTTGCAGATGCCGGTAAGCATTGAGGTGGACCTGCTCACCCTGGCCACCGCCATCATCCCTCACCATAATGCCCCCCTGGCGGAGCTCTACAAAGTTCCCCTCAATGCCGAGGGCTTCTTCACCGAGGCCCACCCCAAGATCAGGCCGGTGGATGCCACCACCGAGGGCATCTTTCTGGCGGGGTTGTGCCATTACCCCAAACCCATCCAGGAAACCGTGGCCGAGTCCCTGGCCTGCGCCTCCCGGGCCAATACCATCCTGTCCCGGGATTTCCTGGAGCTGGAATCCATCATCTCCAACCCCATCGACGAGAATTGCGACGGCTGCGCCTTCTGCGTGGATACTTGCTCCTTCAAGGCCATTACTCTCATCGAATACATGAAGGAAGGCAACCTCAAGAAGACGGTGGAGGTCAACCCCATGCAGTGCAAGGGCTGCGGCTCCTGCATGGCCACCTGCCCCAAGCAGGGCATTTATGTGGCCGGCTTTACCCCGCAGCAGTTGGAAGCCCAGGTGGATGCCGCCCTGGGATTGATTTAGCCTGGAGCATTGCTTAGGATGCAGGGTGCAGTCATGCACCGGGAAACCTTAAAAAGCTGACTGCTGAAGCTGGCAGCTTAGGGATTCAACCATGGAAGAGCAGTACGAGCCTTTAATCGTCGCCTTCTGCTGCAACTGGTGCTCTTACGCCGGGGCGGACCTGGCGGGGGTCTCCCGCCTCCAGTATCCTCCCAACGGCCGCATCATCCGGGTGATGTGCTCCGGCATGGTGCACCCCAATCTGGTCATCGGCGCCCTCACCAAGGGGGCCGACGGCGTCCTGGTATGCGGGTGACACCTGGGCGAATGTCATTACCTGGAAGGTAATAAAAAAGCCAAGAGCAGAGCGGAAGGAATTGAGTTGATGCTGGAGGACTTCGGCCTGGAGCCCGAGCGGTTCCGGCTCGAGTGGATTGCCTCGGCAGAGGCCCAGAAGTTCGCCGATGTGATGACGGAGATGACCGAGGCCCTGCGGGCCCTGGGCCCCAGCCCGTATAGCACGAGGGGATAACCTGGAGGCGGCCCGAAGATATTATTATTGGCCTCATTTCGGAGGAAATCACCGCGCAGGCTAAAGCCTGCGGCTACCAAAGAGATCTAGGCAGGATGATGACCATACCACTGGCAAAAAAAGTCGAAGGCAAGAAATTCATGTGGGACGGTGGCGATTACCCCAGCCCCGAGGAGGCCCGGCAAGTCATGGAAGGCTATGCCAAAGAAGGATTCGAGGTGCAAATGTTTGAGGAAGAGGGCCGGTTCCTGATCTACTCCCGCCGGCTGGCGGCGCAGACGGCCAAATAACGGCGAGGGCCGTGGTAAGCGTAGCGGCAAGTCAGAAACTGACTGTTGACTGCGAGAGGCTATTTATCAAGGAGGGAAAGAGATGGCGGTAAAAGTTGTAGAAGATTGGTTAAACGCCTGCTCCGGTTGCGAGATTTCTATTCTCAATATTGGGGACCCGCTCTTGGACATTTTGCCAGCATTAGAATTTGTGCACATAACCGCCTTGGTGGATCACAAATTCTTTGGTCAGCTGGGCGACGGGGTGACCATGGACATTCCCGAGGCCGTGGTAGGCATCGTCTCGGGAGGCGTCCGCAACGAAGAACAGAAACATGAATTGGAGGAAATCCGCAAGAAAGTCAAGTTTCTCATTTCTTTGGGCAGTTGCGCCTGCCATGGAGGGGTGCCCGCCCAAGCCAACATGTGGAAAAACGACGAGATCTTTGAGAAGGTTTTTCGCCACTGTATTTCCAGTACGCCCGCGCCCAACCCGGAGGACCCCAGTGTTCCCAAATGGACTCCCACCTGCGCGGCGGTAGATGAAGTCGTCAAAGTGGACATCGCCATACCCGGCTGTCCGCCGCACCCGGATTGGATCGTCGAAGCCATCAGCGCGCTGCTGGCGGGCAAGACTGCCTGGAGCTTGCCGGAGCGGAGCGTTTGCGACACCTGCCCGGTTATTCGGGAACAGAAGTCCGGCGGCGGCCCGGTCAAGCGCTGGTTGGAGAACATGGAGTTCAACCCGGAAGAGGGCCTGGAAAAGATGCGCTGCATCAACGAGCAGGGATACCTCTGTATGGGTCCGGTGACCCTGGCCGGCTGCGCCGGCAAGACCGGAGTGCCCCGCTGCATTCAGGCCCGGACCCCGTGCCGGGGTTGCTTCGGGCCCATCCGCAAAGGGGCCAGGCCCATGGTGGAAATGATGGGCGCCTTGACCTCAGTAGGTTTGGATCCCAAATCCCTGGTGGATCGACGGGCCATGATGAACCGTTACATCGGCGGGCATGGTTTCCTAACGGTGCTGCCGCCGCGGCCGGCGAGATAAGGAGGCGAGAAGCATGGGTAAAGTCATCAATATTCAGCCAGTAACGCGAATCGAAGGCCATGCCAAGGTAGCTATTACCTTGGATGACGCGGGCAATGTCGCCGATACCAAACTGCATGTCCAAACCCTGCGCGGCTTTGAAAAATTTTGCGAGGGCCGCCCGGTGGAAGAGATGCCCCGCACCGTCTGCCATATCTGCGGCATTTGCCCCTGGGCCCATCACCTGGCCTCCAGTAAGGCAGCCGATGCCTGTTTCGGCGTAACTCCTCCCCCTGCGGCGGTGAAGCTGCGCCGCTTGATGCAGAGCGTCGCCTATGTCAGCGATAAAATTCTGCATTTTTACTTCTTAGCGGCCCCTGACTTTGTCATCGGTCCCGACGCCGACTATTCGGTGCGCAACGTGGTGGGCATCATCCAGGCCGCCCCGGAAATTGCCAAAAAGGTGGTGCACATGCGCCATCTCGGCGCGCAAATGATAGAGGCCTTTGCAGGCCGGTCCATCCATCCCACCTTCTCGCTGCCCGGCGGGGTTAGCAAGCCCATGACCGAGGCCGAGCGCCAGAAGATGTTGCCCTTGGCCCAGGAGCTCCTGGAATTCTCCAAGTTCTCCATAAAGTTCGCCAAGGAAAACGTCTTCCCCAAGTATCTGGAAGCCATCAAGTCCATTGGAGTCATTGAGGTGGGCTACCTGGGCACCGTGAGGGAGGATGGGGCCCTGGACCTCTATGACGGCAAGCTCCGGTTGATGAAGCCGGATGGCTCTTACGACGATTTCGCCTACGACCAGTACGTGGATTACATCGGCGAATGGGTGGAGCCCTGGTCCTACCAGAAGTTTCCCTACGCCAAGAAGTGGGGCAAACTCAATTTCTCCCTGGATAACCCGGTAGGCGTTTATCGGGTCAACACCCTGGCCCGGATCAACGTGGCGGACAAGATGGCCACCCCCCTGGCCCAGGCGGAGCTGGAAGAGTTTCGGGCCGCCTTCGGCCGCCCGGCCCATTATACCCTGCTGTACCACTATGCCCGGCTTATCGAACTCGTGCAATGTGCGGAAACGGCGGTGCAGCTCCTGCAGGACCCGGAGATCACCAGCCGGGATATCCGGGTGCCGATTACGCCCAGGGCGGCCCGGGGCATCGGTTGCGTGGAAGCCCCCCGGGGCACCCTGATCCACGACTATACCTGCGACGAACAGGGGCTGATCACCAAGATCAACCTCATCGTGGGCACCACCCACAACAACGCCGCCATGAACATGTCAGTGGAACAGGCGGCCAAGCAATTCATCAAGGCAGGCAAGTATGACCAGGGCTCCCTGAACAAGGTGGAAATGGCCATACGCGCCTACGACCCGTGACTGAGCTGCGCCACTCACCGCCTGGATGGCGGTCTGGCTGTGGAACTCACCATCATGGACGCGCAGGGACAGGTAATCGAAACGCTGAAAAATTAGGCGTAAGCCATCAAGCAGCCGCTTTCAGCGTGATATTTCGGGGCCACAGGGTATAATAGCCATATCCTGCGGCCCCGCCTTTTTGGCCCGGGGATCCCCGGTTCCGGCGCCAGCCGCGGGCGGCTTACCCTCTGCTGCGGCGACCACCGGGACCGGCGCGCCATCTGCCCGTTGAAGGCTAAAAGACATGAGCATGGTAATTTCCGATAAGTCCGTCCTAATCTTCGGCTGCGGCAACATCCTCTGGGGCGACGACGGCTTCGGCCCGGCGGTGATCCAGCACCTCCAGGAAAACTACCCCCTGCCGGACGAGGTCCTGGCCCTGGACGTGGGCACCAGCATCCGGGATATCCTGTTTGACCTCCTCTTGAGCGAGAAGAAGCCCAAAAGGCTGATTATCGTCGATGCCGTGGGATATCCGGACCGCCAGCCCGGGGAGGTCTTCGAGATCCCGGTGGCGGGCATTCCGGAGGAAAAGGCTATGGATTTCTCCCTGCACCAGTTTCCCACGGTAAACCTGCTGCAGGAACTCCAGGAACAAGGCGGTATCCAGGTTAAGATCATTGTGGCGCAGACCGAAACCCTCCCCCAGGAGGTGGCGCCGGGCCTGTCGCAGGCCATGCAGGGGGCGGTGGGGACCGCCTGTGAGAAGATTATCCAAATCATTTCCCAGGGCGGCGCCACCTGATTTCCGGGAGGTCAGCCACCCCAGATTTTTTGGGTAACTTTTGGTAAATTTTTCTAAAAGGAGTAGGGCCATGGCGCAAAAATCCTGGGGCGGGCGGTTCGCCGGGGAAACTGCGAAGAGCGTGGAGGACTTCACCAGCTCTCTCAGCTTCGATAAGCGCCTTTATCGCCAGGATATCGCCGGCTCGGTGGCCCACGCCCGGATGCTGGGCCGCCAGGGGATCATCGCCCCGGCGGAGGCCGAGGAGATTGTCCGGGGCCTGGAAGAGATTGGGGCCGAGATCGAGGCGGGGGAATTCCCTTTCGAGCCGGGCCAGGAAGACATCCACATGGCCGTCGAGTCCCGGCTGATCGCCAAGCTAGGCGAGGTGGGGGGCAAGCTCCACACCGCCCGGAGCCGCAACGACCAGGTGGCCCTGGACCTGCGCCTCTATCTGGCGGCAGAGGTGGAGAGCCTGACCGCCGCCCTCACCGAACTGCGCCGGGCCGGGGTGCGGCTGGCCCGCCGCCACCTGGACCTGATCCTGCCGGGCTACACCCATCTGCAGCGGGCCCAGCCCATCCTCCTGGCCCATCATCTAATGGCCTACGACGAGATGTGGCGCCGGGACCTGGAGCGGCTGACCGAGGCGCAGGCCCGCATCCAGATTTCGCCCTTGGGCGCGGCAGCCCTGGCCGGCACCAGCTTCCCCATTGACCCCCAGTTCACCGCGGACCAACTGGGATTCCCGGAGATCTTCCGCAACAGCCTGGACGCGGTGAGCGACCGCGATTTTATCCTGGAATTTTTATCCCATGCCTCGATAATCATGATCCACCTGAGCCGCCTCTCCGAGGAACTCATCCTCTGGGCCTCCTCGGAGTTCGGCTTCGTGGCGCTGCCGGACGCTTACGCCACCGGCTCCTCCATCATGCCCCAGAAGAAAAACCCTGACGTGCCTGAGCTCATCCGGGGCAAGAGCGGCCGGGTGGCCGGCCACCTGATGGGCCTGTTGATGGCCGTCAAGGGCCTGCCTTTGGCCTACAACCGGGACCTGCAGGAGGACAAGGAGCCCCTGTTCGACACGGTGGACACGGTGAAGGCCGCGGTGACCCTCATGGCCGGCCTGCTCACGGAATTGCAGGTGCGGCCGGAGCGCATGGCCGCCGCCCTTAAGGGCGGTTTCCTCACCGCCACCGACATGGCGGATTACCTGGTCACCCGGGGGGTGCCCTTCCGCACCGCCCACGCCCAGGTGGGCCGGACGGTGCGCTACGCCGAGAGCCAGGGCCGGGAATTGTGGGAGCTGAGCCTTAAGGAGATTCAGGAATTCGCCCCCCTGGCCCGGGAGGAGCTGTCCGGGTGGCTGACCATCGAGCACGCCGTGGCCCGGCGGCGCTCCCCCGGGGGCACCGCCCCGGAACGGGTGGCCGAGGCCCTGGCCCGGGCCGAAGCGGAATTGGGAATGAATCTGGATGAGCAAGAGATCTGAGAAGCGCCCGGAAGTGGAATCTTCACTTTTTACCAGACCCAATTTTTGCCTAATTTTGCACAGGCGAGACGCCTGTGCCACCAGAACCAAAATGGCATGAAAAGGATACTGAAAACCGGAAACCGGAAACCGAAAACTCGAACCGCGGGGGCTGCCAGGTATTTGCTGTTATCCTGGTTCATTGCCCTGACTATTCTCTGCGGCGGTTGCGGCAAGAAGTTGGCGCCCTATGCGCCGGACCGGCTCGTGCCCGGGGAGGTGCGGGAGTTTCGGCTCTCCCAGGAAGGGGACGCCCTGGTCCTGAGCTGGCTGTTGCCGAAGGTCAACCTGTTGGGGCAGCCGTTGACCCAGGTGCAGGGCTGCCGGGTCTATCGCTGCGAGGTCAGAGGGATGTCGCCGGAGGCCACCTGCTCCCCCAATTTCGTCCTCTATGCCGACATTGACCTGGCCTATCCCCAGCAGGGCGAGGTGCGGGGGGAGGCCTTCATCTTTCAGGACCGGGAGTTGGCCCCGGACCATCGTTATTTCTACCGGGTGGCGGCCTATGACCAGGATGGCTACCTGGGGAGTTGGTCCCACACCTTGAGCCACGTCTGGGGCTGGCTGCCCCGGCCCCCCCTGGACCTGCAGGCGGCCCCGGGAGATCGGCTGGTGGCGCTGCGCTGGAGCCCGGTGAGCCAACTCACCAACGGCTCGCCGGCCAGGGACCTGGCGGGTTATCTCATCTATCGCCGGGAAGGCTCCGGCGCCTGGAGCAAGCTCTCGCCCGAGCCTCTATCCCAAACCGCTTACCAGGATGTGGCGGCGCTGAACCAGGTGGAATATACTTACAAGGTGCAGGCGGTGCGGCGCCTGGGAGGCGAGTTGCTGGCCAGCGGCGATTCCCCCCTGCGCACCGCCAGGCCGGAGAAGCTGACGCCGCCGCCCCCCCTGTTGGGCCTGCTGGCGGTGCCCACCTCCCAGGGGGTGGAGCTGCGCTGGCAGCCCAGCCCCGCCCCCGACCTGGCGGGCTACCGCCTCTACCGCCGCTCCCCGGGGGAGGGTCAGGCGAGCCGCCTGACCCCGGAGCTTTTGACCAAGCCGTATTTTGTCGATTCCCGGGTGCAGCCGGGACAGACTTACTACTATTACGTGACCGCGGTGGACAACAGCCCCCGGGCCAATGAGAGCCTGCCTTCCGAAGAGGCGGCGATCTCTTATTAGGGTCATTTTCAGGGCGGCCGGTGGCCGCCAAGTAAATTTTGCTTTAGCTGGCTGCTGATCGCTGACCGCCGCCGCTAACGGGTCCTGACCGATGCACCATTTCAACTACCAGGCCGGGGAACTCTACTGTGAAAACGTCCCGGTGGGCCGCATCGCCGCCCGGGTAGGCACCCCCTTTTATCTTTATAGCGCCGCCACCCTGGGGCACCACTTCCGGGTGTTCGAAGCCGCCTTCCAGGGCTTCCCCCATATCGTCTGCTTCGCGGTGAAGGCCAACGCCAACCTGGCCATCTTGAGCCTGTTGGCCCGCCTGGGATGCGGGGCGGACATCGTCTCCGGGGGGGAACTCCGCCGGGCCCTGGCGGCCGGGGTGGACCCGGGCCGCATCGTCTATTCCGGAGTGGGCAAGCGCCCCGAGGAGATCCGGGCGGCCCTGAAGGCCGGTATCCTGCTGTTCAATATGGAATCCTCCCAGGAGCTGGAGGAGATCAACCGCATCGCCGGCCGCCTTAAGAAGAAGGCCCCGGTGGCCCTTAGGATCAACCCGGACATCGACCCCCGCACCCATCCCTATATCTCCACCGGGCTCAAGAAGAATAAGTTCGGCATCGATATCGAGCGGGCCCTGGAGGACTACCGCCGGGCCATGGAGCTGCCTCATCTGGAGGTGTTGGGGGTTGCCTGCCACATCGGCTCCCAAATCACCCAGGTGGCCCCCTTCGTGGAGGCCCTGGAGCGCCTCAAGGACCTGGTGGGACGCCTCCGGGCCCAGGGCATCGGCATCCGCTACCTGGACCTGGGCGGCGGCCTGGGGATCCGCTACGACCAGGAAGAGCCCCCGCACCCCTACGAATATGGCGGCAAACTGGTGGAAAGGCTTAAGGGGCTTGCGGTCACCCTGATCCTGGAGCCCGGCCGGGTGCTGGTGGGCAACGCCGGCATCCTGGTGACCAAGGTGCTCTATACCAAGGAAAGCGATGCCAAGCATTTCATTATCGTGGACGCGGGCATGAACGACCTGGCCCGCCCCAGCCTCTACGGCTCTTTCCATGCGGTCTGCCCGGTGGTGCAAGAGTCTTGTCCGCGGGCCATGGTGACCGCCTCCCTGGTGGGGCCCATCTGCGAGTCCGGGGATTTCCTGGCCAAGGACCGGAAGCTGCCGGCCTTCCAGCCGGGGGAGCTGGTGGCGGTGATGAGCGCCGGCGCCTATGGATTTTCCATGAGTTCCAATTACAACGCCCGGCCCCGGGTTCCGGAAATCTTGGTGCAGGATGACAAATTTTATGTTATCAGAAAACGGGAGACTTATCGGCAGCTTACCTGGGGCGAGTCCATCCCGGAATTTTTGAAATAATGAGAAAAAGCCATTCATCCTGTCATTCTGAGGGAGCGTAGCGACCGAAGAATCTAGAATTTATACTAGATGCTTCGCTACGCTCAGCATGACAAAATGATTGGTTCCCTGGTTCCCAAGCAGGAGTTTTAATATAAGATTATGAACTCGGATAGCCGTCAACGCCTCCCCTTTTACAAAATGCACGGCGGGGGCAACGACTTCGTCCTCATCGACCACCGGGACCGGTTTATTCCCGAGGCGGAACAGCCCGGCCTGGCCCGCCGGCTCTGCCACCGCCAGGTGGGGGTGGGGGCCGATGGCCTCATCCTCATTGAGGCCACAGCCGCGGCCCACTTCCGCTGGCGTTTTTACAACGCCGACGGCTCCGAGCCGGAGATGTGCGGCAATGGCGGGCGCTGCGCCGCCCGCTTTGCGGTGCTCTCC
>Ga0209517_10006572_pt1 | contig 14316 bp, 14 predicted proteins | sample PeaSoiMetSII2010_FD_187695 | JGI IMG/M metagenome (GOLD analysis project Ga0209517, IMG submission 187695) | Peat soil microbial communities from Weissenstadt, Germany - SII-2010 (SPAdes) (version 2) | ecosystem: Environmental > Terrestrial > Soil > Wetlands > Peat | place: Germany...
GGCCGGCTGGCTCTGCCGCCGGCACCGCGGTCGGCCTGGCGAAGTTGGGCCTCCCGGTCGCGACGGTCGGAGCGGTCGGCGACGATCCGCTCGGCGAGCAGTTGATTCGCGCGCTGGGCGCATTCGGCGTGGACACCCGGCACATAATACGCAAGCCCGGCGTTCAGACCTCCGCGAGCATCCTGCCGATCCGTCCCAACGGCGAACGCCCGGCCCTGCATGTGGTGGGCGCGAATGCGGCCTTCACGCTGGATGACGTGCCGTGGCCGGCGATCGAGCACGCGGCGCATCTGCATCTCGGCGGTCCCGATGCGATGCGCGGGCTCGGCCGCGACGGCGCGGGGCAGATCTTGCGGCGGGCACGCGGAATCGGCGCGACCACCAGCGTCGACATCCTGGGCGAAGGCTCCCCAAAATTGCTGGCGCGGCTCGAATCATCCCTGCCGTCGGTAGATTGGCTCATGCCCAACGCCGAGCAGGCTTGCAGACTCACCGGCGCGAGCCTCGCCGAGGACGCGGCCAAGCGGCTGCTCGACTTGGGCGCGCGCGGCGTGGTGCTCACGATGGGCCCGGACGGCAGTCTCTTGATGACCGATCGCGATCGGATGCGGCTCCCGGCGCACGAGGTTGCGGTGGTCGATACCTCCGGATGCGGCGACGCGTACTGCGCCGGTTTCATTCGCGGACTCCTGCTTGGATGGGAGCCAATCGAGTGCGCGAGGCTCGGCAACGCCGCCGCGGCGCTGGTCGCGCAGGGCCTCGGTTCCGACGCCGGCATCCGCGACCTCGATGACACCCTCCGCTTCATGAGGGAAACGCCGCTGCGCGCGGCTTAGCGCGTCGATTTCGACCCGCGATCGCGTTTGCATGCCGAAAGGCAGTTCACCTACAAGATAGACTATCCTGCACGTCGTGAGGGTTCCCATGTCCGATGGAAAAAAATGGAGCGCCGACGATCTTCCGGATCTCTCCGGCAAGACGATCGTCGTTACCGGCGGCAACAGCGGTATCGGCTACGAGGCGGCGATCCAGTTCGCCCGCCGACAAGCGCGGGTCGTGCTCGCCTGCCGCAACATGGACAAGGCGCACGCCGCGGCCGAGCGTATCGCCGCGCTCGCACCGGGAGCGCCAGTCGAGGCGATGGCGCTCGACCTCTCCAGCCTGGTGTCGGTGCGCAGCTTTGCCGACGCGTTCAAGGCGCGGAATCGGATGCTCCACGTGCTGTGCAACAACGCCGGCGTGATGGCGATTCCGTATAGCCGAACCGCCGACGGTTTCGAGATGCAGTTCGGGACCAATCATCTCGGTCATTTCGCGCTCACGGGCCTGCTGCTCGATCGTTTACTTGCGGCCGACGGCGCGCGGGTCGTCACGGTGAGCAGCGGAGCCCATAAGATGGGGCAGATTCACTTCGACGATCTGAAATTGGAGCACGGCTATGGCAAGTGGCGCGCGTACGGACAGAGCAAGCTCGCGAACCTGCTGTTCGCCTACGAGTTACAGCGCAGAATCGAAGCGGCCGGCGCGAAGCTGATCAGCGTCGCCTGCCATCCGGGATACGCGGCGACCAATCTGCAAGCGATGGGTCCGCGGATGTCGGGTTCTGCGATGATGGAGACGCTGATGGGACTGTCGAATCGGCTCTTCGCGCAAAGCGCCGCGATGGGCGCGCTGCCGACCCTCTATGCCGCCACGGCTCCCGAGCTGCGCGGCGGCGAATATATCGGCCCCGACGGTCTCGGCGAGATGTGGGGCCATCCGACCAAAGTCGATTCCAACGCAGCCTCGCACGACACCGCGGCGGCCGCACGGCTCTGGCAGATCTCCGAGCAGCTCACGAACGTCCGTTACCCACTGGGTAGTTAAAGGATGACAAACAAAGATACTCCTTTTCCCGTCATTCCGAACGAAGTGAGGAATCTACGCGGAGCGATTACTTCCGAATCCAGAGTTGGGCAAAGGTCTGCGCATAAAGGAGCCTCCATGCATCGGTCATCAGACGCGTCACGTTGGATAGTCGTCATGAGCGCCGTCGCACTGGCGCTTGCGCTCTTCGCTCCGGCGGCGCGCGCGGACATCTCGCAACGCGACGCGGCGGCGCTCTCGCAGGCGAGCCTCATCTACATCGCGACCGTCCGCAAGGACGGCAATCAGAGCAAGGCGGCGCCGGTCTGGTTCACTCCGGGCGCCGACAACAACTCGATCCTGATCCAAACGGGACCGGACACCTGGAAGGCCAAACGGATCAGGCGCGGCAGCCCGGTGTTGATCTGGATCGGCTCGGCGACCGGCCCGGCGTTTATCGGCAAGGCCGAGATCACCAGCGACGCCGCGATCCGAAACAAGATCCTCGACGATTTCCGCAAGAAGTACTTCGCCAACCGGATGCTCGGCGTAGGCCCGTCGCAGGCAAAGTTCGACAGCGGCAAGGTGATCGCGATCAAAATCACGCCGGTGCGCGATCTGCCCGATGGTTTCGCCTCGCAACCGGCGACGCCTGCTCCCGCGCTGGAGGCCGCCGCCTCGGCGGCTACTCCGGCCGCACCCGCGCATTGAACTAGAAGGCTGTGGCCATGGCGCAAATCAAGCTGTACCAGTTCTCGCCGCTTTCGGGGCAGGAATCGGCGTCTCCATTCTGCGTCAAAGTTCATTACGCGTTGCGGTACAAGAAGCTGGACTTCGACGTGAAGAACATCGGCACTCCGATCGAGGCGCGGAAGCTGAATCCGGCCGGGAAGCTTCCGGTGCTGACCTACGACGGCGTCACCATAACCGACTCGACTGACATAATCAGCTTCCTCGAGTCACGTCACCGTGAGCCCTTACTCTACCCGCCGGATCGCACTCTCCGCTCCCGCGCGCTGATGCTGGAAGATTGGGCCGACGAATCGCTTTACTGGCACGTGGTCTACGAACGATGGCTGGTGAAGGAGCAGTTCGATCCATTCGCGGCGATACTTCTGGCTGGAATGCCGCGCCCGCTCCGGCCCGTTATAAAGTCATTCGCGTACCGGCAGACGCGGCGACAGCTCATCGGTCAAGGACTCGGGCGCCTGACCCTCGAAAAGCAGCGTGAGAAATTATCGCAGGCACTTGGATGGCTGGACGACGTGCTTGATGGCGGTTTTCTCTGTGGCCAGGATCTGACCATCGCCGACATCGGAGTCGCCGCGCAGGTCGCCGCGCTCACGATCGAGCTCACTCCCTTCGCCGCCGGCGAGGTCAGCAAACGAATCAACCTGACGCGCTGGCTCGCGCGTGTGCACCAGACAGTGGGCTAGTCCGTGATTGCTTTTTGGATCGTGGCAAGAAGTACTGTGCCAACCGGATGCTCGGAGTCGGCCCGTCGCAAGCAAAGTTCGACAGCGGCAAGGGGATCGCAATCAAAATCACGCCGGTGCGCGATCTTCCCGACGGCTTCGCCTCGCAGCCGGCCACGCCTGCTCCCGCGCTTGGGGCCGCGCCTCGACGGATACTCCGGCCGCGCCTCTGCATTAGATTGAGATTGAAGCTTGGGCCGGGGGCGTTGTGAGAAGAGGGCCGGCACGGAGGCCGGCCCCTACACCGGGAGCGATCTCACTCGGGGTAGTGGCCGGCGTCCCTGCCGGCCATCCGATTCTTAAGACCGGCCGCTACCGAAAACTGAATCGACGTGAATGCCAATCGCGCCCCGGTGTAGAATCGAGGCCATGGATCCGGCGCGTTCATCGGAGCCTGTGCGAGTTCCCCTCGGCGTTTTGATCAGGCGGGCGCTGGCGCGGCGTTGTCCGCTATGCGGTCGCGGCGCGATTTTCCGCAGCCACTTCAGGATGAATCGCGAATGTCCCAACTGCCATTCGATTTTCTGGAAAGACCCGGGCGAGTCGCTCGGTGCGATGTACGTGGACTACGCGGTCGCGACCGTCGCGTTCCTGGTTTCGTGGCTGGCGCTATCGATTGCCACCAATCTTTCGGACCTGACGCAAATTGTCGTGGTGTGCGTGATCGCGGCGGCCAGCGTGATCGTTTTCTACCCGCTCAGCCGCAGCATCTGGACCGTGCTGGTGTATCTTTCGGGAGGCATGGAGCGCCCGCCGATTCGCGTCGTGCGCGGCGGCAAAAGCGCGCCCTAGCCTGATCTAGTCCAAACCCGCGGGTCATGTTCGGCGCGGGCGGGCGGCGAGTTTCGCGCCCAGCAGCTTGAGCCGATCGGCGGCTGCGGCGATAGTCTCGTCGCTCTTGGAGAACGTGAAGCGCAGCATCGCGCGCCCGAGCTCGCTGCGATGGTAAAAGCTCGAGCCGGGCACCGGCGCTACGCCCACCTCGTCGAGAAAAAAATCCGCCGCCTGCAGATCGTCCGCGAATCCCAGTTCGCCGATCTCTGCCATGATGTAGTACGCGCCGTCAGGCCGATGGCAGCACAGGCCGGCGCCGGTCAGCGCTCCGTAGAGCGCGGCCCGCTTGCGCTCGTACATCTGTTTCAATTCGGCGTAAAAGGATTCCGGCAGGCGCATCGCGACCGCGCCTGCCTCCTGCAACGGATGGGGCGCGCCGACGGTCAGAAAATCGTGGACCTTGCGGATCGCCGAAGTCAGCCGCTCGCACGCGACCGCATACGCCAGCCGCCATCCGGTGACCGAGTAAGTCTTCGACAGGCCGCTGATCGTGATCGTCCGGTCGGCCATCCCCGCCAGCGCCGCGATCGAAACGTGCTGCGCGCCGCCGTAGATGATGTGCTCGTAGATCTCGTCGGTGATCGCGAGCGTATCGTGCCGGCGGCACAACTCCGCGATCGTCTCGAGCTCGGCGCGCGTGAAAACCTTGCCGGTCGGGTTGTGCGGAGTGTTGATCACGATCGCCTTGGTATGCGGACCGAACGCCGCTTCGAGCTCGGCGCGATCGATCGAGAAATCGGGCGCGTCGAGCGCGACGTAGCGCGGCGTCGCGCCGGCAATTATCACATCGGGGCCGTAGTTCTCGTAGAACGGCTCGAAGATGATCACCTCGTCGCCCGGATTTATCACCGCAATCATGCTCGCGATCATGGCCTCGGTCGCGCCGCAGGTGACGGTGACGTTGCGATCGGGGTCGCATTCGATTCGGTTGTAGGCGCGGACCTTGTCGGCGATCGCGCGGCGCAGATTGGGCGAGCCATGCGTGATCGCGTACTGGTTGTAATCCTCGTCGATCGCGCGCTTGGCGGCCTCTTTGAGCTCGCTCGGCGCCGGAAAATCGGGAAAGCCCTGGGCCAGATTGACGGCGCCGGCCGCGAGCGCCCGGCGCGTCATCTCGCGGATCACGGACTCGGTGAAGAGCCGGGTCTTGTGCGAAATCTCGGTCGGCATCGGCGCAAGTCTACGCGCCGCAGCCGATCCGGGCAAAACGCCGGGAAGTTGGGCTGGAGGGCGGAACGCCGCGAGGCTGTATCTTGAAGAAGGAATTGCGTACTCAGAGTCGGCAACGGGCAGGCTTGATGCGCAGGGGGACGGGCCGGGGCGCTCAGGCCTTACCGTTGCCGTGGTGCGCTTCGCCCTCCAGCAATCCGGAACCTTGCTGCAGGCGCCACTGATCGATCGCCTCGACGTTGAAGCGCCAATCGCTTCCGATCTTGAAACCCGGTATCTCCCCTTTCTTGAGCAGGCGATAGATCGTCGACCGGTGGACCCTGAGATAATCCGAAAGCTCGTTGACCGTCATCACTTTTGCTGGAACCGGCATCGTAGACTATGACCTCTTTAATCGAGCTATAGTGACTCTACTGTATCACAGCCAAGGCTTGTGTAAAGTGAACCGCGTTTCAAACCGGCGCGGGGCGCCGTTATCGATGGCGATCGCGTTCTGGAGGTCGGACGGCTGTGGCCGGGAGCAGACTTGCATAAAGCCTCTTACACTTCCCTAATACGCTCCAGCGTCGCGCCGGTTTCAGACTTGTTGGTTCCAGTTTCGGGCTTGTTCGGCGCCCGGTTTCAGGCTTGTTCGGTGATGATACGAGGGCTACGGTTGCGGAGCGGAAGCGGCGATGGCGACCGAGATTCGGATTGGGACTTCCGGCTTCAGCTACAAAGAATGGCTGGGCAAGTTCTATCCGCCCAAACTGCCGGGTGCGAAGATGCTCGAATTCTACGCGCGCCGCCTCGCAACCGTCGAAATCAATTACACATTTCGCGCAATGCCGCGGGCCGGGATGCTCGAGCGGTGGGCGACGCAGGTGCCGGAGCATTTCCGCTTCGCGTTGAAGGCGCCCCAGCGCATCACCCATTTCGCGCGCCTCAAGGGCGCCGCGGAGAGCCTGGATTATTTCGTCAAGACGTCGGCGGAGCTGGAGGGAAAAATGGGGCCGGTGCTCTTTCAGCTTCCGCCGGACATGAAACGCGACGTGCCTTTGCTGCGCGAGTTTATCGCCCAGATTGGCGGCCGGATTCGCCCCGCCTTCGAGTTTCGCAATGCCTCGTGGTTCGACGATTCGGTCCTCCAGGCGCTGCGCGACGGCGGCGCCGCCTTGTGTATCGCGGAGAGCCACAAACTTTCCACGCCGGTCGAGCGAACCGCCTCGTGGGTCTACGCGCGGCTTAGAAAGGAAACCTACGACGACGCGGGTCTTAAAGAGTGGGCTCGACGTTTGCAGCGCCTCGCCGGCGATGGCTGCGAGGTCTACGCCTATCTCAAGCACGAAGACGCCGCGCCCGACCTCGCGGAGCGGCTGCTCACGATGATCCGGCCCGGCGCACCTGGATGATTCCCCCCTCGGGCGACTATCGCTACGAGCTGATGAGCGGCGGACAGGTCGTGGCGGTCGAGGAAGCCCGGCTCACCGCCGATCGATTGACCGGCGGCCGCGTATCGCAGAGTGGCCGCTACGATGTCGAAGCGACGCTCGCTCCCGACTCGAGTGTGAGTTCGCTCTCGATCCGCTACGTGCGGGGACCGTTCTCGCGCGCCGCCAGCTACCGTGCCGAGACCGATCTGCTGCGCGGCAGCGTCGGCGCGCTCGCCGGCCAGAACGCTACGGAGACCAAGCTCGGCCGGCTGCGCGAAGTCGACGCCGACCTGATCCTCTTCAAGGCGCTGATAATCGGACACGCGCGCCTCCGCGGGCAGACCCGCTTCACCGGACGAATCGCGACCATCGATCCCAACACGCTGGTTGCATCCTCGCCCAAGCAGACCTATCGGCAGCGTGACACGAGCGGCCTGCGATGGCTCTACGAGCCGCGGATGGGCGAGTCCGAGCAGATCGAACTGGACGATCAAGGCCGCATCGTGCGCCGGATCGATCGCCGCGGCGCCGAGACCGTGCTCAGATCGTTTAGCGCAATCTAGAGTCCTGAGTTGGATTGAAAATGTCTGAGCCCTCTCCCATCGTCTGGGAGAGGGTGTGGGTGAGGGTCCTCCAGAGAAATGTCTGACATTACTTTCGGTCGGACCCTCACCCCAACCCTCTCCCGGATCGCGGGAGAGGGCTTCCAAAACCATACGCCTAATGGAAAAGCTCCAGGGTGTTGGCGTCGTCGTTGACGAAGTAGATACCGGTATTGCCGGGAGCCACCGCCAGGCCGAAGAGCGCGCCGGCGCCGCTCGGGACCAGCGTGAACGTCGCTACCTGGGCGCCGGCCGGCGTGGTCTCGACGATATTGCCGTCGTTGGCGTTGACGGACAGGATGTCGCCGTTGGGCGCCAGCGCCAGTCCGAGCGGCTGGTTCAGGGCGCCGCCGGAAGTGAGATCCACTCCCGTGAGCGCAGTCAAGTTGCGTCTGCCCGCCTCCGGGATTGCGGCGATCCGATTGCTGGCCGTATCGGCAACGTAGAGTGTGTCGGTGCCGGCGCTATAGGCTAGGCCGGTCGGTCCGACGATCAATGCGGCGGGATCGGTCCGCTCCGCGAAACCCGACGCGATTACGGGGGTCGATTCGAACATGGGGAGGAGGCGCATCCGCCCCCTGGCGTTCTGCTTAGGAACACTCAGCTCGATTCGTACCACGTTGCCCTGATTGACCACTGCTCCGTTGGCGCTCGTCACGTTGCCGTTGAGCACGTTGGTCACGAACAGCGTTGCCTGGCTGCCGCTATCGACCGTGAACATATCCCACGGCCCGTTGATGGGCCCCAGCGGCGAGCCCGGCAACGTCTCGACCGGAGTGCCGCTGCTGTTCAGCACGATCAGGCATCCGGGTCCCGTGAAACTGGCGCCGGCGCCGGTGGTGGGAAGACTCCCGACGATCACCCATCCCCTGCTCAACACGGCCAGCGCGGTAGTGAGTCCGATTCCTCCGGGGCATGAGCCGTTCAGCGCGCCCGGAGTGAGCGTGGCGAAGGTGCTGATCGCACCGGCCGGAGTGATCTGGACGATCGTCGAACCCTGGCCCTGGAGGTTGGCAGCGTTGTTGAAGTTGCTCACCAGGATATTTCCCTGCGTGAGGCTTCCGATCGTCGTGGGAACGACGGCGACGCCGTACGGATTCAGGTCGCCGTTGGCAGGCACGGTCATGCTGAGCGTGCTGGTCGCAGTGAACGGTCCGATAAAGGACTGCGCCATCGCCTGACCGAATGAGGCGGCGAGCAACCCGATCGCCATTCCCAATCCGCACGCCCATCTTCTAATGCCAAGGTTAAAGCCGTGTTGTTTCATTGTGACGTTTCCTTCCGCGGGCATCGCCCGCGTTTACTCCTCCGCAAATTGCAGCGAAGGATGCCGCCCGGTCTGAGCGGTCTCTGGGCAATTAAACCAGCGCCGTCGGCGGATAGTTCCCGATCGCGTTCCGGTCGCGCGCGCCCGTCGCCTCGACAGGCGTCACGCGAAGGAATATTTGATACGCCTGATACTCCGCTAGGAGACCACGGCCTATGGCAAACGGCAGCACCAACGGCGCGGTGATGATCACCGGCACTTCGAGCGGGATCGGCAGGGCAACCGCACTCTACCTTGCCGGTCGCGGCCATCGTATTTTCGCCGGCGTGCGCAAGGCCTCGGACGCCGACGCGCTGATTGCGTCGGGCGCCGCGGGCCTCACCCCGGTGATGATCGATCTGACCGATGAACGATCGATCTCCGCCGCCGCCGATCAGGTCAAACAGGCCTTGGGGACGGCGCCGCTGCTCGGGCTGGTCAACAACGCCGGCATCGGACTCGGCGGGCCGGTCGAGTTCCTGGCCGCCGCCGAGATACGCCGCCAACTCGAAGTCAACGTGGTCGGCCAGTTGGCGGTGATGCGGGCGTTCATCCCGATGCTGCGCGGCGGCCGCGGACGAATCGTGAACATCTCGTCGGTCGGCGGCAAAGCGGCCACTCCCTTTCTGGCGCCTTACTGCGCCTCGAAGTTCGCGCTCGAAGCGATCTCCGATTGCCTGCGCGCGGAACTGAAGCCGTGGGGAGTCGGGGTCGCGGTCGTCGAGCCGGGCTCAGTCCAGAGTTCAATCTGGGACAAGAGCCGCGATACGGTTGACGAGGTCTCACGTTCGCTACCGCCCGAGGGCATGCAATTGTACGGTGAGAGGCTGGGCCAGATGGGCAAGCTGATTGCCGCGCAGGAAAAGATGGCGATACCGGCCGAGCGGGTCGCCAAGGTGATCGAGCACGCGCTCACCGCAAGACGGCCGCGCACGCGATACCTCGTGGGCACCGACGCGAAGCTGATGGCATTGTTCCACTGGCTGCTGCCCGATCGCGCCTACGACGCGGTCCTGGCAATCATGATGCGCCGCCTGTCGGCAGGCGCGCCAAGCCCGAGCGACGCGCGTCCGGAAGCCACGCATCCATAACAGCACTGAGTTGGCAACTGGGCGTAACGACTTGGCGTAATGATATCGGCCACTGTCATTCGAGGAGCCTACGAGTTTTTGTGGTTCCAAACATCAGCACCCTCACCAGTCTCCCACGGCGCGCGCTCGCACGCGCCGGGGGCGACGCCCTCTCCCGCAACCAAGCGGGAGAGGCGCTCAAAGCGGCGCGAGGCGCTCCGAAACACTTCTCCCGCTCTTTTGCGGGAGAAGAGGCGCGGGCCGTTCGGCCTGCGCGGATGAGGGTGTCTGCTTCCAGTAGGCGCGGCCTGCAAACATTCACAAATTCAAGCGATGGAGCAACCATGAAAGTCTTATCGATTGGAGCGATTCTCGCGGCGATACTTTTCACGGCCTCAGCCAATGCGGCAACAAGCTGGGACCTGTCGCTGTTCCAGAACGAATCGACGTTGCAGTTTTACACCGTGAACGCGAGCGGCGACGAGCACTGGTCAACGGTCTGGGTGGTCGTAATCGACGGCGCGCCTTACCTACGCCTCGGGACCGCATCCACGGATCGGATCAACGGCAACACGAAAGCACCCTACGTAAATATCAAAATCGGCGGCCAGGAATTCGATCATGTGCTAGCGCAATCAGCCCCCGAGATGCGCGACAAAGTGATGGCCGCGATGCGCGACAAATACTGGATGGACTTCGCCGTAAGGTCCTCGAACCATCCACTGATCATGCGGCTAGTGCCGCCCGCCGCCCCGCAACCTTAGCTTTCGCTGCGCGCGGCGAATTCCTGCTTCGCGGCTTTCAGGAGGTCGGGCTCGGCGAGTAGATCGTAGGCCGTCATCGCCATTGCTTTTGCTACCCTGATCATTGCGTCGTAGGCGCGCGGCGTGTCGGTCAGTTTCTCGAATGCGTCTTCGTGGCAGTTGCCCTGGCCTCGATCTCCGATTCTGAACACCGGATGGATCGCCGGGATTTCGTGGCTCACGTCGCCCATGTCGGTGCTGCCGCTCGGCGCATCGGACGGCGCCTCGGGGCTCGGAACGCCGAGCGCCTCGGAATGGCCGGCGTAGCGCGCCGCCATCGGAGCGTTGTTGATCAGGTTCTTGTAGCCGCCGATCAGCGCATGTTCGAGCTTCACTCCACTGGCCAAGGCCGCCGCTTCGGCGCATCGGATGATCCGCGCCGCCATCTCGGCCGCCCGCCGGCTGGTCCTCGCGCGCGCCAGGAACTCGCATACCGCGAGCTCCGGAATGATATTCACCGCCTGGCCGCCGTTGGTGATGATTCCGTGCACGCGCGAGCCGTCGCGAAAATGGAGCCGCGCCGTATCGACGCTCTGAAAGGTCTGGATAACCGCGGCGAGCGCGCTCGCGCCGTCCCACGGCGCCAGCGCGGCGTGCGAGGCCCGGCCATGAAAGGTGAACCTGAGATTCTGCGTCGCCAGCGCCGGCATTCCGCGGAACTCGCCGTCGGTCGGATGCGCCATCATGGCGGCGTCGACGCCCTTGAGCGCGCCGGCGCGGAGCAGCAGGATCTTTCCGCCGCCGCCCTCTTCCGCCGGCGTGCCGAGTATGACGATTCGGCCGGGAAGGCGGTCGCGCACGCGCATCAGGCCCGCGATTGCCGAGAGCGCGGCGCCCGCGATCAGATTGTGGCCGCACGAATGGCCGTTGGGCAGCGCGTCGTACTCGGCGAGGATCGCGACCGTGGGACCGCGCGCGCCGAACTCGGCGCGAAAAGCGGTCTCGAGTCCGCCCGAGCCGGTCTCGACCTCGAGTCCCAGCTCGGACAGCGCGCGGCCCAGCAATCCGGCCGCGAAATGCTCCTTGAACTTCGGCTCGGGATGGGCGTGAATCTGGCGCCCGATATCGGAGGCCTTGGCCTTGTACTGATCGATCGCGCCGCAAATTTCCGAGTGAATGTCCATCAGCGCCTCCGGCGGATTCGGTCTCGCCCGCAGCCTAGAATCTGTTCCATCAGACCCCCGCTACACAAGCGACGCTGCGCCGGCAATCCCGATGAAACGGGCGGATGATCGCAACGTCTACAATATCAGGAGTCATGGCACGGGCGGCCGTCAATCCCGCCTTGCCCTCGATGCAGGCAAGTAGGAAGATCGTTTGGTAGGCTGGAGTATCGCCCTGAAGCGGGCCCCTTGAAGCAGCGCTATGATGCGCGCGAACCTCATCAGGAGAATCGGCCGGAGAATCGGATCGACGGCGCTGCTGGCGGTGGCGGTGCTGATCGCGGTGGCGATGCTCGCGTGGGTCCGAGGCGGCGATGCGTTCGCACAGCAGGCCGGACAGCCGAATGCGGCGATTATCTCGCCGCAGAGCCAGCAGGGTGGCACGGTGCTGGAGTTGCCGAGGACGCCGGCCTTGCAGGGTGGCAACGAGCCGTCGAACCTGCGTCCGCTGGTGCCGCAACCCGGACAGGAGCTCGATATTCCACCGCGGCAGTTGCGCAGCCAGGCCGGTTACGCACAGGTCGCCGTAACGGTCACCGATTCGGCCGGGCAATACGTAACCGGGCTTAATCGCGACCAGATCAAGCTCTACGTTGACGGCGCTCAGCAACCGATCCAGTTTTTTCGCCGCGACCTGAAGGCTCCGGTCTCGGTGGGAATCCTGGTGGATACCTCGGGCAGTATGCAGCCCAAGATCCCGCAGGCGCGCGCCGCGATCGCGCAGTTCGTCGACGATCTCAACCCGCGCGACGACATCTTTCTGGTCGCGTTTGCCACCGAGCCGTTCCTGCTCCAGGGCTTCACGACCGATCACGAGCGGGTGCTGGAGCGGCTCGTATTGCTTCACGCCGACGGCCGAACGGCGCTCTACGACGTGATCATGGACGGACTCTTGACGGTCGAGCGCGGACGCTACGACAAGAAGGCCCTGCTGGTCGTCACCGACGGGATGGACACGGCGAGCCGCAGGGTGTCGCTCGCGCAGGTGGTCGAAGAAGCGCGCCGGCTCGGCGTTATGGTTTACTCGATCGGAATTGGAAATCCGAACTCGTCGCCTCTATCCATAGATGTCTTTGGAATGCATATTGGCGGCGGTGAGGAAGAGCTGGTTGATGCCGCGACGCTCAAAACTCTCTCGGAGGAGACCGGCGCCAAGACCTTCATTATCGCGCGAGTCGGCGACGGCGCCGCGCTGCGTAACGCCTGCCAGCAAATCACGCTCGAGCTCCGCGAGCAGTACACGGTCGGTTTCGTTGCGCCTGACCCCGAGCTTGGTGGTTACCGGAGCCTCAAGGTCGAGGTGCCCGAGCGTCCCGACCTGGAAGTGCGAGTGCGCAAAGGCGTGACCGTAGGCGGACGCGAAGCGGCGATGGCGGGCGGCAGCGATCCGCCTTAGCGGCCTGAGTTGTCTGAGAATTTTTCAGAGCTTTTCTGTCTGACCCTCACCCAAACCCTCTCCCGGATCGCGGGAGAGGGCTTACAAACAGGCGGCTTGTATGCCTCAGCTCGCGAGCGATCTGATCTGCTTGAACCGTGCGCTGCCGCTTCTCTCAGAACGGCGCGATAAAGGCGCGGCCCGGATCGGGCAGCAGGTTCAGGAACTTCACCTCGGCGAAATCACCAGCGAGCTGAATCGCTGAGAACGCCGCGTTGTCAACCCGGATGCGCCGGAAGTGCGAGAGTTCCACTTTCAGGAAATGGGCGAGCGCGGTCCGGATGATGTCGCCGTGCGAGACGAATAGCACGCGCCGGTCCGCGTTGGCGGTAATCGCGCGGACGATCGCTGCGACGCCGCGGCGCTGGACTTCCACGATCGTCTCGCCGCCCGGCGTGGGAGTGCTCTGCGGCTTTTCGCGGTAGTCCAGATACTCCCGGTCCGTGATCAACTGATCGAAGGTCATCCCCTCCCAGCGGCCGTAGCGCACTTCCTCGAGCTGTGGCTCTTCCGCGAGCGGGATTCCACCAACTCCGGCCGCGATGATCTCGGCGGACTGGCGCGCGCGATGGAGCGGGCTGGTCACGATCAAATCGAGCTTGAGCAGACGCGCGAAAGGTATCGAGGCTTCGACCTGCGCGCGGCCGTGCTCATCGAGTTCGACGGGACTGCGGCCCATCACGCGCCCCACGCGGTTCCATGCAGTCTCGCCGTGGCGCATCAGGATCACAACGCCGCGCGGCGCGTCCCGGCGCTTGAGTTTCTCGGCCACGTAAAACGGTCCCAACGCCATAGGGTATTTGCCTCAGAAAGCAGTTTCTATCCTGGGTACGCTGTGTCACATGTTACGGAGGTGTTCGAGGCCTTGCTAACGCAAAGGGAGGAGCAACTACACCCGGTGCAGACTTCGTGAAGTCGCAAGCCAGTATCTGGATATTGCCGGCAGCGCTGATGTTTTCGCTTGCCGGATGCGCCCCTCCTTTTCAAGCGCCGCCGCCTCCGGTGGTCCCGCGACACGCGCTCACGGGACCGCCGCCGCTGAAACTTTGCCGGGTGGAAGCGCCTCCCACGGACATTGCAAGCAAACCCGGCTACGCCCAGTTCACAGTCTTCGTGACCGATGCGTCGGGCAAGACGATCACTGGTCTCGAGCAGTCCGACTTCGTGCTCACCACCGACAGTCAATCGCCGCTGCCAATCG
>Ga0209517_10006573_pt1 | contig 14313 bp, 8 predicted proteins | sample PeaSoiMetSII2010_FD_187695 | JGI IMG/M metagenome (GOLD analysis project Ga0209517, IMG submission 187695) | Peat soil microbial communities from Weissenstadt, Germany - SII-2010 (SPAdes) (version 2) | ecosystem: Environmental > Terrestrial > Soil > Wetlands > Peat | place: Germany: Weissenstadt...
CCCCCACCGCTTGAGCAGTTCGGGTTTGGTCCACGCATCGAAGACGATATGCGCCGGACCGTTGAAGGTTCGAGTCACGACGAGCTCACGCTCGGACTTCCGTTCCACTGTCGTGCCATACTTTGTGGGGTTGATTTCACTATCTTTTCTTTCGTCCATCGGTTATCTCCTTGTGTTTTAATTCCTCGACAAGCTTGTCCAACTCGTCGAAGCGTGCGGCCCAGCGCTGGCGGTACCTCTCGATCCATGCCGCCTCTTCCTCCAGTCGGCGTCGGCCGATCTTGCAGGTCCGCACGCGCCCGACCTTCTCTGTGGTGACGAGCCCCGCCCGCTCCAAGACGCCGACATGCTTCTTCATGCCCGTTAGGGTCATATGAAACTTCCCGGCAAGATCCGTGATCGAAGCGTCCGCGCGTCCGAGTTGTTCCAGAACGCCGCGTCGGGTGGCATCCGAGAGCGCGGCGAACGAAGCATCGAGGACGGTTCCCGTATACTGAACCATGTGGTTCAGTATATAATGCGGATTGGCGACATGCAAGGGGGCTGAGAGCGCACTGCGCTGCCTGCTGCCTTCATTCCCAAATCGACACGCGGCACAACTTCGGGCGTAATACAGCCCACAAGTTTGCAGCGTGTGTCTCAGAAGTCCCTCTCAAGATCCGGTCCCGACGTCGGATCAAACCCCGGTGCCGGGAAATCTGAGCGAGAGGGAGTCAAAGTTAGTACCGATAGGGAACGACTTGTCACCCAGCGTTTAGCTGGACTGCGATTGATTCAAGATGTGCCACTTCCCTAAGAACTGTAGAGCCTGGTGTAGAGTTTTTGCCGCGTCCCCGCCGATGAGGCACGCAAGGGCTGGCTCCCTTCAGACCGATCATTTCGGCGCCCTTTTATTCCGGTGATGACACGGAATGAACAGAGGCCGCAGAGTTTCGCTCTGCGCCAGCACCGCAGCCCGCGGAGCGGGCGAAAGATCGTAGCCTATGGCGCAAGCCGTGGGTGAGGAATTCGAGTAAAATCCCCCCAAGCCCTGGAGGGGCGAAAGAACATGGCACACACCTACAGGAACCTCCTGACGCACGTTATCTTTACGCCAAGGACCGTGAGCCTCTTATCACCGCCGCATGACCTTCCAAGAGGAATTGATCGCCTTTCTAAGAAAGAACGGCATCCCTTACGATGAACGTCACGTTTGGTCGTGATTTCTTTCGCCCCTAAAAGGGCTTGGGGCGGGTGGGGCCGATTGCCCCACGGCTTGCGCCGTGGGCTACGATCTTTCGGCCGCTTTGCGGGCTTACTATACATGCGATGAATCTACGACGCTGGCGCAGGGCGAAGCCCTGCGTAGCGAAGAGGCGGAATGAACAGGGACCGCAGAGCTGCGCTCTGCGCCAGCCCCGAAAAGGTCCTTAGTGTGAGGTATTCGTGCGCGGGCATTGATGATAGAGGAATTATTCAACGCAAGAGCCGCAGAGTTTGAAAGGCACAAACTCTGCGCCACTTCATCAACTCTCCGCTCACGCACTACAGGATTGTGCCGGTTCGCGACTGCCCCCGCGGTGAATGCGTTGTGGCTAAGGGTAGTGACTCACTTTGACGTGGCACGGCCATCTTGGCCGTGACGCAGCACGGGCAGGATGCCCGTGCCACATCCTCTCAGTTCTGCGGGACCCGACAGCAAGTAGAGCGACGAAGGCGGAGGCCCTGAAGTTCGTCGTGCACTTTACAGGAGACCTCCACCAACCGCTCCACGACGAGGACAACGGCGACAGAGGGGGTAACGAACGGCAGGTGATCTTCAACGGGCACCCCGACAACCTCCATTGGGTATGGGACACCGGGCTGCTAGAGCGCCTCGGTGACGGCGATACAGCCAACAGAATCACCCTCCTGCTTTCGTTGCTGATGGTCGCAACTCCTGTATCGCCGTCTGGCCAACAAGCGCCAACTACCGAGGGCGCTCCGAAGTGGGACAAGCCCATCACTTTGTTCCACGGCAGGGATTTTACCGAGTGGGAATTCAGCGATCCAAGCCTGGCTGGCAGTTGGAAAGTTGAGCAAGGCATGCCGGTCAGCTCCGGCCGGGGCTCGAACCTCATGACTGCCCGGAAGTTCGGGGATTTCAAACTCCATCTGGAGTTTAACTGCGCTCCCAAATCAAACAGCGGCGTGTATGTGCAGGACCGCTACGCTGATCTGAAATGGCTCGAAGTGCGAATTGGAACCGACTCCGAACGGGAACCGCCAAGTCATCACACCGGGGCGATTTACGCGAGGCTTGCCCCGTCGCGACCAAGCTTGGTGTCGCGCGCACAACTCGGCTTGGCCCGCTCCTTCGCGCTTCAAGGTGAGAAAACCGGGGGCGACCAGCAGAAGTCATAGGCATCCAGTTGGCTTTTCCCCAATCAATTGGTCGCCTGAGGTTGTCCGGAAATTTTGGAACAGTCGGAGTTTTGGAACAGTTTTGGAACACCTGAGGTAATTGGACTGATCGCCTAGCCGCAAGACTTTGAATCGCAATAAGTTGGTTCCCGCAGTCGGCGATCAGAGATAAGATCCCAAGCGTCTCAACCATGCGCTCTGCAGAAGCGATAACTCCCTTCTTTTCAATAAAGCAGGTAGCAATATATCAACTTCTGGTGTAAAGAAGGGACATGTGGAAATTCTGTTTAACTCTGAAATAACCGTCTGATGTGCAATAGCTTGGAAAGCTGGCGGGGACGACGGGACTCGAACCCGCGACCTCATGCGTGACAGCAGAGTGACACGTTTCCACACCTTCTATCCATCTCTTTATCTTCCATAGACTTACTTCAATTCGGGGTTATCTGCTTTCGCTCGAAACAGAACCCCTTTTCTATCAATCTGATACATTTTTGGCACATTTCTCGCACAGCACCGGACTATGCAGTGAGCCAACCAGGCCGGCGTCCGACCCCGGCCCAGTTCCAATAGGGACTGTTGCCAGCGCCGTCCTCCCATCAATCGGGAATACAAAACGTCGGATGAAGCAGGTAAAGTCTATTCTGCTCGTCCGCGAACAGCGTGAGAACGGAACGCAGGAGCTCGCATTTCAGGCCCGACCCTTCGTTCTGTGCGGGCTTCCCCTCCGCTGTCCTTCCCTTACTCAATTGAGCTATACGCGGAGGAATGGGCGCTTCTTTCTGCAAATCATCGGGCATCCCTCGTTTGGTCTGCCGTTCGGCCAAGATCGGCTCGTTCCCATTTGGCTCGCTACGCTCGCGCTCTGGCAAAAGTCGCGCGAGGTTCATTTCAATTCTGCCGCCCAGATGCTCGATTTCTTCCACTTGCCCAAAGACGGATTCCATTATCGCCGGTTGGTCGACGCTTTCAAGCGCGTCTTCGGCGCAACGATCTTCTTCGGCACCGAAGAAAACTCCGCCGCGAACAAGCTGCTCGACTGGACCCGATTCCACTTTCTGGATCGAATGAAGCTTTGGTGCGGTACGGGTGGCCGTTCCTCAGGCGCTGAAGCAAAATCTGACGACAACGTCATCACCCTGAGTGAGTTGTTCTACAACGAGATTGCGCAGCACCCAATCCCGGTCGAGCGAGAGGCCGTCTCGTCACTGGCTCACGCGCCCGGCATTCTCGATTTTTATTTATGGTTAGCTTGGAAGAGTTGGACCATCAACCATGCGCCAAGCAGGATTCCCATCGTGGGCCCTGCCGGCCTCTGCGATCAGCTCGGTGCCGCGCACTACTCCTCACCCCGCCGCTTTCGCCACCTGATCGTGGAGTGGCTGGCCAAAGTGAAAGTGTATTGGCCTGAGTGCCGCGCCTTCGTCACCAGCGACCGCCGCTTCCTCGTCGTTCATTCCTCGCGAAATTCGCCCGCCGTCCGGGTCGTCGACCTTCCCGCCGTTCCCTAGTCCAGTGGAAATCCCTGTGAGTTCCATCCTCTCTGGTTCGTTATTCCGACTCATTTCGACTTCGCGCAACGCTCCAAAATGTGCACCCGTACCCTACGACCATTCGGGCGAGGAGATGCGTGAAGCTGGCCGTGCCCTCCGCGGTTCGATTCTGCGGCAAGAAGTCTACGCTCTCGATGGCGGAGACGAGTCCGATCGGCCTTACAGCGCCTCCGAGCGCCACTACACCATCGAGGTCCTCCAGCCCCCAGGGCCCGAAGCGGTACGGCGTCTTTTTCGCCCATCCTCGCGAAACGTTTGACTTCCACTACGAGCGCAGGCTCTTTAAAGTAGTCGGCAACACCCTTGCGGACCCCAGCAAGCCTCCATCCAGCGCCAAGACTGCGGCTGATCGAAGGGTTCCAAGCGAGAGCCTCCCCGTCGTCCGGGGACGCTTAGTTTAATACTTGGGCTGTTCCCAACATGTATCCAAGGATGCCGGTCCGGTACGTACTCTCCAGGAAGAAGGACCTGGCTGGCAGACCCGCGAGGGGGCACTCCAACTTCTCCGGCAGCAGCGGCGGGCTGGTTGGTAAGGCCCCACCCGGAACGGGCCACGCGCCAGCGAATGCGGATTGGTTTCTCTGCTGTTGAACGCAGATTCATTATCTGGGCTATAATGGAGCGATCAGACGAGAGGCGCATTCGGAATTTCTTCCACTGAGGTCACCCATGTCAATCGGGCAAACAGTAGTTCCGTACTCCACATTTCAGGACGCTTTCCAGCGCAACCCGGATCAGATGCACAGTGCGGTGCAAGCGGCCACCGCTGAGGCTGCAGGAGGAGATACGGTCGAGCAGCAAAGCCTACTCGCATCATGGCACAACGCGATGGACATCCTTTCAAAGGATGCCAAGCCGGTCTTGAAAAAGGGCGACAAGGGGAAAGCCATCTTGCACACGCCGCAGGATGCGGTGGCTTCCTGTCTCCAGACGCTTTTAGTCAAGCAGGCGACGGCCGCGGGCCAAACGGAGCCGGTTCAACCACAGCAAGAGATCGACCCTACCCAGGGCGAGAAGAGCTTCAGCCTTGGCGTGCTGTCGGTGAAGTTCGACAACGATGACGTGGCCGGCTGGCTGCAAATGGCGCCCGAACTCATTTTCAAGCCCCCCAAAGCCGCCTGGATCGATCCCCCGCCCATTCCGCAGAACATTCCCGATAATGCACGGATCGCCGTGTTCGCAGACTGGGCCACTGGGCTTTACGGCGCGCCGGCCATCGCCAAGAGCATCGAGGGCTTGGATCGCTGCGACGTCGTGCTGCACCTCGGGGACACGTACTATTCGGGCGAAGTCGCGGAGATTCGGGACCGCCTCGTCGGGAATTGGCCGAAGCGTCCCGCCGGCACTATCAAGCGTGCTCTGAACGGTAACCATGAGATGTATTCCGGGGGGAAAGCTTATTTTCAGGCTCTCCAGGACTTCTTCCAGCAGCCCGCCAGTTGCTTTGCACTACAAAACTCGAAGTGGATCCTGGTTTGCCTGGACACCTCCTTCGCGGACTTCAATCTGGACGAGAAGCAAGTTGACTGGGTGAAGTCGATCGTCAATGCTGCGGGCAACCGCAAGCTTATCCTCTTCTCGCATCACCAGCCGTTCTCCCAGCTCGATGATCAAGGCCCCAATTTGCAGAAAGCGTTGGCCGACCTGCTGAACGCGCAACGGATTCACGCCTGGTTCTGGGGACACGAGCACCGCCTGGTGCTGTACGATCCGCATCGCACTTGGGGGTTCAAGGGCCGATGTATCGGGCACGGCGGTTTCCCGGGATTTCGGGACGACCTTCCCGGCGCTCAGGGGAACATCTACCATTGGCTTATTCTGCCGGACCAGCCCCACGTGCCAGGGGCGCGCCTCCTCGACGGAGCTAATTTTTGGATTCCGCAAGATACGGAGGGCTTCAGCCCCCACGGTTACGTCGTGCTCGATTTCGATGATGACACCGTATGGGAGACGTATCGCGTCCCCAACAATATCGGGATCGAGAGAGCGCAACTCTGAGCGGACCCTTCCCTTGCCGACCCAAGGTCACACTTTTTGGAGCAAACCATGCCGATCATAACAATTACCGACGGTTCCTCTCTCGAGATCGCCTCCGACCAATCTAGCCCCGCGCTGGCGCACTATTTGCAGAGTGGGCTCGTGTTTGTTCTTGACCGAACCAATGCGGTTTTGACGGAGCCGGAGAATAAGAAGATCAGCGATATCGATCCTGGCAGTTTCCCGGTTTCCATGTCACCGGCGACCTCCACCAGCTTTGCCGTTTCCTCCGCCACGGTGAGTGTAAAGCCCGGCTTTGAGGCCTCCGTAGATCTCTTGAGCGGCGACAAAGCATCCGATTTCGCGAAGTCACTGGGGCTGGACATCTCTCCACTTCCTTCCTGGGTTGGTTTCGGCTTTGCTGCGGAACTGGAAAGTGGACCCTCCGGCACCGTAGGTGATTTCACGTTCGGACTCGTCTCGGGTGGCGAAATCAAGATCTCAAACTACTGCCGCGTGGCAGGTACGGACTTATTTCGGGATGCACTCCAGCGGGCGATGTCGGGACTGACGCTTCCGCACGACTTCGATGACCTCCGCGCCCTGCCCCAAGGTCATATCTGCCGCGTCGAGGGGCAAGCGAGTCTGAAGTTCACGGCGTCGGTGCAGTACAGCTTGCTCAACAACACGCTGGCCACGGCGCCCTTTGAAATCCTCTCGAGTGCCCTCACGGTCAAGGCTCAGTCTGGGCCAAAGTTCCAGGTTACGGTTGAACACAGCAATACTCATCAACTAACTATCGCCGCCCTCGGGAACAACAGGTTTCGCTTGAGTGTCAGTCTTGGGGCGGAGGCCGATATCGAAGAGAGTTTTGACTTTTCGATTGGCGTTTCAGGGAATATCGGTAGTACGGATGCCCTCCAATTTCTGATGGAGCATGTGAGCGCCGTTCCGGACAAAGATCTCGCGCAAATCAGGCATGTCTTGAGTGGGCAAGAGCAGAGCGAGCTCAGGGACCAGATCAGAACTGTGGTGCAAGGCGCTACCAAGGGAGGCGTCAGCGCCTCGCTTCACGACGCCTTGAAGCAGAGCCAGGAGAACGAGTATCTGTTCATTTACGACGTCGATCTCAATGCTCTTGACACCCTCAGCACTCCGGCGGTGCAATCGGCTCTCAAGGGCGACTTTACCCATGTCACCGCCCTCGGTTCCAGCTTGGCCGGCGTTAAGGAAGTCAAGTCCATCTCCACGCTGACGCTCACCAAGACCCACACGCTGACGCTCCATCTTCTCGGCCTTCTCAACTTCACGGACGTGAGCACGTTCATGAAGAAGGCCAAAGTCGCGCACCTGGGAGATACAAACGAAATCGTTCTCGCGGCCACGGACATCAAGATCGTGCAGAACACGGTCAATCCGGATCATCTGCGCAAAGTGTTGACCAAGAGCGCCATGATCACGACTGGTGCGGCCAGTTCTTCTAAGAACCCGGACTTCAAGTTTCAGATGGTCTTCTTTCTGAAGAAAGCCGGCGTCAACGATTCCGATCTTCGCCAGATCTGCAATTCTCTTGGGTTTGTTTCTTCCCCTTTCGCGGATGTCGCAAAAACGTTATTGCAAGCGCCTTCAATGCATCGCCCGGATGTCTTCGTCGACTTGAGTCTTAGCCTCGACAAGAATCTCAGTATCGAGATCTTCAAATCTCCCACGAGCGGCAAGTTTCGCAGCAGCGACGATTTTGTGATCGCCGGACAAAAGGCGATGGCCGCCATCCTGGCCAACGATCCTGACAACGCGGACCGCCTTCCCTTATTCTCCGTGGGGCTCGATTTCTGGAAAGAGGTTCGCGAGCAGGGTTCGGCGGCAAACATCCAGAGAATTCTAACGGACCATGGATTCAAGGCTCTCGCGTCCTGGTCCGACTTCATCACTATCGATTGGTGGGCCCAGGCGATGGGCAAGATGGCCGCGGCTCTGGCGAGTGGTAGCTCCCTCATGGAGGCTGAAAAGGAAGTCCTGAAGGAAAGCGAGGCCGGTTTCGATGTCCCTTGGGCAGTGCTGGCCACCAGCAGCCTTCTTCCCGGTCCTTCGCAGGTGACCGCGAACTTCACGACGTCCGGCGCATAACAGGCTGCCACGCGATCTTCCTCAGCAGGTAGCATATGGTGCGATTGAGCAACCGGAGGCGGCTGCAGCCCCAATACGAGTTAGAGAAGCTCCGAAAGATGCTTTGCTTTAGATGGCGGTAGAATTTGGGGTTTGATTAAGCTGGGAGAGATGCCAAATGAGAGCGTTCATCATTCGACCCTTCGGTATTAGAAAGGGAATCGACTTCGATAACGTGGAGAAGCAACTCATTGGTCCAGCGTTAGAGGGCATCGGTGCGGAAGGCAAAACCGCGGGCGAGATCATGGAAGCCGGGAACATTCGCATCGATATGTTTCAGCAACTGCTCGTGGCCGATTTGGTGGTAGCGGACATCACGACCAACAATCCAAATGCCTTCTACGAATTGGGCATTCGCCACGCCTTGCAGGAAAAGCGAACCTTTCTGATTCGTGCCCGGATACCTTCTTCCCAAACCTTTACCGTCGAAGCACTGAAAGAGGGAGAAGTGCCGTTCGACTTAAAGACCGATCGTTACTTCGAATACGATCCAGCCAGTCCAGCAAGCTCGTTAGATCAACTGACCGAAGCACTTCGGCTCACCGCCGCGAGCGAGCGGCAAGACAGCCCTGTTTTCCTTCTACTACCCAATCTCAAGCCCCAGGATCGTGAACTTTTCATTCCCGTTCCGCTCGGCTTTGGCGAAGAAGTCCAGAGGGCCGAGAAGGACAAGAACCCACGCAAACTCACGCTCTTGGGCCTGGAAGCACGGGGGTTTCCGTGGGAATGGACCGGACTCAGAGTTGTGGGTCGCGCCTTGCTTTTGATTAAGCAGTACCCAGCAGCCAGGATTGCCTGGGAAAGCCTGCGGAAGCTGGACGACTTGGACCTCGAGGCAAACATCAATCTCGGCAACATTTATCAACGGCTCGACGACCTCACCAGTTCGGATCAAGCGCTAGAGCGAGCCCTACAGCGGTCCGCAGAAGCGAAGGATCTGGCTGAAGTTCACGGTCAATTGGGCCGGAACAAGAAGGATCGCTGGACTAGAGCGTGGGCGAACGCGGAGCAGGAAGATAAGGCGCGATTAGCTCTAGATTCGCCGCTGCTGGTGGAAGCGTATCAACAATACCTGATGGCCTACCGTCAAGATCTCAATTCGTATTATCCCGGGCTGAATGCGCTGGGAATGGCTGTAGTGATTCTCGAATTGGCCGGCAAGTTCCCCGAGATCTGGAACAGGCAGTTCAGTGATGATAACGAAGCGGAGCAAAAGCTCAATGAAATCAGGCGCAAGCGCGACCAGATTGCTTATTCACTGCAGTTCCGCTTTGACGGCGTGGATGGACCAGACGCGTCCGCCAACGACAAAAGGGACCGCTGGCTCCTGAGCAGCGCAGGCGATCTCAGCCTTTTGACGTTGCCCAACGCCAAACGCGCCATCTTCTTTTACAAGAAAGCGGCGGCTGCTCAGGGCGATTTCGTCCTGGATTCAGCTCGAAAACAGCTGATGTTGTTAGCTGATCTGGGAGTCTTGGAAGCCAATGTACGGGAAGCGCTCAACGTGCTACCTGCAGATGTGACAAGCTCCGATATAAAGGGAATCGATCGGTTGGTGCTCTTCACCGGCCACCGAATCGATGCTGCAAACCGAAAGAGTCCACGCTTTCCGGCATCCCAGGAAGGTGTAGCAAGAAATGCTATTCGCTCAGTGCTTCAAGAAGAAAAGAACATCACGCGTGGTTCCCTGCTGGGTGTTGCAGGCGGCGCGAATGGCGGTGACATCCTGTTCTTGGAGCTGTGCGACGAACTAGACATTCCGACCCAGTTGATGTTGGCTCTACCGGAGGGCCAGTTTGTGGAAGCGAGTGTAGAGGCCGACGAACAGACCTGGGTACCGCGGTTCTATTCCCAGTTGGAGAAACACCCCAATGTACCCGTTCTTGCTGAATCACCGGAATTACCCAGGTGGCTGCAATTCAAAAAGGATTACGACATTTGGCAAAGGAATAACCTATGGCTCCTCAGTGAGGCTTTGTGTCGTGCTCCGGCGCAGCATCTCACTGTGATCGCACTGTGGGATGGCAAAACCGGTGATGGCCCCGGCGGAACCGAGCACATGGTCGGCTTGGCCCGCGAGCGCGGTGCCCGCATAATTCATTTGAATACGAAGACGATTTTTGGGCTGTAAAATAGCGGTGTAGAGAGTGACAGTCGGAGTGAGACATTAAGCGTAGCTGCGTCCTTTTCCGACAGAGGTGGACTCGATCACGATGTCGGAAAAGTGTGTGTGGACCGCTTGCTGGTCACAAGGACTGTCATCGCCGTCTATCGGGAAGCGGCACACGCGTAGGCGGTAGCAGCGCTCATGAACTGGGGGCGAGTGTCTTAGATCCTCGGGGAAGAACGCTGACCGCGCTCGCAGGGTGAGGCCGTCCGTTTCGCTTGGTCCAGAAGAGTCCCCTTCTTTTCTTGACGGTTATGTAATACTTTTGTAATTACTGCTAGACGTACCCCCCGAGACAAACTGTGGCGACAGAATTCAAATACTGGGCCTTCATCAGTTACAGCCATTCCGATCGGAAGTGGGGGAACTGGCTGCACGGCGTACTGGAAACTTACAAAATGCCAAAGCCCCTCGTCGGCATTGAAACCGGCTTGGGCGAGCCGGTCCCGCGCCGGTTGTTTCCCGTTTTTCGTGATCGTGAGGAACTGTCTACCAGCTCGGACTTGGGCTCGGTGATTTCCCGGGCGTTGCACGAGTCCCGCTATCTGATTGTGATTTGCTCGCCGCGCGCAGCCGGGTCGCGCTGGGTCAACCAGGAGATTCTGGATTTCAAAAGACTCGGGCGGACGGAACGCGTTCTGGACCTGATCGTGGATGGCGAGCCCAATGCGGCGGAAGGTAAGGTGGGCTTCAGTGCGAACTCCGAGTGTTTTCCCGAGGCGTTGAAGTATCCCTTGGGCGCGGATGGCAATCTGGACAGAGGACGGCGAACCGAACCGATTGCGGCGGACGCCCGGCCCGGCATAGACGGAAACGCGGACGCAGCGCTCAAGCTGGTGGCCGGTATTCTGCTCCTCAATTACGATGATCTGAAACGACGAGATCAGCACCGGCGGCGCCGGCAGCAACGGATCGTTGTCACGGTTTCCGCCGCGCTAGTCCTGGTATTTGCGGCGCTTGCCGGAGCGGCCCTCTGGCAGCGGAACAAGGCGCAGTTCGAAACCAAGGAAGCCAATTCGCAGAGGCAGGAAGCCCAGATGCAAAGAGCGGAGGCGCTTAAGCGGAGACAAGAGGCAGAGACCCAGAGAACCATCGCCGACGAGCAGAAAGCGGAGGCAGTGACGGCAAGGAAACACGTTGAAGCGCAAACCGCGACAGACGAAGCAGACCTGGGGCGCGAGGCATTGCTTCTCGGAGACCAACTGGCAGCGGCGCAACACGTGAGTCTGGCTTACGAGATCCGGCCCCAAGATCCCTCCGCGCGACTGCTGCTGCGAGCTGCGATGTCGGGCCTGGAGGGGCTATTGACGGTACTGCACGGCGGCTCCGGCAGGCTTGTGCGAGTGGAGGTGGCCCCGGAAAGCGGACTGGTTCTGACGGTGTCCATGGACGGAGAGGCGTGCATCTGGGACCCCAAGGACGGTTTGCCCGTCGCGACATTTGGAAAGAGCGGCAACGAGTACAACACGATTCGCACCGCGTCCTTCACCCCGGACGGCAAGCGCATCCTTTTCGTGAATGACTCGGAGGCCTACCTGCAAGATTTGCCGACGGGCAAGAAACTTCCCATCGTCGCGCCTCACGGTGAGAGCTTTCCGAAGGCAGTGCTCTCGTCGGACGGCAGGACGGTGATCGGCGACGTATGGAGATACGGCGGGACCCGGTTCACGACCGATCTTACTGCGTACAGCAGCGGCGACGGCCGCGTCATCTCACGCGTGGACGTCCCGGACTCCTACACGGCCATCGCCGTCCCTGGAGCCGGAACTCGAGCCATTTTAATCGGCGGTCCGGGGAACACTGGCGCGCAAACGCCTGTGCGCAAAGTTCTCGTCGTTGAGGTGCGGACGGGTAAGACCATTGCGGAGGTATCCATCGGCCTGAACGACCAATCACTGCCCAATCCACGGGGCGACCTGATTCTGGTTTCTCGTTCGTTGCCTGGCCAGCCGCCGGTCATCTATTCTGCGGAGACGGGTGCGCAGGTGGCCGAGCTAAGCACAAAAGAGTTGAAACCTCTCCGAGCGTCCTGGAGCCCCTCCGGCCGTTATGTGCTTTCGGAAGGACCCGCCAGTGGAGCGCTTTGGGATGTGTCGACCTGGAAACCACTTCACATCTGGTCCAATGAGGTTTGGTACGCGGCAACAATCGACCAAGCCGAGTCACTTCTGGCGACAGCCTCGAGCCACGGCGAGATCAGCGTTTGGGACCTCCGCTCCGGGCGGTTGTTGAAACAATTTGACGACGCGATTTGCGCGGGCGATTCGTCAGCGGACACAGTATTTGGTTCCCTGCGATTTTCACCCGACAGCCGCCGTCTGATTTACCTCGGCGGCGGAACCTGCGCTACCATTTGGGATTGGCAAAAAACCCGACCCCCGCTGCGGGTGCTTTCGGGCCATAGCGCCACCGTTCGTAGTATTGCCTTCAATCCGGATGGAAGGCGGGCGGTGACAGGCAGCGACGATGGTAGCGCCGTGGTTTGGAATGTTGAAACTGGAGCCGCTGAATTTAAGCTCATGGCTAAAGACAACAAGCCTGGTGCGGGAGTACCGATGGCGGAATTCAGTCCCGATGGAAAAACCGTCGTGACGGGAGCCAGCTTCCGGGATGCCATGCTATGGGATGCGTCCAACGGCAGCCTGCTCCACCCATTGAATTTTGATACGCATGCGATCGTCATCGGTGACACCATCCGCATCGGCATGAGTCGGCAAGGCAATCGCGCCGTTACGTTCAGTGGCGACGGCTGGGGCGCGCTGTGGGACCTGACGGCTGAAAAGCCGCTCAAAAGCCTGCACACCGAAAACGCTAACGTTCGCGCAGTGTCGTTTGCCGGGGATGGCTCGAAGTTTGTTGTGGCGGACGCCAGCGGGCTCGCTTTTGTTTTTGACGCGCTTCGGGGCGAACCGAAGCGGACAGTTGGAAGAACGGGAACGCCCCTTCTGGCGGCAGAAATTGCGCCTCGCGCCGAGAAGGTGCTGACCGTCGACGACAACGGGCAAATTACGATTTGGAGTATGGCGGATGGACGCGCCCTGGAAAGTCTCAACTCGGCGGCGGGCTCGCCACGCGTGAATGAGGTCCACTTCAGCCCGGACGGATTGACGATCATTGCCGCCTGCGCCGACAACAAAGTCTATACCTGGAATGCTCTGACGGGCGAGGCCGTGCTGACGGTGGCTGAAGAAACCCTGCCGAGCGAAGTCAACTTCTCGGCGCCTCTGCGTTCCGACCTTGCGAATGGCACGGTCATCCAGGCGGGAATGCTGCACGTGCGATATTCCCCTGACGGAGCATTCTTTGCCGGTACCAACGAAAGCGGTCACATTATGATTTGGGAGGCCAAGAGCGGCAAGCAATTGCTGCGGTTCACGGGCCACACCGGGCGCGTCACGTCGCTCGCATTCAGCTCTTCCGGCACCCGTCTTGGCAGCTCCAGCGAGGATGACACGGCGCGAATTTGGGATCTGGGCCTGGAGACCCGTAGCCCAGCAGAAATTAAGCGGCAGATTGCAGGAATTCACCAGACATCTCGTTGAGGTGCCTGAATTCTGGAAATGAAGTCGGGTGCTTCTCCGCGGCAAACCGACGTGACTTGCAGACAGCAGCGGAAGACTCACGGCGTCAGCCGGCGAAGACAGCAGCATTCGTGTCGAACTTAGCCCGTTCAGGCCGGGGGAGCGACTTACACATGCTCTTTATCACCTGTGGCGATGGATCCCGCATTGACCAGACGATTCGGAAGGCTCAGTAGTACGAGGTCGAAGCAGGGTGCGCGCTCAGCAATGCGATAGCTGCCGTGAATCCCCAGCCCACCAGTGATTTCCAGCTAACCCAGATCGCCGAGAGCGGATTGGGCTTGAAAAGTTGCCTGCCCATCGACAACCCTGGCGTTTGGCTGGATTCCGGCGGGGGATCGGCGTATCCGAATTAAGTGGTGGGTTGGGCTGTTCTCGCCAAGAATCGTAGAATTCCGCCTCGACGTGGTGTAATCTCTTGCCATGAAAATGCTGGTCTTGTGCTTGGCTCTGGGAATCGCCCCTATGCTTGCCGCCCCAATCTGCG
>Ga0209517_10006574_pt1 | contig 14308 bp, 14 predicted proteins | sample PeaSoiMetSII2010_FD_187695 | JGI IMG/M metagenome (GOLD analysis project Ga0209517, IMG submission 187695) | Peat soil microbial communities from Weissenstadt, Germany - SII-2010 (SPAdes) (version 2) | ecosystem: Environmental > Terrestrial > Soil > Wetlands > Peat | place: Germany...
TGCGCAGACAAGCGATTCACCTGCGTTGCCTGTGTTAGGTGCAGTAGGGTCATTACCTGTGAAGCACGCAAAGCAGGGAACACAGGGAGTACAGCAAATGAACGTAATACAGGCAACACCCCCAGTGCGGACTGCGGGCCAGCCGATGGCCCCGCTCGCCGGTCACGGCCTGCCGCCGCGGCGGTACGTCATCACCAACCAGAAAGGCGGCCAGGGCAAGACGACGACCGCGGTCGGCCTCGGAGCTGAGTTCGCGGCCGACGGCTACCGCGTCCGCATGGTCGACTGCGATCCGCAGTACGCCTCGCTGACGTACTGGTTCCCGCCACAGTGGGACGACGTCCCCGCCGACCAGCGCTATGACCTCTCCCACGCTCTCCTCGGCCACGTCTCTCTCGACCAGGCCACCTGGCCGACCGTCTGCCCCGGGTTGTTCATAGTCCCTTCCTACAAGACCGTCACCCAGTTCGAGTCCGAGCGCCCGCCCGGCGCTGACCTCGTGCTGCGCCAGGCGCTCGACGAGGCCGAGCCATACGACATCACCCTGATCGACTGCCCGCCCAACCTCGGACTGCTGACCGTCACGGCGATCGCCTCCGCAGACGAGGTGCTCATCCCGGTCCTGCCCGGGGCGCTCGACGTCGCCGGCGTCTCCGATCTCAGCCAGACACTCGCCCTGGTGCGCAAGCGGCTCAACCCGGGCCTCAACGTGGCCGCGATCGTCCTGCGCCGCTTTCAGCGCACCTCTCTGGCCGCCGCGATCGAGCAGCAGCTCACGGCCGACTATCCCGACGCGATCCACCAGATCATCCGCCACACGGTCAAGATCGCCGAAGCCCCCCACTTCCACCTGCCCTTCCGCGACTACGCGCCCACCGCGACCGCAACCGCCGACTACCACCAGTTCGCCGAGCGCCTCGACCTGGCCGCCGCGGCGAAGGCAGCACGATGAACGCCAGGGCCGCGAAATTCACCATCCCCTCCACCCTCTCGTCAGGTTCCGTCCTCGACGAGCTCACCGGCGGCCAGCAACCGGCCGCGCCGCCACCGGATCCCCGCCCCCGCGCCGCGCCCGCCCCCACCGCGCCGCCGCCCCGGCCACAGCGCGTGCCCATCCGGGTCCAGGTCCCCCAGGACCTGGCCGACCGGGTACGCGGCGCCATAGCCACCCTGCAGTACCGCGTGCCCGAATGGGCGAGCCTCAACGTGGCCACCGCGGCAGCGCTGGAGCAGCTGGTCACCCAGGCCGAGCGCGAGCACAACGACGGCGAGCCATTTCCGTGGCAGTCAGGTCACAAGCTGCAGCCCGGCCGCCGCGTCGGCCGGTAGCCCTCCGCCGCGCCGGGTTGCATTAGTTGCACTGACCGCATTACCTGCATTGCCTGTACTCTTTCCCCCCCAGCAGTGGGGCACCGCTGCTGGAATGCCTCGCTCATGTTGAAAGTATCCATATGGATAAATCTGCTGTCACGAGACAACCCGTCAGGGGTGGCGGGGGAGTGGTATGCCGACCACAGGGGGCCGCCCCCATCGATCCGCACGTGCCGAGGTAGCTACATGCGAGTAGCTCCGGGGTCAGGAACTCTCGCCGATAGACGTCCCCGGCACTGAGTTCGGGGTGCTTAACGCCTGGTTAACCCGCGCTGCGGCGAGCCTTCTACCGTCACGACCTGTGCACCATTTTGCCGGTCAGTTCTCCTTACCCGCCTGCTGAGCTGGCCGAGTTCACCCTCGGCTTCCTAGCGCCCGGCGCCGCCCCATATGGGCGTCCTGCAGTGGCGGTGTCCATCCGCAGGCATGACTGGATTTTTCACCGCACGCCCAGCCGATCCCCTCTCGCCGGGCGGTGACCGGGGATGGCTGAACGCCTACTGACCCTGGCGACGTTCAATTTCAAGGACGGCGGCTGGTCCCGCCGCCACGGCGACCACCGCAACCTGCCCCTGCTCGCCGACGTCGCTGGGCAGGTACCAGCCGTGGACGTTCTGTTCCTGCAAGAAGGAAGGGCCTTCCGCGCGGACGGCCAGGCGCTGCGCTTCCGCGCTGAGGAGCTGCTGGCCGGGTCCGGGCTCCGCAGCTTCCTGACCCGCAGCCTGCACGGGCTGCTCGATGCGGTCGTATTCTTGCGCTGCCCCCCGTTCGTGCCGGTCCGGCACTACACCCCGGACCTGCCGGATGTGTATCACGACCAGATCGGCCTCGTGCACGCGAACCTGCCCGGCCTGGACCGGCCAGTGCGCTTCAGCAGCGTGCAGTGGGCGCACTGGAACGGCAATGTTCGCCTGGATCAGGCGCTGAGGCTCACCCGGCATGCGGCGCCCGGCGTGCCGGCGGTCATCGCCGGGGACTTCAACTCGCTCTGGCCGGACTGCCCGGCTCATCCGCCGGAGTTCGAGCCGGACTGGGCTGCGCTGCCGCCCCACAAGAGGCTGCACAAGACGCTGCCGCCCGGGCAGCGGCCGGACGGGCGGCTGGCCTCGGACCGGCGGGCACTGACCGTGCTGAGCGAGGCCGGATTCGTCAGCGCCGGCTGCGCGGCAGGTGACATCACGGTCACCGTCAGCGCCGCCGCCGACTGCGGGCAAGGCGCCCGGATCGACCACATCGTGCTCAGCCCGTGGCTGGCGCACGCGATCGTGCCCGGCTCCTACCGGGTGCACGCCGGTGACGTTGCCGACCCTGCCAGCGACCATCGCATGGTGTCGGTCCGCCTGGACCTCGGCCAGCTGGGATGACCGGCAGCAGCCAAGGCCGCGCCGGATGGGCTGCGCGGTGAGCGCGGATACGGCGCCGAGCCTGAATCATATTTCCATATGGATAGTTTCAGGATCCCAAAGGAGCGCTCTCAAGCGCGGGGGAGTGCCGCGATGGGCCGGGCTACGCGGCCACGGGCGGGGGGCAGCCGGCAGCATCGGCTCTCTGCGCGGTCGAGTGCGGCGAGATTCCGCACATGCCACCGCGGGTGGGGCAGGGAAACTACTGGGGATGGCCGCCAGGATGAGCGTTCCGCTCTGAGTCGCTCACCCGCTTGTCATCGTCGAGCGAGCGGCCGACACGACGGAAGCTGCAATCCCCCCGTATCGGCAAATGTCCTTTTGCCACTGGCATATTCTGCCTGTTTTAACAGCTAGTTAATATGCGGCTACGGTGAGCTTCTAACATTCCCGCCTAGCTGACTCGAATCACAGTGCTCGCAGAGCCGGCCGGGCTGGCGATGCCCCCGATCTGGCCAGCTGTCGCCGGTCCGGCCCTCCCGCTGGGCACCACAGCATGTCCCAGGGAGAACCCGCAGATGACTGCCGGAACCGCAGGTCCCGCCATCGCCGCGCCGCCCGCCTGGTCCCGGGCCTTCCCGGCGACCCCCGAACAGGCACGGGAGGCCCGGCGGTTCCTGTCCCGCATCCTGGCCGGCTCCCCGGCCGCCGATGATGCCATCTTGTGTGTATCCGAATTGGCAGCAAATGCCGTAATCCATAGTCATTCGCGCAAGCCCGGCGGCCACTTCACTGTCCGTGCGGAGATCCGCCACGGGGACCGCCTGCGGGTCGAGGTCCAGGATCAGGGCGGCTCCTGGACCAGCCACAAGACCGCCCGCGATGCGCCGCAGGGGCGCGGTTTAGCCATCGTCGCGCGGCTGGCCCGTGACAGCGGCCGGAGCGGTGACAGCCGGACGGGCTGGATCGTGTGGTTCGAGCTCCACGCACCAGGACTGGCGCCCGGTGCCGCCGGGGGAGCGAGCAGGTCATGACCCCTGCTGGTGCGCACGCCCTCCGGCCGCAAACGGCCCGGCTGCTGGCCACGGCAGTCAGGGCAATCAGCACCCATGTCAGCGGCCAGGGCCTGCGCACCGCCTGCGGGGCGGCGTTCCCTTGCCGGCGCGCTGAGCTGGCCGAGCTCACCCTCGGCTGGCTCTTCGCACGACGCCGCTCCGCAGGCCGTCCCTGGTCCGCGCCTGGCACCGCCCTGGCAGCATGAGGCGCCTGGCCTTGGAACCAGACCCTGACCCGCCCGGCCTTGCGCCCTCGCCCGTGATCGACACCACGGCGGCGCACCCGGCGCGGGTCCAGGATTACTGGCTCGGCGGCAAGGATCACTATCCCGTCGACCGGGACGCCGGCGACGATCTTCTGTCGCTCGTCCCGGAGCTCGCAGACTCGGTCCGCGCGAGCCGGTACTTTCTGGCCCGGGCGGTGCGCTACCTGGCCGGCGAGGAAGGTATCCGCCAGTTCCTGGATATCGGTGCTGGCCTGCCGTGTACCGACAACACCCATGAGATCGCCCAGCGGGCCGCGCCCGGATCGCGGGTCGTCTACGCCGACAACTGCCCCCTGGTGATGGCGTACGCCCGCGCGCTGCTGACCGGCGGCCCGCAGGGGGAGTGCGGGCACATCACCGCCGACGTCCGTGACCCCGGCGACATCATCGCCGGTGCCGCGGGGACCCTGGACTTCACCGAGCCGGTCGCCATCATGCTGCTGAACGTGCTGAATTTCGTCCCGGACACGGGGGAGGCCCTGGCCATCCTGGGCCGGCTCATGCGCAGCGTCGTGCCCGGCAGCTACCTGGTGATCTGCCACCCGACCGCCGAGGTCAGCGGCACGGCGATGCATGCCGCGGTGCGGCTGTGGAACGATCGCGGCTCCGCGCCGGCGGTTCTGCGGACTCGCGCGGAGCTCGCGCAGCTGCTCGGCGGACTGGACCTGGCTGAGCCCGGCGTGGTCTCCTGCCCGCGCTGGCGCCCTGACATCACCGGTTACGGCGAGACGGCCGCCATGCCGCACTTCTGCGGCGTGGCCCGCAAGCCAGCGGGCACGTCCAGCACCTGACGCGGCAGTGCCGAGCCCGCCGCGCATCCGCGCCCGACGCAGCCCCGTCAGCTGCCGAATGCACGCAATAGGGTCATTGCCTGCATTGGCCGGGAAGCCAGCCGGCACGCTTACCTCCGGCGGACCGCGACGGTGGCTCCAGCCAGCCGGCCGCCCCGGGCTGCATCCGTGAGCGCCGCGAGCGTCTGAGCCGGGCCGCCGGCGCCGATCCCGGCGGCGCCGGTCAGCAGCTCGACCTCACCGCGGCTGGCGGTGAGCCGGCGCCACTCCCGCGGCTGCTGCAGCTCGCCGGCGTAGAACAGATCTCCGGCCGGGTCGCAGATGACCGCCTCGGCGGGGGAGGGCAGCGACACGAGCCAGCCTGGTGCGCGCGGCGCGGGCTCACCGGCGCTGGCCAGCAGGTGCAGGCCCTGGCCGAGCAGCCTGGCTAGCACCGGGTCCACCCGCTCATTTCCGCTGGCGGTGACCAGGGACAGGTGAACCGACGGCTCGGCGATCAGCAGCACCCTTCGGCCATCTCGGTGCGGCACCACTCCTGCTGTCAGGCTCATCGTCGTTTCGGGCGGTACGGCAAGGCTGCTGGCATCGCTGATGACCCGCGACGGCGCGCATCGCCCGTGCGCCAGCCGGACATGGGCGACCTGCGGCCCGGCTGGTCCTGGGGCGGCTGACAGCAGCACGATGACGGCCGCCGGGCCCGCGGCCGGATCGCCGCTGCCGCCGCAGGCCGCGCACCGGTACCCGGTCGACGCGGAGCGGGCCAGCAGATCCAGGTCATCGCCGCTGAGCAGGCCGGCGACATCGGCGGCGACGTGCAGCGGCTCTCCGGATCCCATCGCGCACCTTCCCGCCTGTGGCGCCGTCCGGGCCGGGGCCTCCCGGTCATGGTCAGCCTGCGCCGCTTCGCCGGTGCCCGCAACCGGGCTCTCGCTGCGCTCGCTCCGCCCGGCCACAGATCTTTTCCCGGCCGCGGGCCTGACCGGTGCCGGCTCCGCCGGCGCTGTCCCCTGAGCGGCCCGCTGGAAAACATCTTCGCCGGCCGGCCGCCTGGTTGCCGTTCCCCGGCGGCGCGGCGCTGCCGCCTGACCACCGGGAGGCCCCCCGCCGCCCGGACGGCCATTCAGGCACACGGAAGGACGGCACTGATGACATCTGACAATCCCGTAGCGCCCGGCGGCGCGCGCAATGTGACGCTCGGCGACCTGGCGGCGCTGCTGCGCGATCAGCAGGCCCGCAAGGTCGACATCGTGGCCCCGGCCGCCGCGATCCGAGCCCGCGACGGCCGGCTGGTCATCGAGGGCACCGACCCGGTCCTCGGCCCGGACGGCGTGACGATGAGCACCGGCGCCTACACGCCTACCGAAGTGTGTGACCAGGGCCTGGCCGACAAGCTCGGCATCCCGGTTCCGTACCTGCGGCGGATGCGCGAGCTCAAGCCGGGCCTGTATGACGCGAACGTCAACGGCTGGCTCGACGGCGATGCCCGCAAGTTCCTCATCCGGTGCCTGCGGCCCGGCTCAGGGACCGGCGCCGGGGCCGCGCGGGCGTTCTTGTCCGACGGGTACAAGCGGATCGACAATCTCGACGTGCTGCTCGCCGCCCTGGACGGGGTCCGCAGCGCCGGGGTTCCGGTCGAAGTGGACGGGTGCGACCTGACCGCGCGGCGGATGTACGTCCGGGTGGTGTGCGAGCAGATCCGGGCGCTGGCGCCGGCCCTGCTGGCCGGCTACCGCAGCCCGTTCACCGGCGCCGCCGGCGCCGACAACCCGGTCGTGTTCGCCGGCTTCATCCTGAGCAACAGCGAGACCGGGTGCGGCGCGTTCACCCTCACGCCCCGGCTGGTCGTGCAGGTCTGCCGCAACGGCATGACGATAACCCGTGACGCAATCCGCGCCGTGCACCTCGGCGAGCGGCTCGACGAGGGCGTGGTCACCTGGTCCGGCAACACCATGGACAAGACCCTGGCCTTGATCACCGCGAAGACCGCCGACGCCGTCACCACCTTCCTGGACTCCGGCTACGTCGACCGCGCTCTGCGGGAGATCCAGGTTCAGGCCGGGCACCCGCTCGCCGACCCGCAGGAGGCGGTGCAGGTCGTCAGCCAGCGCCTGCGGCTCACCGAGGCCCAGCAGGCCCAGATCATGGTCCACTTCATCCGCGGCGGCGACATCACCGCCGGCGGGATCTTGCACGCGGTCACCAGCGTCGCCCAGACGCTGCCCGACGCCGATGCTGCGCACGAGATGGAGTCCCAGGGTCTGCGTGCTCTGGAGATCGCCGCCGCCCTCTAACCCGACCCGGCCACGGCCCGGTACCCCGCGCCCACCCGCGCGAGGTGCCGGGCCTTCTGTCCGCGCCCCTGAAAGGAGGCCGCTATGGCCGACGCCACCGTCACCTGGCTCCGTCCGCGGACCCCGTCCGGCTACAGCGACACCGCTGCCCTGAACGACATTCACGCCCTGCTGACCAGCAGCGACGACGGCGAGCAGGCGCTGCTGGGCGATGTGGCCCAGATCCTGGCCCGGGCCGGGCGGGTCATGGTCCGAAGCCGCGACATCGAGGTCACCACCACAGAGACCGCGTTCGGCTGGCCGGTCGCCCGCGTCGACTCCGGCGACACGACGGTGACCGTGCGGCAGGAACCGGCCGGACCCGGCCTGCTCATCGAGATCACCGCCAGCACACCCGGCGAGCGTGACGCCGTTTCCGTCACCCTCGACGGCCGCCCCCTGCACCCCGTCAGCCCGCCCGGCGGTCACTGCGCCTAACCCCGCGATCCACATCACGGCCGCCGGCGACCGCCGGCGGCCAGAACCTAACAGGAAAGGACACCCCTGGCTATGAATGCTTTCTCCGAACCCGCAACCGTCACCGATCCTGACGCCCAGCCGGACGCCGCAGCCGGCGCTTCCGACCAGTCCGCTGACGACCAGGTCGGCGCGACAGCCAACTGCCGGCTGTTGATCGCGGTCAGCGAGCTGACCGCCCATCCCGGCAACGTCCGTGAGGACCTGAACCTGACCCCCGAGCTCGTCGCGTCGATCACGGCCGAGGGCGTGCGGATACCACTGCTGATCACCACCAGCGCCGACGGCGGGTGGCTGGTCATCGAAGGGCACCGCCGCCTGGCCGCCGCCGTCAAGGCAGGCCTGGCCGAGGTGCCCTGCGACATCGACCGGTGCCGGGCCGGTGATGAGGCCGGCCAGTTCCTGGACATGCTGCTCGCCAACAGCGACGGGTACCGCGCCAACTACACCATCTTCGAAGAGACCGCCGCCTTGTTCGCCGCCCATGAGGCGGGCGCCAGCAGGACCCGGCTCCGCAAGGCCACCGGCCGGACCGCCGCCCACGTCAAGTCCGCCCTCGCCGCGGGCGGACTGTCCGCTGACACCCGGGCACGGGCGGCGGAGCTGGGCCCCGATCTGACCCTGGAGGACCTGGCGGTGCTCGCCGAGTTCACCGGCGATGACGACGCCACCGGCGCGCTGCTCGGCGCCCTGCAGCACGGCTACCCGGTCGAGCACACCGCGCAGCGGATCCGCCAGGACCGCGCCGAGGCCGCTGAACATGCCGAACTCCGCACCAGCCTGCAAGCTGCTGGCGTCGCGGTCACTGACGACCTGCCGGCCGGCGCGGCCTGGCTGACCAGCCTGAGCCACGACGGGCAGGACCTCACACCCGAGGCGCACGCCGACTGTCCTGGCCACGGCGCGACGTTCCGCGCGTGGAACCTGCTGCAACCGTTCTGCTACTGCACCAGCCCGGCCGGGCATGGCCACGCCAGCCGCTGGCTCCTCCCTGCCGCGCCCGGCTCCGGCCACGACCAGCGCGACAGCGATCAGCCGGGCGCGATGACACTCCCGGACCCGGCACCCGACCCCGACCGGCGGCTGGTGGTCCACGGCAACAAGGCGTGGCAGGCCGCCGCCGATGTCCGGCACCGCTGGCTCGCCGCCAGCTTGTTCCCGCGACGGTCGTTGCCGCGCGAGGCCCAGGCGTTCATCGCCCGGCAGCTCCTGCTCATGACCGACCCGCTGCGCTCGGGCCTGGCCGCCGCCAGCTCCAAGCCATTGTTCGCCAAGCTCACCGGCCACGACGCCACCGACTGGGAGCAGGGCTGCGACACCGCAACGGCCGGACGGCTCACCGTGATGACGCTCGCCCCGGTCATCACCGCCTACGAGCACGCCATGACCGAGGCCGAGGGCCGCAGCACCTGGCGGACCGACCGGTACAGCCCCTGCCCCCGCGCCGACGCCAGCCGCTACCTCACCTTCCTGGCCGCCATCGGCTACCAGCTGTCCGCCATCGAGCAGGCCGTTGCCGACGGCATCGCCTATACCGGCGCTACCTCACCCGCCGATCCCTTCTCCGCGGACGGCGACCCCGCCAGCACCGCCGGCCAGCCGGATCCTGCCGGGGAGCCCGTTCCGGACAGCCCGGACGTCACCGCTGACGCCGATCCCGGTGCCACTGACACCGAGCCCGAGAACACCGGCAGCAGTACCGGGCAGGCCGCAGCCTGACCCGCCGCCGCGACGGGCCGCCGGCATCCCTGCTGGCGGCCCGTCACCACGCCCACTGACCCGCCAGCCGACCCGGCTGGCGGGTTTCCTGCCGAAAGGAGCACATCACCATGACCACCACCCCGCCCTGGGGCCCCGACACCGGGTGGGCCCACGGGGCAGCCATCATCGGCGCCGACGGCCACCAGGTCAGCGCCGACGCCACCATCAGCAACGGCCCCGATGCCTTCGCCATCCTCGGCCTGCACGACACCAGTGCCCCGCAGACCCGCGACCGGATCCGCGCCGCGGTCCTCAACAGCGGCCTGTCCTGGCCCGCGCGCAGCATTACCGTGCGCCTGCTGCCGGCGAGCCTGCCCAAGCACGGCAGCGGCCTGGACCTGGCGATCGCGGTCGCGGTGCTCACCGCCGCCGGCGCGATCCCCGCCGGCGCAGCCGACCGGTGCGTCTTCGTCGCCGAGCTCGGCCTGGACGGCAGCCTGCGCCCGGTACGCGGTGTCCTGCCCGCCGTGCTCGCGGCGGCTCGCGCCGGATGCACCCGGGCGGTCGTCGCGCCGCAGAACGCGGCCGAGGCCGTCCTGGTGCCCGGCCTCGCCGTCGTCCCGTGCCCGTCCCTGCGGGCGGTCCTGGCCTGGCTGCGCCCTGAGCCGTTCCCCGGCCAGCCCGGCACCCTAGCCGCCCCCATCGCGGCGCCGGCCCCGAGAGCGCCTGTTGTGAGCAGCCTGGCCGGCCTCGGAGCCGCGCCGCGGGTCCGCCGGGCGCTGGAGACCAGCGCAGCCGGCGGCCACCACTTGTGCCTGACCGGCCCGCATGATGCCGCCATCCCGGCCCTGGCCGGGGGCCTCGCGGCGCAGCTGCCCCCGCTGGACCCCGACGAGGCGATGCAGGTGACCGCGGTCCATTCCGCCGCCGGGCTCCTCGGATCCGGCCACGCCCTGATCACCCGGCCGCCGCAACGAAGCCCGCACCACACCGCCACCCGGGCCGCGATCCTCGGTGGCGGCTCCGGCATGACCCGGCCCGGCGAGGCCGCGCTGGCCCACCGCGGCGTGCTGCTCCTGGCCGACGCCCCCGAATTCGCCCGCGACGTCCTGCGGGCACTACGCCAGCCCCTGCAGGACGGCGAGATCACCGTTGCCCGCTCCGGCAGCACGGTGCGGTTCCCGGCGAAGTTCATCCTCGTCGCCGGGATGGCCCCGTGCCCCTGCGGCGCACGGCCCCGCTGCTCGTGCAGCCCGCTGCAGGCGCGCCGCTACCGTGCCCGGCTCACCGCCGAACTCGGCCACCACATCAGCTTGTGGCTCCACGTCGCCCGGTTCGGCTCGGCTGCCGCGCGCCGCCAGAAGCCTGGCGCGGGCGCGGACGACACCTCTGCGGCGCGCGTCGTCGTCGCCCGCGACCGCGCCCGGCACCGGCTCCACGGCACACCCTGGCAGGTCAACAACGACATCCCCGGCGCCGAGCTGCGCCGCTCCTACCAGCCGACAGCCGAAGCCTTCGCACCGATCCGCCGAGCCGTCGATCTCGGCGAGATCAGCGAACGTGCGGCGCACCAGATCATCCGGGTCGCCTGGACCCTCGCCGACCTGGCAGGCGAAGCCAGGCCCGGCGCCGAGGAATGCGGCCAGGCGCTCGCCTTCCACCTAGGGGTAGCCGACGCTGACGCAAAGCGCGCGGGCAGAGCACTCGCACAGCGGTGACCTCGCCGTGCCCGGCTTCGATCGGCAAAAGCCGCGATGACGCGAACGCCGTGATCACGGTTACCGCCAGAGAGGACGCCTCACCAGCTGGGGCTGGGGTTCCCCGGGTGGTCACCGGCAACCTGCGTAGCTGTTCCGAAGCGGGCGGTTGCGACCGGATGCCAGTCCCACCGGCGCTCCGGCCCGCGCTGAACAACCAGGCTGACGGCGCTGATCTGGACCTCGTCGCCTGGCACCTCGTGCCCGAGGGCCGAGATGATCGGCCCGGCGGGCTGTCGCGAGGTGCTGTAGCACAAGGTGATGTGGGGGGTCGAGGATGCCCGGTTTCCCGGTCGTCCGCAGGTGCCGGTCACCTCGCGCGTCGCCGAACGCGCTGCCTCAAGGACCGAAGCCAGAGCGTTGGGCGGGCTCGCCGCCAGCATGATGGCCTCCGGGTGGTAGAGGACCTTTCTGAGCATCACCGTTACCGGCGGAGTCTGCGCCAGCAGCCGCGACGCCGCGTCAGCCATCTGATCCAGCTGCTGGCCAGTGATCTCATCGGCGGATCCCGCGATCAGCGCCGTCATGTGCAGCCATTTCAGCGGTGTCATGTGCAGGCCGCTGACCCCCCGGAGCCGCCGCTGCGCATCCTGTGCCAGCGCGACGACTGCGGCGTGCTCGCTGACCAGCATGTGCCAGTAGACGAGGCCCTTCCCGGGTGCCTGGTCGGCTCTGTCCCGCCAGCGGTCGGCCATCTCGGCCGGAACGGCGTTCATCGTTCCTCCCCTGACCTGCTGAGTACTCGGACACAGTGCGGCAGCCGTGAACTCCCGGAGCTGCTGCCGCAAGCCCGCCGCCTGGTGGCGGTGAGGGGCCAGGCGTTCCCGTGTCCTCCGGCCGGTGCCGGCTGATGAGCTGGGGCGGGCCTCCAGGTCCCCGGCAGCGGGGGAGCGGGTCAGGTTCACTGCTTCCCCGGGTGCGCAACGGATCACGGGGCGCTCGCCGACGGCGCCCGGACTGCGGCTCGTCCCTCCCGGCTTGGTCAGCTTGCGCCACGGCGTCGGGTCCCGCAACCGGCCTCTCGCTGCGCTCGCTCCGGCCGGCCACAGATCTTTCCCCTGGCGGGCTTTCAGGGTGCCGGCTGCGCCGGCGCTGCTTTTCCTGCCCGCTGGGAAACATCTTCGCCGGCCGGCCGGCCGGTGTGCGGGCCCCTCCTTCGCGGCGCTGCCACCTGACCGCCGGGAAGGGCCCCGCAGTCTCCAGGCCGCCACCAGGGCGGCCAGCCCTCCCGGTCCGCACCAGGGAGAAGCCATGAACCCGATCGACATCACCGTCACCGGCCGCCTCGGCGACGACCCCCGCCAGTTCACCACCCGCGACGGCACCGCAGGCGTCGAGCTGCGCCTGGCCCTGGACCTGCCCAGCCGGACCGCCGGCGGCGACGGCATCACCCGGTGGGTCAAGGTCACCGCCTTCGGGCTCCTGGCCTCCCGCACCGCGGAGTCGGTCCGCAAGGGCGACCGGGTCACCGTCCTGGCCGACGACTTCACCGCCGAAGCCTGGGCCGCCACCGGCAGCGGCGAGCCCCGCGCCCGGATCACCCTGCGCGCCCGCGAGATCGCCGCCTCGATGGCCTTCGACACCGTCCGCACCGGCTACGCCGCCCGCAAGGCCGCCCGCCTGGCCGCCGCCAACGGCGAGCCGAACGACCTGCCCGCCCACGAGCAGGCCGAAGCCCGCGTCCTGGCCGGCGTCACCGCCTCCTGACCACCACCCCAGCGGGGGCGGGCACCTGCCCGCCCCCGCCTTTCATCTGCCCGCTCAATCCATCGCTCCGGAAGGAACCACCAATGAACCCCCAACCAGACCAGGCACGGGTCCAGGTCCGCTCACTCGACGCACTCCTGGCCGTCGTGCCGCACCTGCTCGGCTTCCACCCCGCCAGCAGCCTCGTCGTCCTCGGCACCGCCGGGCCGTCCGGCCGGGTGCGGCTCGCGTTCCGCTACGACCTGCCGGACCCGCCCGACCCTCAGCTCACGTCAGCGATCACCGGTCACGCTGTAGCGTTGCTCCGCCGCGAGCACCTCACCACGGCGATCATCATCGGATACGGCCCCGGGAGCCTGGTCACCCCGCTCGCCGACGCCGCACGCGACGCCGTGCCCCGCGCCGGACTGCAACTGCACGACATCATCCGCGTCCAGGACGGCCGGTACTGGTCCTACCTGTGCACCGAGCCGTCCTGCTGCCCCGCCGACGGCGTCCCGCTCGCCACCGCGCATCCCGCCGCCGCGACCCTGGCAGCGGCCGGCCTGCGAGCCAGGGCCGACCGGGCGGCACTCGCCGCCACCATCGCCCCGCTGACTGGACCTGACGCCCAGGCGATGGCTCAGGCGACCCGGCGGGCCGAACGCGCCGCGGCCCGGCTGTTCACCCGGGCTGGCCCGCGCGCCCTGGACGAGCCCGGCCTGGCAGCGGTCCGGGCAGCCATCGGCATCTACCGGGACGGCCGCGTGGTCAGCCACCCCGCCCGGCTCGCCCGGCTGGGGCTCGTCCTGACCAGTCTGCGGGTCCGGGACGACGCCTGGGCGCGCATGGATCCTGAGCACCGCGACGCCCACCGCCGCCTGTGGATCGACCTGGTCCGCCACGCCCAGCCCGGCTACGCCGCCGCGCCCGCGTCCTTGCTCGCGTTCACCGCCTGGCAGTCCGGCGAAGGCGCCCTGGCCAACATCGCCCTGGACCGCGCTCTCGCCGACATCCCCGGCTACTCGATGGCCCTGCTGCTCCGCGACGCTCTCGCCGCCGGCATGCCTCCCTCGGCGGCCCGCCTGCCGATGACACCCGAGGAAGTCGCCGCCAGCTACACCGCCAACGACACCAGCGCCGCCGCGAGCAGCTGACTGCCCCTTGTCTCACCCTGGCAGGTGGGGACTCATCACCCCGCCTGCCAGGCCGGTACCGCAGATCAGAGCTCCTTGCCCGGATACCTGCCGCGCACCCGATCCGCAAGGGCACGGGCTAGGGCGAGTCCAGGGCGGGCGAGCCAGCCGGCGGTCCAGTTCCGTTGAGGCACAAGCCCCGGCCAGCGTCCCCCTCCGCTGGTCACGTCCCTGCCCCTGCGCACGTCCCCGGCGGCGGGGCCCCGCGGCGCATCCCGACTTGATCAGTCTCGCAGGCGCGGTCGGGGGCGCAACCGGCCTCTCGCTCCGCTCACCCCGTGCGGTCAAGATCTTTTTCCGAGCCGCGGGCCGCTTCGGTGCCGGCTCCGCCGGCG
>Ga0209517_10006575_pt1 | contig 14307 bp, 14 predicted proteins | sample PeaSoiMetSII2010_FD_187695 | JGI IMG/M metagenome (GOLD analysis project Ga0209517, IMG submission 187695) | Peat soil microbial communities from Weissenstadt, Germany - SII-2010 (SPAdes) (version 2) | ecosystem: Environmental > Terrestrial > Soil > Wetlands > Peat | place: Germany...
AGCGTCCGGGTCTGTCCCGAGAGATTGGGAAGTGAAAAATCGGGCGCGGAGATGGGCGCCAGAAGCCAAGTCTCAACCGTGGTGGGAAGCGAGTCGGCCTCTGGTGGCGTTGGAGCAGTAGCGGAGGCGCGGCTGTTCAAACCTGTTTTCGGGGGCTCCGGCGTTTTGAAGAACTCGAGGCGCGAAGGTTCGGATCCTTCTTCCACCCAGACCCTGTGGTTGAGCGGGAGGTGGCGGAGCTCCTGAACAAGGCCGCTTGGCCATTGGATCGAGGCGTGCACCGGACCCTTCGCCGCGCCTAGGCCGAAGAACACATCCTTGCTGTGCTGGGAAAGAAACCCTGATCCTGCCTGCAGCATTCGCATCTGGCGGCCGGCGCCGGTTTCAATCGTGATGGACGCACCGATGGCGTCGCGATTGCTTTTCTTGCCTTGAAGGCGGAACGCGATGGCCGGCGGCAGGTCTGGCACAACATTCTTCAAGACTCGCAATACCGGTGCGTTTCGATTTTTCAAAGCAACTTCCAAACGGCCATCGTGATCGAGATCGGCCGCCGCGAATGACCGGCCGTCCTCAACAAAGTCCAGGCCGGCGACGGCGGAAACATCAGAAAAGGTTCCATCGCGGTTGTTGGCGTACAAAATGTTGCGCTCGTAGCCGCTCCAGGTGCCGTCGGAGCGGATGAGTTCGTTGATGGCATTCCAGCCCTGCTCATAGTTCAAGGAGGAGCGGGCCTCGTCGGGAGAACGGGCCACCACCTGCCGCCAGAAAAAGCTGTTGAGGTCCTGACGCGAAGGGCTGGAGACGAAACCGTTGGCGATGTAGAGATCAGGAAATCCGTCGTGGTCGAAATCGAACGAGTCGCTCGACCAAGCCCAGCGGCCAAGTCCGGCGCCAGACGAGTTCGTTGCCTCTTCAAATGCAGCGCCGCGATTCCGCAGCAGTGAGTTCCCCATGGCATGTTTGTGATAGAGGGCGCGGACCGGCTGGGGCGAGTCTTTCTTGAAAATTTCCTGAGCGGTAACGCGCTCGCCGGCTGCAGTCCACATGTTGGCGACGTATAAATCTTCGGCGCCGTCATTATCGTAGTCGAGCCAGCAGGCGCTCATGCCTGCGCCGATGTCTTCCACTGCCGCCTGGGGAGCAACGTCGGTAAAGGTTCCATCGCCGTTGTTGCGGTAGAGGTTTTTCCGGCCGAAATCGTTCACGACGTAGAGATCGGGCCAGCCGTCGCGGTTGTAGTCGCTCCACGCGCAAGCGAAGCTGTAACGCGTGTTGTTCTGTTTGAGGCCGGATTCCGCGGTTACGTCGCGAAAACTGCTGTCGCGGTTATTGCGCATCAGAAAGTTTGGCGGACCGTTTTCGGCGTCGTGGTAAGGAGAGGGATATCGGTACTGTCCGGTGCCCTGGTAGTAGGCGTAGAGGCAGAAGTAGATGTCCAGCCATCCGTCGCGGTCATAGTCAGCGACGGCTGCGCCCGTGAATGTTCCTTGCGGGGGATTCGCGAAATGGAAGGCATCGGGCCTCTGGCGGAACTTGCCTCCGCCTTCATTCAGAAACAACACAGGGCCGTTGGTGCGGACCACGATCACGTCCTGCCGTCCGTCATTGTTGAAGTCAGCAAAAAGGGCGCAGGCTGTATTCTCCAGAACGCCCAGACCCGAGGCTTCGGTGATGTCTTCGAAAGTGCCGTTACCCCGATTGCGATATAGCCGATTGGGCAGGCCTGCCGGTTGGCAGACGTATAGATCGTCGAAGCCGTCGTTGTCTATGTCGGCGGCAGAGACGCCATTGTGCCCGTAGATGTCAATGCCGCAGGCGCCGTCGAGCACGGTGCGCCAGTAGTCGGTGCCGCGAAGCATTTGGGCTGAATAAGAAGAGTTGCCGCCAAGCGCGGCGGCTGCGATGTCCACATAGATCGGCGAAGCGGACCGGGCCTGCGTTTCCTCGCTCGCTCGCCAACTGCGAACGCGAAGATCATTCGGCGCAGGTCCCCATTCGAGATCCCAATAGCCCACCCGCTGCTCACGGTGGAAATCAGCGCCCGTGCCGACGATTTCATAGCGGACACGCGTTTCCACGCGGCTTGGCGGAGGAGAAGGCGCATCCGCGCCCGAGAGGCCAATCCCCGTAATCTGAAATTCGGCGGTGATGATGCTGGAAAAAAGGCGCAACGAAGAGTCGAATTCTCGAAGAAAAGCATCCCGGTTCACTCCGGTCTGGCGGCTGAACTTGTTCTGGCGGACTTCGAGCATTGAGCCGGAGCGCACGACGCGCGATTCTGCCGGTAGGAGCGACGCGCCCGAAAAATCTGCAGCCAGCGCTTTCGCAACCGCGTCGGTCACGCGCGGAGACTGCAGCAGGCTCGCGCTCCAGTCCGCAAGAATCGCGTCAATCTGATCGGCATACTTTTCGCTGACGAATTCGTCGAGGCCGGTCTGCAGTTTTGCCAACGTGGCGTCGAGTGGCCGCCCGCTCCGGTAGTGAGGGTGCAGTTGGAATTGGGCATTAGCGGGCAAGATGTCAGGAGGTGCGGACGATCCGAACTCCGGGAAAGTGAGGCCCCACAAGCTGGTGGGAACGAGGCTGGCTCCGGCTCCCTGGCAGAATCGGACAAGAAATTCGCGACGAAGAAGATCCACGGTTGGACGCTGTTTTCCTGGCTGGCTCAGAGTGATGTCTCCCGTTGGGTAACGTGTGGGAGCGAAATTAACACCGGGGTTTTGAGCCGGTCAAGGTTCAGTGAGAGGAATGGTAGGCCCGAATGGACTCGAACTTGAGGCGTTTGCCGGGCGTGAGCGAAGCGGGAGCCCGGCGCCGAAATCCCGAGCGAAGTCGAGGGACCCCAGGATGAAATGGTAGGCCCGAATGGACTCGAACCATCGACCTCTTCCGTGTCAAGGTTAGCTTAACCCACACCTACAACAACTTCTATGTTACACCGGAAACCGCTAAACCCCTCTAAACACGTGGAACGCGGGCCAATCACGGGCTAGAATCACGGGCCGAAAATTACCCACGACCGTCGGCATGTGGCGAATAAAAGGCGAAAGTGATAAACTCCTTGTCGTGGACGAGGGCCGCAAACGCGTGCTGTTGATTGCGGCCAGTATCCTCGCCGCGCGCAAACTGGCACAGTTCGATGGCGGGAAAAGAGTTCCGGCGACAATGAGCGCAATCGCGGACGCCGTGCGCTGGGCCGAGGAAATCATGAAGGCGATTGACGAACGATGGCCTGCCCGTTGATGACGGTAAGAATGCGAGAGCACACCAAGGCCATTTGGGCTGGGGGAATCGTCCGTTTGCCAAAGTCCTGAATATCTTGCAAACTTGGGCGGCACGCGGAGTACCTATGAAGATCACGGACGATCAGTTTGACACCCCCTCCAGCCTTAGGACCGAATCGCTGGTCGCTGCTGCGGTTCAGTAGGCGGAACGGATCGCCACGCTCACGATTGTTAAACCAAGCCAGTTCCTTCGCCCGAGTGCTTTCACACTGATCCATCCTTTTGCGATAGTAGAAAACACATACCAACCGCTCCGGTTCCCGACCCGGTAGCGGCTCTTTGCCCTCAGGGGTAAACAGCGGACTGTTTCCGTGGACTTGATGAACATTCGCAAGCAGCACGTCACCTTCCCGGTAACGGACGGCGGTGCGGTAGCGCGGGAATACGAGGTCGCAGCCTTCAAAGTCACCTAGACAACACATGACGCCGAACCCTTCTTTCAAGTCTCCCTTGTCAACGTGTGCGGCTGTACGCCAGCTCTTGTTGCAGGTGATGGTGGTAAACGGAGTGATGCCTGTATCGGTGCGGATCAACCAACCAAGCGGAGTGTTTGATGCTTTTGTGAACTGTGTCCCCCATTCTAAGTTGACGTAGGAGTGCCGGAACACTTCCGCGACGGCTTCGCAGAGCTTGGACATGAGTGCTAATTCTTCAGGTAAGGCTCCGTCGTAGCGCGTGAGCCGACATGGATAAACCTGACCGCCGGGACGAGTGCTCCGGTCAAAGAAACCGACCGCACCATCTGTGGCTCGCCCAATGCGCTTGAAATCCTCTTCGTTTAGATCCTCCTTGCGCTGGACACCCATGATCTTGCTAACCGTTCCGTCTTTGCGGCGACGTGGTTGCATACCAGTCCCGGCAGCATCGCCACGATTGCCAGCGGCAACGCTGCGCTGGCTGGCTGCTTTACGGACGACGGGTCGGACCTCATCCAACAGGTCTTGCGGAAGGCACTTCTTGATGAGAATCGCGAGTGGCTCAAAGTCGGGCGTCTCTACAATGCCCGTTTCGTTCAGCAACAGGTCATAGTGCTTATCGTCCAGCAGCTGCTTGCGCAGCTTTAAGGCTGCTTCCTCCCCGATGTCCGTGGGTGCCATGAGCCACTGACTGATGCCTGCTCTTTTTCTTTGCTCTGCTGACCAGCGAAACCGTGCTCTTTGCTCGTCCGACATTCTTGGCGGCATAGATCACTCCTTCCACCACTGCTTTTTTCTTGTTCTTGAGTCCCCACGCTTTCTGTAGCTTGGCTACAGCTTTCGTGAACCGAGCATGAACAGCTTTAGGCACAGAGTAGTTGAAAGCGATCTGCTCGTCTTCCTCGTTCTCATCTTGTATCCTGCGCCAAAGATCCGCATCACCTTTGGACACGTGTCTAGAAGTTGTGGCTGCTGCCTTGAGTCCAGCTTCAACAGCGAACCATTCGCACCAGCGGTCAGCCGTGCGGCGGGTAATGTCGAGGTTCTCCTCTACCCACGCGGCGAATCCTCGGTCCTTCTCCACAACACTGAGGTCGTTGCGTGCACCTTGAGCGCGGAGTTGTTCGCGGAGGTAGTACAGCAGTGGAGCCAAGTCCTGCTTAGCAAGCTCCTCATGCTTCTTCCAGACAGACTTGATTGCAGCTTTGAGTTCGTGCTCGTTCAGTTTGCGGATTTCCGCATAGGGATCGGCCGAATCGGTCGCGTCGCTTCCATGCGCGTTTGGTCGCGCAGATTGCGGTGGTTTCTTGTGTGTTTTGTGTTCCTGCTCGTCGGGCAGAAACACACTTGTGGTGGTTGTCATGCACATCCTCCCCGGCACATCCGCTCATTCTTCCACCGGAGGGGAGTGGTCTTATAGATAACCTAGGTCACGAAGAAGCCAGTATCCTCCTCGCATTGTGCTCCTAAAGTATTAGCCCTTCGGAGCACGACAATGACCCCAGAAGCACTGGAAGGTTTCGTAGGCGCCGACGAAGCCGGAAAATTCTTATCACTCACCCGGCGTCGCATCCTTGACCTCGCACGGGCAGGCAAGCTACCCGGACATCCCATCGGCCACGGCGCGAGGCGTATATGGCGATTCCGCCTGAGCGAACTCGCCGCCAGCGTGGCTAAAAATGTGTTTACTTCCCAGAACGACCCCGCTATACGAAACCCCACTGGTGCCCCGCGACGCACCGCACTGGGAGCCGGGTAAATGGCGAGGTTTCAACGAGGCTGCTTACGGATCGAGGACCGCAAGCCGGGGCCGACTTGGGTGCTGAGGTATTACGTCACGCGACAGTCGGATGGCAAGCGTGTGGAGCACAAGCTCCCGATAGGACTCGTTCGCGATTTCAAGACCGAAAGTGCTGCATGGGCGGAGGTCGAGCACCAGCACCTTCTCCCATTGATCAACGAACCAAACCCTCGCGGTCGCATCACTTTCTCTGACATTGGTCACCACTACATCAAGAGCGAACTGCCCGAGCGGGCATCCTCGACGTCATCCCTGCACCGCCATATCATCCATGATTTCCTGATTCCACGATGGGGAAAGAATGTCGCAGTGGGCATCAAACCGCTCGACGTGGAGAATTGGTTGAAGTCTCTCCATGAAGAATTGGGGTACGCCAATCCCAGTTGCGCCAAGATTCGTCAGGTAATGGTTTGCGTCTACAAGCATGCTCAGCGACACGGTTTGATACCGCGGACTGAGGATGCCAATCCGATGAGGTGGGTCCGCTGCAAAACGACCAGCGACTATGAGCCGATTATCCTCACACCGGAACAGGCTTTTCGCTTGGTGGAAACCTTCCCTATCTTGGAGCGAACCTTGACGCTGTTGGCGGCGGCAACCGGGCTTCGCATCAGCGAGTGCCTAGGTATTCAGTGGCAGGACTTGGATTTTGCGCATCAGCAGATTCATGTAAGGCGCACGTGGCTCGGCGGGCAAATTGGTAAACCCAAGACCAAGGCCAGCGGCAAGCCCGTGGTTATGGGCGCACTGCTAGCCGACATTATCCGGCAGTGGCAGAACGAAACCTCTTACTCAAAGCCACAAGACTGGGTTTTCCCCTCATACAGATTGCATGGCCGTAAGCCGCGCACGGGTTCCATCATGGCGCAGGATTATCTGCGTCCGGCGGCGGTAAAGATAGGAATACTGGCAGACGAAGATCGGCGTCGTTTCGGCTTCCACAATCTCCGCCATTCGTTGGCATCCTACTTGGTCACCCAGACAAAAACTGACGTCAAGACCGTTCAGTCCATGCTGCGACATGCCGACATCGGCACCACTCTGGACATCTACACGCACGCCATCAACAAGGACAAGCTGGTGGCGCAGAATCAGGTGATGGAGGCCATGATGAAGCCGGGGCTGGTGAACTGAGGACGCTGGGTCAAGGCGCGGGGCTACCTTTCACAGACACCTTGCCCTTCTGCCCCTTCTTTCCAGCGGAGGGTAGCGAAGCGGATTTTGCCTGCTTTGCCGCTTTTTTGGCCCGCCTTCTTGATTCAAAGTGGACGTCGCCTGTTTCGATTTGTCGTGCCCGAAAGGTGTCGTACCATTGTTGCGGCACTTTCTTGTTCTCGTACAGTTCTTGGATGGCTACGGTCGGATGGACGAGCAGCACATACTTGTGCCGCTGATTGCCGATGTGCTTTGATCTGATGAACCCGAGGTTCTCAAGCACCTTCATGCGTTCTTGCCAAGTGCGCACACCGCGCGACCCCAGATAGCCAGCGGCGTAGGCGTGGTCAGGCTCCCCGGACATCTCGACAATGCCGTTGTCGATGTGCCGTGCCAAGAGTTCGAGGTAAACCTTGGTGGGATCAAGGGCACCACTCAAGTCCTTTTGGCCCAGCAGCCCGAGGACCAGAGGTAGGGTTCGTGGCGCTCGGAACCAGCCTTTTTCATTGTCCCCGGTCCACGCATCGTCATTCTTCCAATATTCCCTACGGAGCGATCTGCGACGGCCTGACGCTCCCGTCAATTTCTTGGCAGTCATGTTGGTATCTCCTTGGATCGGTTTGGCCGCGATGCGCGCCACTCGCGGCCAAGCCTTCGGAAATCAGTCGCCGCTACAAAGGGCCTCTGCGCTCCGATGCTCAGATACTAGGTAAACAGCCCGGCAGCATCAACGACTTCGTTTCGGCGATTCACAAATGGTTCGCTCGGTAATGTCGCGAGCGAAAGGCGCAATTGCGCGATTTATCGCTAACATAATACATGATTAAGCGATTTTTCGCTACAACCAGCAAGAGTGGCCCCGTGGTAGGGGCCAATTTAGGGGGTTCGGGGCGGGGTGGCGGTGGTTCGGATGTCTCCTTTGTCTCTGGGTGTCCGTGTGTCGCGGGTATCAGGGGTGTCCGTGGTGTCCGAGTTTGAAAAGGGGTGGGGGTGGGGAGGGGGGCTGTCCCGCGTCTCTGCGTTTGGCCTAATCTGCGCCGATACATCCCACCAAAATTGTCGGAATCACCGACTACAGATATGGTAGGCCCGAATGGACTCGAACCATCGACCTCCTCCGTGTCAGGGAGGCGCTCTAACCAACTGAGCTACGGGCCTACAAGGGAACGGCTGCGGTTTCAATTTTACCGGGCGGCGGGTGATTACGGCAACGTTTGCGGAATCACGGGCTGATCACGGGCTGGAGAATTTTGCTCTTTTTATCTAAGTGTACGGAAACAATCGTCGGTTCCAACGAAATCGGGCGCTTGATTTGTACCGTGTCAAGGAAGCGCTCTAACCAGACTGAGCTACGGGCCTAACGTAAGGATGGCTCTGGACTGTGTTCATTCTATCGGTCGCAACCGAATCCGGCAACGGCTGGAGTGCGGCGAGCGGCCTTTCAGCCGGGCCAAGAGTAACCGTGCTTGCAGCCTCGCGGCAACGGCCGGAGTTGCATTGCGCGCTTCGCCCAGCGACAATCTCAGGGTGGAAAAGAAGCCGACCAGCACGGGCAGGACCGGGCGCGCCAGCACTCACGATCCCTTTCTGCCCGGCGCGGTGGTGATTGTGACCCTCAGCAATCCCCGCGAGAAGTTCTGGGGGATGGTGCTGGGGCTCGCGCCCGAGGGCCTCAGTCTAAGCGGCGCCGAACTCGCTTCGTTTGAGGATCTCGCAGTAATGGTGAAGGACGGAGAGCCCTTCACGCCGGCGGTGGTTTTCTTTCCCATGCATCGCGTCGAGCGGGTCGAACTCGACCTGCCGGATGGCAGTCTGCCTTCGCTCTCGCAACGCTTCTTCGCCAAGACCGGGCTCGAGCCATCGGCCGCGCTCGCGCCCGATCGAGAGCCAGGGACGAAGGAGCATGCGTGAAGCTCTCCCAGATTTTCACGGCTCCGAACCAACTCACTCTGCTGCGGATGATTTTTGTTCCGTTCATCGTGATTCACCTGGTGGAGGGGCGCTATCTCTGGGCACTGGTGGTTTTTGTGGTTGCAGGTTTCAGTGACGGACTGGACGGCCTGCTGGCCCGCACGCTTCATCAACAAACGCTGCTGGGGCAGTATTTGGATCCGATGGCGGACAAACTGCTGTTGAGCACGATGTTTCTCGTGCTCTCCATTCTGCACAAGATTCCCTGGAAGTTCACGGTGCTGGTTTTCAGCCGCGATATCTCCATTCTGGCGGCTAGCGCGGTGCTATTCGCGATTGCCGGGCTGAGGGATTTTCGTCCCAGCATTTTTGGCAAGGCCAATACGTTCTCACAGATCTGCGCTGTGTTTTTCGTTCTCTTGCTCGAGGTTTACCCGTTGCGCTGGGTCTGGATCGCGCGCACGGTGTTTCTGCGGGCCACTTTCATTTTCACCATCGTCTCGGCGCTGCATTACATCATTCTTGTGCAGCACCGTCTGCGCGAACACACACACGCTTTGCCCCCCGCGCAGGCGCCCGGCGCGTGATGGCCATTTGACCCGCTTTCCCGCCGACCCTAGAATCTTAGGTTCGCTTTCCGGTGCTGAACTCTCTATGCCCCTTCGCCTTTACAACACCATGTCCTCGCGGATCGAGGAGTTCCACCCGCTTCGCGACAACGAAGTTCGCATGTACGCCTGCGGTCCCACGGTGTACGACTACGGGCACATCGGTAACTTTCGAACCTTTGTCGCGGTGGATCTTCTGCGCCGGTTTCTGCGCCAATCCGGCTACAAGATACGACACGTCATGAACATCACGGACGTGGACGACAAAATCATTCGCAACGCCGCGCGGGATGGCGTTAGCGTCCAGCAATACACGGCGAGGTACTTGAAGGCGTTTCTGGAAGATTCAGCTTTGATCGGCATCGAGCAGCCCACGCTGGTGCGGGCCACCGAGCACATTCCCGAGATGGCCGCCTTCGTCGCGAAGCTGGTGGAGAAGCAGGTCGCTTACCGCACTGACGACGGCTCGTATTACTTTCGCATCGCCAAATTCCCCGCGTACGGAAGGCTTTCCAAGAAAGACTTTCAGGGAATGCTCGACGGCGCCCGGGTTGACCTGGATGAATACGACAAGGATAGCGCCCGCGACTTCGCTCTGTGGAAGTCACCCAAGCCGGGCGAAGCTTCGTGGGACACCGTGATCGGGCCGGGGCGTCCGGGCTGGCACCTCGAATGCTCCGTCATGTCGATGCAGGAACTGGGAGAGAGCTTCGACTTGCACGCGGGTGGAGAGGATCTTGTGTTTCCCCATCACGAAAATGAGATCGCGCAATCGGAATCGCTGACCGGCAAGCCCTTCGCGCATTTCTGGTTTCATGCGCGCTTCCTGCTGGTCGAAGGCGAGAAGATGTCGAAGAGCCTGGGGAACTTCTTCACGCTGCGCGACCTGGTGCTGAAAGGGCACAAGCCGTCAGCGATCCGGTATTTGCTGACGTCGGTTCCTTACCGGACTCAATTGAACTTCACTTTCGATGGACTCAAGCAGGCGGCGGTCTCGGTCGAACGCCTGCGGAACTTCCGCCTGCGTCTGAGCGCTGGCAGTTTTCCCGCGGGCGCCAACCCGGCGATGCAGTCTCTTGCGACCGAGACCGTCGCTCGCATGACGGCCGCGCTCGACGATGACCTAAATACGGCGCAGGCGCAGGGCGCGGTCTTTGAGATGGTGCGCCAGGCCAATGCCGCGTTCGATACCGGAGGAGTCAGGAGAGATGACGTCCCGCCCTTGCTGGCGGTGTTAACGAAGTTCGACGAAGTCTTTGCCGTGCTCGATGACGATGACGGTGCGAAGATGAAGCGGGTCCTCGGGTGGGCCGCGGCGGAAGGACGCGAGAAAGACATTAGCGACGAGTTGCGCGAGGCGGTTCAATCGGGACAATTCTCGGACGCTGACATCGAAAAGAAGATCGAGGAAATGAAGGCCGCCCGTGCGGCTCGCGACTACAAAGGTTCCGACGCTATCCGCGCTGAATTGACTGCGGCGGGCATCATCATCGAGCAAACCAAGGACGGAGTCCGCTGGCGCCGAAAATAACGACTGTAGCTGCGGTGTTAAGCTGATGGCTGAAAGCTGATAGCTGACGGCTGCTCTTGTGAAATCCCTCGACGAATATCTCCGCGACGCCGAACGAGCCCACGGTCACATCTGCGCCGGGCAAGTCCTGGGCGTGCGCCTGGCGATGCTCGGCTTGCAGAAGCTTGAGATTGACGATCCGCAGGGGAAAGACCGGAAGCGGCTGGTGACGTTCGTCGAGATTGACCGCTGCGCCACCGACGCGGTCGCCGTCGTCACAGGATGCCGGCTGGGCAAGCGCGCCCTAAAGTTTCGCGACTGGGGAAAAGTGGCGGCGACGTTTGTGGACGTGAGCAGCGGCAAAGCGATTCGCATTGCGGCGAAGGAATCCTCGAAAGCGCTGGCTCGCCGGTTGCATCCTGAGATCGCCGAGAAGAACCAGCAGCAGATGCTGGCTTACCGCGAGATTTCCGACGATGATCTTTTCACCACGCAGTGGGTGAAAGTCGAGCTACCGCCGGAGGAATTTCCCGGATACAAAGGCGAGCGCGTGGTGTGCGAACAATGTGGGGAGGGGATCAACTTCCGCCGTGAAGTGCGGGGGGAAGGGAAAGTTCTGTGCCGGGCTTGTGCGGGGGAGAAGTATTATCAACCGTTGTGACGGTTACTGTGGGAACTGCGTAGCCGCTGGGAAGGGCTGGTCAGACTCCCAAAAGCCTTTGATCACCCGCTCGTGCATTTGCCAACCTCCGTCGAAGTGGTAACGGACGTAGCTAACCGAGAAAGCGCCGCTGCCGCCGAAGTCGTCGGGACGACAAAGAACTTGGAGAATATCTTGTTGTGCTCCGGTTTGTGACAGTATCCAGTCGGACTTGAGCGTCTTCGGAAGTCGGATCATTTCGCGCTTTCCGGTATCTGCGTTCATTGCTTCGAGCCAGTGAAGCTTTGCATTGCCGACGTCCAACAGCAGGGTTGTCAGCCCGGCGTATGAGCCCATTCCTATCGAATAGTCAACCGTCACCAGAAAAGTTGGCCTGTCGGCTTGTAGCTTCGCCTGCTCGACTCTTGCCAGTGGGCGGTCCAACATTTCATCTGCCAGCACCTGCCCCTGAAGGTTGACGATTTGCATTTCCGCGCTCCGGGGTGGAACTGCGGAGAAGACCTTGTGAAGGGCGTCGTTCTCTGGAATTAGGAATGCCCAGTCTCCTACACCCCACATTTCTGTTCTTAGCTTTTCTGAAAGGCGCGCGTCGGTCATGACCTGTAGCCAGCCGTTCACGCCGTTCAGTTCTTTGCTCAACGGCAGTCTTTGCGACACGATGAGGGGCTCAGAGGTCCGGCCGACGGTCGAGGTCGCGAACAAGAGGATTATCAAGAACGCTGTTGTCCATACCCGCATCTTAATGTGCCTGCTCGTACGCATGCGCGATCCGCAGAATTGTCGCTTCATCAAAGTGCTTGCCCAGAATCTGCAAACCGATTGGCAGCTTCTCTTTGGTTTCGCCGCAGGGTATGGAGATGCCCGGAATCCCGGCCAGATCGGCGGTCACGGTGTAGATATCGGCCAGGTACATGGCCAGTGGGTCATTCGACTTCTCGCCCAGGCGGAAGGCGGCGGTCGGGCTGGTCGGGGTCACGATTGCGTCTACTTTTTGGAAGGCCTGGTCGAAGTCCCGTGTCAAGAGCGTGCGCACTTTCTGCGCTTTCAGATAATAGGCGTCATAATAGCCGGCGCTCAGCGCGTAGGTGCCAAGCATGATGCGGCGCTTCACCTCCGCGCCGAAGCCTTCGTCGCGGCTGCGCCGGTACATTTCCGACAATGTCTTCACGCCCCGCGCCCGGTGGCTGTAGCGCACGCCGTCATAGCGCGCCAGATTTGCAGACGCTTCCGCCGTCGCAATCAGGTAATAAGTTGGAATGGCGTAGGGAGTGTGCGGCAGAGAAACGGGAACAATTTCGCAGCCTAGTCCCTTAAGCTTGTCGATGGCCGACTGCACCGCCTGGTGGACTTCGTCGTCCAAGCCTTCGCCGAAATACTCTTTTGCCATGCCCAGCTTCAATCCGCGGACGTGCTTGTCGAGTTCGGCAACGTAATCGGGTACGGGAACGTCAGCGGACGTGGAATCCATGGGATCGCGCCCGGCAATCGTGCGCAGCACAATGGCCGCATCTTTCACCGTCTTGGCCAGCGGTCCGATGTGATCGAGCGACGACGCGAAGGCGATGAGCCCGTAGCGGGAGACGCGGCCATAGGTCGGCAGCAAGCCCACCACTCCGCAGAACGAGGCCGGTTGGCGGATGGATCCGCCGGTGTCCGAGCCCAGGGTGACTACGGCCATGTCTGCCGCCACGGCCGCCGCGGAACCGCCCGAAGAGCCTCCCGGCACGCGGCCCAAGTCGCGCGGGTTGCGCACGGGATGATAGGCGGAGTTCTCGTTCGACGAGCCCATGGCGAACTCGTCGCAATTCATCTTGCCCAACACGACGGCGCCGGCGGCTTCCATGCGGGCTACCGCGGTGCAGTCGTAGGGAGGAATGTAGTGTTCCAGAATCTTCGATCCCGCCGTAGTGCGCACGCCACGGGTGCTCATCACGTCTTTGATGCCCACGGGCACGCCGCCCAGCGGAGGCAGCGGCTTGCCTTCGGCGGCCATGCGGTCCATACGGTCCGCCTGCTCGAGCGCGCGCTCTTTCGAGAGCGTCAGGAACGCGCCGATCTGACCATCTTCTTTCTGAATGCGGGCATAGTGTGCCTCCGCCAGCGCGAGCGCTGTTGTCTTGCGCTCGGCGACGGCAGAGCGGGCGGCGTTGATGGTGAGGGAAGTCAAATCCATAGAAATCAGTGGCCAGTGGTCAGTTAACGCTACCTTTCAATAACTTTCGGCACGCGGAAGAAATCTTCGTCCGCGTCGGGCGCGTTTGCGAGTGCAGCCTCGTGCGGCAAGGACTTGCGCAGGCCTTCGAGAACGTCCTCGCGGCTCGCATACGCGAACCGCTCGCTGCCCTGCTTCGACTCGTCCACCCCGTAGCGATCGGAAACCTGCGCCATGGGCGGTACGTCCGACGTGTTCAGTTCGTTGAGGCGGTCCACGTAATCCAGAATGGAATTCAGGTCGCGCAGCATTCCCGCGCGCTCCTCCGGGGTGAGTTCCAGATTGGCCAATTCGGCAACGTAGGCAACGTCTTTGTCGGTGACCTTCATGGGATCAGAGATGATCGTTCAGCGCAGCCCGCCGGCGCTTTCCGGACGTGCCACCACAAACTCGATTCGATTAACCGCCGCAGTCGTGTAGCGATTGATGGTCGCCAGGTAGAGAGGGGCCAGCGCCTGCAGTTCTGACTTCCATCGTGCGCCAGCCACTTCCACGCGCAGCACTCCATCGGCAAAGCTCAGCGCCCGTGTGCGCTCAGCGACTGCCGACCCGCAGACTATGGGCCAGGCCAGAAGCGGCGCCTCGCCCGCGGGCGCCTGCCGCAGAGATTGCGCGACGACTTTTTCCAGTCCGGCGGAGGCGTGCTCCACTTGCGCTCCTCTTCAACAAGTCAGGCGACGACGAGGCCAGGGAAAGACGATTCTAACATTCCGGCGATGCGGTGGAGACGGTTGCGGCCCAAGCTT
>Ga0209517_10006576_pt1 | contig 14304 bp, 14 predicted proteins | sample PeaSoiMetSII2010_FD_187695 | JGI IMG/M metagenome (GOLD analysis project Ga0209517, IMG submission 187695) | Peat soil microbial communities from Weissenstadt, Germany - SII-2010 (SPAdes) (version 2) | ecosystem: Environmental > Terrestrial > Soil > Wetlands > Peat | place: Germany...
TGGTGCAGGCATGGAAGGCGCCGGTTGCGCGACAGGGATTGGGCGATCCGTCGATTCTTGACCTGCTGGCCAATGCGGGACTCTCGTCAGCGACAGAAATCCTGTCCGAGGTGGCTTTGGATGCGAATGTCGGCTGACAGCTCGCACGGCCGACCGATTCCGCACTCACGGCCGCAGTTGGGTCACCCGGAGCGCCTGGCAGTCCTGACAACGCTGGATCGTTCCTGGGTGGGCGCTGGGGGTGACGCCAGCAAGGAGTTCGAGAACGCCCTGATGGCAGCGTTCGGGCGTCCTGCAGCCGTAGCCGTGTCGTCGGGATCGGCAGCCTTGGAGGTGGCTCTCCGGGTCGTGGATGTCTCTGGCGAACTAGTGGCCACCCCGGCATTCGCCTGCGGCTCGATCGAACGAGCGATCGTACGAGCGGGCGGACGCCCCTACCTGGTGGATGCTGACCCGGATGACCTGTCCTTTCCCCCGGGAGCCCTCAGATCACTGGCTGGAAAGTGCAGGGCGGCGATCATGGTCCACCAGTTCGGGCTTCCGGCGGCTTCGGCAGCTGAGGCCGCTGACGTCCCGATGGCCGTGATCGAAGATGCCACGACGTGCATCGGCGGCCGGGTGATGGGACACGCGGTAGGTGCGTTCGGGCGCTTCGTCGTCATGTCCTTTTCGGCGACCAAGATGTTGTGCGGAGGGGAGGGAGGCGCCGTCCTGGGATCCGTGGAGGATATCGAGGCAGCGAGGAGATGGATAGATCCAGAGTCGGACCTGCCGCTCGATGCGCCCATTCCCCACGCAAAGATGCCCGACATGGCCTGCGCTCTCGCTCGAGTGCAGCTGGGGCGGCTCCCGGAGTTCGTGGCGCGCCGAGTGGAGATCGCACGTCTGTATGACGAGGCACTGGAAGAGGCGGCGCACCGGGTTCTGCGTGCTTCGGGCGATGGGACGGGTACCTGGTGGCGGTATCTGGTTGCGGTCACAGGCGATGCCGCGCGCGTGGTGGAGCATGGACGGGGCCATGGGGTCGGGTTCAGCCAGCCAGTTCCCGAGCGCCGGTGGGCGGGAAGGGGGGACTTCCCCGTGTCGGATCGGCTGCACCGAACCCTTGTGTCGGTACCGATCTACCCCTCACTGACCGACGGCGAAATCGAGCATATCCGGCGGACGCTTCGCGAGGTGGTGGGAATCGGATGAACCGGTGGATCGCCGGTTTGTGTGTCGCCGTGTTGCTCGGCGCCGAGATCGCGGTCGTGCACGTGCCGACCTCGGCCGGCAACTTTTGGCTGATGATCCTGTGGGCCGCGTGGATCGTCGCCGTGCTGTGGGCGCTGACGAGGTCGTCCTTCTCGCAGCTGTTCGCGGCATTCATGGCGGCGATGTTCTTGTTCGTGATCCTCCCGGCGACGCAGGCCCAGCTATTCGGCCATACAACGATCGCAGGGAACGACTACCAGGCTGGCGTCGTTCGAGCCCTTGAGATCGCCGCCCTGGCCCAATGCGGAATGCTGGCCGGTGCGATAGCAGCGCGAACGTTGTGGCCGGTTCCGGGCTTCAGGAGGCTGTTCCCGCAGCTGTCATCGTCTCGTCTCGACCGGGCGGCATGGCAGTCCATCTTTGTCGCGATCCTGGGTGTCATCGCCGTCAGCGCCTTGGGCGGCGCGCGCTTGCGCAGCTTCTTCGTCTATACGACGTCGGGCGGTTACGGCACGTTTGCACGCGAAGCGACCGGGAATATCGGATTCCTGGTGGCGGTGCAATGCATCGCCGGCCTGGCACTGGTGCTGTTTCCTCTCCGGTTGGGCTGCACTGGTTCGCGCCACTGGCTGAGGCCGCTGTTCTTCGCGGCTTCGGCGACCTTCGTGCTGCTTGGTGGTGGTCAAAGAGGACAGTTCTTCGTTCCTGCGTTCGCTGCCGGCCTCATCTGGCTGAAGATCAGCAAAATCAACCGTTCTCCGCGGCGAGTGGCCGCAGCTGGTGTACTTCTGATGGTCGTCCTCGGAGGGCTCGTGGGAGTAGCCCGCGGGGCCGCCGACAGCCGCCAGGTGACGGCGGGAACGGTCCTCGCGGAACCGGTCGGGCCCGGGAACAACCTGTTCCTTCCGCTGGCCGGCTTGGCAAGTACCGTGCCGAGTCAGCTCCCGTACTTCGACGGAACCAGCTATCTGCAGACAGCGGCCTTCCTCATTCCACGCGCACTGTGGAGCGGCAAGCCGGAAGGTGCCATTGTCCGAGTCACCAAAGCGATCGACCCGGGCAATTCCGGACTGGCCTTCCCCGAGTTCGGTGAGATGTACGCGAACTTCGGGCTGCCCGGCGTCATAGTCGGTTCGTTGTTGCTTGGCGCGCTCATCGAACTGCTCTCCAGACGCTTCGCCCGCTCGACCAGCATCCGGGAGTCCGTCTTCATCACCGTCTGTGGAGCCGTTCTCCTGCAGGTCTTCACCCGCGGCGCTGTTGCCCCCATGCTCACCACATTCGCGGGACTCCTCACCGTGACTGCTCTGACCTGCCGACGACGGTCGCCTGTGCTGGCGGAAACTCCCGCACCGGTCCTTTCCGAGCCCGCTGTGCCCGGGATGTCTCGACGTTCGGTCGTCACCCTGTGAGAGGACCAGCGCGGGATCGGCACGAGCTGTTCGCGAACACGATCGCCGCGTGGACCTGGTCCCAGGGGGCGCTTGCCGTCTCGATCTTCGCCTTGCCGTTGCTTACGCGCCTGCTCAGCAGGGACGAGTTTGGGCTGTGGACGCAACTGTTGTCCTTGTCGGCGCTGGCGACCGCGGCCGATATGGGGATGTCGGCCGTCTTCGTGCGCAGGATGACGGATGACGCCAGTGCCGACCGGGCTTCGATCCTGCGGAGCGCGACGGCTTTCTATCGGGTGAGCAGCACCGTCCTCACCGCCAGCCTGTTGCTTGCCTGCCTGATCCCCGGAGGCCTGATCAGTCCGTACCTGTCGCAGACGAGGATGCCGGTGCTGGCCGCGCTTGCGGTCATCGTGGCGATGGGAGTCAACCTGAGGTGCCAGCCCTGTACGCTGCGTCTGCTGAGTCTGGGCCGTATGGATCTGGAACGGATCTTCGGCGCTGGGCCGGCTATCGCGGGCACGCTCGTTTCGGTCCTGGCAGCGCACTGGTTTGGGACAGCCGTTGCCGTGGCGATTGGCTATGCGGCAGTTGAGATCGCCTTCGACGCCGGCCTGGTGTTCATCGCGCGCCGATGCTTGCCCCGGTCGCTCATCGAACCGGCCCGCGGCCGCGGCCTCGCCTGGTGGGGCCGGCTGTGGTACGAGTCCACCGGGGTGCTGGTGATCGACCTCGTGCCGTTGGTCAGCATGGTCACCGGCGTCGCCGTCGTAGCTCATGTGGTGGGGCCCGTGGCGGCTGCCGTATACGGGTTGGCGTGGAAGGTAAGTAGCGTCGTGCCGAGGTTCTTCACGCCCTTCACCGAAAGCTTGTTCGTGTCCTTGTGCCGGGCGGCTGTCCCGGCCCGGGCAGCCGTCGCGGGGCTGGCGGCTCAGCTTTCCGTGGTGGCCCTTGCTGGCGGTGCCACGGCGGCTTTCATTGTGGTGGCCGTCGGCGCTGAAGGGATGCGCATGGTGTTCGGCGGTGGCTACGGGGGCGGCGTGTGGGTCGTCCTGGTTCTCGTCCTGGCTGAGACCATCCGCAGCATGTATATGCCTTTCCTCCGGAAAATCCAGTCGGAGAATGGCCTCGGCTCACTGCGGTACTGGTTCGTCGCCAGCATGGTCGCTCAGATCCCGGTGGCGATCGTGGCTGCGGCACGATGGTCGGCGGTCGGAGCCGCCGCAGCCGTGCTGGCCTGCACAGCCGTTCTTGAGGCGACGCCGGCGGCGCGGAAACTGAGCGCATACCATCGGTCGGAGGGAGGCAGGGGCAAGCCCGTGCTCAAGCTGGCAGGCGCTGTCATATGTGCTGGATGCTTCGCCGTGCTGCTGGCCTGGGGACACCAGCGGCTTGGCACTGTGGCCATCGGTTTCAGTGTTGTCGGCGCGATCACGACAGGACTTCTCACCCTTTACCACCTGGTGCGATACCTGGCGGCCGCTCGTCCTTTGACCAGCTCGTCGCTGATGCCAAACTCTGGTTCGCTGGTGCCGGATTCGGGTCAGGAAACATGATCGTCCTGTTCCAGCGATCGCTGGCACCCTATCGGGTGTCGCTGTTCAATAGCTTGAGCGATGCACTGGGCGGCGAATTCACATTGGTGCTGACCCGGCGGGATCCGACACCTAACCGGCTGTGGACAGTCCCGTGGTCCGAGGTTCACTGCCGTGTGGTGGTCTTGCCCGGCCACCGCCTCGATATCGGGCGAGGGACATTGGAGGCGTCCCGCAGCGTCCGTTCCACCTTGGCTGATCTGAAGCCTCAAGCGGTCGTGCTGGGCGGCTGGGATGTCCATGCCTGCTGGGCCGCTTTGTCGTGGGCGCAACGGCAGGGGGTCCCGCTAGTTGGCTGGGTGGAGAGCTCGCGGCGCACCGGGAAGCACCGAGGCGCCGTCAGCAGCACGATTCGGCGCCGTTTCCTGAGGGCATGTTCGGCTGCGATCGTTCCCGGGGTTGCCGCAGAGGCATTCGTCCATCAACTGGCTCCGGCACTTCCCTGTTACCATGCGCCCAACTCGCTGGACGCCCCGGAGCTGCGGGCGATCGGCGCACCGCCGCAACGAGGCGCAGCCCTGTTCATTGGGGAGCTGTCAGAGCGAAAGGGGGCAGACCTCGTCCTCACCGCGGCGGCGGAAATCTTGGAGGTGTTCCCGCGTCTTATCGTGGCCGGCGACGGCCCGCTGCGCCGTGACGTCATTGCCCTTGCCGCACGGCTGCCAGGACTGGAGTACGCAGGCTTCGTCGAAGGTCGGGAGAAGACACGGCTCTTCGAGCACGCGGCCGTGGTCCTCATCCCCAGCAGGAGGGATCCCTGGCCGCTGGTGGCCTGCGAGGCCCTGGTAGCACGCCGGCCGATCGTCGTGGGTCCCGGCGTCGGCTCCCTCCCGGATCTGCAACACGTCGCTGGAGAGGCGGTGTCCGCGATGCCGACAGCCACACCGCAGGACCTGGTCGATGCAGCCAGGCGGGCGAGGGGCCGGGGCGTGCCGCCCGAGCTCAGGGCGGCCTTCGGGCCGGAAGCGGTGGCCGCGGCCATGGCCGCGGCGGCACGGTCCGTGGGCTCCGCAGGGGGGCCTGCCGCATGAGGCTGACCTTCCTCGCAGATCTTCGGAGCCCGATCGCTGTCCAGTGGATCCGGCACTTCGTCCAACGGGGGCATGATGTTCAGGCGATCTCCTCCTACCCGATCTCCGGCAATGTGCTCGCGGGCGCCAAAACGACGTCACTGCCACTCGTGCTTCCAGGTTCCGGGCGGGCAAGGGCTTCCAGTCCGCGAAGGCCGGAGCCGGCGCGCCGACCGTCGATGAGAGCGTCCGTCGCCGAGTGGGCAACTCCACGGCAGGTGGCGGCCGTCCGCAGCTTCGTCGCACCAGCGTTGCTCCACACCAAGCGCGGGAGCTTGCAGAGGCTGGTCGAGCGGCATCGGCCGGATCTCGTCCACGCGATGCGCATCCCGTTCGAGGGGATCGCGGCCGGGGCACTGACCGGGCCGCCTTTGATCGTCTCCGTCTGGGGCAATGACTTTACCCTCCATGCTGACCGCACCCGGACGATGGCGAAAGCGACGCGGCGGGCACTGGCGGCAGCGGCGGTCCTGCACTGCGACTGTCATCGCGATGCGCGAATGGCGGGCGAGCGGGGATTTCCCGCCGACCGCCCGATCTGGGTGGTTCCGGGAAACGGCGGCGTCGACCGGACCGTATTCCGCCGCCCAGGGCGAAGTGACCTCCGCCTTCGCCTAGGAATACCTGAGCGAGCTACGATCATTCTGAACCCGCGAGGTATCAGAGAATACGTCCGGAACGACACGTTCTTCAAGGCGCTTTCCCCCGTTCTCCAATCCTTCCCGGACGTGCATGTGGTGTGCCCGGGCATGGCTGGGTCACGCTACGCGGAGAACATGATCACTGACACTCGCCTGAATCGGGAGCGCGTTCACCTGCTGCCGACCTTGGACCACCGGCTGATGGCCGACGCCTTCCGCTCGAGTCGTGTGAGCGTGTCGCTGAGCGTGCACGATGGCACCCCGAACACGCTCCTCGAAGCCATGGCGTGCGGTGCCCTTCCGGTCGTCGGCGACGTCGCTTCTGTTCGGGAATGGATCTGCGACGGAATCAACGGCATCGTCGTGTCTGCCCAAGACCCCGCCGTCGTCGCGGCGGCCCTAACAAGAGCGCTGACAGACGAAACCCTGATCCACGCCGCGCGCGACGAAAACGAACGTCTGATCCGGGACCGCGCCGACTACCACCAGAACATGCTCGAAGTCGAGTCGCGATACGAGATGCTTGTAAAATCACGCTCCGCCCACGGGACGGAACTGTAAGGAACTTCGCGAGCGGACGGCAGCGCGGCAGCGTAAACAGCTTCGAAGCTCTTGGCAGAGGTGGCTGATTGTGTGATCGCTCCGGTTACCGGCGGTTTCGCTATGCCCAAGCCCGACACGCCATATGTGATCAGGTCATACGCCGGACCGCTGAAAGATCAGGCCGAAAGACCTCATTGTGATTTCTCATTGAAAATCACCGAACCGGCAAGCGGGTCCCTCAAGCAGCCAGCCGCATTCACCCGCGGCCTGACGCATGGAGACTGCTAACATAATCTCATGGAGATATCAACCTGGGAAGAAGCTCAGAGGAACGAGTTGGCGGTTTGGCAGCACACCGTAAGCGATGTAGCCGCCGTGCTTGCCGAAATTGCGGAGACTGCCACCCTGGTCCGGTTCGGCGCACTGCACGGCCTCGGCGCTAGCGCGAATGTGCTGGAGTTGGGAATCGGACCCCTTGGTATTGGCTGGTCAGCCTTGACGCCGACCACGCGAGCCATCGGCGTCGACCCATTGGCTCGTCTTGCGATCAGTACCGGTGACGAGAATGTGGACCGGTTCGTCACGGACCTGCAGGCGCGGACTGATTTCCTTCAGGCAGACGCGACGACGCGGCTCCCGCTTGATGAGGCTAGTTTTGATCTCGTCGTCTGCGACAACGTCGTGGATCACACTCAAAATCCACAGGCGATCTTGGCCGAAGGCCGACGTCTTGTGCGATCCGACGGCTGCCTGCTCTTCACCGTGAACGTTTTCTCAGCCATCGGGCACCTGAAATGGCGTCACGTGACCCGGCGCCGGCATCCACTGGACACCAATGTCCTGTGCCATCCGCACTCGTTCGTCGAGGGTGCCCTTGGCAGGCTGCTTTCGGGCGCGGGCTGGCAGATACTCGTGACCGACGCCCCGAGGGGAATCATGCGTCGTGCGGCGGGGCACTCCTACCACGTGCGGGCGATCGCGCGCCCGATCTGAAGAAATCAGGATAGAAGATCGACCTGTCGTAGCATCTCAAATTCGAGCTTCAAGAGATCTTCAAGACGGCCGCGTTGCGCTTCTGTCGGCACGAATGGGAAGATGCTAGGACGTTCTCTGGACAGCGACAGATCCAGGTTCAGTGCGCTCTCCAGGCGATCCAGATCACGATCCAGTCGTTCCGTACGCAATACCATGTCCAGCTTGCCGAGCTGGTCGACAGCCTCGTCGACCGACCCCGATTTAGAGAACATATACAGTTGATTACTGAGATGATAGGAAGGCAACCGGTCGAGGAATCGGTCAAAACCTTCACTTGCCCATCGGCGTTGCTCAATTGGTGCGGTCAGGGAGAAGGACGAGTCCGCCGAAGGGGCAGCTAGATACCGGTAAAGTGATATTACCCGGTCGACCGGGTCACGCAGAACCGTGAACTTGAACGTTTCCCCGCACGGTGGTTCAACTACATAGGCAGGAAGGTGATGGTATGCGAAGAAGTAACGTCCTTGCCGAATAAGACGGCTACTGATTACATATCGATACCCGTTGCTCTGCGCAAATGCAAAGCGAGCCAACCTCTTCTCGATGAAATGGGGATCTCTTCCGGTCAGTCGCATAAACGCAAAGGCGATCGATGTCCCAGCCGTCTTCCGCACATGGTACAGGTAAATGCGTCGATAACCGTTATGGGTCCATACGTTCTTGCTAAGCAATCCATTGAGTGTCCAAAAAGTCTTTCCGATGTGGTATCTGAGCTCATGACCGGGCTTCTGGAATGCGAAACGCGCCACTTGGGCAATCACGCTGATCCCCCTCTCACATCTCTCTTTCTGACCGTATAGGTCCCGACTAAGAGAACACGTATCGCTAAATGGCGGTCCGGCTATCCCGCCCGACTACAACAACCATCGCGGCGATGGCATTCTCCCCTTGCATCAGGCTGCGCCCGGCCAGATCCAGGCTCCACGGATTCGGCTCCGCCTCTGCGCATGAGTAAGAGCGCATTCGATAATACTAGCCAGAGAATCTTATCAACATCCGCCCTGGGGTGCTGACAATCACGCGTAGTGTATCCACTGGCGCGTCCGCATGAGCGCCTGCCTTTCCAGCGCCGCTCTGAGTCCCGACCCCATTCCGGTGAAATTCAGCCCAATTACCACGTCGATTCCCGGCCATTGCCTCTCAGGCTTGCCATCAACAGGGCACGGCGCTACTCTGGCATACGTATAAGCGGAAGCCTGGGCGAGGATGCACACGATGTCATCAGGACAGGTTGAATTGGATCAGGTTTGCTCGGGCGCAATGAGCCGTTTCCAGCTCTGGGCACGCTTCCTTCAGCAAGCCGGGGCTTGCTCGGTAGCTGAGATTGGAGTCTGGCGAGGTGAATTCACTGAAGCGATACTTCGGTCTTGCCCGCAACTGAAACTATACTACATGGTTGATGCCTGGCGTCACCTTGAAGGCTGGAATAAGCCCGCAAATACGTCAGACATCGAGTTCGAGAACATTTTTGCTGAGGCCATGCGGCGAACCGAGTTCGCCTCCGAACGGCGGATCGTGCTGCGAGGGCTGACAGTGGATGCATTGGACCGCATCCCAGATCGCAGCCTAGACTTTGCGTACATAGACTCCGATCATACCTTGAGAGGAATAACTCTCGATTTGTTCAAGATCTTTCCAAAGATGCGCCCTGGGAGCTGGATCGGCGGCGACGATTTTGCGCCGAACGTCTGGCAGCATTCGCCACGTTATGAGCCGACCTTCGTCTTTCCCTACGCCGTCTACTTCGCCGAGGCTATAGGGGCCACGATATACGCTATTGGTTTCAATCAGTTCCTGATCTCGTTGCCAGGATCCAGCAACAAGAGCCACACCGCAGCGACCTTCGTCGACCGCACTGGTCGCTACGGTACGGTCACGGTCGGTTCTGCACTGCGCCGTCCGCCACCATGGCGTCTCGCGCTTCGCTCGGCCGTCCACCGTGGGCCGCGTCTCCGGGGATCATAGGAGCCGTAGGAATGAATTGCGGGCTTCAGGTGGGAAAGCTCCCTATCACGTGATTTAGCTATTGTTTCTGCAGGACGTAAGCGGCGGCTTTGGGCCGCAGGCGGTGCCATCGTCGGGTCACCCAGTAGTGGACGTTCCACGTGAGGAGCCAGGCAAGCGCTGCATCGATCCGCACAGCTCGTGGGTTGTTAAACGGGTTTGATCCAAAATACCCGGTAAGCGCGAAATTGCAGAGCGCTCGGTGGTGAACCGTGAACCCCTGGCGCACGAGATCATCGAACGAGGCGAGCGGTATGCCACGCCCGTGCCGACCAAGCCCAGCCTGTTCAGGCTGCTCAAGGTTCATGGCGACGATCGGTTCCCGGACAAGCAGCCAGCCACCTGGGGCCAGGCAACGGCGCAATTCGGCGAACGAGGCAGCTGGGTCGGGCAGAAAGGTGAGCACGCCGAAGCACGTTATCAGGTTAAACGCGCCGTCAGGTTCGGCTATCGACCCGTCCTTGGTCGGTTCCCTCATCTCTGCGCCCAGTTCGGCGAGCGCCTGGTGCGGTGGAATTCCCGACGCGTCAATGACGGTGACCTGCTCGGTCCTGTCAAGGACTGGTAGAATTTCTTGCCCGTCACCCCCACCGAACGCGAGCACCCGGCTGAATCGGGCACCAGTCGGCAGGTGACGGAACCCGTGGTAGTCGCTAATCGCCGCGCCGGTGTAGGGCTGGCCAAGTTTACTCGCACGCTCGCGCCACCGGTGGGTTTCGGCCTCCACCCATTCTGCAGCCCTAGCCGGATGCTGTATACGCAGGAACTCCTCATGCTCTGACATAGCACATGGATTTTACCACAAGACACCTTGCGTTCGACGTCATGGAGTCCGCCGGTCTCAGAAAGTGGGCAAAACAAATTCATGAATGTCCACCGTTTTCGCGCGGGCCGCCGAGATACGGCGGCGGCCATTTGTCGGCTGACCAGAGCATTCAGGTGATTTCCTGGACTACGACGACTGTCTGAATAATCGAGCGCATTGTCGCGATCATGGCCGCGGTCGGCAGGACTGCCTCGGCGCGTAGCGGCGAACGTTCCTTCGCCGATCCAGCCGATGCCCGGCTGTGTGCTCGGACGCTGTCGGCGCGCCGCACCGGACCTGTCGATGACCGGCGCCTCGCTGCTGGGCGGCGCCAGATCAGCCTGGTCGCCAGGCAACGCCGCATCCGACAGGTCAGCGACGCCGGCCGGGCACCCCGGGTACCGGAGCCGGATCGTCAGATAGGGGTCGGTCCGGCCGAGCAGCGCGAGCTCCTCGCCGGTCACGGCGCCAGCCCAAGGGCGCGGGCCTCGGCCGCGATGCCGTCGGAGAACGGTCGGGGCGCATAGCCGAGGTCACCGATCGCTGCCTCGATCGAGAACACCTTGTCCTCGGCGAGCCTGCGGAGCTGCTCGGCTCGCAGCCGCGGGTGTCGGCTGACGAGCTCATAGCCGCGCGCGGCGGCGACCACCGGGGCTAGCGGGACCGGCACGAGCCTGGTCCGGCTGGCCACCGCCCTCGCGCAGGCGCGCAGCAGGACGGAGAACGTCATCGGCTCAGGACCGGCCACGTCATAGATCGTCCCGGCGCTCCCCGGTCGCTCGGCGGCTGCCAGCACCGCGGCCGCCACATCGGCGACGTGCACCGGCTGCTGGAGGTGATCGCCGGCGGGCACCGGCAGGATCGGCGCCCGCCGCAGTACCGGCAGCAGCCGGGACAGGTTGCGGTCGCCGGGCGCGCCGTAGATCATCGTCGGCCGAAGGATCGTCCAGGTCAGCGGTGATGAGCGGATCCGGTGCTCGGCTGCCAGCCTGATCCGTTTCGACGACGACGGCAGCGTCGTGGTAACTGCCGTCGTGGACACGAACACCGCGCGGCGGATCCCGGCCCGCTCGGCTGCCGCTACGATACCGGGACCCTGGCCGAAACCTAGCGAGGCGAGGCTGACCAAGACATCGCATTCGGAAGAGGCGAACACCCGTGCCAGGCCCGCCGGGTCATCGAGGTCCCCGTTGGCTGGTTCCGCGCCCACCGCCGTCACTGCTGACGCGGCGGCGGCGCTGCGGGCGAGGGCGACGACCCGATGGCCGCGTCGGTCAGCCTCGGACAGCACGAACCGGCCGAGGAAGCCGCTGCCGCCGGTGACGAAGAGCCTCACCACGTGCCGCCCGGCGCCGGGATGCCCGTTCCGGGCAGCGGCGCGGCCGCAATCTGGTCAGGCGGCATGGCAACCGGACTCAGGGCCGGCCCGGCGGCGGGGTCGCCCAGGTCCCGCATCGTCAGGCCGCCTCGGCCACGACGGCGCGGGTCAGCAGCGTGGGCAGCCGCAGGTAGCAGACCAGCAGGCCGAACGCAGCCACGTCGGCGCCGGCCCGCAGCACGGGCTGCTGCGACAGGCTGACCGCACCCAGCGCGCTGAGCACCATGGTCAGCGCACCGGTGACCACGCAGATCCGGCTATGCGGCCATCCGGCGTCGTAGAGGCGCTGGTAGACGTGGGTGCGGTGCGGCTTCAGCCATCGCTCGCCCGCCCTGATTCGGCGCTGGAGCGTCCATGCAGTGTCGGCGAGATAGAGGGCGAGCGGCCCGGCCGCCACTTCCGGCGGGACGCCGCGCAGCACGCACATCGCGGCGAGCAGCGCCAGGGCGACACCGATACCGTAGCTGCCGACGTCGCCGAGGAAGACCCGGGCGCTGGCGTTCCATGGCAGGAACGCCAGCGCGCCGGCGGCCAGAGCCCCGCCGCCGACGGTGACCATGGTGTCGCCAGCGCGCCAGCCGAGCAGCCCGAACACCGCGCCGCCCGCCAAGGCGTGGACCGCGGAGATGCCGTTAATGCCGTCCATGAAGTTGAAGGCGTTGACGAAGCCGGTGAGCCAGATCGTACCCGCGACCACGGCAGGGATTACTGCTTCCGCCGCCAGCCCGGACCGGCTGGCCAGCACGGCCATCACGGCCAGACTCGCGGTCGCCTGCAGGGCCAGCCGCGGCGCGGCCGGCAGCCCGGCTAGATCATCCGCGAACCCGATCGCCGCGAAGGCGAGCACGGCCCCGGCGAAGATCAGGGCCGTGCCGAGGGCGCCGTGGGCGAGCAGTACCGACGCGGCCAGGCCAATGACGATGGGAAGGCCGCCACCACGCGGTGTCGGAACGGTGTGGGATGACCGCACGGTGGGCACGTCCAACGCGGCCGCGCGGCGAAGCAGTGTGATCGTGACCGGCTCCGCCACGGTTACGAAGATGGCGCAGCCCGCGACAGCCAGAACGGCCGTGAGATCCCCCCGCACGGTCGCCATCCTAGCCAGTCTTGACAACGCAGTGTGTTGGATTGATAACTCTATGCATTCACGAGCCGGACAGCAGGCTCGCGGGCTCTCCGAAATGGACGCCGGCACCGCTCGCTGGAGCATGACCAAGCGGGCCGAACGGCGCGGGAAGGCCCCGATGCTTGGCCTGAACCGGGTCAGCCACGGCATCCGCCAGACTCGGCCGCCCGGGCGGTGGCGCACATCGTGGCGATCATCTGTGCGGTCGGCAGCGCCGCATCGCCCCGGATCGCCTGCCAGAACGCGGCCACTTGTGCGCGATGGCCCTTGTCCGGCCGGCCTTTCCACAACGTTCGGTCACCGAGCCTCGCAGAGCGGAAATCGTCGATCACCAGCCGGTGCGGCCCGGCCATAACCTCAATCCACTCCTTTCCCGCCGTCGGCGCCGCGCTGCCGTAGCAGATGGCGGCGATCGAGCCGTCAGCGAAACGCAGCGATACCACCGCGTCATTGCCTGGCGTGCCAGGCCCATCGCCGCCCAGGCCGCCGCCGAGTACCGAGACCGCCTCCTCGATGCGGGCGCCGACGAGTGCCTGCGCTGTGTCGACGAAGTGGCACACCTCGCCAAGCAGACGTCCGCCCTGCCGACGGTCCCGGTACCAGTGGCCATCGGGCACCGGCCCGGCAGCGACCCGGTACACGACGTACCTAGGCCCCGGCGTGCCGGTCAGCGACCTCTGAGCGGCGAGCACGGCAGGCGACCAGCGGCGGTTGAACCCGACCATGAGCTGCCGCCCGGAAGCCTGCCAGCCCGCTTCGACCGCATCGACCCCGTCGGTGGTCAGGGCGAGCGGCTTCTCGCACCAGACATGCCGGCCGGCGGTCAGGGCCAGCCTCACCAGTTCCTCGTGCGTGTCGTGCGGCGTGGCGATGACGACGATCTCGACGTCGGCGTGCTCGATCACGGCTGACGCCCCGCTGACCGCCGTCTGGAAGCCGTGCCGCTCGGCGAGCCGACGCGCCGACAGGCCGCTGGCCGATGTCACCGCGACCAGATGATCAAAGCCGGCCGCCCGGAACGCGGGTAGCAAGATCCCGGCCGAGAATGCCCCAGCGCCGATCCAGCCGACACCGGGTGAGCGTGTCGGCGCCGATGCGGAAGGCCGCGGCCTTGCGGCCTGGCGCGGCCTGGCAGGTCGCTGCGACCTGATCGGGATCGGCAGCTCCGCGCCGGCCAGCCGGTCTGGGTAGGTCAGGCGGATCGCCAGGTAGGGTTCGTTCCGCTGCTCGATAAGCTGGTACGCCTTGGCCGCGTCGGCGATGTCGTAGGTGTGGGTGACCAGATCAGCCACCTTGAGCCGGCCAGCCGCCAGCAAGTCGAGAACCGCCTCCAGATTCCGGCCCTCCGTCCAGCGCACCTGCCCGGCTGGATAGTCCACCCCCCACGCTTCGTACGACTGCTCATACCGGCCAGGGCCGTAGGAGCGGGCGAAGCGAATCGACAGTTCCCGCTGGTAGAACGGCGTCCGGTCCAGAGTCAGGCCCACGTCACCGACGATCACGACGACGGCGCGGTCCCTGC
>Ga0209517_10006578_pt1 | contig 14301 bp, 12 predicted proteins | sample PeaSoiMetSII2010_FD_187695 | JGI IMG/M metagenome (GOLD analysis project Ga0209517, IMG submission 187695) | Peat soil microbial communities from Weissenstadt, Germany - SII-2010 (SPAdes) (version 2) | ecosystem: Environmental > Terrestrial > Soil > Wetlands > Peat | place: Germany...
CGTGGCTGCATACCTGTGGGCGCCGGATTCCAAGCACCTGATTTTCGATTCCGAAGGCCAGCTTTGGCTCTACGACCTCGCAACTGCGACCGCTGTGCAGTTCACTTCCGCGTCCGATCCCAGCGGCGATCCCAAGTTTTCACCCGATGGCAGCCATGTCGCCTGCGTGCGCAAACACAATCTCTATGTCCGGCCACTGAGCGGTAACGGCGAAAAGCAACTCACCAAGGATACGGGCGACAACCTGTTCAACGGCGATATTGACTGGGTCTACGCCGAGGAACTGGACGTACGCAGCAATTATTTCTGGTCTCCCGATAGCAAAGAGATTGTCTTCCTGCACATGGACGAAACCAAAGTGCCTGCCTATCCCATCACCGACTGGATGCCGACGCACCCCAGCGTGGATCAGGAGAAATATCCCAAAGTGGGCGATCCGAATCCGGTGGTAAAGCTGGGCGTGGTGGATGCCGACAAGGGAAAAATCCGCTGGCTCTCGCTCACCAGCGACGAAGATACCTACATTCCGCGGTTCGGGTGGGTCGGCGACGGTGTGATCTGGGCCGAAGTCCTGAACCGCGCCCAGGACAAGATGGACCTGTATTTCGTAGACGCGAAATCGGGGAAATCGCGCATCGTGCTGACCGAAACGACTCCCGGGGCGTGGATTGATTTTGAGCATGTGGAGGTGCGCTTTCTGTCTTCCAGTGGCCAGTTCCTGTGGCCGAGCTGGCGGGATGGGAACATGCATCTCTATCTCTACAGTTTTGACAAGCAGAATCCCATGGGCGCGGACGCCAAACTGGAGCGGCAGCTTACGCAGGGTGATTTCGAGGTGGAGGGAATCGAGGGCGTAGATGAGGCAGCGGGCACGGTGTTTTTCGCTGCGGACAAAGACGATCCGCGGGAAGAGCACATCTACTCCGTGAAGATGGACGGCTCAGACTTCAAGAATCTCACGCCGGAAGAAGGCATTCACTATGGGAACTTCAGCGATGATGGCAAGCATTACGTCCATCGGTTTGCTGGCCCGGCGGCGGCGCCGCGCATTTCACTTTGCGCTGTAGGCGGCTCGTGCAGCTCGGTCTGGCAGGCGCAAGATGCGATTGCCGAATATGGCTTGCGTGCGCCCAAGTATCTGGAGTTCAAGGCGGATGATGGGACAACGCTTTACGGGCGTTTGCTGTTGCCGCCGGGGGAAGGAATCGTCCAAACAACCGTCGAGCAGTCGCCAGCGGACTCTCATTCCAGTTCTTCCGGTTTAGAGAAAGGTCAAGTTACCCTACAAGTAACAGGAGGTGAGGGTGGCTCGGCTTACACCGAAACTCATCGTGCGCGTACGATTCCGGTGATTGTGAACATCTATGGTGGGCCGAGCGTGCAGATTGTGAGGAAGAGCACGCCCGACGCGTTCGACGAAATCATGGCCCGGAAGGGCTTCGCCATTTTCACGCTCGACAATCGCGGCGCAGCAGGACGGGATCGTAAGTTTCAGACGGCGGTTCGGCACGAACTCGGAGCGGTCGAATTGCAGGATCAGCTCACGGCGCTGGATCAACTGCTGGCCCAGTATCCGCAACTCGACAAGGATCGTATCGGCATCTGGGGCTGGTCCTACGGCGGGTTCATGACGCTCTATGCCATGACGCATTCAGACCTTTTCCGCGCGGGCGTATCCGTAGCTCCGGTGACCGAGTGGTTCAACTACGACTCGATTTACACCGAGCGCTACATGGGAATGCTCAAGGACAATAAGCAAGGCTACGACAAGTCGGACGTGACGAAATCTGCCGACAAGCTGCACGGGGCGCTGCTGCTGGTCCACGGCACCGGCGACGACAACGTGCATTTCCAGAACAGCGTCCAGATGGTAGATGCGCTGATCAAGGCCGGGAAACAGTTCCGGCTGATGATCTATCCCAACAAAACCCACAGCATCGCGGGGAAAGACGCGCGCGTCCATCTGTTCACCATGATCGCAGAGCACTTCGAGCGAGAGCTGAAGAACCAGTAGTCAGTTGTCAGTAGCCAGTTGCCAGTAAGATCGCGTGGGGCCGGAGTCCAGTGTGGGGCCGGGTCTCTGACCCGGCCAGGCCGAGCGAAGCTCGGCTGCCTGCCGGCAGCTACTTGTGCTTCTCGGTCTTCTTCGCAGCGCGTTCCTTCGAGGAGGTCTCCGCCTTCGGCTTGTCTTCCTTCTTCGATTCCTTCGACTCTTTGCTTCCGCTCTCGGAAGCCGCAGGCGCGTGCGATTTCTTCGGGTAATCGGTCACGTACCAGCCGGAGCCTTTGAACTGCACGGCCGGAGCGGAGATCATCTGCTCGACCCGGCCGCCGCAGTCGGGGCACTTCCTGACCATCTTATCCGAGTACTTCTGGATTTTTTCAAAACGGTGGCCGCACTTGGTGCACTGATATTCGTAAAGTGGCATGAGTGTGAGACGGTTGGGGGCTGTCTGCGTTTCGATTCTATGGGCGGGGGTTGTGCGCCGTCAATTTCAGGGAGGGGTGGTCGACTTAGGGTCAACGCGTTTGCCGGTGCGTGGCGCTGGCCGGGTTACATCCCGGGCAAGGATCGTTCTTGATGTAACGATAGAAACGAGGGTGTCCTCGGCCCACCCAATATGGAGCTTCGTAGTCATCAATCCCCGGCCCTCCGCTCTTGAAGCTGAAGAAAACGTGACGGGAAGGCCTGACGACGATTCCCGCGTGCCCGGGCCACACCACCAAATCGCCGGGCTGGGGGTGCGGGACGAGTTGAAAGCCTTCGACTCCAGCGTAGAGATCGTCGGAATCCGCGTAGGCATAGGGAAAACCCGCTCGTTCATAAATCGCGTGCACCAGGTGGGAACAGTCGTGTCCAGCGTATCGACGCACCTTGGGGTCGAGCGCGGCAGAGATCACCGCCAGACCTTCGTCTGGAGTCAGGGTTCGACTCGTTTTTCGCCCGCGGTTCCCACTCGCGTTTTGCGCTGTGGCGTTGGAATTCCCGGTTTGGCGAGGGGCCTGTTGCGCCAATGAGAGGGACAGAGCGATCCCACAAAACAAGGCCGGGATCACGGGTATCACCGGAATTCGCATCGCTCCCATTTTGATGCGGAATTGGCCTGCCGTGGAGGTTACGGTTGTGCAGGGACAGGATCAGACAACCGGAAAACGCAGTAAGCAGTTGGTAACTATGGTTGTAGAAGCCGTTTTGGAGCGGTATTGCGCCAGGCCGCCTGGGAAGCCTTTGGAATCTACAATCTGAAATCTGCAATCGAAAATCGGCAACTCTCTTGCGGTGCTAGACTTCCAGCCATGAAGGATGCAGAGCCGGCTTTGTATCTGGTGGCAACGCCGATCGGCAATCTCGAGGACATCACGCTGCGGGCGCTGCGCGTGCTCAAAGAAGTAGACGTGATCGCCTGCGAAGACACGCGGCAGACGCAGAAGTTGCTCAATCATTATGCGATCGCGACCCGCACCACCAGCTATCACGAGCACAACGAGATGACGCGGGCGGCCGAACTGGTCAAGCAGATGCAGGAGGGCGCGAGCGTGGCGCTGGTGACCGACGCGGGCATGCCCGGGATTTCCGATCCGGGGTATCGGCTGATCGCGCTGGCCATCCGGCATCGCGTGCCGGTTGTGCCGGTGCCGGGCGCGTCCGCGTTTCTGGCGGCGCTGGTGGCGAGCGGGCTGCCCACGGATTCGTTTCGCTTCAGCGGATTTCTACCGGCAAAGCACGGTGAGCGGCGGGCGGCGCTGGACGCGGTGAAGAGTTCTCCGCGGACGCAGGTTTTTTATGAGGCTCCGCACCGGATTGTCGAGACGCTCGTTGACGTTGTCGACGTTCTGGGAATCGCCCGGCATGTGGTGATCGCGCGCGAGGTGACCAAGCTGCACGAAGAATTTCTGCGCGGACGCGCGGGCGAAGTGCTGGAGACGCTGAAGGCGCGTGCGGCAGTGAAGGGCGAGATCACGCTGCTGATCGGCAAGGCCGAGGAAGGCGAAGCCCGTGGGGGGGCGGACGCTGTGGGGACGGGCACTCCTGCCCGTCCGACCGTCCGCCAGCGCGTGGACCAGATCATGGCGGAAGAGAAAATTGACGAGAAGGCCGCGCTGAAGAAAGTGGCCAAGGAGCGGGGAGTGTCGAAGAGCGAAGCATACCGGGAGATGCAGAGGGGCAAGTGAACCTATAAGGGCACAGCCCCGCATTCCGTTAAGAATCGTGCTGTCTCATCAAAGGGTCTGCGCGGCCTCGTAGAATCTTCATCGTCTCCGACGGGAACGAAAAGAAGCATTCCCTGCCGGGCTCTTGTAAGCAAGACTCGGTAGCTATTTACAAGATATGATCGCCCGCTTTCTTGCCCGATTTTCTGCCAAGTGGTTCCGCGAAGTTTCTTTAGGCTCCAATCGCCATCGGCTCGCAGAAAATCTCCGCCCCAGCACAGACATGTCCAGTCAAGCTCCAGGCCTTGAATTTGAAATTCATTTGCGGCTACTTCAAGCTGGAATGACGATCGCACGTCACCTTTCCCTTGCAGGAACCAGTGTTCGACACCACCGGCCCGAGCAGGTGGCAGTTCCAAGCCCTCGGCTCTGAGTCTTTTGGCCTCAGACGACGCGACGAAACCGTATCGCTCCGTTCCACGCGCCGTCGTGTCAAGCCACGATTTGGCAGCACCTAGATTGCGGGTGAGGCGTATAGGATATTCGGGACTCTCAGCAAGGATTCTCTGACACTGGCGAGCATCGCCTCGAAGGAGAGCCTCCGTCCAGCCGGCTATCGTCTTTCCGCGGAATTGGCGCGTTGGAGTGTCGAGATGGAGGTTCGCATGGATAGCTACGTCCAGACCGTCCGCAATTCCAGCTTCAAAGAGCTTCGCGCCGGCACCGTACTCGCCGGATAGCGCTTGGGGCGGTCCTGCAATAGACCAATGGCCGAACTTTTCTGTGAGAGCCCGCCCCCATTCGGAAAGCCCTGCTTCACCTCTGTTAATCTCCTGCCCGCCCCCCACGAGGGCGATTAGAGCAGCCCACGGTTGCCGATCGAGTATTGCCAGCATGAGGGCGGGCTCAGAGTAACCGAGGAACTCGCCGGAACCATCGCTAAGGTATTCCGCAGTTCTCTCAGCATCCCAAGCGCGCTGAGCCTCGTCGAAAACTACGATTTTTTCGTGGGGCGCATTCTTGTTACGAGTGTGTTCTCTTTTGTACCCGAGCACAGTATTGATGGTGGTTTTTGGATCTCGTGACGATACTCTAAGGCCATTTTTCCGACGTCGCGATGAGTCGCGAGCAAGCGCGGCCTGCAGCACTTTAACGAGAGGCAGGTTGCCGGTCAGGAATACGGAGTCGCTCCCCGTGTCTTCTCTGAGTTTCCGGTCGTGAACAAGCCTCAGGCCGGCGAGCGTTTTGCCAGCTCCAGGCACGCCGGTAACAAAACAGACAGTTTTCTTCCTTGATTGGGCGGATTCAACAACGATCTTCCGAATTGTCTCCACGGTGGCGGTGAGATTGATTGGGTCACATCCGGCCTTCGCAATGTCTTCGACTTGCATCTCCGCGAACATACCGATCGCGGCTTCAACTATCGTCGGCACCGGTCGATAACTTCCCCGGTTCCAGTCCGCGATCGCACACTGTGGTTCGGAACCGTGTCTCTTTGCAATCGTCGTAAGCCATGCGCCAAGCTGTCTGGTATCCACAAATGCCGTGGGGCGAAGTTCACCGAACATCTGAGAACGTCGGATCCAGGGGGCCGTTCCGGTCTTGCCGACCACAACTGGGTAGATAGTTCGGCCATGGCTGCCCTCATGGAAATAAAGGAGGTCCAAGCTGTAATCTTCCACCTGATCGGCGGCACTTGAATCGACGCGCTCACCCTTGAATTCGAGAACCACAATTGAATTCCCAATCAAAAGCACTGTGTCGATTCGGCCCATTTTTCGGGGCACCACAAATTCGACGGCTACTCCCCAGTTGTCGGGTTGAAATGTTTCGAGATCGGTAGACCCCAGTGCGTCCTTCAAATCCTGAATCTGAGTGCGCCATGCTGTGATCTGGGTGGTGATGAGGTCCTTGTAACGATCCGCCTCGTAGGCCTTGTGCAAGGCCAGTTCGAGATTGTCGAGCGGCCCAGCGCGAAAGTTCCCGACGGTGTCTGCGTAATATGCGGGCATACCTTCGAACTACTTTGCGCCCAACTCCCTCTTCACCATCTCGCTGACCATCTTCCCATCCACCCTCATGCCGGCGGCGGAGAAGCGGGCCATGGCATTCTTCATCACCGTGCCCATTTCCTTCATGGTGGGCGTGCCCATCTCGGCGATGACGGCTTTCACTCCGGCGGCGACGTCGGCTTCGCTGGCGGCTTTGGGCAGGTAAGTTTCGATCAGGGCGATTTCGGCGGCTTCTTTGTCGGCCATCTCCTGGCGTCCGCCCTTGGTGAATTGCTCGACCGATTCCTTCCGCTGCTTGATCAGCGTGGCCAGCACAGCCTGCGATTCTTTTTCGTCGAGTGGCGCCATCTTTTCGACCTGGCGAAGCGTGAGCGCGGTCTTGACCATGCGCAGGCAGGACAGGCGCGCTTCTTCCTTCGCCTTCATGGCAGCAACGATGTCTTTCTGGATTTGTTCGACTAGGCTCATGCGGGAATTATAGATGGTGCGCGGCGGGACGGCAGCCGGGTAACGCCACCTGTGACCCCCATCACGGCGGCGAGGAGGGACAAGAAGTAACCTGCGTGCGTGTCGCGGCGCAGGCGGGAAAGTGTGCTGCATAGCTCACGCACTCGCCCAGCCCACGACAGAGCGGAGCAGGAGTTGAACATGCGAGTCCTGATTATCCATGCCAGCCGTTACGGCAGCACGCAAGGAATTGCGGAGCGCATTGCCACCACCCTTAGTCAGCACGGCGTGGAGACTACGGTGAAGCCGGTGCGGGATGCCGGTGATCCCTCCGCATACGATGCCGTCGTGATTGGAAGCGCAGCTTACTATTTCCACTGGATGAAGAAGGCCTCCGCGTTCGTGCGGCGCAACCGCGCTGTTCTCGCCGACCGGCCGGTGTGGCTGTTCAGCAGCGGCCCACTGGGAACAAAAACCGTAGACGACCAGGGCCGGGACGTGCGCGCCGTGACCGTACCCAAGGAGATTGCCGATTTCCAGGAGGCGATTCACCCGCGGGACCATCGAGTTTTCTTCGGGGTGCTCGACCCCAAAAAGATGGGCTTTCTTCACCGCCTTATGTTGAAGCTGCCGGTGAACAAGGACAATGCGATCTTCCCAGTCGGTGACTTTCGCGACTGGAACGATATTGACGCATGGGCTGTTAGCATCGCCGAGTCGCTGCAGGCTCTTGCCGATGGCGCCGCACCCTCCACACACAAAACCGAAATACCGGCGTAACTGACCCTTGAGGATGCCAGAGAACCACGCTCCAGGTGCCTCGCGGGGCCAGCTTCCGGTAAACTAACAGACTACCTCTTAACTGATAAGGACTCTGCCAATGTTGCTTAAGAATCGTCTTTTTACTCCCGGGCCCACGCCGCTGCTGCCGGCGGCACAGACGGCCATGGCTTCATTCACGGCGCATCACCGCACCGCCGACTTCAAGGCGCTGTTTCAGCGCGTGCTCGCCGACATGAAGGAATTCATCGGCACCAAGAACGACGTTCTCGTGCTGGCCTGTTCGGGCACTGGCGTGATGGAGGCGGCGGTGTCGAATCTGACGTCTCCGGGCGATAAGGTGCTGGTGCTGACGGCAGGAAAATTCGGCGAGCGCTGGACGGGGCTGGCCAAGGCATTTGGTTGCAACGCAGACGTCTTGAGCGCTCCCTATGGCGAGACGTTCGCGCTGGACGACGTCCGGGCGCGGTTGAAGCCGGACGTGCGGGCCGTGTTCGTGCAGGCGACCGAAAGCTCGACCGGCGTGCGCCATGACGTGGAGGGCATCGCGAAGATCGTGCGCGAGCATGGCGGGGCTTCAGGAAATGACACCCTGCTGGTGGTGGACGCGATCACCGGACTGGGCACAACCCATCTTGATGTGGACGGCTGGGGTGTGGACGTGATCATCGGCGGTTCGCAGAAGGCGCTGATGATGCCTCCCGGGCTGGCCTATTGCGCGGTGAGCGAGCGCGCGTGGAAGCGGATGGATGAGACGACTTCGCCCCGCTATTACTTCGATCTGCGCAAGGAGCGGAAATCGGCGGCCAAAGGCGAGACCGCTTATACTCCCGCGACTTCGCTGTTTGCCGCAATGGGCGCGGCGCTCGAATTCGTGCGTTCCATGGGAAAGGGCAATCTTGCCCAGGGACGCGAGGAGTTGATCAACAACGCTGAACAATGTGCCGAGATGACGCGCGCGGGCGCGAAGGCTCTGGGATTGAAGCTCTACACGTCTTCGCCCGCGGCTGCGTTGACCGCGATTTGCGCGCCGGACGGGCTCGACTCGGGGAAGATCGTGAAGGAGTTTCGCGAGTCCTTCGACGCCGTGGTGGCCAACGGGCAGGGCGAGATGAAGGGAAAGATCTTCCGCATCGCGCACATTGGCTATTACGATTACCTCGACACGATCGGCATTCTGGGTGCACTCGAACACGTGCTGGCGCGGGTGACTGAGAAAAGTGTTGCCTATGGTGCGGCGGTGCGGGCGGCGCAAGAGGTCTATGCCCGTATCGCCGAGGCTGCACTGGCGGTCCGCTGAAGGGGGCCGGAACTTCGTTCAGGTCGTGGGGCAAAAAAGGGGCATCCATCCAAATTATCTGGATAGGTTGATGAGGAGGTTCAGTATGCGGGTCAGATCCATCGTGACAGTGCTGGCGGTGACGATCCTGGCAGTGGGCACGAGCCGGGCGGATTTCAAATACACGCAACAGAGCAAGGTAACGGGTGGCGCGTTGGCGGGTATGACCAAGACCCTGGGCGTGTTCAGCAAGAGCGCGCGGCAGCTCACGGAACCGCAGCTTTCCACTACCATGGTCCACGGCAACCGCCTGCGGACCGAAAACGCAAATGGAACGATTGAGATCGTTGACCTCGACGGCAAACGGTTCATTCACATAGACACCGCGAAAAAGACCTACTGGATTCAGACTTTCGACCAGCTCAAACAGCAGATCGAGCAGGCGCGGCAGAAGGCGCAGGCCGAACAGGCCAAGCAAGCGGCCAAGCACGACAATCCCCAGAACATGACCATGGTCCCGAAGTTCGATGTGCAGGCGACGGGCCAGACGCGCACGGTCCTGAACATTCCCGCGAAAGAGATGAAGATGCGCGTGGACATGCTGTTCAAGTCCACCGATCCGAAGACGGAAGCGGATCTGGAGAAGTCCAACGCTTCCACTTGGATGACCGCCGACGCCTGGTATGGCACGATCCCCGGCTACGATGAAGTCCGGCAGTTCTACATCAAGATGGCGAAGGAGTTGGATTGGCTGCCGGGCTCGATGGGAATGTCCAATCCTCAAATGTCGCAGGCCGCCGACGAGTTCCGCAAGAACGCCATCAAGATGGATGGCATGCCGCTGCTCGAGTACACCAGCTTCGGCATGACGGCCTCAGGACAAGGCGGGCAAAACGCAAACGGACAAGCATCAACCGGGCAAGGATCAGCCGGACAAGGTTCAACCCAGCAAGCGTCGCAACCGCAGAGCCAGAACTCGCAGTCGTCTTCGAGCGACAACAGTACGCCAACCAACACCAAGGACGCGATCACCAAGGGCCTGGGCGGACTCTTCGGCAAGAAGAAGCAGCAGCAACAACAGAGCGACAGCGGCGGCAGCAACGCGAGTTCGACCAGTGGAGCCAATGCGCCCCCACCACCCGCGCCCGTGGCCGGCTCGCTAATGGACATGACGGTCGAAGTGACGTCATATTCCAAAGACAGCCTGGACGCCAGTTTGTTCGATGTGCCGGCAGGTTACACGCAGGCGATGCCGGATACCAGCGCACACTGAGAGCGGAGGAGACCAGAGGAAGACGGCTGGGGCGCAGGCTGAGCAAAGTGGAGAGCGACTGAGGACTGCACATGAGCCAGTCCCCAGCTTCAGCTCACGAGCTAATTAACCGTAAAGTTCATCGGTGCGGATGTGACCGACCCCGTGCCGTACATGCCGCCCGTGCCGGGGTTGGTTACGGTGACTGGCACCATGCCGGCATTCATGATCGCGGAGGCCGGAATCATGGCTTCGAGCTTGGAAGCGCTCACGACCGTCGTGGGCTCGGCCACACCGTTAAAATAGACAATCGCATTTGCGGCGAAATTGGTTCCATCGACTTCTAACTGGAACTGTGCGCCGCCGGCCGTCGCGGTTCCCGGGTTCAGCTGTGAAATAGCCGGCATGGTGGTCTTCGGCTTGGAATAGCCGCATGCCACACCGGCGGCCAGGAGCAGTGCCAGAATCAGCGTTTTACTTGTAGTGTTCATATTCTTCTCCGATAGGGCAGGGGCCCATTTAGAGAGTGTAGAAATTCAGCCGAGCCTGGCTGTCAGGGCGATGTCACTTTTCTGTCAATGTCTGGGAACGTTCGAATGTTTCCAAAATGTCCCTAGAGCGTGTTTCATAGACTGGTTTTGGGTAGGGCACGGCTTCAGCCGTGCCGCCCAGAGCCAACAAAAATGCGGGCTTTAGCCCCTGAGGGCTGTGCCCTCCGGCCTGAAGAGTATTTTTGAAACACGCTCTAGTAATAAAGGATCGATCACTTCGTGAAAATTATCGTGGCGGAAAAAATCTCGGCATCGGCGATCGCGCAACTGCGAGAGCCGGGTTGGACCGTTCTCACCGCGGATCAGCTCGAAGGCAAGCTGGCCGAACATCTGGAGTCGGCCGACGCGCTCATTGTTCGCTCGGCAGTGCAGGCCGATGCCAAGCTTCTCGCCCATGCCAAAAAGCTGCGGGTGATCGGGCGGGCCGGCGTGGGCGTGGACAACATTGACTTGGAAGCGGCCACGCGTCAAGGCATCGCGGTGATGAACACGCCGGGCGCCAACGCTGTGGCTGTCGCCGAGCAGACGCTGGGGATGATGCTGGCCATGGCCCGCCATCTCTGCCGTGCCGACTTGCTCACTCACGCGGGCAAATGGGAGAAAAAATCGCTGCAGGGAACCGAGTTGCGTGCAAAAACTCTGGGCATCATCGGGCTGGGACGGGTGGGCGTGGAAGTGGCGCGGCGGGCGCGGGCCTTCGGCATGGAACTGGTAGCCCACGATCCCTTCGTGTCGGTCGCGGTCGCCAAGGAGCAGGGGATCCGGCTCGCGGGACTCGACGAGCTTTACGCTGCCGCGGATTACATCACGCTGCACGTTGGGCTGACGCCGCAGACTGCGGGGATGATCAACGCGGCGTCCATCGCAAAGATGAAGAAAGGCGTGCGGCTGGTGAACTGCGCGCGCGGCGAACTGGTGAACGAAGCCGATCTGGCGCAAGCGCTCCAGCAGGGGCACGTCGCGGCAGCTGCGCTCGACGTTTTTACGGAAGAGCCTCCCCGGAACTCGCCCCTGCTCGCGCTCGAAAACGTGGTGCTCACGCCGCACGTGGGTGGGTCCACGTTTGAGGCGCAGGAAGCCGTGGGCGTGCAGATCGCGCAGCAGGTGAAGGAGTATCTGCAACACGGCGTGATTCAGAATGCGGTGAATGTTCCCTCAGTTTCGGCCGAAGAATATGCGGCAATGCAGCCATATATCGTGCTGGCGGAACGCATGGGGGCGTTTTTGGCGCAGGTTTCGGAAGGAACCATTGAAGAAATCTCCATCCGCTACAGCGGTCACATCGCCGAGTGGAAGACGGACCTGATTCGCAACGGGGCGATCAAGGGCATCCTGAACCAGGCGCTGGAGGAGAAGGCGAACTTGGTGAACGCGGCCACTATTGCCGCCGCGCGCGGGTTGCGGGTGCACGAGTCACCCCAGACCAAGGCGTCCACAGGGGGCGCAGGCAGTGTACTCTCGATCTTTCTGAAGAGCTCGACGGAAGAGCACATGGTGAAGGGAGCCGTCCTGCGCGGAAGCGCGCCAAGGTTACTCCATGTTGACGGCATTGATGTGGAAGCGCCCCTCGAGCGCAACCTGATCTACATGCGCAACCGTGACGTTCCGGGCGTGATTGGCAAGGTGGGAACGATTTTGGGGGAGGAATCCATCAACATCGCCGATTTCTCGCTGGGCCGGCGCAGCGCCGATAATGACTCAGACCAGCCGCGCGAAGCCATCGCCGTGGTCCACGTGGACGGAAGCGTGTCCCATGAAGTGCTGACCAAGCTGCGCCAGATTCCTGCCGTTCGCACGGCCAAAGCCGTGCGCTTGTTCTAAAGCGTACTGATTCACCGCCGAGATCGCCGAGCACGCAGAGGAGAAAGGATTCACAGCGGTCTGCCGCCCTATCCGTTCAACGGCAGGGAAGCAAGGTGGAAGGATTCAACTTTGCAATTCTCGGCGCACTCGGCGCTCTCGGCGGTGAAGGGTTCTCTTACGATTCCGCTTCGTCCCGTTGCAGCTTGCGGCTTTCCGCCAGCAGGGCCATGGAGTGCATCAGGTTCTGCAGCGTGACGATGCCGACCAGGCGCTGGTCCTCAACCACAGGGATAATGTTGGAATTGCGGGTCGTGAGTTTGCGGAAAGCCGAACTGAGCGACTCCTGCCGCACCGAGACCTCGAAAATCTTGTTCATTACCGCCTGCACGTAGCCGTTGCCTTCCGCCCGCAGAGCATCGAGAATGCGCTGCCTCGAAATGACTCCCACCATATCGCTCCCCCGAACCACGGGAAAATCGTCCTGGAGGGAATGAACCGCTTTCTCCAGCGCATCCTCCAAAGTGTCGGCGGGGGAGAGCGTGGCGAAGTCGGTGAGCATTACTTCTTCCAGACGCACATTGTCGAGTACCGACTGGAACACAAGGGCGCGCTCTTCCAGCTGAGCCGCGAAGAATATGATCACGCCCACCATGGTCAACCAGATGTCGCTGAAGGGGCCGGCAAAGATCAGCACCATCGCGATCGCGGTGCTGATGGAAACGGCGCGCCGGGTCGCTGCGGACAGCTCGACCTTGCGGGAAAACACGGCTCTCAGAATCCGCCCCCCATCGAGCGGATAAGCGGGGATGAGATTCAGAACAGCCAGATAAAGGTTGGCCCACACCAGGCTGCGGGGCAGATTGGCAGGCTGAAGAAAAGGCCACTTCCACAACTCGATTCCGCGTGCCGAGGCGGTGACGGCCGCGATGGTGAACCCAGCGAGGGCGAGGTTCACTAAGGGTCCGACCACGGCAAGACGCATCTCCCGCTTCCAGAACAGCGTGGCTGGTTGCGGCTTTTCCGTGCGCGCTTCGTCGTAGAGCGTCACGCCGGTAAGCGGCAGCAGGATCACCGCCTTCGGGATCAGACCAAGGCGGCGGGCCGCGAGCATATGCCCGCACTCATGAGCCCCCACACAAGCCAGAATGATGCCCGCGAGGGCGAGGTCCCGAGTGCCGTTGGCGTTGTGATGCGCATTGTACTCGGTCCAGAAAATGAACATCGGCAGGAGGAAGAACGTGAGGTGCAGGCGCACGTCTACGCCGAACAAACGTCCCACCGGAATGGACCAGCTTCGCATGAGGAATTAGCTGCTTTTATTCTACATGGGTGGATATAGTAGTTGCGGTAACCGAAGGTCCAGAGCCATGCGGGTGATCGCCGGGAAATACCGGAGCCGGCCGCTGCGTTCTCTCCGCGGCATGGACATCCGCCCCACCTCGGACCGGTTGCGGGAAACCCTGTTCAATGTGCTGACCTCGGGGAATCCAGCGGCGCTCGAGGGCAGCGTGTGGCTCGATTTGTTCGCCGGCACGGGCGCGGTTGGGATCGAGGCCATCAGCCGGGGAGCGAGGCAGGTGTGCTTTGTCGAGTCGTCAGCGGCGGCGGCGAACGTGATCCGGCAGAACCTGCAGAGCCTCGACATTACCAGCGGCTTCAAGCTTTACCAGGAGGAACTGCCCGGGGCTTTCTGGCGCATGCAGCGGGAGCACGTCGCCGCCGATGTGGTGTTCATTGACCCGCCTTACCGAATGAAAGAGGCCTACCGGGAAACCCTGCGCGCGCTGGCAGAATCGCCGGTGCTGTGGGCGATGTCCATGGTAATCGCCGAGCACGAAAAGAAGTTCGACCCGGGAGAGGAATTCGGCCCGCTGCGCCGGTTTCGCAAGCTGGTACAGGGCGATGCGGCGCTCAGTTTCTACCGCAGGGCAAGCGCGGCGGATGTGAGGAATTAAGTGGCTGGCTTGTCCTTGCTTTTCAGCAAACTGTTTAGCCGCGCATCGCGCGCACTTTTGCGGCTTCGCT
>Ga0209517_10006580_pt1 | contig 14299 bp, 20 predicted proteins | sample PeaSoiMetSII2010_FD_187695 | JGI IMG/M metagenome (GOLD analysis project Ga0209517, IMG submission 187695) | Peat soil microbial communities from Weissenstadt, Germany - SII-2010 (SPAdes) (version 2) | ecosystem: Environmental > Terrestrial > Soil > Wetlands > Peat | place: Germany...
GTCTACGTCGCGGCGTTTGCCCCAGACGCAAACCAGAACATCACAGAGATCAGCAAGCCTTTCCCTCCGCCTCCCGGCCTAAGCATGGTGAAGCCGCTAACTGATGGGTTCATTCTGCTCACGCCTGAAGGCATCGAGACGGCATTCGCTCAGGACCTGACCAAGGAAGAAAAGGCACTCGTCCTTGCGGTTCAGCCCCAGACCGCCGGCGCAATCTTTGGCGCGAAGCCTACCGCAGCGGCATGGCATAACAAGGCGACGTGGTACGTCGTTTCCAGCAATGATCGGATGATCGCACCAGAGCAAGAAAAGAGTATGGCGAAGCAGATGAACGCGAAGACTACTGTTCTGGCGTCAAGCCATGTCGCCATGCTCTCCCATCCTAAAGAAGTTGCAAAGGTGATCGAAGACGCAGCTCTCGGGAAGAAGTAGAGCTGCATCAAAGATTTCTGCTTCGTACTCGGGGAGGAACCTCCTTATGCGCGTTGCACCTACGACACGTAAACGGTGTTCCTGGGTCAATGAAGACGATCCATTATTGCTGAAATATCACGATCAAGAATGGGGCGTCCCTGCTCACGGCGACAAAAAGCATTTCGAAATCCTGGTGCTCTCAGGCGCGCAAGCCGGCTTGAACTGGTCGCTCGTTTTGAAAAAACGCGATGGATATCGACGTGCCTTCGACAAATTCGACCCAGAGAAGATCGCTCGCTACTCCGACAAGCGAATTCGCGGTCTCATCGGTAATCCGGAGATCATTCGTAACGGGATGAAGATCAAATCCGCGGTGACCAATGCCCGTGCGTTTCTCAAGGTTCGTGAAGAGTTTGGCAGTTTTGATTCCTATTGCTGGAGGTTTGTCGACGGGCGGCCCAAGTTCAATCATTGGAGGGCGAACACTCAGATACCTGCGACCTCTAAGGAATCCGAGGCGTTTAGTGAGGACCTGAAACGGCGGGGATTCAGTTTCGTCGGACCTATGGTCATTTATGCGTACATGCAGTCGGCTGGTTTAGTGAACGATCATCTCGTTGAGTGTTTCCGCCATGAAGAACTCATGAGGGCGGTCGCCGATGCACATTGAATTTCCAAACTTGTTCGAAATGAGTATCGCTCTTCGGAAAAAGTATTGAGGATAGCTTCAAAGCAACCCAGGAGTGGAGAGCTAAGGACCGAATTAGGACGGACTACATATGCTTGACGCAGCACCGAAAACATCAACAGCGCAACTGCTTGGCCGCATTTTGCTTGGACTGATGCTCGTCAGCTCTGGTGTGTCTCACTTAACCTATTTGCGAGAGCCATTTCAGGCCCAAGTACCGCCTTGGGTTCCGCTAAACCCGGATCTTGTCGTAGTGCTCTCAGGCTGTGTAGAGATCATACTTGGGCTTTCCCTCATGGCCCTCTATCGACGCAAGGCGTACGTCGGCATCACTGCCGCTCTGTTCTTTGTAGCGGTTTTCCCTGGCAACATCGCTCAATACACAGAACACCGCGCGGCATTTGGGTTGGACACGGACACGGCGCGACTTGTCCGACTTTTCTTTCAGCCTGTTCTGGTCACCTGGGCGCTTTGGAGTACCGGGGCGTGGACGGCCCTTCGACAATCCTCGGTCAAACACGAATGATTACGGTCCGTTGCGTTAAGGTCTTTCTTGGTAGCAGTGAGCAATCTTGGTTTAAAGAAGCAATACCGCTGGCCAAGCGGTTTCATATCCTTTGAGCGACGAAGCTACGATTCGTCGGAACATCTCAAACCGCAGGGAGATCACGATGAACGCGGATGTCTTGTCGACCAAAGTTACTGGAGGAATTGCCGTTATCACCTTAGGTAGCGCGAAGCGCATGTATTTCGACGCCGAAATGGGCGAGGCGTTAACAGAGAGCTTGCAAGAATTCGCGGGCGATCCCAACATTCGCGTTGTGATCGTGACAGGTGGTACTCCCGGATATTTTAACCGCCATTTCAGCATACCGGCCCTTATCGAATTCGCGGAGGCCATACGCGCCTCGGGGCGCCAATGGCCGGACAACGCAGCCTACCATGGCGGATTCTTCGACAAGGCCATGGCGCTGTGCGAGACCATGCCGAAGCCTGTCATCGCCGCGATTTCCGGGACCGCTCTTGCCGGGGCCTTCGAGTTCACGCTTGCGTGCGACATTCGCATCGCTGAGGACGGCGACTATCTGATCGGTCTGCCCGAGACCGAACTCGGGCTCCTGCCGGGAGCCAGTGGAACACAGAGGCTGCCCCGCACGATCGGACCGGCGGCGGCCCTCATGCACATCCTTATGGGGCGGCCGCTCAATCCGCGCGACGCCGAAAAGAAGGGCCTTGTGCACGAAACCGTCAGCGGCAAGGCCATCGATCGCGCGATGGAGATCGCAAAACGGTTCTGCTCGCATACACCGGAATCGCTCGGCTATATCAAGCGTCTCGTCCGCAGTGCGATCGACACGCCTCTCGCTGAAGGACTGGCTCTTGAGCGAAATCTCTTCATGAGATTGTGCGTCTCCGACCAGGCGCTGGCGCGCATGCGATCTTATGAAGCAAAAAAGATCACAGACCCGTCCCGCTCGCTTGAAGCTTAAAGGAGGATGAATCGTGGCAAAACCGAATGCGTCACCTATGCGCGTGATCGAGGAAACAACTGGGTACTGGAGAGCCGTGTTCGACTATCCGCCCTTCAATGTCGTCGACGGGGATGTCTTCCAGGCCCTCCAGGACCTTCTTGTCCGCATGGAGACGACTGAGAGTCTGCGTGTCGTTGTTTTCGAAAGCGCGCTTCCGGACTTCTACTTGTCGCACTTCGATCTGACGGGCAGGCTCGGAAACGTCATGAGCGGTATCGGCCCCACCGGCCTGCCCATTCTGATGGACACGTTCGTGCGCCTAACTAAGGTACCGGTCGTCAGCCTCGCAAGAATCCGGGGCTGCGTGCGCGGCGTGAGCAGCGAGTTCGTTCTTGCCTGCGACATGCGCTTCGCATCGCGTGAGAACACTAAGCTCGGCCACCCCGAACTCGGAGTTGGGCTGCATCCCGGCGGCGGAGGCACAGAGCGACTTCCCCATCTCGTAGGGCGCGGGCGGGCGCTCGAAATCGTTCTGAGCGCCAACGACTTCGACGGCGATACGGCGGAACGATACGGCTACGTGAACCGATCATTTCCAGACGCCGAACTGGACGGCTTCGTCGATACCCTGGCGCGCCGGATCAGCTCCTTCGATCGGCGCGCTCTCGTTGCGGCAAAAAATCTCGTCAACGAGGTCTCGTTGCCGCCGTTCGATCGGCTCCTCGACTCCTTTACTTCGTTTGGAACAGCACTCGGGTGGCCCGAAGCCCAGAACCGTGTAAGAACCGTACTGGAGCGCGGACTGCAACGCGACGCCGCCTTCGAGAAGAATTGGCCCGAAATCCTCGGCTCGCTCGTTGAGGCCGGCAAGAAAGGCGGTCGGGATGATAGCCAAAGTTGAGGTCGAGCGATTCAACCTGATCTCGTCCCGACCGTTCGACAAGATATTAGCCGCGATTAAAGCCGCTATAGGCCATCCGGACATGGTTGCGTTCGCGAAAAGGACAGCCGCTGCGCCGACGTTTTCAGATTTCGAAAGCATAGTTCGCGAAGGGTTGGGCAAGACGGGCCTGATGCTCTTCATGGAACTGGATCACGGCGCCGTTATAAGGAAAGCGACGGATCGCGATAACCCCCGAATGGTGCGGCTCATCCTGGGCAATCCGCTCATCATGCAGCAAATGGCAAGGAACGTTCCGGACGCCGGCTCTTATGCCCCGGTTACGGTGCTCGTCGACGAACGCTCTGATGGCGTTCACATTTCCTATGACAGGATGGCCAGTCTTCTGGCTCCCTACCGGAATTCCGAGGTACTCGCGGTTGCGAGGGATCTCGACAAGAAAGTCGAGACCCTTTTGTCCGAAGCGGCAGGCTGAGCCAACATCGCTGAGCCGTCGAAGCAGAACCGGCAAATTGAGGAGGAGTGATGACCAATCGATTGCAGTGGGAAGTTTTCGTCAGCGCCCAGATTCCGGTGGTCACAAGCGACCTTCCGCCCGGCGCAAGCGAAATGAAATGGTCGCCCATTTCTTCGACGCTTATTTCGGGCAAGCGCGATGCCGTGCTGGTGGACACGGCAATCACAGTCGATCAAAACCAGAAACTCTCCGACTGGATCGCGGGAAGTGGCAAGAATTTGACGGCGATCCACGCGACCCATGGCCACGGCGATCATTTCTTTGGCGTAAACACGATTCAGAAAAGATTTCCAAACGCGCGGTTCGTCGCAACGCGAGAGGTCATCGACGTCATGCGAAAGCAGGCGTCTGTTCCTGTGGTTGAGTCGTATTGGAAACCACGGTTTCCCGGTCAGATCGATTCAACCCTCGTGATCGCGGACGAACTCAAGGGCAGTGTTCTCGAACTGGAAGGAGAACAACTGGTCAGTGTTCCTCTCGGGCATACCGATACGGACGGCACGACATGTCTCCACGCCCCTTCGATCGGGCTGGCCGTTTGCGGCGATGCGCTCTACAACGACGTCCATCTTCATTTAGGCGAATCCGACGCTGAAGGCCGCAAGGAATGGATCGCGGCACTCGATACGATCGAATCGCTCAAGCCGGTAGCTGTCATTGCGGGACACAAAAGGCCAGGTGCGCCCGATACGCCAAATAACATCGAGGCGACACGAAAATACATTCGCGATTTCGACAGGATTGTTTCCGAGACCAAGACTGCGCTCGAACTCTATAACGAGATGCTTGCGATTTATCCCGAACGTGTGAACCCGGCAGTCTTGTGGCATTCGGCGCAGGCGGTGAAACGTTAGGTACGGTCGAATAATTCTGAATCTTCCTCAATGAAAGCCAAATGTCCTGAACCAAGTGAAATGGTTCATTTGTCGCTCATTGCCGATGATTCCTCGGCTCCCTTAGTCGCAGCCTCAGAACGCTTTAATGGAACACAGTCGGCATTCTTAGGCGGAGACGTGACGATCGATGGCAGTGGAGAGATGTCTCAGTACTCAGTCGCTTCCGAGGATCGTTTGCTCACGACGGCACAATGCGGCGATCGGTAAGCCTTCATCGAACTTTGCAGACGGCATGCTGCAGCAGTGAAGAAGAGAATCTTCTCGATTGTGAGGAACCAAGAAGATACGGAAGACGCGCTTCACGATTACTTTGCTCCGTGCCTATGTCTTCAAGACTGAAATGGTTTCTGGCCAATGAACGGGTACAACCACGGGAGTCTCGATTCGAGGACTTCTTCTTATGAAGCAAAGTCGCGCAACCCTCTTCGGACTCCCAAACTCGCCCGAAGCCTATGAACTACGAGATTTTTTGAAGCGTAGTGGTTTCCCGTTCGAATGGATCGACTTGAAAACCGACGACGATGCAAGAAGGCTCGCCGGTGTGACCGGGCTCGATGATCCGTGGCTTCCCGTCTGCGTCATGGAGAAGGGCTCCGTGCTGTTCCGGCCTACCATTCGCGACCTCGCTGCCGCGCTTGATTGGTTTCGTGGTCCGAAACATGAGCGATATGATCTTGCGATTTATGGAGCGGGACCGGCCGGGTTGAGCGCCGCAGTATACGGGGCTTCCGAAGGTTTGAGAACCATCGTTCTCGAACGGTCTGCCGTCGGCGGGCAAGCGGGAAGCACATCCCGGATCGACAATTATCTCGGATTTCCCGATGGTATCAGCGGATGGGAACTGGCAAGCAGGGCAAGACAGCAGGCTCAGCGTTTGGGTGCCGAAATCATCGTTACCGCTGAAGGAGTCGGCGGCGAGACGCGAGATGGTTGGACGGTCAGCTGGCTCTCCGAGGGCCAAGAGATTGTTGCGCACGCGACAATCTGTGCCACTGGCGTCGAATATGCTCGGCTCGGCCTTGTTAACGAGGAGAAGTATCTGGGGCGTGGGCGTGGGTTGTTTTACGGAGCCGGTTCAAGTGAAGCCAGCCGCTGTACAGGTCGAATCTTCATCGTTGGCGGCGGAAACTCGGCGGGACAAGCGGCCCTGAACCTTTCGAGGTTTGCGACCACGGTAGCCATGCTTGTTCGTGGTGATTCTCTGAAGGAGACCCTGTCCTCTTACCTAGTGGAACAAATCGAAGAAAGCAGCAATATCGAGGTCTTGGTGAACGCGACACTTGTCGGCCTTGATGGAGGCGATTCTCTCGAATCTATCACCTACCGAGACAACAAGAGTGGAGAGGTCCATGCTCCCACTCATTGGGTTTTCGTCTGTATCGGAGGCGTACCGCGGACAGACTGGGCAAAACCTGGAACCTTGCTCACTGATGCCGGAGGCTACATTTTAACTGGAGATGACCTGATCGATAAGCCGCTTCCTCCTTCATACTGGGCCTCCCATTCACGAAAACCGATGTTTATGGAGACCAGTTTGCCGGGGCTGTTTGCGGCAGGAGATGTTCGTTACAATTCGGTCAAAAGATGCGCCACTGCGGTGGGGGACGGAGCCACCGCTGTGTCTATGGTGCATCGGTTCCTTGCATTGAAAAGCTAGCCTAAGTCGCTGCCACTTGGACTCAGAACGCACCAATACTTCCAACCGGGACGCGGTGCCGCACACGCATCGGTGGAAAGGCAGTAATCATCTGAAAAAGGAGATGGAATCTAAGATCGGCTGTTAGAGATCGGCGGTCGGATTCTCAACGACTATGGACGCTGAGCGGATGCGCGCGATGCTGTTGAAGCTGCCGCATGTGGCGGAGACAGAGGCGTGGAGCACGTACGTTCTGTTCTGGGCGGCGGATAAATCGATTGGCGGAAAGCTATTCGCGATGATGAACCCGGTGAATGAGACGAACGGGGTGATCACGTATGCAACCGGGCCTGAGCGGTACGCCGAGTTGCTGGAGCGGAAGGGTGTGTCGCCTTCTGTTGAATTTCCCCGGTCGCAATGGGTGCAGGTGGAGCGCTGGGATGTGTTTCGCGAGGCGGAGTGGCAGAGCGAGATGGAGGCGGCGCACGCGATCATCACGGCGAAGCTGCCGAAACGGACGCGCGATGTGCTTGCGATGCCGCCGGGCGAGCGCAAGCGGGTGATTGAAGAGCGGAAGGCACCGCTGGCGAGACGTGAGCCAAAGAAAAGCTGAGCCGGCGGCTAGTGATTCGCGTCACTCCAGTTCCTCAATCCGTCAGCCGAGGGTTCACGAAGGGTTCGATAAGCGTTTCTGAGAGTGCTTTATGGCTCTAATTGTTGCGATCCGTGCCTCTGGTTTCAATTACTTACAAATCGAAGTATCTCTTTCACGGCGGTAACACGGGTTCAAATCCCGTCGGGGACGCCAACAATCTAAAAGACTTGCTGGAAATTCCGTTTTTCGCCGGGGACACCGCGGGGACACAATAATTTTCAGCTCGACTTCTTCTCTGTGTCCCGCAGCATCGCGACCACTTTCCCTTGGGCTTTGCGCTTGGCCGGCGTCATCGCCTGGGCGTAAACGTCCATGGTGATTCGGGCCGAACCGTGACGGAAGCAACTCCTGCACGACCTTCACGTCTTCGCCGTGGCAAACAGCCGGTTTGGCTGTCGAAGGTGATGTCGTACCACATCCAACCGGCGGCCAGGCGACTGGGTATCACGAAGCGTATCGGCTGGCACACATTCCGGCGGACGTACACGACTTTGCTGCACGCTAACGCTGGTATGCGTTTTGCAGATCGAGCGGTGTAACAGCAGACAGGACTCTGTCGCCGATCGATGGTCGAATGTACCGCCGAAGCAAGCCCTCGTAGCTCTTAGCGTCAATTGTGCGATTGATGTCGAAAAGCCGACTCATCTTGATCGCTACCTGGAAGTTGTTGGATTCTTCTTTTCAAGCTTAGTCGGGAATGTAGTCCGAAACATGGGCCGCTTGCTAACCGACTCTTCTTCGGTTGCTTCATCCTCGATAACGTCCCAATGCTCGACGAGGGTTCCATTTTGAATGCGCACAATATCTGCGGCAATCCAATTTACAGGAGCACCGAAGCCGCTAAATCGCCCGTGCACGATCACCAGGTTTCCTTCAGCCACAATCGTTCCCGGTTCGTATTTCAAGGTTGGTGGCCATGCTCTTGATGAGATTGAACAGACCCTCACGCCCGGGTGCGATACGAGCGCCGTGCTGAATATGGTCCGGCGACCAGAAACGCTCAGCGGCTGCACAGTCACGCTTGTTGAACAGCGTGTCGAAGGCTTCTAGAACAAGAGCTTTATTTCTCGATTCGATCTCTTCACTCATCTTTCATTCCCTCCCATTCGCTGGCGAGGGTGGGTCGTCACAGCTTCGACCCGCCGTCCACCGGGATACTGGCTCCAGTGATACAGCGCGCCGCGTCTGACGCCAGGAACGCGACGACCGCAGTTTTGTCTTGAAGCGCAGCCATTTTACGTACCTCCCCATACGGACTAGCTAAAAGCGATGCCGTGGATATCGATGGCGACCAGCACTGGTTCCGCTATCTTGCGTTTATCCGTATCGAAGGAATAGACCCGACGCTGCATAGCGACCATGATTCCGTCAACCTCGCGAAACTCATGCGCATAGTTCAGCCCGGGTGCTCCGCCCATCACATCGACTCTGTACTCGTGCCGCCGGAGCAAGCCGTCCGGCCCGAAGTATGAAATCTGTTCCCGGCTATGACTCGCGATGCCATTTGGGAAGCTCACACGCAGAGGTCTCCACATCTCTCCATCTTCGTGCCACGGTGACAACTCCTCCGTTTCAAAACCAGGAAACGTGTAGAGAAACGGGACCGTCAAGTATGTCCAGAGAGCGTAGCTGTTGAAGTAGGCTACGTGCAGTTCATCCCAGGGGGAGTTCAGGAGTTGGCCGGCAAATGACGAACGAGGATTTTCGCGGCTCTGAAGCAGTCTTCCACCTTCAGTCTCGACCGTTACGGAATTCGGAGTGAAGGTTGTGCGTTTGTCCTGGTCGCGGAAGTGCGTCGTTAGCTCCTGGCGATGCAGTTCTGCTTCGATACGAATTTGTTGCAATTCCGGAGCGTGACCTTTTATTTGCCATAGAGCACCGGTCACCGAGAGATCAGCCGTTACGGTCTTCAGCTGCGACCACCGCGTCGGACCACCATGCGCTTCAAGCGCAAGCTCTAAAACGTTCTTCATGCTCTTGCCCCGTTCAAGAAAAAGAGCATCGTGACCGGCTTGGCGCCTTTGTTTCGCCATGCGTGGCGCGTACCGTTTTGCACGACCACATCGCCGCGCCTCAAATGCAGAGTCTCGCCATCGTCCAACTCCAGCCAAATCTCTCCATCGTAGACAACCGAGTAGTCGACCGTGTTCGTTTTGTGCATCCCTGGATCTTCCTTTTCGAAGTGATCGGCTAATCCTCGTAGACGAACCAACGCTTCTTTTTGTGCGGCGTGGGCATCGAAGGACGGATCCGCGAAGACCGAATCGGGCGGAAAAGTCACAAAGTGCAGACTCGTACCCCCGGGTCCAGGAACGACGGAGTCGGGATAGCGGTCGAACTTCTGCTCCTTGCTGAGATCCGGGGTCGCTGGGTTGACCCAGATGAGCGTGTGCTCGTAGCCGGGAACGGAGTTGAACTCATAGGCCAGCAAAGGTTCGTCGCTTTGCACGACGGATTTCCCCTTAACATTTCCCGTGACGACACGACGGTAAGCACTCGGTTTCTCCCCGCGCTTGGACAACTCTTTCTTCATAGAGGGCGTTCCATTCATGACAGATCTCCGCATCGGCAATTTTCAGAAGCTGTTTCCGGGAATTCTCGCCTGCAAACATGCGCAACCTGCCACCCTTGGCGCTGAGCCTAAGCGGCGACGTTCCCGTGATATGCAGGCGCAAAGACATCCTGCACAAATTTTTCAAACGAAGTCGGCGTGCTGTTCTCCGGCGAGCGCGGCTCCTGCGCAGCGAGGACTCCTGCGTTAATGGCCTTGAACATCTCGATATACACCGCGGCTTTCTTCGGCGAAAAACCCATTTGTGTTAACGCCTGCCGCATCTGGTCATACGAAAACTGCTCGTAACGCAGATCCGGTTTGCCAATGCCGCGCGCAATTATCGTGGTAGCTTCCGCCATCGACAGGTCGCGCTCGCCAAGGAGCTCGCGGATTTGTTTGCCGGAAAAATCCAGGTCCAGGAGGCGCTGCGCGGCGTAGTCGCCGACATCGCGCGTCGCGATCATGGGCATCTTCAGGTCGGGTAGCAGCGCATGTCCGAAGATTCCCATCTTCTGAATCATGCCGATCGCTGCCAGATTGTTCTCCATGAAATACGCGGCACGCAGGTGCAGAGCGTTTAAACCGTCGATAGCATTGAGTTTTTGCTCCGAAGAATGCAGCCCCGTGACTGGCCCGGTGCCTTCCGGAACCTGAGCGCCGTAGCTGCTTAAGTACACCGCATAGGGCAGGCCGGACTCCTTCACGGCCTTCGCGATCGCATCGCTCTCTCGCTCCTGGTCTTCCCGGGAGGTAATCGGCGGCAACAGCAAGTAAGCTGCGCGCGCGCCTCTGAAGGCTTTGGTGAGCGCAACCGCATCGCTCACGTCGCCCGTGAACGCCTCCGCGCCTTTACGCACGAAGCGCTGCAGTCGTCCTGCGTCGCGACCTACGACGCGCACCTTCTCGCCCTTCAATAGCAGGGTGTCGGCGATGATCGAACCAGTGTTCCCGCTCGCCCCCAAAATCACATACATGGCATCCGTTGAGACCGCGACCTTGTCTTTAAGGCTGTTCATGTTCGTTTCTCCTTTTTGTTTGAGTTCACCGATTCGCTCCTTTTGCACCCGGCCGCCTCTGGTCAGTCCCGGGGGCTTGACTCCGAACTGAAGGCAAATGCCATCATCAGGCTGAATGCGGAGCGTTAAATTCGAAGTATTGCGATCAAATGTGGCACCACTGGCGGATTGGCCCCCTAAATTGAAAGTGAATTAATTCTGTGTTCCGAGCATACGGTCGACCGATCGGCTCATTTGCTTCAAAATAAATCCAGGCGCCACGCGACTCATCATTTTGAGCTGATTCGCCTGCCCTGGACGTATTTCAAATCGATCGGTCTGCATTCCTTTGACGGCGACTTTAACCATGTCTTCCACCTTCATGATAGAAACGCCTTTCAGGTCTTCAGGATTAAAGTCACCCAGGAGTTCGGTTTGTGTCGCCGGCGGTGCTAGCTCAAATACCTTCACTTTGGTGTTTTTCAGTTGCACCCGAAGAGACTCGGTGAACGAATGCAGGCCGGCCTTGGTGGCGCAATAAACCGGCGAAATGGGCAATGGAACAAATGCCAATCCCGATGAAACGTTCATGATTGCGGCCTTTGATTTTGTTTTCAAATGCGGCAAGAATTGTTTCACCATGCGAATCGGCCCGCTCAAATTGATTTCAATCTCTCGAGTCAGGTCTTCGAGGCTTCCAGCTTTGTCATGAACATTAATCTTGCGCATGATGCCGGCGTTGTTGATCAAAATGTTGAGCTCAGGAAATTGTTTAGTGACCTTTTCGTAAAGAGTGGCGATCGCTTTCGGATCGGAAACGTCGCTTTGAAAGGTGTGAATGTTTGGAAAGGCCGCCTTCGCACGGTCCATCTTAGCTTGATCGCGGCCCGTGATAAGAATCGTGTTACCAAGTGCCGTGAGTTGTTTGGTGAGTTCGTAACCGATGCCGCTGCCACCGCCGGTGATCAAAATCGTATTGCTGGTGAGTTTCATAATTAAATCCCCTGCTCCAATCAAGGACGCCCGGCTACCGGGGCATGGGCGGCTTCGGTGTCCGCTAAACTCGTTTCTCTGAAGCCGTGCTTACACGCCACGTGTGTTCACCGCGTTTTAGGTTGCGGCTGTGTTTGTGGTTTTACCTGTGGTTGCGGCTTCGCGAGCGTCTTCTTGAACATCTTCGCCGTCATGCCCCGGGCTAGAGAAGCAGGGACCACCGCATTCATGATGCGGTTCAGGCGCCCCGGAATAATCATCGATCGGTTTTCCTGCAGAGCTTTCAGCCCTTCCGAAACGCATTGCTCTACCGCCATCGGCTTCATAGGCATGGCGTCCGGAGTGAGCCCGAACTTCGCGATCACGGGCGTGTCGGTGAGCCCAGGTGGCAAGACCGTCACATGCACACCCAGAGGCTTGAGTTCAACGTGAAGCGCCTCGCTGAAACTCTGGACATACGCCTTGGCGCCACCGTCGTTCGCCATAAAGGGACGACCTTTATGTGCGCCCATCGCTCCCACAAACAACAGTCCGCCCTGGCCGCGTTCCACGAGCCTTCGGCCGAAGTGATGGGCGATGTCGAGATGCGCTAGAGTATTGAGCCGCAGGAGATTCTCCAACTCCCCACGATCAATCTTGAGGAACTCGCCCGGATTTCCAGTGCCCGCGTTGGATACCACGAGACCGATGTCGAGATCGTTGGTGGCTTCCGCAAGCTTGTCTAGAAAGCCCTCTTGCGACAGATCCGCCGCCACGGTGCGGTACTGCACGTTAAAGTCTTTCGCGAGGCCCTGTCCCACTTCTTTGAGCAAACTTTCCCGTCGCGCTACCAGCACTACGTTGATCCCCGAGGCTGCGATTTGCCGCGTGAATTCCTTACCGATTCCTGACGAAGCGCCCGTGACGAGCGCCCACGGTCCGAACCTTTCTTTATCGAGTGCTGCCCTCATCTTTTTGCTCCGTTCTGCCTGCTTAGGGCTTGTTGCGTCATAAATTATTCGGCAGCCAATGGCTGTGGGTTTATCAGTCAGTCCGCTGACAGAGTGCTAGGCTGCAACGGTGGATTCCTTTGTTAACCCGGATTCTTGCGATGTTGCCGGCGAGCCGGTATTCCCGCGCGCCCCCAAGATCACATATATGGCGTTCAATGCAACGGGTGAAACCATAGCTATTGCCTCCTTGATCCGTTAAAAAGGGTGTCGACGCCCTCAGGACGATCGCGTTGCTTTCGGCTGTCATTTGGGGAATGTGTCGCCAAACATGGGAAGGCCGCTGACAGATTCGGCCTTGGTCGCCTCGTCCTGCAGAACGTCCCAATGCTCTTTAAGTACACCGTCTTCGAACCGGATGACATCGGCCGCGATCCAGGCGGCTGGCCTTCCAATCCCACTGAAGCGGCCATGCGCTATGACGTAATCACCTTCTGCAACGATGAGCTGGTTCTCATAGCGCATCGTTTCCGGCACCGAGCGGACGAGATTAAACAGTCCTTCACGACCTGGTGGTATGTGTGCGCTGTGCTGAATGTAGTTCGGTGACCAGAAGCGCTCTGCCGCCGCGTAGTCACGCTTGTTGAACAGTGTGTCGAAGGCTTCTAGAACGAGGGCCTTGTTTTGTTCGGATATAGGCTTCGACATCTTGATTCCTTTCTCCCGTTGAGTAAACTCATGAGCAACTGCCGAGCAACGCGCAAACGTTCTTAGGAGATCACCTCGATTGCATCGACCCGTGAGGGATAAAATGCCAAGTACTCCTTGATACTGGCGACTGCCTCATAAGGTTGTTCGTACGTCCAAACGGTGTATTCCGATTTCGATCCGCCGATGGGAATGCTGTAGTACGTACAGTCACCCTTGTACGGACAGTAGCTGTAATGCGTGGTCCGAACGAGCAACGACATGTCCGCATCGTCGCGCGGCAAGTAGTACACCGGCGGATATCCCTTCTCCTCCAGCCGAAACGCTCGCGTCGATTCAGCAACTATCCTGCCGGCGACCGTTACACGCACAGTGCCCTCAGCCGGAGAAATCGTGATGGGATGGTCAGGCCCAGGAATTCTGATTTCCTTGCCTTTGCTCGTTTTAGTCTCCATTCGCCTCCTCACGGATTGGTTACAGCTTCGAGCCACCATCGACGGGGATGCTGGCTCCCGTAATCCAGCGGGCTGCGTCTGACGCCAGAAAAGCGACGACATCCGCGACATCTTCCGGCTTACCGATCCGTTTCAATGCCTGCATCCCGAGCGCGGCTTCCCGGCCTGCCTCAGTCTTTGTGAAGTTCGACATGTCCGTATCGATCACGCCGGGCGCGACTGCATTGACGCGAATACCTTGCGGCCCAAGAATGGCAGCCCAGTTCTTGACCAAAGTCTCAAGTGCTCCTTTGGTCGAGGCGTAGGCAAGCAGCGAAGGGTTGTCCACGCCGGGCTTGCCAACTACGGCGTGGGCCCCGATCGAAGAGATCACGATGATGTTCGAGCCCTCTCCGAGAATAGGCAGCAGTTGCTGCACCAGGAAGAACGGACTTCGGACGTTGGTCGCAAAGAGGTTGTCAAAATCCTCTACCGTATAATCCGCGA